>Ga0207747_1000558_pt1 | contig 40201 bp, 33 predicted proteins | sample HigsolmetaGSP11D_FD_184839 | JGI IMG/M metagenome (GOLD analysis project Ga0207747, IMG submission 184839) | High solid enriched microbial communities from the Joint BioEnergy Institute, USA - SP1-1-D (SPAdes) | ecosystem: Engineered > Bioreactor > SSF (Solid state fermentation) > Aerobic >...
ACATCTATGTGCAGCCGTCGCGGTTCGAGGGGAAGCCGATTGCGGTCGATGAAGCGAAAATGCTCGGCCTGCCGATCCTCGTCACCGACTACCGGGCGGCAGGGGGCCAGATCGTGCACGGGGAGAACGGGCTGATCGCGGCGATGGAGCCGGGGGCGATCGCCGAGGGAATCGCGCGGCTGATGGACGATCCGGCGCTGACGGAGCGGCTCAGGCGGAATCTGGCGCTTGAACTGCTCGGCACGGAAGACGAAGTGCGCAAGTTCGACGAACTGACCGGCACCGGCGAGTTGGCGGGAGCGGACAGGCTTGCGGTGCCGGCGGAAGCATCGGCGTCCGGCGAACCGGTCGGAGCCGCGGGTTCGGCAGATTCATCCGGTGCAGGTTCCCGAACGGCGGTACTGGCGGAGGGAAGCGGCGGACGATGAATGCGATACTCTTCGGAACATCTTCGGCGATCGCGCTGGCCGCGCTGGCCTCGGCGGCGGTCGATCTGACGCCGGCGGCGTCCGCGTGGGTGCAGCGGATCGGCATCGGCCGGTTCCCGGACGAGGCGGCGTGGCGGGATGCGGCGGCGGAGCGCGCGATGAAGTGGCTGCTCCGGACGCCGACGGTTCGCCTGACCGACCAGACGCGCCTGCTCTGGCTCGACATGCTGCGCGGGGAATACCGCCGCGCGGCGATCCAGCATTGGCAGGAAGCGGCGCTGGTGCTCGGGCTGACCGAGCTGGCGGGTTTCGGGACGGCGGCATCGGGTGTTGACGTGCCGGCCGCGCGGTTCAGCTCCCGCATGCGGGCCGTGCTCGGCCGCTTCTTCTCCCGAAAGTTCGACGAGAGCGGCGGATGGCGGGAGCAGCCGGAGCAGGTCGACGCGGCGATGCTCGCTTGGGCGGTAATGGCGTCCGGCTTGGAGCCGGACCGCTATAGGCGGGCGTTCGAGCAGACGGCGGAGCTCGTGCTGCGGCACGTCGGCGGCGACGGGCTGGTCCAATACCGCCAGGGGGCGGTCGGCGGCTACCGCTACGTCGACACGATCGGGCTCGTCTGCCCGTTCCTTGCCGCGTACGGCCTGACTTACGGCCGGGAAGACTGTGTTGACCTTGCGGTCCGGCAGATTGACGCGTACGACCGGCACGGGATGCATCCCGATCTGCATCTGCCGTACCACGCGTACGCCGCCGGGGACGGCCGGCCGCTCGGCCTGTGCGGCTGGGGCCGCGGGCTCGCCTGGTACGCGATCGGCCTCGCCGACGTGTGGCGGCTGCTGCCGGCGTCCGACCGGCGCAAGGCGGAGCTGGAGGCGCGCGTCGCGCGGTTCGCGCAGGCGGCCGCCCGGTTCCAGCAGCCCGACGGCAGCTGGCGGTGGACGGTGACCCGGCCCGAGACGCGGGCCGACTCATCCGTCACCGCGGCGCTGGCGTGGTTCCTGCTGCGGGCGGCAGCCGCCTCCGGCGCGCCGGGAGACGCGCGCGAGCGGGCCCGGCGGGCGCTCGCGTACCTGCGCGGCGTGACAAGGCGCAGCGGCGCGATCGACTTCGCGCAGGGCGACACGCGCGACATCGGCGTGTACGCGCAGCGGTTCGACGTGCTGCCGTTCGCGCAGGGCTTCGCCCTCCGCGCGGCGGCTGCCGCGCAAGAACCGGAACAGGGGCGGCGGGCATGAGGACCCGGTACGCCTTCTTCAACATCGCCGCAGGGCTCGGCAACCAGCTCGTCATCACCGCGCTCAGCTTCCTGTCCCGCACCGTTTTCATCCACAGCCTGGGCGTCGAATACCTCGGCGTCAACGCGCTGTTCACGAGCACGCTCGCGATGATCTCGCTTGCCGAGGCCGGCATCGGCGCCAGCATCACGTACCAGCTCTACAAGCCGGTCGCGCAGGACGACCGCCCGCGCATCCTCGGCCTCATGCGGCTGTACCGGAGAGCTTACGCCGCCATCGCGCTCGTCGTGCTGGCGCTCGGCCTGCTCGTGCTGCCGCTGCTGCCGGTTGTGGTGCGGGATACCGGGGTGGAGCACCTCGAGCTGGTCTATGTGCTGTTCGTGCTCAACACGGCGCTGCCCTATTTTTTCATTCACCGGCATTCGTTCCTGAACGTCAATCAGAAGAACTACATCGTAACGCTGTCGTTCACCGGCGCGACGGCGGCGGCGACGCTGCTGAAAATTCTGGTGCTGATTGAAACGGGCAGCTACATGCTGTACCTGCTCACCGAGTGCGGCATCACGCTCGCGGCGACGATCGGCGTGGCGGCCCTGGCGGGGCGGATGTACCCGTACCTGCGCTCGAAGGAAGCGGCGCCGATTGATCCGGAGACGAAGCGCGAGCTGAAGACGAACGTGAAGGCCATTTTGCTGCAAAATGTCGGGTCGTACTTCATCTTCGGCGCGGAGAGCCTCGTGATCTCGTCGTTCGTCAGCGTCATCGCCGTCGGATTGTATTCGAACTACAAAATGCTGATCGACATCAGCCGGAATTTCATCTATCAGATCTCGAACAATCTGTACCACAGCGTCGGCAACCTGGTCGCGCAGGAGAGCAGGGAGCGGATCTACGCCGTTTTCCGCGGCATGCAGCTCATGAATTTCTGGCTCTATTCGTGCGCGGCCATCGTGCTGTACGCCGTGATCGAGCCGTTCATCCGGGCGTGGATCGGCGGCGCCTATATCATGGAAGCGGCGGTGCCGGCATTGCTGCTGCTCCTGTTCTTCGAGCGGGGGATGCGCAACGCCGTCGCCACGGTGAAGACGACGGCCGGCATTTTCCGCGAGGACCGGTATGCGCCGCTGCTGCAAGCCGCCGTCACCCTCGGCGGTGCGGTCGCGCTGGTCGGGCCGCTCGGCATTTCCGGCGTCTTCCTCGGCTCGCTGATCGGCGCGCTCGCCATTCCGTTCTGGCTGACGCCGTATTGGGTGTACCGGAAAGTGTTCAAACTGCCGCTGCGGCGCTATTTCACCGTCTACGCCCGCTATGTTGCCGTCGGCGGCGCGGCGTGCGCGGCCGTGCTGCTGGTGTGCCGTTTCCTGCCGGCGGACGGTTGGACGGCGGTTGCTGCGCGTCTGGCGGCCGCGCTGGCGGTGCCGAACCTGCTCTACTGGGCGCTGTTCAGGCGGCTGGAGGAGTTCGCCGTGCTGGCCGGCGCCGCCCGGCGGATTGCGGAGATGCTCGCGGGCCGGCTCCGTCCCGGGGCGGGACGGGCGGGGAGTGAAGCGAAGCAGACGCAATGAAGTTTCGCCGCGTGGACAGGATTAAAGTTTTTTAACCGTCCCCCCGGGCGGTGCTCTCCTTGACATGTTCTTTATAAAGAACTATAATTTTAAAAAACTGAATACGTGCTATTTTTTTGTAATCAAATGTTCTTTATAAAGAATATCAACTCCATTCTGCGGAGGGTTGATTATGGCGGTGCTCATCACGGGCGGATCCGGGTACATCGGCAGCCATACATGCGCGGAGCTGCTGGAAGCGGGCCGCGACATCATCGTCGTCGATCGCCCGGAGCATGCGCCGGCGCTCGACCGGGTGCAGGCGGCGGTCGGCAGAAGATTTCCTTTTCATCCGCTCGGACTCATGGAACGCCGCGGTCTCCAGCGGATTTTCGAGGAGAACGAGATCGAAGCGGTCATCCATTTCGCGGGCATCCATCCGGCGGCGATGCCGCAGCAGGGCTGCCATCTTCCGATTGCCGAAACGGTCGTTCTGTGCGACGTCATGCAGCAGTTCGGCGTGCGGCGGCTCGTCTTCAGCTCGTCGGCCGCCGTCTACGGCAAGCCGAAGCAGACGCCGGTCACGGAATCGTCCCCGCTCGGCGCGGCCAACCGGTACGGCCGGACGATGCTCATGATCGAGGAGATTTTGCACGATCTGTACGAAGCGGACCGGAAATGGAGCATTGCCCTGCTTCGCAATTTCAACCCGGCAGGGGCGCACCCGAGCGGGTGGATTGACGGCGAGGCGGCCGGCGACGGGCTGAGCGAATGGCGCGGCCGTGAGTCGGAAGGCGCCGGCGGAAGCGCGTGGTGCAGCCGGGAGGCGGAAGGCGCCGGCGGGAGTGCATGGCGCATCCGGACGGCCGACAGCGCGCATCCGGGCGAGCGGACCTGCACCGAACCGGCCGGGACGCCGCAGCACTTGATGTCCCGCCTGATGCGGGCGGCCGCTGGGCAGCAGGACAAGCTGCCCGTCTTCGGAGGCGATTACCCGACCCGCGACGGCACATGCGTCCGGGATTATGTCCATGTGACGGATCTGGCGAAAGGCCATGTGAAGGCGCTTGACAAAGTGATGGCGGATTCCGGCTTCGACGCCTACAACCTGGGCACGGGCGCCGGGCACAGCGTGCTTGAGGTAATCGCGGCATTCGAGAAGGCGGCGGGCATCAACATTCCTTACCAGATCGTCGAACGGCGGCCGGGCGACGCGCCGGTCATCTGCGCCGATCCGTCGAAAGCCCGGCGGGAGCTGGGCTGGCAGGCCGAAATGGGCCTCGGGCGCATGTGCGAGGACGCCTGGAGATGGCTGCGCCGCCGCACGGACGGCTTCCGGGCGGAAGCCCGCCACAGGATGCTGGCCGGCGCGGGAGGGGCGGCGGGATGAACATTTCCGGCAAAATCTCGAGCGCGCGGTTCCGCGACATCGTCCTCGACAGCTGGCGGCTCGGCAGGATGGAGCGGGATCTTCGGGCGGCGGATCTGGTCAGGGAGATCAAGCGCAGGCTGCTGGCGGAGCTGCAGGCCAATGCGGAAGCCGCCGCGTCGGCGGACTGCCGGCCTGGCGGAAGCGGGGCGGAAGCGGCGCAGACGGCGTTGGACGCGCCCGACGGACCGGCGGCGGACCCGGCAGCCGGCGAACCGGCAGAACAACCGGCGGCGGGGAGGCGGCCCGGATGAAACGCGGTTTCGACCTGGCCGCCGCCGCCGTCCTGCTGATCGTCCTGTCGCCGGTGATGGCCGTGACCGCGCTGCTCGTGCGGATCAAACTCGGGCGGCCGGTGCTGTTCCGCCAGGTTCGTCCCGGCCTGCACGAGAAGCCGTTCGTGCTGTACAAATTCCGCACGATGGCCGATCTGCGGGACGAAAGCGGCAACCTGCTGCCCGACGCCGAGCGGCTGACGCCGTTCGGCCGCAAGCTGCGGACGCTGAGCCTGGATGAGCTGCCCCAGCTCTTCAACGTGCTGAAGGGCGACCTCAGCCTGGTTGGTCCGCGCCCGCTGCTGATGGAATATTTGCCGCTCTACACCGACGAGCAGCGCCAGCGGCATCTCGTGCGCCCGGGCATCACCGGCTGGGCGCAGGTGAACGGCCGGAACGCCGTCTCCTGGGAGGAGCGGTTCGCGATGGATGTATGGTATGTGCACAACCGGAGCATGCTGCTGGATCTGAAAATTTTGCTGCTCACGTTCCTGCGGCTCCTCAAGCCGGTCGGCATCCATCAGCCGGGGCGCGCGACAATGGACCGGTTCACCGGAACCGGCACGCCGGGGTGAGCGGCGCATGCAGCGGATCGTCATGATCGGAGACGGCGGCCACGGGAAAGTCGTGCGCGAATTGATCGCGCTGACGCCGGATGCCCGGCTCGCGGCGGTGCTGGACGACCGATACGCCGCGCTTGCCGGCGCATCCGGCGGCGGTCCGGACGGCGAGCTCCGGGGACCGGTCGCGGCATGGCGCGGCCTGCTTGCGCAGGATGCGGAGCTGCGCTTTGTCGCCGCGATCGGCGACAACCGGACGCGGCAGGCGATCGTCCGCATGCTGGAAGAAGGCGGCGTCCGCTTCGCGCGGCTGATTCACCCGGCGGCAATTGTCAGCCCCAAGGCGCGGATCGCCCCCGGCGCGGTCGTCATGGCGCGCGCGGTCGTGCAACCGGACGCGGCAGTCGGCGCGCATGCGATCGTGAATACGGGCGCCATCATCGAGCACGACGCCGTCCTGGGCGACTGCGCCCACGCCGCGCCGGGCTCCATCCTGACCGGCGGCGCCCGCGCGGGCGAAGGCGCGTTCGTCGGCGCCGGCGCGGTCATCCTGCCGGGCCGGTCGGTCGGCGCCTGGTCGACCGCCGGCGCGGGCGCGGTCGTGACGCGGGACGTGCCGCCGGGCTGCACCGCGGCGGGCGTGCCGGCCGCCGTCATCAGGGGGGATGCCCGATCGCGATAGCGTCGTGCCAATACATCGTGCCAATCCAGACAGGGAAGGGGTAACGCGTGAAGACCACTGTGCCAAAAGCCGCCATTCTGCTGTCGCCGCCCCATATGAGCGGAGCGGAACAGCACTATATTGCGGAAGCGTTCGCTTCGAACTGGATCGCGCCGCTCGGGCCGCATGTCGACGCCTTCGAGCGCGAATTGGCCGAGGCGGTCGGCGCCGGGCACGCCGCCGCCGTCTCGTCCGGCACGGCGGCGATCCATCTGGCGCTCCGGCTGCTGGGCGTCGGGCCCGGCGACCGCGTGTTCTGCTCCAGCCTCACGTTCGTCGCCAGCGCGAATCCGATTCTGTATCAGGGCGCGGAGCCGGTGTTCATCGACGCCGAGCCGGAAACCTGGGGCATGTCCCCGCAGGCGCTGGAGCGGGCGCTGGACGAGGCGGCGAAGGAAGGCCGGCTGCCGAAGGCGGTCATCGTCGTCCATCTGTTCGGCCAGTGCGCTCGGATGGACGAAATCTCGGCGCTCTGCGGCGCCTACGGCGTGCCGATCGTCGAAGACGCCGCGGAGGCGCTCGGCTCATCCTACAAAGGACGGCATGCCGGCACGATCGGCCGTTTCGGCATCTATTCCTTCAACGGCAACAAGATCATTACGACGTCCGGCGGCGGCATGCTCGTCTCGGACGACGGCGACGCGATCCGCGAAGCGCGGGTGCTCGCGTCGCAGGCGCGCGATCCGGCCGTCCATTATGAACACAGCCGGCCGGGCTACAACTACCGGCTCAGCAACGTGCTGGCCGGCATCGGCCGGGCGCAGCTCAAGGTGCTTGCGGACCGCGTGGAGGCGCGGCGCGCCATTTTCGAACGATACCGGACGGCGCTTGAAGCTCGGCCGGGCATCCGGTTCATGCCCGAACTTCCGGGCACCCGGTCGAACCGGTGGCTGACGGCGCTGACGGTCGACGAGCATTTGGCGGGCGTCACCGCCTCTCAGCTCGTCGCCTGGCTTGCCGAAGACCGCATCGAATCGCGGCCCGTTTGGAAACCGCTTCATCTGCAGCCGCTCTTCGCAGGCGCCCGCTTCTATTCGCACGGCATCCGGGAGGATGTGTCCGCCCGGCTGTTCCGGACGGGCATCTGCCTGCCGTCCGGCTCCGCGATGACGCCGGAGGAGCAGGAGCGGGTCATCGAACGGCTGAAAGCGGGCATGAAGTCCGGCAAAGCCGCTGCCGGGACCTGAAGCCCGGCCGTCGGCGGCCGGCCGCAATCCCCAAGACGAGGAGTGTAATGGCGTGTGCTCAAACATCGAAACTTTCGGTCAGCGCGGCGGGTCGGAACATGGACAGCAGCGTGAACGGGAAGAGCGGGACCGTCGTGCAGCCGCGGGATAAGAGGGGGCGCGGAATGATCGGGACGAACATCAACCATTTCCGCACCCAGAGCGGTATTTCGCTGTCGGAGCTTGCCGAGCGCGCCGGCATTTCGAAGTCGTACCTGTCCAGCATCGAGCGCAATCTGAAGCAGAACCCGTCCATTCAGGTGATCGAGAAAATCGCGCTCGTGCTCAACGTGGACCTGAAAACGCTGCTGCAGGTCAACTTGCCGGACCCGGAAGCGAAGGAGACGCCCGACGAAGAGTGGTACGCCTTCGTCGAAGCGCTCAGGCAGGCCGGCATCGAGAAGGACAATGTGCAGGATTACAAGATTCTCATCGAGTTCATCAAGTGGTATCAGGAACGGAAACAGGAACGAAAACAGGGATGACGGCCTCTCCCGGCCCGTCATCCCTTTCATTATAAAACGCCGTCACTGCATGAGCTGCAGGACGGCGCGGGAACATCTCTCCGGATTGTATTGCTCGTTGCGCTTCGTCAGAAGCGACCGGCGGTATTCGCCTGCCGCGTAAGGTTCCTGGATGAGCTTGAACCAGCGGTCGATCGTTTCGCGGTCCGTCAGCAGCTCGCCGAACCCGTTGCGGACGAAATACTCGCAGTTCTCTTCTTCCTGGCCGGGAATCGGCTCGTAGAACAGCATCGGAATGCCCTTGCTGAGGCCTTCCGTGCAGGTCATCCCGCCCGGCTTCGTGATCAGCAGATCGGATACGTCCATCAGCTTGTTGATCTCGCGGGTGAACCCGAGAATCTTGATGTTCGGATGGCGGAAGAGCGGATTGTTCTCCAGCCGTTCTTTCGCCTTCTCGTTGTTGCCCGCGCAGAAAATGAGCTGGACGTTGTCGCGGTATCCCGCCATGTATTCGAACAAGCCGTTTTCGTCGTTCAGCAGCCCCCAGCCGCCTCCCATGATCAGCACGGTCGGCATCGCGTTCAGATTGAACTGCTTGCGGATCTCGTCCTTGTCGCAGGACGTCCAGAAGTCGGGATGCACCGGGATGCCCGTCACCTCGATGCGCGAATCGGGAACGCCGTGCTCCATCAGCTTGCGCTTCACGATCGGCGTCGAGACGAGGTATTTGTTCACCTCGGGGCTTGCCCACGTGCCGTGCGCGTCGTAATCCGTTATGAGCGTGAACAGCGGGACGTTCAGCCCCAGCCGCTTCAGGCGCGCGACGACCGCGTTCGGGACCGGATGCGTGCACACGATGGCGTCCGGCTTGAGCTGGGTGATGACCTGGGACGTCTGGGTATAGAACAGCCGATGCAGGGCGAGCTGCGCGAAACGGTTGAGCGAGCGCTTGTAGTTGGAACGGTACAGGTGCCCGACCAGTTTCGGCTGCTTCGTCACCGTTTTGCGGTATGCCGAGACAATCAGCGGCCCGAGCACCGGATTGAGAAATTTGCCCAGTTCGAGCACTTTCGTCTGGACATCGGGATTGAGATGCCGGATGCCGACGGCCAGCGCATAGGCGGCCTGGGTGTGTCCGGAACCGAACCCTTCCGAGAGCAGAAGCACTCTTTTCTTGCTCTTGTGCATCGTCTCACCCACTTTTCCTACATATCATATTACGAATCCGTACGGGGATTGACAAGGGATGAGCGATCGCCGGAGCAGACGGATGTTCAACCGTTGATGAAAGCCGTTTTGAGCGTGTTTCGGTAGACGACATCGAATCCCAGGGCGTCGGACAGCGCGCCGAGCGGCACGTAGGTCCGGCCGCCTTCCGTGAACGGCGGCGCCGGAATCGTCCGCGGCTCTCCGTTCACCATCATCACGGCGCTGCCCGGCGTCAGCACGACCTTGCGGCCGCTTAAGGTGAACGTCGCCGATTTCGTCTTGTTGTCCCACGCCAGGTCTGCTTTCAGGGCGGCGGCGATGTCGCGCAGGACGAGGAAGGTGAAGTTGTTCCTGACAAGCGGCTTTTCATTGTCCGGCTTCAGTTCCTTCCCGTTCACGAAGATCGTGATCGGCACGCCCTCTTCCCGGGGCGAAGGCTCGCGGTAGTCGCCCCAGACCGCTTCGGCAAAGGCCCGGCCCATGGCGTCGTAGCCGTTCTGATTCGGATGAATGTCGGTTTCCTTGTTCAGATATGCCGCCAGCACTTTCGTGTAGGTCAGTTCGCGGCCGACGAAGCGGCTCGCCGAGTAAGCCACCCGGACATCCCGTCCTTCCGCCGCGAACCGGGCGGACAATTCCTCCAGCTTCCCGGTCGTCTGCTTGACGGCGTCCTGCAGCTTCTCATAGTAGGGCACCTGCTGGTCCATGATATTCTTCGGCACCGGCGAATATTGGTCGCCGATGACGACTAGCGCGTCCGGATTGATGCGGTGAATGGTGCGGATCGACGTTTCCAGCGACGCCAGAATCCGGTCCAGCATGCCTTCCAGCCACGCGTCCGCTTCATCGGTTTGGCCCGAACCCAGCATCTGGATATAAGCGGCCAGATCGTTGCCGCCGACCTGGATCAGGATGAGGTCGGCGCTTTCGATATTCCGCCGCACCGCCGCACCGTCGCCGACGAGGCTGCTGATGCGCGGATCGACGAAGGCTTCCTGGCCTTCGGCGAGCAGATCCTCCGGGCCCGAGCCTTCGCCGCGCTCCGCCCGCGCCAGCAGCTTCTCCAGTCCTTCGGTCCGGAGGCCGATGATGCCGTAATTGGCGTACTCCGCTTTGAAGCCCCGGAAGAGCGCCTGTTCCCACACCCGCTCGACAAATCCGTAGGCCGCCGGATTCGCCTGCTTTTCCATGCCGTACTCATAGCCCGCGGCCAGCGAGTCGCCCAGCGCCGCGATGCGGTAGACGCCGTCTTCCCCGGCCGTCTCGCCGGCGGCACCCGCCGCCTTTGGCAGCGCTTGCATCATGCTTGCCGCCATCAGGGCGGCCAGTACGGCGGCAAACGCCGGGTGCAGCCTGTCCCGCCACAATTTCCGCAATGGAATCACACCTTCCCGATCAGAATAAGGACAAGATAAGGAATGCAAAGAAACGATTTGCATCGACAAACGAAACTTATCGCACCCATAAAAAAGTTGATGCGCCGCCGATCATCCGCGCCGCATAGGATAAGTGAATCGGTGCAAATGATCGGCGGATTAGTCCATTTTGCGGCGGGGCGACTAAGCCTATACTGTAGTTCCATGATGCAAATCGTATGGGCATCCGCCGTTCGTATTTCCGCTTTTCTTCGGCCATTACATTGTAAGTCATTTTTGGCCGGATTTGAAGCTTTGCTTGTGCCGAAACGCGGTTTGCACCATTCAAGAAGTGAGGTGGCGCTTGATATGAAAACGCGGCACGCGGGATTGCCGCCGAAGCAGGGACTGTATGATCCGCAATACGAGCGGGACGCATGCGGCATGGGCTTCGTGGCGAACATTGCCGGCATCAAGTCGAGTACCGTTATCCGCCGGGCGCTGACTGTCCTCGAGAACATGGAGCACCGCGGCGGTCAGGGCAGCGAGCCGAATACGGGGGACGGCGCGGGTATTCTGATCCAGATTCCGCACCGGTTCTTCCGCAGGGAAATGGCAGGACTGGGCGTTACGCTGCCGGATGAAGGCGATTACGCCGTCGGCATGCTGTTCCTGCCCCATGACGAAGCGCAGCGAGCGGAGCAGGAGCGGACGCTCGAGGCGATCGTCCGCGAGGAAGGGCAGGAAGTGATCGGCTGGCGCACGGTGCCGACGAACGACGAGCTGCTCGGACGCTCCGCGAAGGAAGCGAAGCCGTATGTCCGCCAGCTGTTCATCGGCCGCGGCACCGGAACGGAGGCCGGACTGCCTTTTGAACGGAAACTGTATGTCATCCGCAAGCGCGCGGAACGGGCGATCCGCTACGGAGAACTTCCGGGCGGCGACAAGTTCTACGCTGCAAGTCTGTCTTGCAGAAAGATTGTGTACAAGGGAATGCTGACGACGGAGCAGCTCAAGTCGTTTTATCCCGAGCTGATGGACGACGCGATGGAATCGGCGATCGCGCTCATCCACTCCCGTTTCAGCACGAATACGTTCCCGAGCTGGGACCGCGCGCATCCGTACCGTTATCTCATCCACAACGGCGAGATCAACACGCTGCGCGGCAATATCAACTGGATGCACGCGCGCCAGACGCTGCTCGAGTCCGAGCTGTTCGGCGGCGACATCGAGAAGATCAAGCCGGTTATCGATCCGGACGGGTCCGACACGGCGATGTTCGACAACGTGCTGGAGCTGCTCTACCTCGCCGGCCGCCCGCTGGCGCACGCGGCGATGATGATGGTGCCGGAGCCGTGGACGAAGCACGAGTCCATGAGCCCGGAGAAAAGGGCGTTCTACGAATATCACAGCACGCTGATGGAACCGTGGGACGGTCCCGCCGCGATGGCGTTCACGGACGGCACGCAGATCGGCGCGATCCTCGACCGGAACGGGCTCCGTCCGGCGCGCTACTGCGTGACGAAGGACGGCTTCATCATCCTCGCGTCCGAGACGGGCGCGCTGGAGATTCCGCAGGACGAAGTGCTGTACAAAGACCGGCTCCGTCCGGGGCGGGTGCTCCTTGTCGATACGAAGGAAGGCCGCATCATTTCCGACGAGGAAGTGAAGAAGGCGATCGCGACCGAAAAACCGTACCGCGAGTGGCTGGATGAGCATCTGATCGGACTCGACGATCTGCCGGACGCGCCCGAACTGCCGGGACCGGACAGCGAGGCGGTCCGCATCCGCCAGGCCGCCTTTGGCTACACGTACGAGGAGCTCCGCAAGGTGCTCGAGCCGATGGGAAGCACGGGCAATGAGCCGATCGGCTCCATGGGCTATGACGCGCCGCTTGCCGTGCTGTCGGAACGCCCGCAGCGGCTGTACAACTATTTCAAGCAGCTATTCGCGCAGGTGACGAACCCGCCGATCGACGCCATCCGCGAGGAGATCGTCACGTCGACCGTCACGACGATCGGTTCGGAGCGCAACCTGCTGAAGCCCGAGCCGGAGAGCTGCCGGCATATCCGGCTGGAGACGCCGATCCTGTCGAACGAGCAGTTCGCGAAGCTGCGCCATATCCGCCGGCCGGGGTTCAAGGCGATCACGATTCCGATCCTGTTCCCGGCGGCCGAAGGGGAGAAGGGGCTTCGCGAGGCGATCGACCTGATGTGCGAGGCGGCGGACCGCGTCATCGACAAGGGGCATAATCTGATCATCCTGTCCGACCGCGGCATCGACAAGGACAACGCGGCGATTCCGGCGCTGCTGGCTGTTTCGGCGCTGCACCATCATCTGATCCGCAAGGGAACGCGGACGAAGGTCAGCCTGCTGCTCGAATCGGGCGAGCCGCGCGAAGTGCATCATTTCGCGCTGCTGCTCGGCTACGGTGTGAGCGCCGTCAATCCGTATCTCGCATTCGAGACGCTCGCCGACATGATCCGGCGGGGCCTCTTGAAGGGCGTCGCGTACGAGAAGGCGGTGCAGAACTACATCAAGGCGGCCACGAAGGGCGTCGTCAAGATTTTGTCCAAAATGGGCATCTCGACGATCCAGTCGTACCGCGGCGCGCAAATCTTCGAGGCCGTCGGGCTTGCGCAGGACGTCATCGACCGGTACTTCACCTGGACGGCGTCCCGCATCGGCGGCATCGGGCTGGATACGATCGCCGAGGAGACGCTGAAGTGCCACGAGAAGGCGTTCAGCTCTCTGGCCGAAGCCGAGCAGGCGCTCGATTCCGGCGGCGAATATCAATGGCGCCGGGACGGCGAGGACCATCTGTTCAATCCGGAGACGGTCCATACGCTGCAATTCGCGACACGGACGAACGACTACAAGCTGTACAAGCGATATTCGAAACTCGTCGAGGGCGAAGAGGAGACGCGCCGCACGCTCCGCTCGCTGCTCAAGTTCAAGAAGGGCAGTCCGGTGCCGATCGAGGAGGTCGAGCCGGTCGAGTCGATCGTGAAGCGCTTCAAGACCGGCGCGATGTCGTACGGCTCGATCAGCAAGGAGGCGCACGAGGCGCTGGCGATCGCGATGAACCGGCTCGGCGGCAAGTCGAACACCGGCGAAGGCGGCGAAGATCCGCGGCGCTATGTGCCGGATCCGAACGGCGATTCGCGCAGGAGCGCGATCAAGCAGGTGGCGTCCGGCCGGTTCGGCGTGACGAGCCAGTATCTGGTGAACGCCGACGAGATCCAGATCAAGATGGCGCAGGGCGCGAAGCCGGGCGAAGGCGGCCAGCTTCCGGGACGGAAAGTGTATCCGTGGATCGCGGAGACGCGCGGTTCGACGCCGGGCGTCGGGCTCATCTCGCCGCCGCCGCACCATGACATCTACTCGATCGAGGATCTGGCCGAACTGATCCACGATCTGAAGAACGCGAACCCCCGCGCGCGCATCGGCGTGAAGCTTGTCTCCGAAGTCGGCGTCGGCACCATCGCGGCCGGCGTGGCGAAGGGACGCGCGGATGTCATCCTGATCAGCGGCTACGACGGCGGCACCGGCGCATCGCCGGTCACGTCGATCCGCCACGCCGGGCTGCCGTGGGAGCTCGGACTCGCGGAGACGCATCAGACGCTGATGCTGAACGATCTGCGCGGCCGCGTCACCGTCGAAGTCGACGGCAAGCTGATGACCGGACGGGACGTCGCGATCGCGGCGCTGCTCGGCGCGGAAGAGTTCGGCTTCTCGACCGCTCCGCTCGTCGTGCTCGGTTGTGTCATGATGCGCGTCTGCCATCTCGATACGTGCCCGGTCGGCATCGCGACGCAGAATCCCGAGCTGCGCAAGAAGTTCATGGGCAGCCCGGATTACGTCGTCAACTACATGCGGTTCATCGCGCAGGAGCTGCGCGAAATCATGGCCGAGCTCGGCTTCCGGACGATCGACGAGATGGTCGGCCGGGTCGACATGCTGGAGATGGACGAAGCGGTCCGCTACGGCAAGCGGAAGGGGCTGGACCTGTCGCCGCTGCTCCATCAGCCGGAGCTGCCGTCGGATGCGCCGCGCCGCAAGGTGCAGGAGCAGAACCACGGCCTGGAAGAGTCGCTGGACGCGCGCCATCTCATCCCGCTGGCCAAGCCGGCGCTGGAGCGCCGCGAGCCGGTCAGCGCGTCGCTTGAGATCCGCAACATCAACCGGGTCGTCGGCACGATGCTCGGCTACGAGGTGACGAGCCGTTACGGCGCCGAAGGGCTGCCGGAGGATACGATCCGGTTCCATTTCACCGGATCGGCGGGCCAAAGCTTCGGCGCGTTCCTGCCGCGCGGCATCACGCTGTCGCTGGAAGGCGATGCGAACGACTACGTCGGCAAAGGGCTGTCGGGCGGCAAGCTGATCATCGCGCCTTCGCCGAAGGCCACGTTCAAGGCGGAGGAGAACATCATCATCGGCAATACGGCGCTGTACGGCGCGACAGGCGGCGAAGCGTACATCCGCGGCATCGCCGGCGAGCGCTTCGCGGTGCGCAACAGCGGCGCGTATGCCGTCGTCGAAGGCGTGGGCGACCACGGCTGCGAATATATGACCGGCGGGCGCGTCGTCGTCCTCGGCCGGACGGGGCGGAACTTTGCGGCCGGCATGTCGGGCGGCATCGCGTACGTCTATGATGAGGACGGGGATTTCCCGGTCCGCTGCAACTTCGAAATGGTCGGGCTCGAGACGCTGGATGCAGGCAGGGAAAGCGGGGAAGTGCGGGCAATGATCCGCCGCCACGCGGAACTGACGGGCAGCGAGCGGGCGAAGGAGATTCTCGCGGATTGGGACGCTTCCCGCGCGAAGTTCGTCAAGGTCATTCCGAAGGACTACAAGCGGATGCTCGAGCGGATCGAAGACATGCACAATCGCGGCCTGACCGGGGAAGCGGCGCTGATGGCCGCGTTCGAGGCGAACGCGCGCGATCTGGCCCGGGTCGGAGGAAATTGAATGACAACATGAATCATGCGCATGCCGCACAAGGACGGCATGCGCATGTTTGTTGTCAGGACGCGCGATCAATTGCCGCGCATGCTCCGCTCGGCGCGGACGAAGGCGATGAAGCGGCGCGTCTCGTCGGGCGACAGTTTGCGGCCGTCGACGGAAAGCGAGAACCGCTCCATGATCTGCTCGTCGGACAGTTCAAGGGAATCCACAAATTCACGGACATCCGGACTGAGCGGAGGATTGGGCACGTTCGTTCTGCCGACCAGGTAGTCGATGGAAATATTGAACAGATCGGCAAATTTTGTCAACGTTTCGGTGTCAGGTTCCCGCCGGTTCTTTTCGTAGTGGGACAAAGCCGCCCGGGAGATGCCGATTGCCGCAGCCGTTTGTTCTTGTGTCCAGCCCCGCTCTTCGCGAAGTTTCGCAATTCGGCTACCGATGTTCATGGTCATCCTCCTATATCCGCATATCCCTGAATTTTAGCATGGAAAAGAACAAGTCATGACTGGAGTCACTTGCCGGTTGCGGCGTCATGTCTATACATAACGTAACATTTTTCTACAGGCAGTACAAGAAACTTGGCAAAACAGTTTCAGGCCATGGGACCGTCGAAATGAAGCGGCAGACGCTGACGCATCCGACAAAAGGATACAGCCGGAGCGGGATTTCGGGATTGACAGGAATCGATAAATGTCATAAATTATAAATATAAGGTTACGAAATGTATCTAAAGTTTCATTTGCGATACATATCGAAGCCAATCGAAAAAGCAGGAAGTGACGCTCCATACTGTAACGATTCAAGGGTTTTTCGAACTATTTCGCAAAGGAGTGTTGACCGGCGATGGATACCGAACAATTCTACTGCGTCGGTTGCCAGGAGCTGAAGGATGCGGCAAACGGCCACCGGGTATTCCGGACGGGGTATTTTCGCCTCGTCTACCCGCTCGGATGCTGCCTGGTCTGCGGCGGCGAAGAGACTACCCGGTCCGCCGCGGCGGAAGCCGGCCGTTCGGGTACGGTCTTCAAGCCGCTGGACACCGCGCCGCAGGCCCCGCCCGCCGCAGTACCTTCTCAAACGGGTCCATCGGCGGTCCGGCATGCCGCGTGCTGAATGCAAACGGCGGCGTCATGAAGTTCCCCCGGCTGTCACGCACGGCCGGCGGGAACTTTTTTTGTTATGCTTGTCCATATGGGAGCAGGGAAGCAATTTTGCAACACCATGCAACCTGTGCCGGTTACCCTCCGTTTATATATTGTAATCATTGAATATATTAACATATAGCAGGACGGGCGGTAATCGCCCGAAGATGGGGGAGGATTTGGTGTTGGATTTGCAGACGGGCGGCACGGAGCCGGTCGTGCGGCTGCTGAACGTGACGAAACGGATCGGCAATCGCACGATCATCGACAATCTGACGTTCGACGTGCCGCCGGGAGAAGTGTTCGGTTTTCTAGGCCCGAACGGTTCGGGCAAGACGACGACAATCCGGATGATGGTCGGCCTGATGCGGATGACGTCGGGCGAGATTCTGATCCGGGGCCGGAGCATCCGGACCGAATATGAAGCCGCGGTGCGCCAGGTCGGCGCGATCGTCGAGAATCCGGAGATGTACAAATATTTGACCGGATACCAGAACCTGCTGCATTATGCGCGGATGATCCCCGGCATTCCGCGCAAGCGGATCGACGAGGTGGTTGAACTCGTCGGCCTGACCGCGCGCATACACGACAAAGTCAAAACGTACTCGCTCGGGATGCGGCAGCGGCTCGGGGTGGCGCAGGCGATTCTGCATCGGCCGGCGCTGCTCATCCTTGACGAACCGACGAACGGCCTTGATCCGGCCGGCATCCGCGAGCTGCGGGACTATCTGCGCCATCTGGCGAAACACGAAGGCACAACCGTGTTCGTCTCGAGCCATCTGCTCTCGGAGATGGAACTGATGTGCGACCGCGTCGCCATTATCCAGGCCGGCAAATTGATCGATGTGCGGCTGATTCACGGCGGCGCGGAGAACGGCGGGAAAGCGGAGGTGTTGTTCGAGGTCGATCGTCCCGACGCGGCTGCGGAAGCGCTGGGCGGCGCCGTCCTGCGGGCGGAGTCCGGCGGCATCGTGGTGAGCGCCGGTCGCGAGGAGGCGGCCGACATCAACGCCCGTCTTGTCGCGGCAGGCGTGCGCGTTTACGGCATCCGGACCGTGACGAAGTCGCTGGAAGATCAATTCCTCGAAGTGACGGGAGGCGGGCGCATTGGTTGATTTCATTCGGCTTGTCCGGAACGAGAACATGAAAATTTACCGGCGGCTCCGCACCTGGATCATGTTCGCCATCATGCTGATCATCCCGCTCGGCATTTCCCTCGGCGCCATGGCGCTCGAGGCCGATCCGGACATGTGGTTCTTTTCCTATCTGGAAGCGGAAGTCGTGCTGTCGCTCATCACGATATTCGCCGTCATCATCGCGGCGGACAGCGTGGCGGGCGAGTTTTCGACCGGCACCATCAAGCTGCTGCTCATCCGCCCGTGGAGCCGGTCCAAAATTCTGCTGTCGAAGTACGTATCGCTGCTGCTTTTCATGCTCTTTTTCACGGTCTCGCTGCTTCTGTTTACGCTGCTCGTCAACGGCGTGCTGTTCGGAAGCAACGGCGAGTACACCTATCCGAACCAGGGATCGCGAAGCTACATTGTCTATTTGCTGTCTTACTACGGGCTTAACCTGATCCAGATCATCGTCACGGTGACGATGGCGTTCATGATCTCGACCGTCTTCCGGTCGAGCGCCCTGGCGATCGGCTTGTCGATTTTCCTGCTCCTGGGCGGCAACATGATGGCGGCGCTGCTCAGCCTTCTCGACAAACCGTGGGTGGACTACGTGCTGTTCATGAATTACGGACTGTCTACGTATGTCTCCGGCGGGACGCCGATACCTGACCGGCCCTTCGGGTTTTCCCTCGCGGTCCTGGCCGGGTACTACGTGATCTTCATCGCGCTGTCCTGGTACGTCTTCCGCCGCCGCGACGTCGCGGCCTGATTCGCGAGCGCGGGGCCTGAAATGCGAAGAAGCCTTCGGATCATCCGCCTGCTGCGGCGGTGTCCGAAGGCTTCTTGGTTTGGCGCGGCATGATCGCTTCAGCCGCGCGCTTTAACCGTGCGCGCCGGCTGCCACGAGGCGGAACGATTCGTCCGCCGCTTCGATCGTCTCTTCGATGTCGGCATCCGTATGGGCGACGGTCAGGAACCATGCCTCGAACTTCGACGGCGCCAGACAGACGCCGCGGTCGAGCATGGCGCGGAAGAATGCGGCGAACGCTTCGCCGTCCGTATCCTGCGCCTCCGCATAGTTCGTGACCGGATGTGCGCAGAAATGCGTCGAGAACGCGCCGCGGATCCGGTTGATCGTGAGCGGCACGCCGTGCTTTGCCGCGGATGCCTCAAGGCCGTCCGTGAGCCGGGCGGCGAGCGCGTCCATCCGGTCGTAGACGCCGGGCTCGCGCAGCACGTCGAGGCAGGCGATGCCGGCGGAGATCGAAGCGGGGTTGCCGGCCATCGTGCCGGCCTGGTACGCCGGGCCGAGCGGCGCAACCTGCTCCATGATCGTCTTCCGGCCGCCGTAGGCGCCGATCGGCAGACCGCCGCCGATGATTTTGCCGAGAGCCGTCAGATCCGGCTCGATGGCGGCGTGGTCGGGGAACGCGGCAAAGTTCTGCGCCCCGCCGTAGTGGAAGCGGAACGCGGTGATGACTTCGTCGTAGATGACGAGCGCGCCGGCGTCGCGCGCCATCCGGCATACCCCTTCGAGGAAGCCGGGCTTCGGCATGACCATGCCGAAGTTGCCGACGATCGGCTCGACGAGGACGGCGGCGACATCGTCGCCCCAACGCTCGAGGGCGGCGCGCAGGCCGTCCAGATCGTTGTACGGCACGGTGATGACTTCGTGCGCAATCGAGATCGGGATGCCGGCGCTGTCCGGGATGCCGAGCGTTGACGGCCCGGAGCCGGCGGCGACGAGCACGAGATCGGAATGGCCGTGGTAGCATCCGGAGAACTTGATGATTTTCGTCCGGTTCGTGTAGGCACGGGCGACGCGGATCGTCGTCATGACCGCTTCGGTTCCGCTGTTCACGAACCGGACCTTGTCCATGGACGGAATCGCTTCTTTCAGGCGGCGGGCCATCTCGATCTCAAGCTCGGTCGGCGTGCCGTACAGGGTGCCGCTTTCGGCCGCCCGGGCAATCGCCTCGACGATGCGCGGATGGGCGTGTCCGGCGATGATCGGTCCGTAGGCGGCGAGATAGTCGATATAGCGGTTGCCGTCGACATCCCAGAAATAAGCGCCTTGCGCGCGCTTCATGAAGACGGGAGCGCCGCCGCCGACCGCCTTGAACGAGCGGGACGGGCTGTTGACGCCGCCGACGATGTGTTGAAGCGCTTCTTCATAGAGGGAGGCGGATGTCGGGCGTCTTCCGGTGTTTGCGGGCATGGGAGAATCTCCTTTCGCGTTTGCGGTCATATTTTTCACAGGACAACCATCAAGAAAAGGGCGCCCCGGCACCGATGGCCGGAACCCCCTTCCGCGTGATGAGTATCGATGCGCCGGCCGGTCAGGCCGCAGGCTCTGCTTCGTCCGCGGGCTTGCTCGTGACGGGACCGGAAGGCTTGCCCGATGATTCGTCCGCATCGCCTTCGGTATCCGCGGCCGTCTCGTCGCTCGCCAGCACTTCCTGCACGTAAGCTTTCAGGGCTTCCGTGTCGCGGACCGCCAGCACCGAAGCGCCGCCCACCTTCTCGTCCTTGAGGAGCTCCATCGGCGGCACCTGCGCGGAGCCGGCGACGTGGATCTTCAGGCCGAGCTGACCGAGCTTCAGCATATCCGACACCTGCATGTTCGTCTCGATGTACGGCTGGACGCTCTCCAGAATTTGTCCCATCCGGACGACGTTCCAGGTCGACTGCAGTTTCTTCGCGACGGCTTTCAGGAACTCCCGCTGCCGTTCGGTCCGGGTGAAGTCGGACATCGCATCGTGGCGGAAACGGACGTATTGCAGCGCTTTGTCGCCGTCGAGCAGTTGGTATCCTTTCTTCAGGTGGATGTCATAGCGGTTCTTGTCCGCGTTGTCGACATAGTTCATATCTTTCTCGACTTCGAAATATACACCGCCGATGGCGTCGACCAGCGCCTTGAACCCTTCGAAATCGGCATAAGCGTAATAATGGATGTCAAGTCCAAGCAGGTCGCCGATCGTCTCCATGGCGAGATTCGGCCCGCCGAGCGTGATGGCGGTGTTGGCCCGGCCTTTGCCGTGCCCCGGAATGTCGATGTACGTGTCGCGCAGGACGGACAGCAGATGCGCCCTTTTCGTGACCGGGTCGATCGAGACGACGATCATCGAGTCGGAACGGGCGACTTCGCCTTCGGCAAGTCCGCGCGCGTCACCGCCCAGCAGCAGAATGTTGACGCGTTCCTTGCCTTCCCACTCCGGCGGCGCTTCCACCGTCTTGTCCACCACCGATTGGAAGCGGGATTCCGACTCGTCCTTCTGGAAGTTGTCCAGCGCATTGTAAATGGTAATAGCCTGATAGACGGCGTATCCGATCATAATGACCGCAACCGACAAGAGGCCGTAGAGCGTCCGGCGCAGCCATTTGTTCTTCTTTCGGGATGATCGCGGCTTCATGGCGGTTCTCTCCTTCTCCGCAAAAATCGTTCTGCACATTAACTATTGACGACACAACTCGTCGAATGGTTCCGCACATGAAAACTTTGCAAGCTTAACTTTGCACGCTTAAAGATTATAAAATGTCACGACCTGTCTTACAAGTGCTATACTGTTGTCGGAAGATAGAGAGTCATTTCCCGGGAAATGTCGAGGGGGAAGGGAGAGGTTGCCATGCAGCCGGCGATCGAAGTGCATGAGTTGCGCAAGACGTTCAAAGTACAGCGAAACCGGGAAGGTCTTGCCGGCGCGCTGCGGGATTTGTTCCGCCGTGAATATGTGGAAGTGACGGCGGTGAAGGATATCAGTTTCACGATTCCGCAGGGAGAAATCTGCGGATACATCGGGGAGAACGGCGCAGGGAAGTCGACGACGATCAAGATGCTTGCCGGCATTCTGGTGCCGACATCCGGCACGGTTCGGGTGGCCGGTTATGTGCCCTGGCGGGAGCGCGAGCGGTTCGTCCGCAACATCGGCGTCGTGTTCGGCCAGCGCAGCCAGTTGTGGTGGGATATCGGCGTGATCGAATCGTTCCAGCTGCTGCGCAAGGTGTACCGCGTGCCGATGGCCGATTACCGGCGGCGGCTGGACGAGCTGGTCGAACGGCTGCAGCTGGGCGATCTGCTGAACCGGCCGGTGCGGAAGCTCAGCCTCGGCCAGCGGATGCGGTGCGAGCTCGTCGCATCGCTGCTGCACAATCCGTCGATTCTGTTTCTCGACGAACCGACAATCGGGCTCGACATTGTCGTCAAGACGGAAATCCGCGAGTTTCTGATCCAGCTCAACCGCGAGCACGGCACGACGATTCTGCTGACGACGCACGATCTGCAGGATATCGAAGCGCTCTGTTCGCGGGTCATCATGCTGGACGACGGCCGGATCATTTATGACGGCGGACTGGACGAGCTCAAGACGCGCTGGAGCCGCGGGCGCGAGATCCGGCTCCAGTTCGGCAGGGCGGTGAGCCTGGAGCGGCTTGCGCAATTGACGGCCGATCTGCCCGGTGCGAGCTGGCAGGCGGGCGAGGACATGACGGCGGTTTTGCGTGTGCCGGCCGAAGTGAATCTGTCCGACGCGCTGGCCCGCGTCGTCGGCAGCGGCGTTGACATCCGCGACATCAAGTTCATGGAGACGAGCACGGACGAGATCGTGCGGGAAATCTACAAATCGGGTTCGGCTTCGGGCGCGGAACGGCTGGTGGGCGCGACGTGACGAGCATGTACCTGGATCTGATCCGCATCCGGTTTCTGATGATGCTGGCGTACCGGGTGAATTATTACAGCGGCATCGTCATTTATGCGGTAAATATCGGCGCTTACTTCTTCTTCTGGCATGCGATCTACGGGGATCAGGAAGCGATCCGGGGATTTACGCTGGCGCAGATGACGACTTACGTGGCGGTCACCTGGATGGCGCGCGCGTTCTATTTCAACAATCTGGACCGCGAGATCGCGAACGAGGTGCGCGATGGCAGCGTCGCCATCCAGTTTATCCGGCCGTACAATTATTTGCTGGTCAAATTGTTTCAGGGGTTCGGCGAAGGGCTGTTCCGGCTGTTGCTCTTCATGACGCCGGGGCTGGTCGTCGTGTGCCTTATTTTCCCGATCGAGCTGCCCCGAGATCCGGCGGTCTGGCTGCTGTATGCGGTCATGCTGGTGTTCAGCTTCATTATCAACGCGGAGTTGAACCTGCTCACCGGGATGGGGGCGTTCTACATCGAGAACGTCGACGGGCTGCTGCGCATGAAGCGGGTGTTCATCGACCTGTTCTCCGGCGTGCTCGTGCCGATCGCGCTGTTTCCGGGCTGGCTGGCCGCCCTGTCGGAATGGCTGCCGTTCCAGGCGATCGCTTATTTGCCGAGCGCGGTGTTCACCGGGCGGAGCACGGGAGACGAGGCGCTGGCGGCGATCGGGCTGCAGGCCGCGTGGGCCGTCGTGCTGATCATCCCGATCATGCTCATGTGGCGGGCGGCGCGGAAGCGGCTGTTCGTGCAGGGAGGGTGAGACGGCGTCATGTTATACCTCGGATTGCTTTGGGAATACTTCAAGAACTACGCCAAGACGCGCCTCACGTACCGGGCCGACTTCTGGATCGAAGTGGTGTCGGATCTGGCATTCCAGGCGATCAACCTGATCGTCATCCTGATCGCGTTCCGGCATACGCCGACGCTCGGCGGATGGACGGAAGCGGAAGTCGTGTTCGTGTTCGGGTATTTCATGGTGCCGTACGGCATCTTCAGCTGCTTTTTCGACCTGTGGAATTTCAGCGAGCGGTATATCGTGAAGGGCGAGATGGACCGGGTGCTGACGCGCCCGGCGCACAATCTGTTCCAGATTCTGCTCGAGAACATGTACCCGCCGGGGCTGATCGGATCGTTCGTCGGGCTCGTGATCATGGCGGTCACGGCGCGGCAGATGGGCATGACGTTCGACTGGACGGATCTCGTCATGCTGCTCGTGCTGACGGCGGGCGCGGTGATGGTGTACTTCGGCTTGTACACGGCGCTTACCGCCATCGGGTTCTTCACCGACGCGCCGACGGGCATCCTGCCGCTCATGTTCAACCTGCAGAGCTACGGCCGGTATCCGGTCACGATTTACAACCGGACGATGCGGTTTGTTTTGACCTGGCTGCTGCCGTTCGCGTTCGTCGGCGTCTATCCGGCGTCGTATTTCCTTGAGCGCAGCGGCGCCGCCGATCTGCGGATGGCGCTGCTCACGCCGGCGGTCGGCCTCGTATTCACGGCCGTCGGGCTGACCGTCTGGAACATCGGCGTGAAGCGGTACCGCGGGGCAGGGTCGTAAGCGGGCGTGGTTACCGGGCGCGGCGTGCAGCGGTGCGAGGAGGCGTCGCTGAGCAGCCGGGGCCTCGCGGCATCGGCGATTAACGGCATTTGGTGCCGTTAATCGCCCGTCAGAGCGCGGCGGTGGGCCCAATAACGGCACGAGGTGCCGTTATTGGCGTCGCTGAGCAGCCGGGGCCTCGCGGCATCGGCGATTAACGGCATTTGGTGCCGTTAATCGCCCGTCAGAGCACGGCAGTGGGCCCAATAACGGCACGAGGTGCCGTTATTGGCGTCGCTGAGCGCCCGGTCTCGCGCGTCATCGGCATTTAACGGCATTTGGTGCCGTTAATTGCCTGTCCGAGCACGGCAAAGAGCCAAATTACGGCACAAGGTGCCGTTAGAGGCGGCCTTATAATAGTTTCACTTTTGATCGGACAAGCTGGTAGCTGTGAAACCGACGGGTGCCATTCACCGGTTCCAGATAACCGTCGCCAGCCAACTCCCTCAACAGCTTGCGGGCGGTTTTGTCGCCGACTCCCAATAATCCCTGGATCTCTGACGGTTTGACCGGCCCCGGCGAATATGCGGCATACCGCAGGATTTCTCTTTTCATAACCGGCAATTCGACATAGGGGTCTCTGCCTCCAAACAATCGCCCCAGCAGTTGAAGAACGACCTGCTGACATTTCCGGGGATGGTTCTCGATATCATCCGCCGAGAAACGGAGCACCCGCCAGTCGTCGATGACCAGGTGGTTCTGGCGCGTCAGGTCGTCCGAGAATTTGTGCCGGTCCGCGTATCTGGCATGCGGCCCGAATCCGTCCGCTTCCAGGCATATCCGGTGGGGCATGCGAAGATACGCGAAGTCCAGAAACCGGACGCCGTCCTTGAAATCTGCAACTTCGTATTCCGCATGCAGGTGCTCGAACGAACCGACCGCAGGCCACCAGACGTTCTGGAGCAGCTTTCTTTCCAAATAGCCGTGCTCCTGCAGCCGCCTGCGCCGTTCTCCCGCACTGGCCGCAATCTGCCGCTTCATCCATGCGTCATAATGAGTCTCGAATGTCCGATCCATCAACCCGTCTCCTTTCGAAAAAAAATAACACCGCCCCTTCCGCTTCATGCGGTTAATGGGACGGTGTGCTTCACGCGCCACAATATTCATGCTGTCTGACAATGGGACGGTGCGCTACACGCGTTGTTGCCACCTCCATGCTACCCGGCTGCCTGGAAAAAATCAAGCGTTTGCCAATTTGTGCGATTTTTGTCCGGAACGCAGCCCCGATTTTGATACAATGAATATTTAGATGTAAGGATTTCGAGGGAGGAACGCACGGCCATGACACTGTCCATCGGAGCGAAGGCGCCCGATTTCACACTGCCTTCGGCGGACGGGGATATCCGATTGAGCGATTTTCGCGGGAAACTTGTGGTGTTGTACTTCTATCCGAAGGATATGACGCAGACCTGCACGCAGCAGGCGTGCGGATTCCGGGATGCCTACAGCGAACTGACGGCACATGGCGCGGTCGTCATCGGCGTCAGCACGGATGAAGTCGAACGCCACATCCGGTTCCGGGACAAATACGGACTTCCTTTTCTGCTCTTGTCCGATCCGGATCACGAAGTGTGCGAGAAGTACGGCGTATGGCAGCAGAAGAAAATGTACGGACGCGAGTATATGGGCATTGTTCGTTCGACGTTCCTGATCGACGAAGAAGGCAGACTGATCCGCGAGTGGCGGAATGTGCGTTTGAAGGGCCATATCGATGCGGTTCTGCAGGCGATCCGCGAGTACAGGGAGTCGACATCAACGGAGCAAAAATCGGCCGCCGCGCCGACGGTCTGACAGCAGTTGCAGGCGGTGCGCCAGGGCGCCCAAGCACGTTGACGCCCCGAAAATCCGTTCAGTATAATTAGCGGTATGAATTGAGGGAGGCGTACCATGGACAAGCCGAATGAACTCATCGTGGTGCTCGATTTCGGGGGCCAATACAACCAACTGATTGCCCGGCGCATCCGCGATCTGGGCGTGTACAGCGAGCTGCTGCCGTACAATACGCCGGCTTCGAAGCTGCGTGAACTGAATCCGAAGGGAATCGTCTTCTCCGGCGGCCCGAACAGCGTGTACGAAGAGAACGCGCCGCTCGTCGATCCGGAAGTGTACGAGCTCGGGGTGCCGATCCTCGGCATCTGCTACGGCATGCAGATGATGTCGCATCAATTGAACGGCCGGGTGGAACGGGCGGGCAAGCGCGAATACGGCAAGGCCGAGATTGAATTCGAAGCGGATTGCCGGTTGATCAGCGGTCTCGACCGCCGGCAGACGGTATGGATGAGCCACAGCGACAAAGTCGTCGAACTGCCGCCGGGCTTCCGCGTCGACGCCCGCACGCCGAGCGCGCCGGTCGCCGCGATGAGCCATCCGGAGAAGCGTTACTACGCCGTCCAGTTCCATCCGGAAGTACGCCACTCCGTTTACGGCAACGAGATGATCCGCAATTTCCTGTTCGAGATCTGCGGATGCGAAGGCAACTGGTCGATGACGACGTTCATCGAGGACGCGGTCCGGGAGATCCGGGAGCAGGTAGGGGACAAAAAAGTGCTCTGCGCCCTCTCCGGCGGCGTCGATTCGTCCGTTGTCGCGGTGCTGGTCCACAAGGCGATCGGCGATCAGCTCACGTGCATGTTCATCGATCACGGCCTGCTGCGCAAGGGCGAAGCGGAGAGCGTCATGGAGACGTTCGCCGGCAAGTTCGACATGAAGGTCGTGAAGATCGACGCGAGCCGCCGGTTCCTGGACAAGCTGAAGGGCGTCGAAGACCCCGAGCAGAAGCGCAAAATCATCGGCAACGAGTTCATCTACGTGTTCCAGGAGGAATCCGCGAAGTTTGACGACTTCGAGTTCCTCGCCCAGGGCACGCTCTATACCGACATCATCGAAAGCGGCACCGCCACGGCGCAGACGATCAAGTCGCACCACAACGTCGGCGGTCTGCCGGAGAACATGCAATTCAAGCTCGTCGAGCCGCTCAAGACGCTGTTCAAGGATGAAGTGCGCAAAGTCGGCGAAGCGCTCGGTCTTCCCGAGGAGATCGTGTGGCGCCAGCCGTTCCCGGGTCCGGGACTTGCGATCCGCGTCCTCGGCGAAGTGACGGAGGAGAAGCTGCGCATCGTGCGCGAGTCCGATGCGATCTTGCGCGAGGAGATCGCGAATGCCGGGCTGCACCGTGAGATCTGGCAATACTTCACCGCGCTGCCGAACATGAAGAGCGTCGGCGTCATGGGCGACGCCCGCACCTATTCCTACACGGTCGGCATCCGCGCCGTCACGTCGATCGACGGCATGACGGCCGACTGGGCGCGGATCCCGTGGGACGTGCTCGAACGCATCTCGGTCCGGATCGTGAACGAAGTGGACAACGTCAACCGCGTCGTCTACGACATTACCTCGAAACCGCCGGCGACAATCGAATGGGAGTAAAGCAGATGAGCCGACAGCTCCGCATATGCGGGGCTGTCTTGTTGTTTTGCCCGCGCAATCAGGGGAAAATCGACAATTTTTTCGAATTTCATGTCCAATTTGTGGCCGCAGTTACAGAAATGCGGGATGGGTCTATGGTATGATCTTACTGGTTCAATATTTTTGAAGTAGTCATAATGGAGTGGATTTTCATGCGGTGGGTACCAACCTCAGAACTAGAAGAAGGAGACAGGTTGGGGCGTCCGCTGTACACGACGGACGGCCGCTTGATTTTGTCGAGCGGACAGGTGCTGACCCGGAGAATGATAAGCGGCCTGATCCGGATGAATGTCGAAGGGGCGTACATCGACAACCGGCGGCCGAACGAAGTTTCGACAAGTCCCGTCAATCAGCTGGAAGTGCTGCGAGCCGCGGCGTTCGATGCCGTCCGGGGATTTTTCAATTCCGTGGCGGAGTCGGAAAGGCTGGAACCGCGGCCGATCATGCGTCTGGCGAACGATATCGTCCGGCATGTCCTCACGGAGGCGGACGGCGGGTTCCAGATGAAGGAGCACCGCGCCGAAGCCGCCTATCTGTACGCGCACAGCGTCAACGTCTGCCTGCTTGCCGTCATGACGGGGATGAAGCTGGGCTACAGCGATCTTCAACTGAAGACGCTTGCGATCGGCGCGCTCCTGCACGATATCGGACGCGTGTCGAGACATGCGGTCAATCCGGAATATGATCACCCGCGCGTCGGCTTCGACCTGATGCGCCGGTATCCCGAACTGCCGCTTCTGTCGGCCCACGTGGTGCTGCAGCATCACGAGAAGGTGAACGGCACCGGATATCCGCTGGGGGTTCAGGGGGAACAGTTCCGGCAAGCGGCGCAGATTGTGGCCGTTGCGAACGATTATGACCATTTTGTCAACGAAATCGGCGAGAACCGGCTTCCCCATGAAGGAATTGAATACATCATGTCGAAGGTAGACACGCATTATCATATTTCCGTCGTCCGCGCATTCGTCCAGAGCGTCACGCCATACCCCGTCGGCACCATGGTGCGGCTGTCGAACGGGATGGTCGGCACCGTGGTCGAAATGCACAAAGGTCAACCTTCACGCCCGGTGATTCAGACGCACGATCACGGCTTGAGAATCGACCTGATGCATTTCCCGACGGAGTTTATCGAAGAAGTGATCCTGGAACCAGGTGCGGCAGCCGTCTGAGGCTGCGGGAACGGTGCCGGGGAGGAGTGTACAAGGTGTCAATCGATGCGGCGCGTCTCAGATCCGCGATTCCTTTTTTTCGTGAAATGGATCCCGAAGTCACGGAAAGTCTCGCCCCGTATCTGACGGAGCGGACGTTCAAGAAAGGAACGGTCATTTTCGTTGAGGGCGACGAAGGGGACGATGTCTACTTCATTCGTTCCGGCGCCGTTCAGATCTATACGTTCGACGGCACGAAGAAAGTGATGTTGGCGTATCTGCGGGACGGCGATTATTTCGGCGAGATGGCGATGATGAAGCCGGGGGCGCAGCGCTCCGCGTCCGCGGAAGCGGCGCAGCTTACGAAGGTGTACGCCCTCAAACGGAATGTGTTCGAGCGGCTCATCCTGGATCATCCGCGGCTGGCGCTCTATTTGCTGGATGATACGATGGAGCGGCTGCGCAAGGCGAATCAGCAGATCTACGATCTGACGTTCCTGAACGTGCGGACACGGATCATGAAGCGATTGCTGCGCCTGGCGCAGGAGAACGGAACGGAGACCCCGGAAGGGCTGTTGATCGGCATCAAGGTGACACACCAGCAGATAGCGGAAATGGTCGGCGCCGTACGCGAGACGGTGACGAAGGTGTTCAACGAATTGCAGGAAGAAGGGCTGATCGTCATCCGGCAAAAAATGATCCTTCTTCCGAATCCCGAGCTGCTCGTCAAACGGCTGCAGGAGGAAAACTGAATCCAGCGCGGTTACGGGCGCCGGCCGGCTTGCCGCAGACGCGTTTCACGGGCTTTCGACCGAATGGCGGAGGCTTTTTTCATTAAAAATGGCTGGGAGATACAGGGTTCTGTTTCAAGGAAAGCGATTCCAATCCGAACAAAAAGGTCGATTGCGGGCAAAACATTCGTGAAACCCATTGACAGCAGGCGACAAAGATCAGTAGAATGAGGGAGAATTGTGAAAATCGGAAAAGCTTTTCGTATAATCCCGGGAATCTGGCTTGGGAGTCTCTACAAGGTCACCGTAAATGATCTTGCTACGAAAAGCAGGGGAGTCGTCTGCATACCGGTCCGGCAGGCATAATTCTCCTGTTTTCGCAGAACCTATGGAGAGATGACCATCCTCCGTAGGTTTTTTCTGTTTTCACAAATTTTGATGTGGGGGCGTTATGGAGCTATGGAACGTTTCTTCCGGCTCAAGGAACTCGGAACGAACATCCGCACGGAGCTGATGGCGGGACTTACGACCTTCATGACGATGGCGTACATCCTGGCCGTCAACCCGGCCATCCTTCAAGGGGCGGGGCTGAACTTCTACTCGGTCTTCCTCGCGACGGCATTGGCTGCGGGCATTTTCACGATCGCCATGGGGCTGTTCGTCAACTTCCCGGTGGCGCTCGCGCCGGGCATGGGGCTGAATGCGTACTTCGCGGCGACGATCGCGACTTCCCAGGCCACGGGTGAGCCGATCTCGCCGGCGGTGGGTCTGACGGCGGTATTCATCTCCGGGATCATCTTCATCATTCTGACGCTGACGCAAATCCGGCAAATGCTGGTGACGGCGGTTCCGGACAGCCTGAAGCATGCCATCACGGTCGGCATCGGCCTGTTCATCACGATCATCGGCCTCAAGAACAGCGGCATCATGTCGATTACGCCGGACGGGATCATCGGCCTCGGTTCGCTGAAAGACGCGAACGTATGGCTGACGATCATCGGCATCGTGCTGATCGCGGTCATGATGGTGCTGCGCGTTCCGGGCGCCATCCTGCTCGGCATCGTGCTGACGACGATCGTCGCGGCGATTACGGGCAATATCGGATCGATCGGCGATGACGCGCAGTGGGTGCCGGACTTCGGCGCGCTGAACTTCTGGCATTTCGACTTCCAGGGCGCATTTGAAGTCGGTCTGGTCACGGTCATCCTGACGTTCACGTTCGTCGAACTGTTCGACACGTTCGGCACGCTCGTCGGCACGGCGAACCGGGCCGGCGTCGACACGAACACCAGTGAAGGCAAGAAGAAGATCGGCAAGGCGATGCTCGTTGACGCGATCTCCGTCAGCGGCGGCGCCATGCTCGGCACGAGCACGGTCACGGCGTTCGTCGAAAGCTCGTCCGGCATCGCGCAGGGCGGCCGCTCCGGCCTGACGGCCGTCACGACCGGCGTGCTCTTCCTGCTGGCGCTGTTCATCGCGCCGATCGTCGCGCTCGTCCCGGGCGCGGCCACGAGCGCGGCGCTCGTCATCGTCGGCGTGCTGATGATGCAATCGGTGAAGAACATCAACTTCACCGACATGGTGTACGCGATTCCGGCGTTCCTGATGATCGTCATCATGCCGTTCACGTACAACATCGCCAACGGCATTTCCTTCGGCATCGTGTCCTACGTCGTCCTGGCGCTTGTCGCCAACCTGGCCGGCAAGACCGCGGAGGACGGCAGCAAGTACAAGATCCACTGGCTCATGTGGGTGCTGGCGGTCCTCATCCTGGCACGCTACATCTTCCTGAGCGGGGAGTAATCAGAAGTTTGCGGAAGCAGCGCTGGACCGGCGCTGCTTTTTTTGTTTGGCGTGGGGCGGTAGCGTGTCGGTAATCAAGCGACGTGTTCGGTTTCTCATCACAGCATTGATTGTGGTTGATGGTGCGACTCTGCCCAACTTGGGTTGTGACCGGCAGTACCGACCTTGAAAACGATGCCGAAGTCCGGATTCAATCCACGCACCCGCGTGGGGTGCGACTCCTCAAGGATTCGATCAGCGCCTTTCGGACGATCATACTTTCAATCCACGCACCCGCGTGGGGTGCGACTTTTCGGTTCACTTTACAGCAAGGCGACCAACAACATCTTTCAATCCACGTACCCGCGTGGGGTGCGACCAGATGGTTGTCGACAAACGTCACCTTGCCGACCTTCTTTCAATCCACGTACCCGCGTGGGGTGCGACTGCATCGTGTATGCGCCCTTTAATTATAGCATTTTCCAGGTGTTTTCCGCGAACATGCAGAAATGATGCATTATCTACCATCAAATTTCATTGATTTTTTTTGATCTTGCCGTATCAATCTAAGAGCGCGAACCTCCTGGCAATTTTATGTGAGCTTGAGGTTCGCGTAAATAAATTTTTCTCCAGTAAACAATCCTCGAAAGAAGGAGTTTCGATACTGAATATCCAATATTAGGACACAGGAACTATCTTCCAAAGAACTATTCATTCATCTTCGTTTTCCCTTTAAGTCGGAGGTGTTGTCATTGCAGTCCATTGCCCATATTCGACAAAGTGACGGCAAAATTCAGACTGTTGAAGAACATTCCCATAATGTCAGGCAGATTGCAGAGTGGATTGGGGATAAAATTGGAGTCAAACATATAGCGGGACTGGCCGGACTATTGCATGATGCAGGAAAGTTCAGTGATAAATTCGCAAACTACATCCTCTTGGCTTCCCGGAATCCGGATAATCCTCCCAAGCGCGGGAGCGTGGATCATTCCACTGCGGGAGGCCAACTGCTGGACCGATTTGTTAAGGCCGAACCTCGTGATAAGAACCTCTATTTGTTGGCGGAAATTGTCTGTAACGCAATTATCTCTCACCATGCATATCTGCACGATTATATAAGCCCCGAAGCTGAATCGCCTTACCTGACGCGCATACAGGAAAAGCATATTGATGATTTGGATGCCATTACGGATGGTTTCCATAAGCTGGTCATGGACAGAGAACATTTCCGTCAGTATGTGGAATCGGCTGCCCAGGAACTCGCTGTATTCTTGACCAAACCGTCTTCCGAAGACGGCCGAAGCCGACTCATGTTTCTGACGAAATATGTGTTCAGCGCGTTAATTGATGCAGACCGGACTGACACACGATTATTCGAGGAGAACAAGACTTGGTCGCCGGCAACGGACACAAAAGATTTATTTGCAAATTACTACGAAAAACTTCTAATCAAATTATCTGAACTTAATAAGGACTCAGAAGATATATCGCCGGTCAATCACTATCGTCGGTTAATGTCCGATTCTTGTGATAACTTCGCAGAGCAGCCTTCGGATATCTATAAGTTATCGATTCCGACCGGAGGCGGCAAGACGTTGGCAAGCTTGCGTTACGGGCTGAAACACGCACTGAACCGCCACAAAGAGCGAGTAATCTACATCGTTCCATACACGACCATTATCGAGCAAAATGCAGAAGAAGTCCGGCAAATCCTGCAGGACGATGAGCGGGTGCTGGAGCATCATTCCAATGTCGTTGATGATCCTGATCATACCTACGACGATGAATGGGCAGATGGATTGGTAAACGTAAATCAGAAATTGAAACTCGCAAAGGACAACTGGGATGCACCGATTATTTTTACGACGATGGTGCAGTTTCTGAACGTCTTCTATGCGCATGGCAGTCGTAACATCCGAAGGCTCCATAATTTGTCCCGATCCGTCATTGTGTTCGATGAAGTTCAGAAGGTGCCGGTTCACTGCGTCTCGTTATTTAATCGTGCCTTGAATTTTCTTAAAGATTTCGGTGATTCGAGCATTGTTTTGTGCACGGCTACACAACCGGCACTTGATTATGTGGAACATAAGTTGAATATCCCGGCAAAAGCCGATATGATTCCCCGCACGAAAGACATTACCTGTGCTTTCAAGCGTGTGAACGTTATTGATCGAGCTTCCCAGGAGACATTCGATACAGAAAAGCTCGCATCCTTCGTCCGCGAACAAGTAGAGAAGCAGTCCAATGTCCTCGTTATCCTGAACACCAGAACAGTTGTCAAGAAGCTCTATGAACAATTGAAGGAGCTTTTGGCAGACGATGAGTGTTCCATTTACCATCTCAGTACCTCAATGTGCGCGGCGCATCGTGCTGATAAATTACAGGAAATCCGGAGACGGTTGGAACGGAACGAAAAGCTGGTCTGTGTCAGCACCCAACTGATTGAGGCGGGAGTCGATATCAGTTTCAATTGCGTCATCCGATCGCTGGCCGGACTCGACTCCATTGCCCAGGCTGCGGGACGTTGTAATCGGCACGGAAAGGATCCCCTTCGTCCTGTCTATATCATTGATCATGCTGAGGAGAATTTGGACAGGTTGCCCGAAATCAAGATCGGCAAATCCTTGACTCGCGCTATGTTGGTTGACATGAAGCGAGATCCTTCAGCATATTGCGGGGATATTTTCTCCGATGCGGCGATCAGCAGGTACTTTGCGGATTTCTATCAGCATTTTCGGCTTCAGTTGAACTATTTCATTCCGCCGTTGCACAGGGATATGATCAGTCTGCTGATTTCCGATGACGGCCCGGACTCCCTTGTACAAGCATATGTCAGAAACAAGGGCGGAAGGCCGACGCTTTTCAGCTTGAACAGTATGCGAACGGCGGCCCAGCATTTTCAAGTGATTGACAGCCCGACGACCGCTGTATTGGTGCCTTATGGTGAGGAAGGAAGTGAGATCATCGCACGTTTCAATGGAGAAACATCCCTTGCCGATCTCTCCAATCTGATGCGCCGCGCTCAACGGTACACGGTCAATCTGTACAAGCATGAACTTGACCGACTGACAAAGCATGATGGGGTGATATCGTTAATGGATGGAAAAGTGTATGCGCTTATGGAGACCGCCTATAACCACGAGTACGGGGTGAGTCCGGACAATGACGGTGAATGGGGGTTGTACCTGTTGTAGAAAAGCAGAGAACCTATCTCACTCGATAGGTTCTCATTTCATACACCATATTTTTCAATCCGCGTTGCTGAGCAACGACAGTTCATTATAACATACCAGGGGATCTAAAATTTTATTTCATATTATGTATTAAAATATTTGACCAATTGGGATTGGAATATTATACTAGTAATATATCCAATATTCGACAATAAAGGGGGTGATTCCATGCGTAACAGCATCGAGTTCGTCGTGTATGGTCCTTACGCGCTTTTTACCGATCCCCTGACAAAAATAGGGGGAGAAAAACTGTCGTATCAAGTTCCGACCTACCAAGCACTGAAAGGAATCGCTGAATCAATATACTGGAAGCCTTCAATTACGATGTTTGTGGATGAAGTCCGCATCATGAATCCGATTCGTATGGAGTCCAAAGGTGTCCGACCGATTGAGTACGGAGGCGGAAACACGCTCGCCAACTACACGTATCTTCGGGATGTACGCTACCAAGTCCGAGTTTACTTTGAATTCAACAAACACCGCCCGGATTTGAAAGATGACTGGAACGAATTTAAGCACCACAACATCATGAAGCGCTCTCTCAAAGCTGGCGGCAGAAGGGACATTTTCCTCGGAACCCGGGAATGTCAAGGCTATGTGGAACCTTGTGTATTTGGCGAAGGCGAGGGATTCTACGACAATTACGGCGATATTCATCTGGGCACGATGGTGCACGGCATCAATTACCCTGATGAAACGGGCCGCAATCAGCTGGAGGTCAGGTTGTGGCAGCCTGTAATGCGCAACGGTGTTATCAAGTTCATCCGTCCCGAAGAGTGCACTCAAGTTCGCGTGCTGTCTTCGATGGAACCCAAGCATTTCGACAAGAACGCCATGACATCTGTTGACGAGCTGTATGCGCAAAACGATGAGGGGGGGTATTCATGAGCTGGCTTTTGAACTTGTATGAGACGTACCAGTCCAATCTGGACCGTGTCGGAAAGATTGAGTTAAAAGCGAATGAGCAGTCATTCATGCTCCTTCCGATTTCGCATACGACACAGACTGCGCATATTGAAGTCCGGGTTACGGAAGACGGTGAATTCCACTCGGCTGAGGTCGTGGACAAGGGGAGTGCAAGTACTGTCATTCCCACAACAGAAGAATCCGCCAGTCGGACCAGTGGAGTGGTCGCCTATCCCCTTCACGACAAACTGGGCTATGTCGCAGGAGACTATGCAGATTACGGCGGTTCCAGAAGAAATGAGGAGCAATATGCCGCCTATATCCAGCAGCTGCAGGACTGGGCGTCATCGTCTCATGCATCATCCAAGGTCAAAAGCATTTATACTTACTTGAGCAAACGTACCTTAATCCGTGATCTGGTCCGAGAACGCGTCCTGTTCCTTGATGAGAATCAACGTCTCATTGAGAAATGGGATGATCGCGCGGAACGTCTGTACGGCGAAAAGCCACCGCTATTCTCCGTACTTGTCGGTGAAGTAGAGAGCGCTTTTGTCCGGTTTACGGTAAGATCGGCTGACAGGCAGTTGCTCCCGGTGTGGGAAGACCCTGAAATGTATGACTCGTTCATTCGTTACTACAACGACAAGCTGGGCGACGTGGACCTGTGCTATGTAACGGGACAACGTCTGCCGATCACTGAGCGCCATGCGAACAAAATCCGTAATGCTGCGGATAAAGCGAAATTAATCTCGGCCAACGATACCAGCGGATTCACGTTCAGGGGCAGATTCAGGGAAAGCCGCAACGCGGCCAGCATCAGCTATGAAGTCTCCCAGAAAGCGCACAATGCGTTGAAATGGTTAATCAACCGACAAGGCAAGATCATCGGCCAGCGTGTGTTTCTCGTCTGGGGGAACGATGCAATTCAGATGCCGCCACCGGAAGATGATTTCTACAGTATAGATCCCAGACCGGCGGAGCAGAAGATCATCTCGGAAGTGCATACGGATTTTGCACGCGAAGTCGCCAAAGCGCTCGACGGTTATCGCAATCGCATCACAGGTTCGAAAGAGACCAACGTCAACATTATGATCCTCGATTCTGCCACAACGGGGCGGATGGCAGTTCTGTATTACCGAAACATGGACAAGGAGTTGTATTTGGACAGGCTGGCGGAATGGCATTCAACCTGTATGTGGCTTCATCAATACCGAAAAGACGAAGCGGGAAATTGGGTGAAATTCTTCGGCGCGCCCGCCACGAGAGATATCGCCTATGCGGCATACGGCAGCAGGGTGAAAGATGAGCTGGTTAAAGGCCTCATCGAGCGCATGATTCCATGCATCGTGGACGGGCGGAGAATTCCCCGGGATATTCTCGACAGCGTATTCCGCCGCGCCTCCAGTCCGGTGTCCATGGAACCCTGGGAGTGGGAGAAGACGCTCAGCATCGCTTGTGCGCTCATCAATCGGGAATATAAAGGAGGGTTCAACGTGGGGCTCAACGAGAGTCTGAATGACAGGGATTATCTGTTCGGCAGGCTGTTGGCTGTTGCGGATGTGTTCGAAAGGGCCGCTCTGGAAGACAACCGTGCGACTAACGCCATCCGCTATATGAATGCATTTGCACGCCATCCTGCCAGGACATGGTCCACCATTTATTCGGCACTTCAGCCTCATATGACAAAACTTGGTGTGAAAGCAACCTATTGGACGAAGATCATCGATGAAGTGGCATCCCGGATTCCGGTGGAGGAGTTCAACAACAAGCCATTGTCCCATTTGTATCTGCTCGGATTCTACAGTCAGCGCCATGCCTTGTATCAGAAGAAAAAAGAAAATGAGTCGGATTATTCGGAAAATAATCAAGGAGTGATGAACGATGACAACGCTTGATCACAAAATTGATTTCGCTGTCGTCCTGTCGGTGACAAAAGCAAATCCGAATGGCGACCCTCTTAACGGAAATCGACCGCGCCAAAACTACGACGGGCATGGTGAGATTTCAGACGTAGCTCTGAAACGCAAGATTCGCAATCGGCTGCAAGATATGGGAGAGTCCATCTTTGTTCAGTCCAATGACCGGAACGTAGACGGATTCACCAGTCTGAGAGAGCGGGCAGAATCGGTCGAAGAACTGGCCAAGCTGATGAAATCGAAGAAACCGTCGCCTGATGAATTCGCCGCAATTGCATGCGCGAAGTGGATTGATGTTCGCAGTTTCGGCCAGGTGTTCGCATTTAAAGGGGACAGCGTGTCCATCGGTATCCGCGGACCGGTCTCCATCCATGCGGCAACAAGCATTGACCCCATCGATATTACCAGCATTCAGATTACCAAGAGCGTCAATTCCGAACCCGGCACGGCCAGAGGATCTGACACGATGGGGATGAAGCATCGTGTGGATTCCGGAGTCTACGTGTTCTACGGAAGCATCAACCCGCAATTGGCGGAGAAGACCGGATTCTCCAACGAAGACGCGGAGAAGATCAAGCAAGCCCTCGCGACACTGTTCGAGAATGACGCTTCGTCTGCACGGCCGGAGGGCAGCATGGAAGTTCATCATGTGTACTGGTGGGCGCATCGTTCCAAATTGGGGCAATATTCATCGGCGAAAGTGCATCGTTCGTTGATAGTGGAAAGACGTGTCGCTGAGCCGAAATCATTCAATGATTACGAGTTTATTATACAGCCGCTTGATGGGTTGGAAGTGGAGATCATTGATGGTCGGTGACGAAGAAGACTATTTGATGCTTTCCGGAATACAGCATTTCTCTTTTTGCAAACGTCAATGGGCACTCATCCACATCGAACAACAATGGGCGGACAATGTGCTGACTTTTGAAGGCCAGCTGTTGCATGAAAAAGCGGATGATCCATTGATCAAAGAATCTCGCGGCGACAGGATCATCTCACGTGCGGTACCGCTTGTATCCCACAGGCTGCGCGTTTATGGGGTAGCGGATGTAGTGGAGTTCCATCGTTGTGATGAAGGGGAGGGAGGGATTTCCCTCCCCTTGCGCAAGGGGAGATGGAAGCCATATCCTGTTGAATACAAACGCGGAAAACCCAAACCGGATGCTTATGATGAGTTGCAGTTGTGTGTTCAGGCCATGTGTCTGGAAGAGATGTTTGAAGCACACATTCCGGAAGGCGCTTTGTATTATGGTGAGATTGAACATCGTGTACGTGTTGAATTCCATCATGATCTTCGTAATCAAGCGGCATTGCTGTTGAATGAAATGCATGAGTTATTTCGCGAAGGCAGTACGCCTGAAGCAGTAATGGCTCCAAAATGCTCGCGGTGCTCGCTGATTGAAATTTGCCAGCCTAAGTTAGCAGGCAAACGGGCAAGCGAGTATATGCGACGGTATATGACTGCTGTCGAGAAAGAAGGCATCGGTCATGCGTAAGTTGTTGAATACGTTATACGTGACCAACCCAAACAGTTATCTCGCCCGCGACGGAGAAAATGTTGTTGTAAGAGTGGATGATCGCCCTGTAGGCCGTGTGCCTATCCATAACCTGGAGTCCATCATCACGTTCGGATACACGGGGGCAAGTCCGGCGTTGATCCACCTATGTGCCGAGCGCGGGGTTTCTTTATCATTTCATCGAGAGAACGGGCAGTTTATTGCCCGTGTGCAGGGGCCGGTCAAAGGCAACGTTTTGTTGAGAAGGAAACAATACAAAATGGCGGACGGCAGTGAAGCCGTGGAAGTTGCCAGAAGCATCATATTTGCCAAAGTGGCAAATTCCAGAGCGATCTTGAACCGTGGCCTTCGAGATCATGCAGAAGTTATAGACTCGAGTAAGGTCAGACAAGAGTCTGAATTATTGAAGAGATATCTGGGTGTTGTCATGAAGCTTGGCACACTTGATGATATCCGCGGACTGGAAGGCGATGCCGCGAGAAGATATTTTCGGGCTTTGGATGAACTCATACTGGTAAATAAAGATGCCTTCTATATTCGCACCAGAAGTCGGAGACCGCCGTTGGACCGAATGAATGCCATGTTATCGTTCATGTATGGCATTTTACGCAATGAAGTCCAGTCAGCTTTGGAATCCGTGGGCCTTGATCCACAGGTAGGTTTCTTGCATCGAGATCGTCCTGGCAGACCAAGTCTGGCCCTGGATATGATGGAAGAACTGCGCGGGTATCTGGTTGACCGATTAATCTTGAGTATGGTTAATCGCAGACAGATTGATCCGAATCAGTTCATACAGAAAGAAAACGGCGCATTTCTGTTAAAACCTGCGCTCCGAAAAGAACTGATCGCTGCTTGGCAGAAACGTAAACAAGATGAAATTACCCATCCTTTCTTGGACGAGAAGATATCCGTGGGGTTATTGCCTTATGCTCAAGCGTTGCTGCTGGCAAGGTATATTCGAGGTGATCTTGATGCGTACCCGCCTTTTCTGTAGAAGTAGGGTGGTGGAGTTCGATTGCTTGTACTTGTAACTTACGATGTGGAGACATCGACAACTGATGGTAAACGGCGTCTTCGTGAAGTAGCGAAAATCTGTGTAAACTACGGGCAACGTGTGCAAAACTCGGTGTTTGAGTGTTTGGTTGACCCGGTGCAATTCAAACAGTTGAAGGCCAGATTGGTGAAGGTAATCGATGAGGAGCGTGACAGCTTAAGGTTTTACTTGCTCGGGAGCAAATGGAAAAGAAGGGTGGAGCATATCGGCGCAAAACCAGGTTATGATCCGGAAGGCTTGTTATTGTTTGAATGAGTGCGAACCCCAAGCAAACATAAAATGCCTGGGAGGTTCGCGTATCAATTGAATTCAAGGTTTTCGTGAAATAGATCAGATTGAGTTATAATTTTTACGGGTTATTGAAGCAGGGTTCGCGAAAATAGCTCGCTAAAGCCTTGCGATTCATGGCTTCGCAGGTAATACTGTCGCACCCCGTGCGGGTGCGTGGATTGAAAGCACCAAGTTTGGCCGTGGCCGATT
>Ga0207747_1000559_pt1 | contig 40159 bp, 37 predicted proteins | sample HigsolmetaGSP11D_FD_184839 | JGI IMG/M metagenome (GOLD analysis project Ga0207747, IMG submission 184839) | High solid enriched microbial communities from the Joint BioEnergy Institute, USA - SP1-1-D (SPAdes) | ecosystem: Engineered > Bioreactor > SSF (Solid state fermentation) > Aerobic >...
CTCTCTGGGCGAGGAGAAGACCCTGATCAAGCACGCCACGGACAAGAAGGTGCCGCGGCGGGTCGAGATGCCGGACGGCTCCAAGCGGCCGGGTTTGCCGCTGGATGCGGGGATCATCGTCAACAACACCGAGACGCTGCACAACATCTACAACGCGCTCTTCCTCGGCAAGCCGGTGACCACGAAGTTTTTGCAGGTCTTCGGGCCGGAGTTCGAGCTTAAGGTCTTCGAGGTGCCGCTCGGGGCCTCTGCGACGGAGGTCTTGAAGATCGCCGGGGTGGACGTGGAGAACTCCTCGCACCTGTCGGTCATCGACGGCGGCCCGTACCTCAACGAGATGGGCATCGAGGAGCTCGGCAAGGGCGACTGCTTCGTCCGGCGCACGACGAACGGGTTCCTCCTGATCCCCAAGGGCGTGCCGAGCAAGGAGTTCGCCGACATAAAGACGAAGCCCCCGGAGAACGGGGTGGTCTCGCTGGTCGGCAAGGTCAGCGGGGTGAACGTACCGCTCGGGGGGCGGTTCCTCAAGCCCGCCACCCCGCTCGTCTCCGAGGGCGAGCACGTCTCCTACGAGCAGAAGATCGGCGAGCCGGTCGACGAGGGCTTCTCGATCGGCGTCTGGGCGAGCGCCGAGGGGGAGGTCACCGCGGTCGAGGACGAGGTGGTTTCGATCTCCTGCGGTTCGGCGGCCAGGGAGGCCGCCGAGGCCGAGGCGAAGGCGGAGGCGGCCAGGTAGGCTTCGTCTTCCGGGTAAAGAAGGGAGCGGGGGCCTAGAGGCCCCCGCTTTCGCTATTCCAGATCTCTGAGGCCGGTGGCCGCCACGCGCTCGACGCCGCTCTGGCGCGCGATCTCGCCGAGCGCCGCGTGCAGGTCGTGCGGCGGTCGCACCCGCACCTGCAGGTGGTAGGTCGCCCTCCCACCCTCTATCTCGGCGTCCAGCGTACGCACGGTGGCGTGGTGCGCTTCGAGGACGGAGATGAGCGGTGACGGGTCGGCGTCCGGACGAGAGAAGGAGACTTCGAGGTCGGAGACCTCCAGGCGCAGCCGGGAGATGAAGGCTGAGCGGAAGCGCCTGAGCGCGAGCAGGGCCGCGAGCACCCCGACGGTCGCCGCCGTGGCCCCGAAGAGGTATCCGGCCCCGACGGCCATGCCTATCGCGGCGGTCGTCCACAGGCTCGCCGCGGTCGTCAGGCCCCGGACCGTTATGCCCTGGCGCAGTATGGCCCCGGCGCCGAGGAACCCGATGCCGGAGACGATCTGGGCGGCTATCCTGGAAGGGTCGAAACGCACGGTCTTCTCGCCGAAGAACTCCTGAAAGCCGTAGGCCGAGACCATCGTGAAGAGAGCCGAGCCCAGCCCGAGGATGATGTGGGTCCGGAAGCCCGCCGGCTGGTCGCGCACCTCGCGCTCGAACCCGATGGCCCCGCAGAGGACGACCGTCACCACCAGGCGCAGGAGGATCTCCGCGTGGGAGATGGTGACGTTCATATCCTTCGCCCCGCCCCTCTAGGCGTGGCTCAGTATCTCGTCCAGGGCGAGGTAGAGGGCGTCGTCATCCGGGTCACCCCGGTAGGGAGGGATCGTGAAGTAGCCCACCTCGCCTTCCACGATCGGGCTGTCGTCCACGGTGAAGTCCACCTCGACCGGGGGGAAGCTCTTGTCGCAGCATCCGCTCACCAGATCGGAGATCCCCAGGCGTTCGGCGGCCGCCGCCGCGTAGGGGGCTCCTCCTGCGGACCAGACGTAGACGTTGTGCCCGGCCTCCACGAGCCTGTGGAAGACCTCCCTGACGTGCGGACGGACTCCGCCCTCCGAGATCAGGGTGCCCTGCACGTCGAAGAAGACGTTCACGGCCGTTCGTCGTCGGGGTCTTCCTGCCGCGGGCCGCCCGGGAACAGGTTCTGGGCCTGCCGGCCGAGCCGGGCCCGGAGGTCTTCGAAGGTGATGCCCTTCAGAGAGGGCAGGTCGAAGTCCCGGAGCATCCTGGTCAGCACGCCGCCGCCGCCCAGCTCGACCCACTCCTCGACCCGCATGCGGGTGAGCGTCTCTACGACCTTCACCCACCGGACCGGGGCGACCATCTGCTCCTTGAGCGCCTCCCTGACCGCCTGCGCGCTCGTCAAGACCGAGCCGTCGACGGCGCTGACCACGGGCACCTCCGGCTTCCGGAACTCGATCGAGTCGAGCACCTCGCGCATCCTCTCACCCGCCGCGGCGATGTAAGGCGAGTGCGCGGGGAAGGAGACGTTCAGACGCACCTTGCGGCCCCGGATCTTCTCCACCGCGTCCCCGAGCGCCTCTTTGAGGCCGGAGACGACCGTCTGGCGCGGGGAGTTGTAGTTGGCGACGACCGAGCCCGGCGTGTCCTTCAGCGCTCGCTCGACCTCTTCCGGAGGAGCCTTGAGGATCGCGATCATGCCTCCCGGTGTTTTCCGCGCGGCCTCGGCCAGGAACCTGTCCCTCTGGGCCACGATCCACAGGCCGGTCTCGAAGTCGAAGCAGCCCGCCGCGTAGGCCGCCGCGTACTCGCCCAGGGAGTGCCCGGCCACCACGTCGGGGACGAGGTTTAGCCTGCGGCTCTCGTCCGCGTCCTGGGCGGCGCGTACGAAGTGCTTGACCTGATCGGGTATCCGATCCCCCACTATCTCGCGTATCCTGGGCAGAAGCTCCCGTGCCGGTTCGCTCACGCTGCCACCCTGACCGGGAAATACGAACGCTCTCATCTTCCTCCGGAAACCGTCTTGCTCTTCCTCTCTCTGGATTGCAGGGACGCTCACCGAGAGAAACCTAAGAATATATTTCTACCACAAAATGCGCCGCGCTTGTGTTACGGGCGGAGGACGTGCAGGGCGTCCGGCAGGATGCGGACGCGGTAGGCGAGGGTAGGGTCGAGGAGCTCCCCGTCGGCGTGGGCCGGGACGTAATGCTGCATCTCCACCTCCACCTCGCGTGCCCTCTCCAGGTGCGCTTTGGGGTGTTTGAGGAAGGTGCCGCGCAGCGCGGAGGGGACGAGCCTCAACACCTCGCCGCGGCTTATCTCGCTGGAGAAGACCACGTCGAAGAGCCCGTCGTCGAGGCGGGCCAGGGGAGCGAGGCGGAAACGCGCCCCGTAGGTGGTCCCGAGGGCGATGGCGACGAGTATGGTCTTGGTCCGTATCTCTCGCTCGCCGTCGAGGCGCAGCGTGACCTCGTGGCAGGTGAACCCGGCGAGCAGCCTGAGGACGGAGTAGGCGTAGCGGCCGGAACCGCCGAGCCAGCCGGGGGCCTTGACCACCCCGGCGGCGACCTCGGCGTCGAAGCCTATGCCGACGCCGTTGATGAAGACGGCCCCGTTGACCTCGCCCGCGTCCACCGGGCTCACCCTGCCGGCGACTATGGTCTCGAGCGCGCGTCTCATCCCGGTGCCCACGCCGAGGGCCTTCACGTAGTCGTTTCCGCTCCCGGCCGGGAGGACCCCGAGTACCTTACCGGTGCCGACGCACGCCGAGGCAACCTCGCGCACCGTCCCGTCCCCACCCACCGCGACCACCACCGAACGATCCGGCAGCCCCGCGGCGATGCTCGTCGCCTCGCCGGGGAAGCCGCTCACGTGCCAGACGGGCTGCAGCCCTCTGGAAGAGAGGAAGCGCGAGACCTCCCCCCTGCAGGAGGATGCCTTCCCGCGCCCCGCCGCCGGGTTCAGGACGAGATGTACTTCCTGTCGGTTCACGCTGTCTGCGGAGGATAGCATCCTGCTGCCGCTGGCGCCCGGGGGGCACCAGGATGTAAAATGGCCTCCGCCATGGAGGGATCTGGAGGGGGATGCCAGCATCTGGAGGGGCTGCGGCCGGTGGCCGGGGTCGGGTTCAGGTGCCCGCTCTGCGGCGCGTGTATGGACCTGGATGGGCTCTCGGAGTGGCTGGCGGACGCCGAGCGCCGGCGGGACGAGGCCTGCTCCCGCAGCGGTCCTTTCGCCCGCGCCGACCGCGAGCGCTGGCAGAAGGAGGTCTACCGCCGACGGCGCCTGCTCTATGAGGCCAGGGAGGCCCCGCCGTCGGCGGTCAAGCCGGAGATGCTGCTCGTGCTCTACGACGCGGTGGAGGACGTCTACCGCTGCCGGATCTTCTACAGAGAACCCCGGCCTTCAAACATCGTCGAGAGCGTGAACGTGAGAGCTTCCTCCGAAGATCTCCTCAAGCTCCGGGTCGACCCCGACCCCGGGGTGAGGATGGCGGCCGGTAAGGTCGAGGAGTTCGGGGCCGCGAGGCGGAAGGCCCTGGAGGCCGGAACCCACGTCCCGTTCCGCCGGGTGTTCTACGCGGATGAGCTGTAGGAGACCACTTCCCGGACACCCCTCGTGGAGGCTAGAATAAAGCTCACTGGTGGCCTACTCGGTTGAAAGGCGTGGTGAGATGAGCTCCAGCAACTTCGTAATGATCGTGGTCGTGATCCTTACGATCCTCTTCGTCATCGTATCCGTGGGGCCCCTACTCGCCGTCTTCTGAGAGCCTCGCCGCCGCGAGGGTGAGGTAGGTGGCCCCTTCCGGACCCAGGATGCTCCTGACGAGCTCGACTCTGCGCGCCGTGAAACGCCGTTCTCCCGGCGGATCCCGCTCCTCCGGTCCCAACGAGACAGGCCTCTTGCGCGCGCGCCCGAGCGTGAGGTGCGGCCTGTAGGGCCGCCGCTCTCGGGCGAAGCCCAGACCTTGCATCGCGTGCTCGACGTCCCCGGCCAGCTCCGCAAGCTCTTTCGCACCCTCGCCCACCCCGGCCCAGACGACCCGGGCCCGCCTGCGCGAGGGAAACGCGCCGAAGCCGCTTATCTCCACGCCGAAGCTTTCGTGGCGTCCGCCGATCTTCTCGATGGCGCGGCGCACCTCGTCCACCCTCTCCTCCGGCACCTCTCCCAGAAACTTCAGCGTGAGATGGACCCCCTCCGGCCGCACCCAGCGGACGTCCCCGCCGACCTCCAGCATGCGGGCCGCCTCGATCAGGTTGCGCCGTACCTCCTCAGGCGGGAAGACGGCCACGAACAGGCGCATCCCTAGCGGCGGCTCCTTCTCGCGGCCCGGTTTGCGATCATCGCCGCCACCACGCCGGCGCCCACACCGTTGTCCACGTTGACTACCGAGAGGCCCGGCGAGCAGCTCTGCAGCATGCTCATTATCGCGGCGGTGCCGTCCCCTCCGAGCCCGTAGCCCGTCGAGGTGGGAAGGCCCACCACCGGCACCGAAACCAGCGCGCTCACCACGCTCGGGAGCGCCCCCTCCATCCCGGCGGCGACGATGACGCAGTCGGGATCCAGGCGTTCGATGTCCTCCAGGGGACCGGCGAGGCGGTGTATCCCCGCAACGCCGACGTCGTTGAAGGTCTTGACCGCGACCCCCATCTCCCGGGCCACGGCCACGGCCTCCTCCAGGACCGGGATGTCCGAGGTCCCGGCGCTTATCGCGGCCACCCGCCCTCCGGTGGGCTCCGGCTCCCCGTCGCCGACGACGAGGGCTCTGCCCGCCCGGCGCAGTGGGGTGTCGGGGAGGTCGTGCCGGATCCTCTCCTCGTGCTCTGGGGAGGCGGCGCTCACCAGCACCCGGTCGTGGGCGCGCAGGATCTCGGCGCAGATCGCGGAGGTCTGCCGGGGGGGCTTGCCCGCCGCGTAAACGATCTCCGGGACGCCCTTGCGGGACGCGCGGCCGGCGTCGAGCACGGCGAACGGGTCCAGGTAGCGCACCTCGAACTTGCCGAGTTCTTTCTCCGCCGCCTCCGGAGAGAGCTCCCCACGGGCCACGGCGGAGAGGATTCCGGTGATCCTCCCGTCTCTGCTCAAAGCTCTTCTCCTCTCATAAGCATGTAGAATCTACCACGACCACGGGCCGGCGGGGTCTTTTGTGCAGGTACAGGAAGGAGAACCATTCCCGGATGACCGCTTTGGAGCTCGTACTCTCTCTCGTCGCGATTCTGTTCGCGGCTTCCCTGTTCACCAACGCCGTGGAGATCGTCGGGTCGAGGCTCAACATGGGACAGGGGGCCGTGGGGAGCGTGCTCGCCGCGGTCGGCACGGCGCTGCCGGAGACGATGATCCCGATCGTCGCGCTCCTCGGGGCCTTCGTCACCGGTGAGAATGCAGCCACGTCGGGGGAGATAGGCATAGGCGCCATCCTAGGTGCCCCTTTCCTGCTCGCCACGCTCGCGATGTTCGTCGTCGGGGCTTCGGTCATCGCCTTCAGGGGGCGCCGGGGGAACGGGATGGGGTTGGAGATAGACCGGGTCACGACGCGCAGGGATCTCGGCTTCTTCCTCGTCTGCTTCGCCCTGGCCGCCGGCGCCGGCGTGGTACCGCTTCCGCTCTACGCGAAGGTCGTCCTGGCCGTCCTGCTCGTCGGCGCCTACGCGTTCTACGTGCAGCGCGTCCTGCGTTCGGGAGGAGCGATGCTGGAGGAGGTCCCAGAGCGGCTCACCCTCTGGCGACGGGGTTCCAGACCGCCCACGTGGGCCGCGGCGGTGCAGCTTTTCGGCTCGCTCGTCGTGATGGCGCTCGGGGCCCACTTCTTCGTCGAGGGTATGGAGCGCGCCTCGCACGCCCTGGGCATCCCGGCCGGGCTCATAGCGCTCGTGCTCGCCCCGCTCGCGACCGAACTGCCCGAGAAGTTCAACTCCATCCTGTGGGTTCGCGAGGACAAGGACACCCTGGCGCTCGGCAACATAACCGGCGCGATGGTCTTCCAGAGCACGGTCCCCGTCTCCATCGGGCTCGTGTTGACCGAGTGGGATCTCGGTTTGCTCGGCACCATCTCGGTCGTTCTCGCGCTCTTCTCGGGGCTGATGCTCTACGTGCTGCTCTCGACCAAACGGCCGCTGCGGGCCTGGCCGCTGCTCGGCGGCGGGGCGATGTACGCGATCTTCGTCGCCGCGGCGGTGGTCTCCGTGGCCTTGCTCTGAGCCTTGCCGGATCTGCCGAGCAGCGAGGCCCTGGCCCGGCTCGCCGGCGTGCTCGCCGTCAACCTGCTGCTCTCCGGGGACAACGCCGTGGTGATAGCGCTCGCCGTGCGGAGGCTCAAAGGCGCGACCCGCCGGCGGGCGGTGCTGCTCGGTGCGGGCGGGGCGGTGGCGCTGCGGATCGTCTTCGCCGTCGCGGTGACTTTCCTGCTCGAGATCCCGCTGCTGCAGGCGGTGGGCGGGCTGCTCCTGTTCTGGATCGCCTGGCAACTCGCGCTGGGAGATCAGGAAGCAGCCGGCGAGCACGTCAGGGCCGGCGGCGGGCTCTGGCAGGCGGTGAGGATCATCATCATCGCCGACGTGGTGATGTCGCTGGACAACGTGATCGCGCTGGTGGGGGTTTCGGGCGGACACCTGTTCATCCTGGGTTTCGGACTTTTTCTCACGATCCCGCTCGTGGTGTGGGGCGCAACGCTCCTGAGCTCCCTCCTCGATCGCTTCCCCTGGCTGGCTTACGCGGGCGCCGGGCTGCTGGCTTACGTGGCCGCGGAGATGATCCTGGGCGACGAGATCGTCCGGCGGTACGCCGGAGCGCTCTCGCAGGGTCTCGAGACGCCGGCCTCGGTCGCCGCGGGTGCGCTCTTCGTCGGGATCGTCCTGCTCCGGCAGAGGGTGCACGGCGGGTAGCCCGCGAAGGCGCCGCGCGGGAGTTGGCCGCGCATCCCGAGACATAATACAATATGTGAAATACCTGACGATATGCGGAGGCGCAAAGCATAGCCGGGAGCACGATCAGCATCCACGACCTCGTCTACCGTTACCGGGGACAGAGGGAGCCTGCGCTCGACGGGGTGAACCTGGAGGTCGACGAGGGGGAATTCGTGGTGATAATGGGCCCTTCCGGGGCCGGGAAGAGCACCCTGTGCGTCTCGCTCAACGGGCTTGTCCCACACTTCTTCCGGGGAAAGATGGAGGGTGAGGTGAGGGTGAGGGGACGCTCGACGCGTGAGGCCCGGGTGGGGGAACTCGCCCGTGAGGTCGGGATGGTCTTTCAGGACTTCGAGGCCCAGCTGTTCTCGACCAACGTAGCGCTCGAGGTCGCCTTCGGGCCGGAGAACTTCGCGGTGGATCGCGAGGAGATAGCACGCAGGGTTGCGGATGCCCTGGAGCAGGTGCACCTCGAAGGCTACGAGGACCGGCAACCCGCCACGCTCTCCGGAGGGGAGAAGCAGCGGCTCGCCATCGCCTCGGTGCTCGCGATCGCGCCTCGCATCCTCTGCCTGGACGAGCCCACGACCGACCTCGATCCCGTGGGCAAGATGGGGATCTTCCAGATCGCCCGGGCTCTCCGGGAGCGGGAGGACGTTACGCTCGTCGTCGTCGAGCACGAGACCGAGGAGACGCTGGAGGCCGACAGGATCGTGGTGTTGAGCGGGGGACGGGTGGTCGCCGACCGGCCGGCACGGGAGGTGCTGCGCGACGTGGACCTCCTGCACAGAGCGCGGGTGATGCCGCTGCAGGTCGCCCGCTTCTTCAAGGAGCGCGGCGTGCCCCGAGAGGAACTTCCCCTCACACCGGAGGAAGGAGCGCGAGAGTTCCGGCGGCGTGGCTGGCGAGTGAGCCAGGACGGCTACGGGGAGCTACTCGCCACCGACCGGAGCAGGGTGGCACGCTACGGGGAGCCCGTCGTGGAGGTCGAGGGTCTGTGCCACCGCTATCCGGGAGGCGTGGCGGCGCTCGAGGATGTGGATCTGACCGTGAGGAGGGGAGAGTTTCTCGTCGTCGCCGGGCAGAACGGTTCTGGGAAGACCACGCTCGTAAAGCACTTCAACGGGCTGCTGGAGCCGACGAGCGGCTCCGTGCGGGTCAATGGGGGGGAGACCCGTCGGCAGGGCATGCTCGAGCTCGGGCAGAAAGTGGGCTACGTTTTCCAGAACCCGGACCACCAGATCTTTTCCGACACCGTCTTCGACGAGGTTGCCTTCGGTCCGAGGGTGCGGGGCATGAAGGAGGGTGAGGTCCGGGAGAGGGTCGAGGAAGCGCTCGCGGCGGTCGGGCTCGAAGGGCGTGAGAAAGAGGATCCATTCGGGATGACCAAGGGGGAGCGGCAGCGGGTGGCGGTGGCGAGCGTGCTCTCCATACGCCCGGAGGTGCTCATACTCGACGAGCCGACCACCGGGCTCGACTACGCCGAGCAGCGGAGCATGATGGATCTGGTGAAGAAGCTCAACGAGGACGGGGCCACGATAATCATCGTGACGCACTCCATGTGGGTGACGGCCGAGTACGGGCATAGGGTCGTGGTGATGAAGGAGGGAAGGGTGGCCCTCTCGGGTCCGGTGCGTGAGGTTTTCGCACGGGAGGAGATGCTCAGGAGCTTCGCTCTGCGCCCTCCGCACATAGTCTCGATGAGCAACCTTCTCGGGCATACCGTCCTCTCGGTCGAGGAGATGCACCGGGTCACGGAGGCCGGGTAGCGGTGGACCCTTTTCTCTACCTCGACCGCGGCACCATCGTCCACAGGCTCGATCCCCGGACGAAGATGATCCTGCTGCTCGGCGCGTTCGTACTCGCGTTCGTCTTCCCGAGCCCCGCCTACGGCGTCGTCGTTCTGGCGCTCGTCCTGCTCGCGGGGTGGCTGGCGCGGGCTCTCTCGAACCTCAGGCGCATCTGGTTCGTGCTGCTCATGATCGCCATCGTGACCACGGTGTTGTGGTCCATCTTCGGCAGCGGCAGAACCCCGCTGTTCTGGTTCGTGAAAGAGGAGGCCTTGCTCTACGGCCTCGGGGTCGCCTGCAAGCTCGATACCATGATCATCGCGGGCATGATCTTCCTCTCCACCACCCGCAACGAAGAGATAGCGAACGGCCTCGTGCGGGTCGGGGTTCCCTACCGGTTCGCTTTCGCCGTCTCCACCGCCATCCGGCTCGTTCCCACCATCCTGGCGACCGGGGCGACGATCAGCCAGGCGCAGCGCTCGCGCGGGCTGGATCTGGACTCCGGGAGCATCCTGCAGCGCGTCCGCAAGCGTCTGCCGCTCTTGGTGCCGGTCTTCGTCTCCACGATCCGTTCGACCAACGTCTTCTCGATGGCGCTCGAGTCGAAAGGGTTCGGCGCCGGCGAACGTCGCACCTACTTCATGCAGTTTTCGATGGGACGGCGCGACGCGTTCGCCCTGGCGGTGCTTGCGCTGGTCCTCGCGGCGGCTTTCGCCCTGCGGATCATGGGCCATGGCGGGATAGAAGGTTTCAGCAGGTAGAGAAAAGGAGGTATGCGAGGTGCGGGAGATCTTCACGATGTGGCGGCACACCCAGATGGTGGTGCTGACGGCGCTCTCTGCGGCGATCTACGCGGCGACTTTGATCCCTACCCAGTTTCTGCCGATCATCCCGGGCTTCACCAACGTGCGCCCGGCCAACGTGTTCCCGTTCGTCTTCGGGCTCCTGTTCGGGCCCGCAGGGGCTTGGGGGGCTGCGATAGGCAACCTGATAAACGATTTCTTCGGCACGCTTGGTCCCGGGAGCATCGGCGGGTTCATAGGCAATTTCTTCCTCGGGTACATACCTTACAAGATCTGGTCCTCGTTCTTCCGACGCGGTGAGGACATCGAGCCGAACGTGGCCACCCGCAAGAAACTCCTCGTCTTCGGGGCGATAGTGGTGCTGGCCTCGATAGTTTGTGCGGACTGGATTGCCTGGTTCAACGACGCGCTCGGGCTGGTCCCGTTCGCGGCGCTCGGCTCGATCATCGCGGTGAACAACGCGCTGGCCGGGTTGATACTCGGCCCCATCTTCATGGTGCTGCTCTATCCGCGGGTGAAGCGCTGGGGGCTTCTGTGGACCGAGATCATGCCTGCCGACGAAGTGTCCGCCCCCCGGTTGCCGAGGCTCGGCAACGTGCTGCTCTGGATCGGCGGGGTGGGAGGCTTCGTGGTGGGGCTCGCGATCGGGCTCGGAGTCTACGATCAGGGCTTCGCGGCAGCCGGGTTCGCCAGCGGCGGGGCGCAGGGGATCGGGATAGGAGCCGGGCTCGTTCCGTTCCTCATTCTCATCGTCGTCGGGAGCCTGCTGCTCGGTGGGCGCGAGCAGGTCGAGGCGGCGGGAGAGGAGGGTGGTGAGCTCGGTCCCGTCCGTCCGAGCCGGGTGAGGTGAACCCGGTGGAATCCGAGATCAGAGACCCTTCGCTGGCCCCCGAGGGGCACAGGAAGATGGACTGGGCCGCCCGGCACTCCCCGGTGCTGGACGCCGTGCGGGGGCGCTACCTCGAGGACGGATCGCTGAGGGATCTCGGGGTCGCCATCTGTCTGCCGATAGAGGCCAAGACCGCCCGCCTGGCCGATGTGCTCGCCGGGGCCGGAGCCCGGGTGGCCGTGGCCGCCCCGCTGCCCTTCGTCGTGCAGGACGACGTGGCGGCGGCGCTCGTGGAGCGCGGGGTGACGGTCTTCGCCTCCTCCGAGAGCCCACCGGAGGAGGCGGACCGGGACCTCGAACGGGCGCTCGATGCCGCCACGGCGGATGGCGAGGCGCTCCTGATAGACGACCGGGCGGCGCTGGTGCGCATCGCGCACACCACCCGCCGGGGGCTGCTGCCGCGCATACGCGGTGCCTCCGAAGAGACGACGAGCGGGGTCGCGAAGCTCCGGGCGATGGAGCGCGGGGGTGAGCTCCGGTTTCCCTGCATCGCCGCGAACGACGCCAGGTGCAAGCACCTCTTCGACAACCGCTACGGCACCGGACAGTCCGCGCTCGAGGCGATCATGCACGCGACGAACCTGATGTTCGGGGGCAAGCGGATGGTCGTCGCGGGTTACGGCTGGTGCGGGAGGGGTATCGCCCGGTACGCGGCCGGGCTCGGGGCGCGGGTCGTAGTCTGCGAGGTCGATCCGGTGCGCGGGCTCGAGGCGTACGCCGACGGGTTCGAGGTGCTGCCGGCGCTGGAGGCCGCCGGGACAGGTGAGATCTTCGTCACCGCGACCGGGAACAAGGGGGTGCTGGGGCGTGAGCACTTCGCGCGGATGCGCGACGGCGCGGTCCTGGCGAACGCCGGAGGGGTGGACGTGGAGATAGACGTCGAGGCGCTGAGGGCTTCGGCCTCGGAGGTCCGCCGGGCACGCCGCGACGTCGAGGAGTTCGTCATGCCCGACGGCAGGAGCCTCTTCCTCGTCGGGCGGGGGATGGTCGTGAACCTGACCGCCGGGGACGGGCACCCGGTCGAGATCATGGACCTCACCTTCGCCATACAGGCGCTCTGCGCGCATCGCCTGGCCAACGAGGGGACGTCCCTCTCCCCCTCCGTGCACCTGCTGCCGCGCGAGATAGACGACGAGGTCGCCCGCATCAAGCTCGAAGCCGTCGGGATGGGGATCGACGAGATCACCCCGGAGCAGCGGGACTTCCTCGAGAGCTGGAGGGAATAGGGCGCGGGTTGCCGCTTTCGGGGCGGGTATAGAATAGGGGGGAACGCGTCAAGCGAGAGAGGGAGTTTTTATATCGTGGCGGATGTGATCTACGACGTGGCCGTAATAGGATCCGGGCCCGCCGGGTACACGGCGGCGCTCTACGCCTCGAGGGCCAGCCTCCGGACGGTGGTCTTCCAGGGATACGAGGCCGGGGGGCAGCTCATGCTCACGACCGAGGTCGAGAACTTCCCCGGCTACCCGGAGGGGGTGATGGGCCCGCAGATGATGGAGGACTTCGAGAAGCAGGCCTCCCGCTTCGGGGCCGAGATGCGCCCGGACGAGATAGAGCGGGTCGACTTCTCCGAGAGGCCCTTCAGGTTGTGGCCCGAGGGCGAGGAGGAGCCCGTCCTCGCCAGGGCGGTGATAATCGCCACCGGGGCGAGGGCCCGCTGGCTCGGGCTCGAGAACGAGCAGCGCCTGATGGGCCGGGGGGTGAGCGGCTGCGCCACCTGCGACGGGTTCTTCTTCAAAGACAAGAAGGTCGCCGTCGTGGGGGGCGGGGACACCGCGATGGAGGAGGCGCTCTACCTCACCAACCACGCCTCCGAGGTCGTGATCATCCACCGCCGGGACGAGTTCAGGGCCTCGAGGATAATGCTCGCACGGGCGAGGAAGAACGAGAAGATCTCGTTCATCACCGACACGGTCGTCGTCGACGTCCTCGGTAAGGACTCCGTCGAAGGCCTGAGGCTCAGGAACGTCAAGAGCGGCGAGGAGAGCGAGCTCACCGTCGACGGCCTCTTCGTCGCCATAGGCCACGACCCGGCCACCGCGCTCTTCAAGGGCAGCGTGGAGATGGACGAGGGCGGCTACATCCTGCAGAAGGAACACACGATGACGAGCGTGCCCGGCGTCTTCGCCGCGGGGGATGTGGCCGACCGGCGCTATCGGCAGGCCGTGACCGCCGCCGGCGACGGCTGCCGGGCCGCGATAGACGCCGAGAGGTGGCTCGCCGAGCAGGGCGAGGCCGAGGGGGCCGAGGATCCCGGCGTGTGGAACTCGGCCAAGGACAGGGACCCGGCGAACCTCTGAGCGAGTTTTTGCGCCCCTCCCCTCATCCATTCGGGGAGGGGCGCGTCCCGGTCTGGCTCCCGACCCAGACGTAGCCGTCGGACCAGACCTCACGCTTCCAGATCGGGACGATCTCCTTGATCCTCTCTATCGCGTACCTGCTCGCCGCGAAGGCATCCCTGCGCCGGGGGGCGCAGACGGCTATCGCGACGCTGGGCTCGGCGGGCTCCACCCGCCCGAGGCGGTGTACGATGGAGACCGCGCGCACGTCCCAGCGCTCTTTTACCTCTTCGGCTATCTCTTCTAGCTTGCGGTCGGCCATCGGTCGGTAGGCTTCGTACTCCAGGTACTCGACGCACGCGCCCCCGGATTCGTCGACCCGGGTGGTGCCCAGGAAGACCGAGACCGCCCCGCAGTCGGGGCGCCGCACCGCGTCGATGACCCCCCCGACGTCTATGGGATCTTCGGTGATCTCGATCATCGCCTATCCGCCGGAGACGGGCGGGAGCACGGCGAGCTCGTCTCCGGGTGAGAGGACCTCGTCCATGCCCGCGTACTCCCCGTTTACGGCGAAGGCGAGGGTCTCACCCATCTCGGAGAGGGAGGGATGGCGCCCGGCCAGAAGCCCCCAGACCTCGCCGAGCGTGGTCCCTTCTGGCGTCTCGAGGTGCACCTCCCTCGTTCCCGCCCGGTCGGCCGCCGCGCCGAACAGAAGCACTCTTATCTCACCCATGGTCGTCAAATGCTAACACGTGAGGATCAGGAGGCCCTCGCCTCCGGCGCGTGGTCCGGACGCGAGAGCCAGGATGTGGGCAGCCACAGCTCCCTTCCGTTCGAGAAGAGCCTCACGACCGCGTTCGCGCCGTCCCCGGAGACGTAGCGCACCTCGCCGCTCCCGGCTGGGGTCTCGATGCTCTCCCCGACGGAGAGCCGGGGCAGGAAGGCCTCCCGCAGCGCCTTCACGTAGGCGAGGGCGAGCGAGGTGTCGCGGTGGGCCCCCTCGTCGCGGCGGTCGGCGACGAGGATGCCCGCGATGCGGTAGAGGTTCGCCCGGCTGACCTGCGAGATCAGGGCCGCCCTGATCGTCTGCCTGACGAGCTGCTCCTCGAACTCCGAGTAGCTCTCCCCGCTGCGGCGGAGGATTTCCATCACGCGGGGGAAGGCCCGCTCGGTCGCCTCCGCCACCGTCAGCCCGTTCATACCCCGTTCGTAGACGTGCGGGTCTAGCTTCTCGTCCTCGCTGCGGCGCGGGACGGAGAGCCAACCCTGGCGTTCTTTGGTTTCCGTGTTCTCTCTCACAAAAAGATTATACCTCCAGAGGAGTGGATCACAGCGGTGAATGTCCTGCAAAAACGGCTCTTCGCGTGGCTAGAGCCCCCGGTGTGGGCTGGTGGAGTAAACTTTTGCTGGCGTAGGCTTTCAGGAGGTCGAGTTGGACTCGGGAGAGTTTCTTGAGCGTCTGAAGCGGGAGGTCATAGGACACCCGGCGCTCACGCACCCGTTCCTGGAGCGGTTCGGGGAGGGGGAGGTGAGCGCCGAGGGGGTGAGGACGTTCGCGATCCAGTACTACCGTCACGTCCGGGTGAGCCGGCTGTACCTCGCGGCTCTGATCTCGAACTGCCGCGACGACGAGCCGCTGCAGCTCGCGCTGGCCTCGGTGCTCTTCGACGAGTACGGCAACCTCGATCCCGAGGAGACCCATCCCGCGCTCTACCGCAGGTTCATGCGGGCGCTGGAGATCAGCGAGGAGGAGTGGGAGACCCCGCCGACCCTGCCCGAGATAGAGCTCTACATAAGCGCCCACTACGACTTGTGCCGCAACCCGGACATCCGGCTGGGGCTCGGGGCGATGGGACCGGCGAGCGAGTGGCCGGTCCCGCCGATCTACGCCAGGATCGCCGAAGGTCTCAAGAAGGCCGCCGGTCTCGACGACGAGGCGCTCGAGATGTTCACCTCCCACGTCACGATGGACGTCGAGCACGCCAGGATCATGATGGAGGCCGTGGCCCCCTACGCGGAGGACGAGGAGGGCCAGCGGCGGGTGCGCGAGGGGACGATGCGCTCGCTCGACGCCCGGTCGGTGATGCTCGACGGCCTCTACAAGGCCGTCTACGGCGAGCCCGTGCCCCTCACCGGGACGGCGAGGGGCGCGGCCGGGTAGAGATGCCCGAGCTTCCCGAGGTAGAGACGATAAAGAACGACCTGGGCGGGCTCGTCGTCGGGGCGGGGATAGAGCGGGCGGAGCTGAGAGACGAGCGGCTCGTCGAGGAGCCCTCGCCGGAGGATTTCGTCCGCGGGCTCGGGGGCGTTCGGATCACCGGCGCCAGACGCCGGGCCAAGCACCTCGTCGTCGAGCTCTCGTCGGGGGAGGCTCTCGTCTTCCAGCTCAAGATCGGGGGGCAGCTCTTGCTCGTCCCGCCGGTCGAGGAGCCGACGAGGAACGTCATGCTCGTGCTGTATCTGGACGACGGGCGCCGCCTCTTCCTGCGCGACCAGACCGAGTTCAGCCGGGCGCGGCTGCTCGGGCCCGAAGGGCTCGAGGACCGGCTCGCCGGCCTCGGCCCCGAGCCCTTCTCGGATGAGTTCACGGTGGGCTACCTGCGGGAGAGGATAGGGGCGCGCCGGGCGCAGATAAAACCTCTTCTGCTCGACCAGAAGGTCGTCGCGGGCATCGGGAACATCTACGTCGACGAGATCCTCTTCGACGCCCGGATCCACCCGCGACGCGGGGCGAGCACGCTCTCGGCGGAGGAGTGGGCGAGGCTCCACGCCGCGATAAGGAGGAACTTGGCGGCCGGCATCGAGCACCGGGGGACGACGGTCCGGCTCTACCGGGACGTGCTCGGGCGTCCCGGGGAGCACCAGAACCACCTGCGGGTCTTCGAGCGTGAGGGGGAGGAGTGCCCGGGATGCGGGGGAAGGGTCGTGCGGGAGCGGGTCGGGGGGCGGGGGACGTACCTGTGCCCCGTCTGTCAGCCGGAGGATGGTGGTAAGGGAGATCAGAGTTTACCATTGGAAGTGGAGTCGAGAGAAGGAGAGGGATAAGTGGCAGAGAGCTTCGACCTCGTGATCATCGGCGGAGGAAACGCGGGCTACATACCCGCGATCCGGGCCAGCCAGCTAGGGATGAGCGTCGCGCTCGTCGAGAAGCGTGAGGGGGGACACCTCGGGGGCACCTGCCTGAACGTAGGGTGCATCCCGACCAAGGCCCTTCTCCAGACGGCCTCCATGCTGAGCGACTTCAAAAACGGTGAGGAGTTCGGGATAAAGGCCGGCAAGGTGGAGTTCGACTACCCGCAGGTGGCCAAGCGGCGCGATGCGGTGGTCAACCAGCTGCGGCGCGGGGTCGCCGGCCTGATGAAGAAGAACAAGGTCCGCGTCTACAACGGCGTCGGCAGCTTCGTCGAACCGAAGAAGATAAAGGTCGCTCTGAACGACGGCGGCGAGGAGGAACTCGAGGGCAGGTTCGTCCTGATAGCCTCCGGATCCGAGGTCAACACGCTGCCCGGCCTCGAGATAGACCACGAGAAGGTAATCTCCAGCGACGACGTGGTGACCGAGAACGAGAGCGTACCCTCCTCGATCATCATCCTCGGCAGCGGGGCCGTGGGCGTGGAGTTCGCGAGCATGTTCAACGACTTCGGCACCGAGGTGACGATAGTCGAGGTGCTCGAGAGGATCGTCCCGCTCGAGGACCCGGAGGTCTCCGCCCAGCTCCAGAAAGAGTTCGAGGGACGGGGTATCCGGGTGCTCGCCGGGACCAAGGCGGACATAGGTAGCCTGGACAAGAGCGGCGACGGGGTGAAGATAAAGGTCGAGGGCAAGGACGGCGAACAGACGCTCGAGGCGGAGAAGCTCCTCGTCGCCGTCGGGCGCAAGACCGCGATCGAAGAGCTCAACCTCGACGCCACGAAGGTCGAGGTGAGCGACCGGGGCATCATCCAGGTCGACGAGTTCTACCGCACCGCCGAGGACGGCGTGTACGCGGCGGGGGACGTGATCGGGGGCTACTGGCTCGCCCACGCCGCCGGGCACGAAGGGATCGTCGCGGTGGAGCACATGGCCGGGGAGGACCCGATGCCGCTCGATCAGGACATGATCCCGCGGGTGACCTTCTGCCGCCCGGAGATAGCTTCCTTCGGTCTCACCCGCGAGCAGGCCGAGGAGCAGGGTTACGAGGTCAAGGAGGGTAAGTTCCCCTTCCGCGCGATCGGGAAGGCCCTCATCGAGGGCGAGCCCAACGGGTTCGTCAAGGTGGTCGCCGACGCGGAGACCGATCTGATCCTGGGGATGCACGCCATCGGGCCGCACGTGACCGAGCTGATCGCGGAGGGGGTCTTCGCCAAGCTGGTCGAGGGTACCCCGCAGGAGATCGGGATGGCCGTTCACGCCCACCCGACGCTCGCCGAGGTGATGGGTGAGGCGGCTCTCGCGGTCGACGGACACGCGATCCACTTCTAGCGCCTGCTCCTTCGACCCGGCCCGCGACGGGTTCGGCTTCGCCAACCCGTCCGGGTCCTCCGGGGGCCGGCTGGGGTCTTTGCTGTACGGGCGGGGGCTGTGCTTCGGGATGTCCGCCGCCTCGCTCGCGGCCTTCTGCGGTGTGGAGCGCCGGTGGCTTCGGCCGCTCTCCCGGCTCTCTCCGGACCCTGCTCTGATCGGGGAGCTCCGGCGCTACCACCTGCTGCAGTTCCGCCCGCGGACGGTTTTGCGGGTGGTGTGGGAGTGGATGCGTGCGCGCGGCGGCCGTCCCGAGCGCGTGGCCGGGCGCATCAGGGTCGCCGGGGACCCCGATCCGCACATCCTCTGTCTCGGCCCCCGGGCCGGGCGGGGTTTCTTCGAGCGGCTCGCGCTGGCACACGCCGTCGTGCCGTACCGGCTGGAGGAGGCGGAAGGTGAGCTTTTAGTCTACGTCTACGATCCGGAGTTCCCGAAGGATCGAAAGAGGAAGATCGTCTTCCGGCGCACGGGCGGGGAAAGTTTCGGGCGCTTTCGCTACGGCCGGTTCGACAGCCGGGAGGGGTGGGGGATCGTACCCCTGCCGCTCTCGTCCGCCCTGACCTGTACCCTGCGGCCGGAGCTCTGAGATAGTATATGCAGAGAGGCAGGGCGAAGCGAGGATAGGAGAGCCGTGGTCCGAAGGAGAAAGGTCGAGCTGAAGGTCCTGGAGGACGGGACCCGCACCTACACCGTGCGCCACCGCTGGGAGGACCGCCCCGTCGCACCGCCGCCCGACGGGCGTCCCACCGAGTACCTGCCGTTCCGACAGGAGAAGGGGGCGCACGGACGTCCCACCTGGCTCAAGGCGCGCGTCCCGGACGGCCCGGGCTACCGGGACATCAAGCAGACCATGCGCGGTCTCTCGCTGCACACCGTCTGCGAGGAGGCCCGCTGCCCGAACATCGGCGAGTGCTGGAACAACCGCACGGCGACGTTCATGATCCTGGGCAACGTCTGCACCCGCTCGTGCGGCTTCTGCGCGGTGCTAACCGGCAAACCGCAGGCGCTCGACCTGGAGGAGCCAAAAAGGGTCGCCCACGCGGCGAAGGAGATGGGGCTCAAACACGCGGTGATCACCAGCGTGAACCGCGACGAGCTGCCCGACGGTGGGGCGTCGGTCTTCGCGGCGACGATCCGCGAGATCCGCAAGGCCATCCCCGGGTGTGCCGTGGAGGTTCTCACGCCGGACTTCAAGGGCGACCGCGACGCGATAAAGACCGTCATAGACGCGAAGCCCGACACCTTCAACCACAACATCGAGACCGTCCCGCGCCTCTACCCGGCGGTGCGCCCGCAGGCGAAGTACGAGCGCTCGCTCGAGGTGTTGCGCTACGCGAAGGAGCTCGACCCGGACGTCCTGACCAAGAGCGGGTTCATGGTGGGCCTCGGCGAGGTCGAGGAGGAGATCCACCAGACGATGAGCGACCTCAGGGAGCACGGGGTGGACATCCTCACGATCGGCCAGTACCTCAGACCGACCGAGAACCACCTGCCGATGGCCCGCTACTACGAGCCGAGGGAGTTCGCGCTGCTCAGACGTTACGGGCTCGACGTGCTCGGCTTCAAGCACGTCGAGAGCGGTCCCCTCGTGAGGAGCTCCTACCACGCCCACGAGCAGACCGAGGGGGCGCGCCGCGGCGCGCTCGGTGCCCGCGCCTGAGACCGTGCTCGAGAGCAGGGAGGAAGCGCTCGAGGTCCGGCGGCTTCCGGGGTTGACGCCCTACGCCGGGGCGTGGGAGCTGCAGAGGGAGCTGGTGAGAAAGAGGAGGGCGGACGAGATCCCGGACACCCTCCTCCTGCTGGAGCACCCGCCGGTCTACACGGTGGGCCGGGCGGCGAAGGACGCCTCGAACCTGGGGGCCGGGGAGGAATACCTGCGCTCTTTAGGGGCGGAGGTATTCTGGATCGACCGCGGCGGGGACGCGACCTTCCACGGTCCGGGCCAGATCGTCGGGTACCCCATAATCCGGCTGAAGGTGCACGACACCCACCGCTACCTGAGGGACCTGGAGGAGGTCGTGATCCGCACGATAGCCCGCTACGGGCTATCTGGCTGGCGGCACCCGGAGTACACCGGGGTCTGGGTGGGGGAGAGCAAGATCTGCGCGATCGGGGTGAAGTTCTCCTCCGGCTGGATCACCTCTCACGGCTTCGCGCTGAACGTGAACACGGATCTCTCCTGGTTCGACCGCATAACCCCCTGCGGCATCCGCGAGTACGGCGTGACGAGCCTGGCGCGGGAGCTCGGACGAGATCTCCCGCTCTCGGAGGTCGAGCGGGAGATCGTCCTTCGCTTCCGGGAGGTCTTCGGCCTGCGCTAGGCGTTCCCGATCAAGACGCCCGAGGCGAAGACCAGCCCACCGCCGACCATCACCTGCAACGCGCTCATCCAGAAGCTCATGCTGAAGTAGCGGTAGCGGATGAGCGAGATGACGAGCAGCTCGGCACCGACGACACCGAAGGCTACGTAGAGCGCGAGCGTCACGTGCGGGATCAGGAACGGCAGCGTGTGGAAGATGCCCCCGATGAAGGTCGCAACGCCGGTGATCACCCCGCGTAGCATCGGGTTGCCCCGCCCGGTCAGCGAACCGTCGTCGGAGAGACCCTCGGAGAACGCCATGCTTATCCCCGCCCCCACGGCCGCCGCCAGACCCACCAGGAGCGTGTACCGGCTGTCGTGCGTGGCGAAGGCCGCAGCGAAGATCGGAGCCAGCGTCGAGACCGAACCGTCCATCAGGCCAACCAGCGAAGGCTGCACCACCTTCAGCACGAAGTCCTTGTTGTGCCCCGATGTGGTCATCTCCTTGCTGCCAAAACCCAATCTCTCCAGTATCGGTGCCATCCGCTGCCTCCTGCTCTCTCCTTCGGCTCGCTACGCAGCAATTCTAACCGGGATTCGGGAAAAATCAAGAACAGTTCTTATTCTTGTTTATGAGAATCGTTTGCAGTAAGGATCAGAGACGGCGGCCGGAGAGCAGTCGGTAGAGGACGAGGAGGAAGATGGCGCCGAGGACGGAGACGGCGATGCTGCCGGCGTCGAAGCGGGTGGTGTAGGCGGGGTTTATGAAGTGGCTGTAGGCGTAGCCGCCGATGATGGCGCCGGCTATACCGATGAGGGTGGTAAGGATACAGCCGCCGGGGTCGCGGCCTGGGGTGAGGAGTTTGGCGATGACGCCGACGATGAAGCCGAAGACTATCCAGGCGACGATACTCATCCGTCTCCTCCTCGGGTGGTTTTGGACATGAGGCTACATGATAGCCCGGATATGGGGGTATGGCGGGCGCCCGTGCTGGGGCGCCCGCCGGGTTCAGACAGCCTGACGCAGGTCGAGGTCGGCTTTCATGACCATCTCCTGGGTGTCTCGGCGGAGCTTGAAGCCGAGGTCCCTGCTGAGGCGCTGCATCGGGCGGTTGTCGAAGAGGATGTCGGCGGTGATGTGCTCGAGGCCTTCTTCGCGGCCGACCTCGAGGAGCTTCTGAAGCAGGAGCCGACCGAGGCCGCGGCGCTGGAAGCGGTCGCTTATGAGGATCGAGAACTCGGCTTCTTCGGGGGCGAAGGGTCTGCGGCTCAGGCGTCCGACGCCCATAATCTCGCGCTCGCCGGTCGCGGGGTTGCGGCGTTCGGCGACGAGGGCCATCTCCTTGTCGTAGTCGATGAAGCAGATGCGGGTGAGGCGTTCGTGGGCTATGCGCTGGTTGAGGCCGAGCATGTGGAAGTAGCGCATGTAGACGCTCTCTTCCGAGAGGGTCTCGTGGAATCTGACCATGAGCGGCTCGTCTTCGGGGCGTATGGGGCGTATGGTCACCGGCTCGCCGTCCCTGGTCTGCTCGTGGAAGACGTAGTGGGTGGGGTAGGGGCGGATCGCCGGGCGCGGGAGGTCCTCCTCGGCGGTGTCGGGGTCGTGCAGCACGATGCGGGCGTCGAGGGCTATCTGGATCTCGGAGGAGACGAGCAGCGGGTTTATGTCCAGCTCCCGGATCCAGGGTTGTTCGACGATGAGGTGGGAGAAGCGCACCAGCAGCCGCTCGAGCGCCGGCAGGTCCACCGGGTCCCGTCCGCGCACGCCCTTGAGCGCCCGGTAGATCCTGGTCCGCTCCATCGTGCGTCGGGCCAGGGTGGTGGTGAGCGGCGGGAGGGCGAGCGCCCGGTCGCGGTAGACCTCGACCAGAGAGCCGCCCGATCCGAAGAGCAGGACGGGCCCGAACTGGGGGTCGATGCTGCTGCCGACGATCAGCTCGTAGCCGTCGGTCTCGACCATCCTCTGCACCGTGGCGCCGTCGAAGCCTTCGGGGATGCTCCGCTCCATCTCCTCGTACGCCCGGCGCACTTCGTCGGCGCTGCGCAGGTCCAGGCGTACACCGCCCACGTCGGTCTTGTGGGTTATCGTCTCGGAGTTGAGCTTGAGCACGACCGGGTACCCCATCCTCTCGGCGTGCTCTGCCGCCTCACGGGCGCTCCTGGCGAGACGGGTCTCCACCACGGGGATGCCGTAGGCTGCGAGGACCTCCTTGGCCTCGTACTCGGTGAGGAGCGTCCTGCCCCGGCTCCTTACGTCCTCGATCACCTCACGCACCCGGTCGCGGTCTATCTCCCCGCCCGCCACGTCGACGGCGAGCTCCGGGGTCTCGTAGATGCCGCGCAGGTTGTAGGTGTAGCGCCACATGTTGGTGAAGGCCTGGGCGGCGGAGTCCGGAAAGTCGAAGGTGGGGATGCCTGCGCCGTTGAGGATGGAGGTGCCGGCGGCGACGTCGATGCCGCCCATCCAGCTCGCCAGGATAGGCTTGCCGGTCTTTCTGGCGTACGGCGCGAGCTTTTCGGCGGTGCCGGTGGGGTCGGTCATGTCCTGCGGGGTGAGGATGACGAGCAGGCCGTCGCTGTTCGGGTCGTCGGCGGCTATCTCGAGCGCCCGGGCGTAGCGCTCGGGGTCGGCGTCTCCCAGGATGTCCACCGGGTTGTTGTGACTCCAGGCCGCGGGGAGCACCCTGTCGAGTGCCTCTCTGGCCTCCGGGGAGAGCTCGGTGAGCCTGCCGCCCCCGGCGATGAGGGCGTCGGCGGCGAGCACGCCTGGACCCCCGGCGTTGGTGAGCACCGTGAGGTTCGGTCCCTTCGGGCGCGGCTGCTTGCCGAGCACCTCGGCCATCGAGAACAGCTCGGAGATCTCGTTCACCCGGAGCACGCCGCTGCGCCGGAAGGCGGCGTCGAGCACCTCGTCGGATCCGGTGAGGGAGCCGGTGTGCGAGGCGGCGGCCCTCCCGGCGGCGGCCGTACGGCCGGGCTTTATTATGATGATGGGCTTGGTCATCGCGACCTCGCGCGCCGCGGAGAGGAAAGAACGGGCGTCCCCGACGCTCTCCATGTAGATGACGATGCTCTGGGTGTGGGGATCGTCCCCGAGGTACTGGATGAGGTCTCCCCAGCTCACGTCCATCATCGAGCCGACGGAGACGAAGGCCGAGAACCCCACGTTCTCCTGGAAGCTGCGGTCCAGAATCGCGGTCATGAGCGCCCCGCTCTGGCTCAAAAGCCCGACGTTGCCGGGACGGGCCATCCCCTTGGCGAAGGTGGCGTTGAGACCGGTGTGCGGGTTCATGACCCCGAGACAGTTGGGCCCGATGACGCGCATGCGGCCCCTGCGGGCCTCCTCCATGACCCGACGCTCGAGCTCGGCTCCCTCCGGTCCGATCTCTTTGAACCCGGCGGAGATCACGATCGCCCCGCCGACCCCGGCCTCGGCACACTCCCGGATGACCCCCGGGACCGAGGGCGCAGGTGTGACCACGACCGCGAGATCCACCCGTGCCGGTACCTCGGAGATGCTCGGATAGGCCTTTATCCCGAGCACGTTCTCCCGGTGTGGGTTCACCGGAAAGACCGTACCCCCGAAGGGGTTGCTGATCAGATTCCACATCAGCGTCCGCCCCACGCTCCCCACCCGCTCCGTGGCCCCTATCACCGCCACGGTCTCGGGACGGAAGATCGCATCCAGCGGTTGCCGCTCGTACCCGAGTACGTCGTGCGCCGGATCTCCACTCTTCGTCCTGCTCATCTCTTCTCTCCCGTCTCGTGCCGATCCCGAGCCCTTGAAATTTAACTCCTGCACGCACCCTCCTCTACGAACACTATATCTTCAGATTGCACCTATATTCTTAATACATACTATTCGGGAGGGACGTGAACCGTTCAACGGGCAGGAAGGGAGGAGGCGCCGGAAACCCTCCGGCGCCTCCTCGCGGACGATGGAACGTGTTTTCTAGGCGGCCTCCTTCTCCAGCTCCTCGGTGTAGCTGCCGGAGCGGGCGGCGCTGTTCATCTTCGCCCGGTGGCGGAAGATCTTCTGGGCCTTCTCGACGTTCTCGGGCTTGCCGGCCCAGATCTCCATCGGCTGCTGCTGGAGGGCGCGGGCGTAGGAGAAGGAGAGCTCCCACGGCAGGCGGCCTTTGTAGATGCGGTTCATCGCGTTGAGGTGCTCGGTCGCCTGGATGTCACCCTGGCCGCCGGAGAGGAAGACGACGCCGGGCACCGCCGCCGGGACGCTGCGGAGCAGGCACTCCACCGTGGCGCGGGCCACCTCCTCCACGCCGGACTGGACCGGGGCCTCCTTGCCCGAGATGACCATGTTCGGCTTGAGGAGCGTACCGGTGAGCTCGACCCGCTGCTCGTAGAGCTGCTGGTAGGTCGTCTTGAGCATCCACTCGGTCACCTCGAAGCACTGCTCGATCGAGTGGTCGCCGTCGATGAGGACCTCCGGCTCGACGATCGGCACCAGGCCCGCCTCCTGGCAGAGCGCCGCGTAGCGGGCCAGGGCGTGGGCGTTGGCCTCGATGCAGCGGCGGGTCGGGATGCCGTCGCCGATCGCGATGACCGCGCGCCACTTGGCGAAGCGCGCGCCCATCCCCCGGTACTCGGCGAGGCGGTCTCTGAGGCCGTCCAGGCCCTCGGTCACCTTCTCTCCCGGGGATAGCGCCATGTCCTTCGCGCCCTTGTCCACCTTGATGCCCGGGATTATCCCCTGGTTCTCGAGCACCTTCGGCAGCGGGGTACCGTCGGAGGCCTTCTGGCGGATCGTCTCGTCGAAGAGGATCACGCCGGAGAGGTATTCCCCGATGCCCTCGGTGGTGAACAGCATCTCGCGGTAGGCGCGGCGGGTCTCCTCGGTCGACTCGATGCCGACCGCCTTGAAGCGCTTCTCGATCGTACCGAAGCTCTCGTCGGCCGCGAGGATGCCCTTGCCCGGCGCCACCAGGGCCCGGGCGGTCTTCTCCAGTTCCTGCAGGTTCACTCTCGCCTCCTTCTCTTCTGGCTAACGCTGTCTCTTCGAAGGCCCAAGCAACTCACAGACTAATTTATTTTATTCCCCGGCGAAACTCCAATTCCAAACTCTCCGCGGGGACAATACCCGACCGTGTGATACGTTTTGGAGAAGAGTCCCAGGCGAGCACAGGAGAGGCGCACAGTGGCGAACCGTTTGGCCCGCGAGAGCAGCCCGTACCTGCTCCAGCACAAGGACAACCCCGTGGACTGGTACCCCTGGGGGGAGGAGGCCTTCAGGAAGGCGCGGGAGGAAGACAAGCCCATACTCCTCTCCGTGGGTTACTCGGCCTGCCACTGGTGCCACGTCATGGAGCGCGAATCGTTCGAGGACGACGCGACCGCGGCCTTCATGAACGAACACTTCGTCAACGTCAAGGTGGACCGGGAGGAGCGCCCGGACGTCGACTCGCTCTACATGTCCGCCGTGCAGGCGATGACCGGCAGCGGCGGCTGGCCGATGACGGTCTTCCTGACGCCGGAGGGGGCGCCGTTCTACGCCGGGACCTACTTCCCGCGCGAACCCCGGGGCGGGATGCCGGGCTTCCTGCAGGTTCTGGCGAGCGTCGCCGACGCCTACGAGAACCGCCGCGAGGAAGTCCTCAGGAGCGCCGGGAGCGTCCGCGACTACCTGCGCCGGTCCGTCGAGGCCGCGATGCCGGAGGGAACTCCCGGGGTTTCTCTGCTCGAGAGGGCGGGAGAGGAGCTCACCTCCGAGATAGACCGGCGTCTCGGGGGCTTCGGTGGCGCGCCGAAGTTCCCCCAGCCGATGAACCTGGAGTTCCTGCTGCGATATCACCTGCGCACCGGGAGCGAGGAGGCGCTCTCCGGCGTCGAGCTCACGCTGGAGGCGATGGCGCGCGGTGGGATCTACGACCAGCTCGGCGGCGGGTTCCACCGCTACTCGGTCGACGCCCGCTGGCTCGTGCCGCACTTCGAGAAGATGCTCTACGACAACGCGCTCCTCTCCCGGCTGTATTTGGATGCCTACCGGCTCACCGGGCGTGACCTCTACCGCCGCGTGGCCGGGGAGACCCTGGATTACGTCGCGCGCGAGATGACCTCGCCCGAGGGCGGTTTCTACTCGAGCGAGGATGCGGACTCCGAGGGCGAGGAGGGGAGGTTCTACGTCTGGAGCGTGCGCGAGATCCGCGACGCCCTTCCCCCAGGGGAGGCACGTCTGGCCGAGGTCTACTGGGGCGTGAGCGAGCGGGGCAACTTCGAGGGCAAAAACATCCTGCACGTGCCCCGTCCCCCCGAGGAGGTCGCGCGCGAGCTCGGGATCTCCCCGGAGGAGCTCGGGCGGCGCGTGGAGGAAATCCGGGAGAAGCTCCTCGCCGCGCGCGGGCGGAGGGTGCGGCCGGGGCGCGACGAGAAGATCCTTGTCGCCTGGAACGGGCTCATGCTGCGTTCATTCGCGCTGGCCTCGAGGGTACTAGGCCGGGAGGACTACCTGGAGATCGCACGGAGAAACGCCGCCTTCATGCTGGAAAAGACGCGCCCGGACGGCAGGCTGCGTCGCTCGTACAAGGACGGGCGTGCGGGAGAGGTGCCCGGCTACCTGGAAGACTACGCCTGCCTCGTGGAAGGGCTCCTGGCGCTGCACGAGGCGACGCTCGAGTCCCGCTGGCTCGTCGAGGCCAGAGATCTCGCCGAGGAGATGGTCGCGCTCTTCTGGGAGGAAGACGAAGGCCGCTTCTACGACGCACACGCCGGCCACCAGGAGCTCATAGCCCGCCCGCGCGACCTCTACGACAACGCCACCCCCTCGGGCAACTCGGTCGCGACCGGCGTACTCCTCGAGCTCTCCCTGCTCCTCGATCGTCCGGATTATCGCGAGAAGGCTGAGAGGGTCCTCTCCTCCATGAGCGGTGCGATGGAGAAGGTGCCCGGGGCCTTCGGTTGGCTGCTCTCGGTGCTGGACTTCTACCTGGCGGATCCCTGCGAGGTCGCCGTGATCGGGGAGCCCGGGGCGGAGGACACCGGGGAGCTGCTTAGGGCGATGGGCTCCCGCTACCTGCCGCACAGGGTCGTCGCCGGGCGCTCCCCCCGCGACGAGCGAGCCGCCGCGCTCAGCCCGCTCCTCGAAGGGAGAGAGGCGCGCGGCGGGCGGGCCACCGCCTACGTCTGCAGGAACTACGCCTGCCAGAGCCCGACGACCGACCCCGACGAGCTCCTGCGGCAGCTCGGGGGGTAGCCGGGCGGCCTCAGACCCTCTCCAGGGCCCGGGCGATGTCCTCTTTTATGTCCTCCGGGTGCTCTATGCCGACCGAGACGCGCACCAGGTTCTCACCGACCCCGAGGCGCTCCCGGCGCGAGGGTGGGAGGTCCCGGTGGGAGGAGGTGGCCGGATGGGTGGCCAGCGTGTAGACGTCCCCCAGGCTCGGGGTGCGCACGCACACCTCGAGCGCGTTTAGGAACCGGAAGACCCCCTCGCGCCCTTCGGTGTCCAGCTCGAAGGAGAGCAGCCCGCTCGGCCCCGAGAGGGTGCGCCGGGCGACCTCGCGGTCCGGGTGGTCCTCCATCGAGAGGTGGTTCACCCGGCGCACCTTCGGGTGCTCCGCGAGGAAACCCGCCAGCCGGGTGGAGTTCTCGCACTGGCGCTCCACGCGCAGCGGCAGCGTCTTGAGCCCCCGCAGGGCGAGCCAGGCCTCGAACGGGCCGAGGATGCCCCCGGTGAGCTTGCGCACCTGGTCGAGGGCCGCGTCGTAGGGGGGGCCGGCGGTGACCACACCGGCCGTCAGATCCCCGTGCCCCGAGAGGTACTTGGTCGCGCTGTGGACGACGATGTCCGCGCCGAGCTCCAGCGGGCGCTGCAGGTAAGGGGTGCCGAAGGTGTTGTCCACGATCAGGGCGGCCCCGGCGGAGCGTGAGAGCTCCGCCAGGCGCGGCACGTCGGCGACCCGCAGCAGGGGGTTCGAGATCGACTCTACGACGAGCGCGCGGGGGGTGAGCTCCTCGACCCGCCTCTGCAGGCTCTTCAGATCGTAGAAGTCGGCGAAGCGCACCTCGACCCCGCTCGAACCGAAGATCTGTACCAGGAGCGTCGCGGTCGAGCCGTAGAGCTGTTCGGCGGCCAGCACGCGTCCCCCGGGAGAGAGCTCGGCCGCGAGAAGCGCCGCGTGCAGCGCGGCCATGCCCGAGGCGAAGGCGAAGGAGCGCGCCCCGCCCCGTGGGCTCTCCAGGGCGGCGACGGCCTCCTCGAAGGCGGTGACGGTCGGGTTGCCGTAGCGGGTGTAGCTGTAACCCGCCTCCTCGCCGCCGAGCACCCGGTCGGTGGTCTGCACGTCCGGGTGCCAGAAGGTGGTCGAGGCGTAGATGGGCGTCGAGATGGGGTTGCTGGTGGCGGGCTCCCGCCCACCACCGCCGCGCCGCTCGCCGGCGTGGACGGCTCTGGTCTCGAAGCGTCTCAAAAAGGGTCACTCTCCTCTCGCGATGCTGCTCCGGACAGGGGATTCGTATGTTAAACCACGCCGCCTGGCGTTTGGGCATTCTTCGGAGCGAAGATCACGATGGCCCGGTTCTCGTACACTCTGCGGTAATCCGGGGCGTCCGCGAAGGCGCGCCAGTTGACGCCGGGGTATCGCTTGTATATGACGATGTACCGCACGTCGTTTTCCCGCAGGAGCCTCGCGGTGCGCCCGCCCCTGGGGTGGTGCAGCACCCACTGCGAGACGAGGAGGGGCCTCTTGCCGGCGGTCGGCAGGGAGCGGGGGTGCTCTATGCGGTGCTCGCGGTAGGACTGCAGACCGGTGTAGCCGCCCAGCGCGAGGACCGCCCGGTTGGAGATCCCCCGCCCCAGGTACGGGGTCGAGATTATGTTGCCTCCGCGGTTGTGTTCCCGCAGCCACGCGCCGGCGCGGGCCAGGGAGGGGCTCAATACCGCCTGCCCCGGCAGCCGCGCGGCATCCAGGTCGAGCGCGGCCTGGATCACCACGACGGTGCAGAGCAGGACGAGGGCGGTCTTCGGGAGCAGCCGGGGTAGACCGGCCCGCCAGACCGGGCGTACGAGCGAGACCGAAGCGAGGGACGCCGCCGCGACGAGCGGGATGCTGAGGTCGCGGGCGAAGCGCTCCGGGAACCCGGAGAGGGAGGTCCGGCTGCCGGCGAAGAGGATCATGGCCCACAGCAGCAGCGTGGCCCGCGCGGGGATCTCCTTGCGGGAAGGCACGTGCAGCGCGAGGAGCAGCAGACCGAGCAGGCCGAGCCAGAGGACGGGGGGTGAGAGCTCCGCGAGCATGCTGGCTGGAGGCGGCGGGCTCTGGCTGCCGATCGTCACGGCGACGGCCTGCTCCGTGCCACCGGGTTTGCTCCCGCCGAACAGGAGGTGCGGAAGTCCATAAGTCCTCCAGGCCCAGATCACCGAGAGCGCGGCCGTGAGCGAGAGGGAGAGGAAGAGAGCGGTGCCCTCCCTGCGCTGGCGGGTGAGGAACAGGTACGGCACGATCAGCACCGAGACGCAGGCCAGGAGGAGGGCGGTGTAGAGCGTCCCGACCGGGTGGTAGAGGACGACGGAGGAGCCGAGGGCGGCGAAGAGTACTCCCTGGCGGATCGAAGGCTTCCGGTAGAGCGTGAGGAGGGCCGCGGCCCCCATCACCATCAGGAAGTAGGCCGAGAAGAAGTTCGGGTAGCGGGCCTGGGCGAAATCGTCGTAGGAGCTGCTCGCGACGACCCCCGAGAGAAAAGCCGCCGCCACCCCGAACTCCCAGCCCCACAGACGACGGGACAGCGCGTAGGCGGCGAGCGATCCGAGCGCCGGGAGCGCCGGGGCGAGCACCGGGAAGAATTCGAGAGGGGTGAGCCCGCCGATGCGGCAGATCACCGCGACCAGCGTCGGGAAGCCGGGCGGGTAGATGAGGTAGGAGGAGTAGGAGCCGTGCCAGAGCATCTGCTCGGCCATCACCGCGTGGGAGAACTGGTCGCCGCCGCGCAGGTAGGGCCAGTCGTGGACCACGGGTCCCCAGTAGCCGCGCGCGAGCGTCACGAGCAGCGCCGCCGAGAGGAGCCCCGCGGAGAGCAGCGGCTTCCGCGGGCTCTCGAAGGTTCCAGCGGTCTGTCCGCCACCGAGAGCCCCGCTCGCTGCCACCCCTGCGACGACCAGCAGCACTACGATGGGTAGCGCCGAGGTCGCGGGGGAGAGGAAGCCCAGCATGGAGGTGGCGACGAGCGCCAGCGCCAGCCCCGCGACCGTCAGGGAGAGCCGGCCGAACGGCGGTGGCGGTGAGAGGAGCGGAGTATCCTCCGAAAGGGCCGGGCCCAGGAGCAGCCGCGCCCCGAGCCCGCAGAGGAAGACGGAGAGGACCGCCGCGAGGGCCACCTGCAGCGTCACGCCGCCGCCCGTGGTCCAGGAGAGGGCGAGGGCCGCGGCGGGGACGAGCAGGGAGGAGAGGGCCGCCGAGTAGGCCAGGCGTTCGGGGACGTCGCGGCTGCCGGAGAGGAGCCGCTCCCAGAAATACCCCGGCAGTACCCCGACCAGCACCGCCGCCAGGATGGCCTTTGTGAGATTCTCAACCAAACCAGCCTCCCGGGTCGGGGATCAGGATCCTCCCGCCGGAGGCCTTATCCCTATGTAGCGGGCGAACTCCTGGTAGTCCACCTTGAAGAGGCTGTACCGCTGGCTCGGGGTGGGGATGTGGACGAAGCCCGGCAGGTGCATCAGCTGCCCGTTCAGGGGGGTCTGGGTGTAGACCAGGACGTACTGCACGTGGTAGCGGCGCAGTATCTTGTAGGCTTCGAGCATCGTCGGGCCCGAATAGAACTTGTGCACGTCGAGGTCGCGCTGGGGCACCTTGATCCTGTCATCGGAGAGCTTTTCGAGCTGATCCAGGTGCTCCAGGATCGGGTCGCCCCGGAAGCTGACCACGTTCAGGTGGGCGGAGTAGGCCGGGATGGCGATGTTGTCGTGGTCGGGGGCCATTATGACCGCCGGCCGGCGGATGTGGGTTCCCATCCAGCGGAAGATAGGGTCGAAGAAGAAGGAACGGTCGAGCGGAGGCGGGCCGTCGTCCAGCGCGCGGATGCCGCTTGAGGCCTGGGGAGCGGCGAAGCCGGCGAGGACGATGACGAAGACCAGCGCGAGCAGACCGCTCGAGATGCCGCGCAGGCCTCTCCGCGTGAGGCTGTCCGCGAGGCGCCGGACGAGCACGGCCGCCATCCAGGCGTCGGTCATCACGGTGGCCAGCGGGATCGGCCAGGCCATCCGGTAGAGCTGGCCGGGGGCTATCACCTCGTTGCCGACGAAGGTGGCCAGGGGGGGCAGGTAGCACACCAGCGTCGAGACGGCGAGGGTGCCGAGGAGGAGTCGGGCCGGGAGGCTCCGGCGGAGCCGGAGGACGAGGAAGGGCACGCCGGCTATGTAGCCCAGCGCGATGGCCGGGACGAGCAGCAGGTACGGGTGCATGATGTAGAGGCCGTCGCCGAGCCGGAAGATGTGCCGCCACTCGGGGCGGACGAAGACCATGTTCGCCAGCACCTCCGGCGGAGTACCGCCTATGTCGGCGTCGTAGAGCTTGGCCGTCGGCGGGATGCCCTTGAAGATGGCGTAGAGGAGGGGGCCGATCGCTATGCTCGCGAAAGGCAGCGCGAGGCCTGCGGTCTCCAGCCAGGCCCTTCTCTCCCTCAACCCGTACAGAAGGTGGACGATGCCGAAGCCGCCGACCGAGATGGCTATCACGGCGAGGCCGACCGGGTGCACCGTGACGACGGCCCAGCACAGGAACGCGAAGCCCAGGAGGTAGCGAGCCCGCCGGGTCCGGACGAACCAGAGGGCCAGCGCGAGCGCGACCGGCAGGAAGAGGTAACGGGTCAGGAACTTGTCCTGCACGACACGCGCCACTATCTCGCCTCCGAGGCTCTGTGGGGTGGGCTCGAGGTGTCCGAGCAGGAACAGGACGTAGAGGGTGGCGGCGAGGAGCGCAGTCCGGGGGCTGCCGAAGAGGGTGACCCCCAGAGCGTAGAATGCCAGGAGGGCGACCACGACGAGCGTCGGCTCCAGATAGTGCAACACCAGCGTGACCGGATCTATGCCGGCGACCCGCGAGAGGGCCGCCTGCTCCAGGAGCCATCCGTTTATCTTCACCCGGGAGATGGCCGCGATCCTCTCCCCGAAATACGGGTCGTAGAGGGCCAGGTGCGGGGTGTTCAGGTACTCCCGGATCCAGGCCAGATAATCCCAGGTGTCCCCGTCCACCATCGGGTACCTGAGTTGGGCGACGTACCCCAGCACGGCGGCCCCGCCGGCGAGCGGGACCCAGAGCCACCGTGCGGCACCCGAGATGTCCTCCTCGGGCCTCCTCTGCGCGGGCTCTGGACGGTGCCGGCCCAGAATGGTCCCCAACAGCGAGACGGCGAGCGAGAGCGCCACCACCCCGCCGCAGAGGGTGAGGTAGGCGGAGAGGCTCTCGTGCAGGATGAGGAAGGGGACCCCGAGCACGCCGAAGAGCGAGACGCTGAAGGCGAAGGAGGCCGGGATGGCCCCTGCTCCGCCGAACGCCTGCGAGAACCACCTCTCGTAGATGACGTACCCCGGAATCAAAAACAGCAGCAGGGCGGCGCCGAAACGGAGCATCGGCAGCTCGTGCAGCGTCTGCTGGAGCGGGCCCACGACCGCCCAGGACGCCACCGCGAGCGGCAGCAGGAAGAGGTTCAAGAGCCGCCAGGTTCCGCCATGTTTCTTGGATTCGCCCACAGCCTTCTTCACCCTCGCAAGCCTCTCTGGAGCATCGCACGGCCGCCATCGCACGGCCAGCCGGGATGGAGGAACCGCATCCGGGTAATAATACGATGTGAGAGAGCGTGCGTTACGGACGAAAGACCGTACCATGGATGTGAGTTATCATTAAGAAGGTTCAAATTGTTGTCTGTCTACCTCGAGAAACGGGGCGGTTGCGAGACGGCGCGGGATGGGCTTCGCGCCCCGGCCGGGGCTAGGCGAGAGTTCATGCCGCACAACATAGAGATCTTACGACGTGTGAGGGTGTGATCCGCTTTGTCTGAGATATCCGAGAGAGAGTTCTACGGGCCGAACCTGGGATACGTGCTCGAGCTCTACGAGCGGTTCAGGGAAGATCCCGACTCCGTCGACGAGGAGACCCGCAGGCTGTTCGAGCACTGGAGGCCGCGCGAGGTCTCGCTCGATGGACGAGGCGGAGTCGCCGCGGCTCCGGCGGACGTCGAGAAGATCGTCGGGGCGACCAAGTTCATCCGGCACATAAGGGACTTCGGGCACATGGCCGCGCACCTGGACCCGCTCGGGAGCGAGCCGCCCGGCGATCCCACGCTCGACCCGTCCTTCTACAGGATAAGCGAGGAGGATCTCGCGGAGCTGCCCTCCTCGATCGTCGACGGGCCGGTCGCCGGGAGGACCTCGACGGCGAAGGAGGCCGCGGACGAGCTGCGCCGGCTCTACTGCTCGACCACCGGGTACGATTTCGGGCACGTCCACGATCCCGAGGAGCGCTTCTGGTTGCGCGAGGCGGTCGAGAGCGAGCGCTTCGGCGGGAAGCTGGATGCCGGGGAGGCGAAGCGGCTCCTGAAGCGCCTGACGCGGGTGGACACCTTCGAGAAGTTTCTGCACCGGACGTTTCTCGGGCAGAAGCGCTTCTCGGTCGAAGGCAACGACATGGTCGTGCCGATGCTCGACCGGCTGCTCGAGCTCGCGGCCGACTCCGGCATACCGGGGGCGGTCCTCGGGATGGCCCACCGCGGCAGGCTCAACGTGCTCGCCCACGTCCTTGGCAAGCCTTACGAGAAGATCTTCGCCGAGTTCCAGCAGCCGGAGAAGGGTGAGCAGCCCTCCGTGGCCGAGAGCCCGGGAGAGGGCTGGGTCGGGGACGTGAAGTACCACCTCGGCATCCGGGGCTACCACCTCGAAGAGGGCGAGGAGGACACCCGGGTCGAGGTCACGCTCGCCCCCAACCCGAGCCACCTCGAGCACGTCAACCCGGTCGTCGAGGGGATGGCCCGCGCGGCGCAGGAGGATCGCGGGAACCCCGGAGCCCCGGAGCAGGACGTGGACGCCGCGCTGCCGATCCTGCTGCACGGCGACGCGGCGTTCCCCGGCGAGGGGGTGGCCGCCGAGACGCTGAACCTCTCGCGCCTGAGGGGGTATGCGACGGGCGGCACGATCCACATCATCACCAACAACCAGCTCGGCTTCACCACCGAGAAGGAGGACGCCTACTCGACGACCTACGCCAGCGATCTGGCCAAGGGTTTCGAGATCCCGGTCGTCCACGTAAACGCCGACGACCCGGAGGCGTGCCTGGCGGCGGTGAGCATGGCGTATGCCTACCGGCAGAGGTTCCACAAGGACTTCCTGATCGACCTGGTGGGCTACCGGCGCTACGGGCACAACGAGGGGGACGAGCCCTCCTACACCCAGCCGCTGATGTACGAGAAGATAAGGAACCACCCCTCGGTGCGCGAGATCTGGGCGAAGGAGCTCGAAGAGCGGGGCATCATCGAGGAGGGCGAGGCCGAGCGGCTGGTCGAGGAAGTCTACGCGAAGATGCAGGAGATACACAGGAGCCCTGCTGCGAAGAAGGTCGAGGAAGAGGGGATGGGGGATGCTCCGCGCACGCCGCTGGTGGAGATCCCCGAGACCGCCGTCCCGGCCGAGAGGCTCGAGGCCCTCAACGAGGCGATGCTCGAGAGGCCGGAGGGGTTCAACCCAAACCCCAAGCTCGAGCGGCTCTTCCGGCGCAACCGGGGCAGCCTGGAGCAGATAGACTGGGCCCACGCCGAGGCGCTGGCCTTCGCCTCGCTCGTAGAGGAGGGCGTGCCGATCCGGCTGACGGGCGAAGATACCGAGAGGGGCACCTTCTCGCAGCGCCACGCGGTGCTCCACGACGTGGAGACCGGCGAGCGCTACGTGCCGCTGCAGAACATCCCGCAGGCGAAGGCCTCCTTCGCGGTGTACAACAGCCCGCTCTCGGAGGTCGCGACGATGGGATTCGAGTACGGATATTCGGTCTACGCCCGGGACGCGCTCGTGCTCTGGGAGGCGCAGTACGGGGACTTCGCCAACGTCGGGCAGGCGATGATAGACCAGTTCGTCGTCAGCGGGCAGGCCAAGTGGGGGCAGTCCTCCGGGCTGGTGATGCTGCTGCCGCACGGGTACGAGGGGCAGGGGCCCGAGCACTCCTCGGCCCGGCTCGAGCGCTACCTGCAGCTCGCCGCGCAGGAGAACATCCGGGTCGCCAACTGCACCACAGCCGCGCAGTACTTCCACATCCTGCGGGCGCAGGCGATGCTCACCGACAACCGCAGGCCGCTCATCCTCATGACGCCGAAGAGCCTCCTGCGCCACCCGATGGCCGCCTCGACACTGGAGGAGCTCGCGAGCGGCAGGTTCCAGCCGGTGCTGGACGACGCGGAGGCGCGGGAGAGGTCGGACTCGATCGAGCGCCTCATCCTCTGCTCGGGCAAGTTCTACACGGAGCTCGTCGGGAGCGAGTACAGGGACGAGGCCGAGGACACGGCGGTCGCGCGGGTGGAGCTGCTCTACCCGTTCCCGGAGGAGCAGCTGCGGGAGGTGATCGGCGGGTACCCGAACCTGCGCGAGGTACTCTGGGTGCAGGAGGAGCCGAAGAACATGGGGGCCTGGAGCTTCATGGAGCCCAGGCTGCGCGAGCTGGTCTCTGGGGAGCTCCCGATAATCTACGTCGGCAAGCCGGCCCGCCCGAGTCCGGCGCAGGGCTCGGCGAACTTCCACCGCCGGGAGCACGCCGAGATCGTGAGCCGGGCTTTCCGGGGCGAGGACGGTGGAAGGAAGGCCGAGGCAGCGGTCAGGGGCGTCCAGGCCCGCACCACCCAGGGGGCCTGAGGGGCCCGTGGCGGAGAGTCTTTTGGTAGCGAGAGTCTAGGAGAGGTGAGAATTGCCCGCTGATATACACGTGCCCGAGCTCGGAGAATCGGTCACCGACGCCACCGTCGGCCGCTGGCTGAAGAAGGAGGGCGAGGCGGTGAAGGCCGGGGAACCCCTGGTGGAGCTCGAGACCGACAAGATCAACTTCGAGGTCGAGGCGGAGCAGGACGGGGTCCTGCAAAAGATCGCCAAGGGCGAAGGCGAGACGGTGAACGTCGGCGAGGTTATCGGGACGATCGCCGAGGGCGACGGGGCTCAGCCCGCGGCCGAGGAAAAGACCGCCGAAGCTCAGGAACGGGAGGAGCCGGAGGCCGCGCCGGCCGAAACAGAGGAGGCGACCAACGGCCACCGGGAGGCCGAGGAGGGGGCCCGGCGGGCCTCTCCGGCGGTGAGGAAGCTCGCCCGGGAGTACGGGGTCGACCTCTCGGAGATCGAGGGCTCGGGCTCCGGCGGGCGCATCACCCGGGAGGACGTGGAGCGGGTGATCCGGGAGCAGGCGCGTCCCGCTCCGGAGGAGGCGCCGCGGGCCGATGGACGCGCCGAGCCCGCCCCCGCGCCGCGTCCGGCCCCTGCCGCCGCGGAGGGACGCCCCGAGGAGCGGGTGCGTCTCTCGCGCAGGAGGCTCACGATCGCCCAGCGGCTCGTGCAGTCGCAGCACGAGGCCGCGATGCTCACCACGTTCAACGAGGTGGACATGACGGCGGTGATGGAGCTCAGGCGCAGGAGGCGGGAGTCGTTCCAGGAGCGCACCGGGGCGCGGCTCGGGTTCATGAGCTTCTTCACCAAGGCTTCGGTCGCGGCGCTCAAGGCGTTCCCGCAGGTCAACGCCGAGCTCGACGGCAACGAGCTCGTCCTCAAGAAGTACTACGACATCGGGGTCGCAGTCTCGACCGACGAGGGCCTCGTGGTGCCGGTCGTGCGCGATGCCGACCGCAAGAACTTCGCCGAGATAGAGCAGGAGATCGCGGAGCTCGCGACGAAGGCGCGGGAGGGAAGGCTCACGCTCGAGGATCTGCGCGGCGGGACGTTCACGATCACCAACGGCGGCATCTTCGGCTCGCTGATGTCCACCCCGATCCTCACCACCCCGCAGGTGGCGATCCTGGGGATGCACAAGATCCAGGAGCGCCCGGTCGTCGTCGACGGGGAGGTCGTGGTGCGCCCGATGATGTACCTGGCGCTCTCCTACGACCACCGGGTGATCGACGGGGCGGAGGCGGTGAGCTTCCTGGTCAGGATCAAGGAGCTCATCGAGGATCCGGAGGCGCTGCTGCTGGAAGGGTAGGGAGAACGGGTTTGCAGAGGGGTGCGGCGAGAGGGCCCTCCGGGCCCCTCTCGCCTTTCTGGGAGAGGAGGAGAAGAGAATGGACCTGAGGTCGGTGCAGAGGCCGTTGAAGAAGCGCTACCGCGAGGAGCCGGGCTCCTCGAAGGTGACGCTCTCGGCCAGGGCGAGCCGGCAGGAGACGCCGGTCTCCTGCTCGGTGGACATAGGCCGGGCGGTCTACGCGGCGGAGGCTCACGCCGGGGTGGGCGGGAGCGGGCAGGCCGCCTGCTCGGGTGATCTTTTGCTCGGGGCGCTCGCGGCCTGCGCGCAGCTCACCTGCCAGATGGTCGCGGAGAACATGGGTCTCGACGCCAGGCGCATAGAGGTCGGGGTGGAGGGTGACCTCGACCTCGCCGGGACGATGGGGATCTCGGAGGAGGTGCCGGTGGGCTTCGAGCGCATCCGGGTCGGCTTCGAGATCGACGCGCCGGGGGCGACCGAGGAGGAGCTCGCCGCCCTCCGGGAGAAGACCGAGCGCTACTGCGTGGTGATGCAGACGCTCCTCGATCCGCCCCGTATAGAGACCCGATGGGGGTAGGGGGGGCCGGGACGAAGACCCTGGCCGGGAGGTTGCTCGCCGGGGACAGGCGGGCGCTGGCGCGGGTGATCTCGAAGATAGAGCGCGGGGACCCGGAGGTGCCGGGGATCTTCTCCGAGATCTTCCCGTATACCGGGGGAGCGGTGACGGTGGGGTTCACCGGGCCCCCGGGCGTGGGCAAGAGCAGCCTGCTCGCCCGCCTGATAAAGCTATACCGCGCCGAGGGGAAGAAGGTCGGGGTGGTCTCCGTCGACCCCTCGAGCCCCTTCTCGCACGGGGCGATCCTGGGCGACCGCATCCGGCTCTCGGACCACTTCCTCGACCCCGGGGTGTTCATCCGCTCGATGGGGAGCCGGGGGCATCTGGGCGGACTCGCCGCCGGTTCGAGGCTCGCCGGGATGGCGATGGAGGCCTACGGCTGCGACGTGGTCCTCTACGAGACGGTGGGCGTCGGCCAGGGAGAGGTCGAGGTCGCCTCGGCCGCGGAGACGGTGGTCCTCGCGATCCAGCCGGGCGCCGGGGACGCGGTGCAGGCGCTCAAGGCCGGCGTCATGGAGATAGCGGACGTCTTCTGCGTGAACAAGGCGGACCACCCGCAGGCCACCCTCGCCAAGCGCGAGCTGCGCCAGATGCTCGAGATCGGGCACGAGCTCGACCCGGAGGCCCCGATCCCGCCGATCGTCATGACCCGCGGGGACACCGGCGAGGGGATCGAGGAGCTCAAATCCGAGATAGAGGGGCACCGGAGGCGCCTCGAGGATAGCGGGGAGCTGGAGAAGCGGAGGCGGGCCTCGCTGCGGGAGTTCGTCGTCTCCTGGGCTACCGGACGGCTGGAGAGGGAGGTCAAAGAACGGCTCGCCCGCGAGGACGCAAAGATAATGGAGGAGGTCTACGCCCGCAGGCTCGATCCGATCTCGGCTTCCGAGCGGATCTTCCGGGAGGTCTAGAGGCCCTGGCGCCCCGGCGGATAGTGAGCCTGGTCCCATCGCTGACCGAGGCGCTCTTCGCCTTCGGCGCCGGCGGGCGGGTCGTCGGGCGCACCCGCTACTGCACCCAGCCGCCGCGCGAGGTCGGCCGGGTGGAGAAGGTCGGAGGGACCAAAAGGGTGGACCTCGACCGCCTCCTCTCGCTCGAGCCGGACCTCGTCGTCGCGGTGAGGGAGGAGAACCGCCGGGAGGACGTCGAGGCGATCGTGGAGGCCGGCGTCGAGGTCTTCCTGGGCGAACCCGCGACCGCCGCGGGGGCGCTCGCGATGCTGCGGGAGCTCGCGCGGCGGGTGGAGGCCCCGCGCGCGGACGTCTTCCTGGAGCGTACTGAGCGCGTAATCCAGAAGCTCGAATCCTCGCGCCCGGAGCGCCCCAGGCGGGTCTTCGCCCCGATCTGGAAGAACCCGTACATGAGCGTGGGGGGCGACACCTACGCGGGGGATGTGATCCGGGTGTGCGGCGGCGAGAACGTCTTCGCCGGGCGCGAGCGCTACCCGCGGGTGACGCCGGGGGAGATAGAGGAGACCTCACCCGAGGTGATACTGCTCCCCGACGAGCCCTATCCCTTCTCCGCCGCGGACCTGCCGGAGTTCTACGCGCTGGACGTCCCCGCCGCCCGCTCGGAGCGCGTCTACCTGCTCGACGGCAAGCTCCTCACCTGGTACGGTCCCCGGATGGCTCCGGCCCTGATGCAGCTCTCCGCGATACTGTGCCGATGAGGCCGGGAGCATCCCTCACCCTGGAGAGCGGCAGGTCGCGCTCCCGAGCCCACCGCTCCCACTCCCGGGCGCTTCTGCGGGAGAAGATTTCCTGCAGGGCTTCGTGGCTCAGTTCCTCGAGGCCGAGTTCTCCTGCGAGGCGGCTCTGGAAGTGGGGCTCGAGTGCGGCGAGGGCGACCCACCCATCCTGCGCACGGTAGAGCCCGTACCCTGCGAAGGCTCCCCCGAGGAGTCCGCCGGGGGCGGTCAGGCTGTAGCGCAGCGGTGCGGCGCAGGAGGCGGCCGCCTCCTGCAGCGGGACGGTGGAGAACGCGCCTTCTCCGCCGCGCTCTCGTTCGAGAAGCAGCGCGAGAGCCGCGCTCACCGCCCTCTCGGCGCCGGCGAGGTCGGCGAGCAGGGTGCGCGGGAGGTGCGGAGGATCGAGGAGCCCGAGGGAGGCCTGGTAGGTGAGGTCGTGGCCGGGGCGGTCCTCCTCCGGGGGCGGGTGGCCGGTTATCGCGACGTGCGAGAGGCGCGGGGGTCGGGCGTGCAGAGC
>Ga0207747_1000560_pt1 | contig 40122 bp, 36 predicted proteins | sample HigsolmetaGSP11D_FD_184839 | JGI IMG/M metagenome (GOLD analysis project Ga0207747, IMG submission 184839) | High solid enriched microbial communities from the Joint BioEnergy Institute, USA - SP1-1-D (SPAdes) | ecosystem: Engineered > Bioreactor > SSF (Solid state fermentation) > Aerobic >...
GCAATAATTGTAACACTTGCGATTTGCTGAGGAACACGAAATACGCCCGGTAACATCATCAGTAAGGCGCAATAGTATGCCAAACCAAAATCTTCCCCCATCCACAGGTAGATAAATTCTTTCCCCAGAATGGTAAAGCCAATAAATATTAGTCCGATAATCATATATTGAATTCTTCCAACTTTGTTCATGAGAGGTAATACATGCTTACCGTCTTTTTTATCCGCAAGTATTTTCGATACTTTCGGCAGGAACATCCCATTCACTGCTCCGGATAAAATGTAAGCATAACCTTCCAGCGTACTGGCAATTCCAAAGATACCAATCTGTGAGGAACCGGACACAGCGCCAAGGATGGAAGGCGTAACGTTAAATATAAACCGATTGGCAATGGTGGATACGGTAGCCCATAGAGAAAAACCGAAAACCTCGATCAATAGACTTCTATCCCAAAATTTAAAATTCACCTTGATTGGAAGTGTTTTATTGATATATAAGAGCTTAATCGCAATGATCGATAAACCGGCAAATACATTTACCAATACCAAAGCATATAATTTATAGCCTAGCGTCAATGCAATAATCATTAACGCCAAAATCATTACCTTATGGATTAAATCACATAATTTTAGTGTCTTAAATCTCTCATAGGAAGTTAATATACCATTCAGTGTAATAAAAGGCAGAGAAATAAGACTAAAGGTAGACGTAATCAAATAGATAATCTTGAATTTTTCTATTTCTCCCGGCGTTAATTCCATATAGATTACCGGAATAAAGAAGTAAATAATAACGAGTACAAGTAAAATCAAGATATCTATAATAATATACAATTTGTAAATTAACCCGAGAAAATCATTTACCTTTTTCTGATCTCCTTCAGCATTATATTTACTGATAAATCTTGATACCGCTTCACTAATGCCAAAGTCGATAATGAAGATACTAATCAGCGATGTGGCTAGGGTATACAGGCCATAATCACTTACTCCAATCTGCTTTACCATCCATGGAGTATATAGTAAGCCTGACAGCAAACTTACGCCAATCGCAATGTATGATATAATCGCTCCTGCTTTAATTTGTCTAATACTGCTATCTTTTTTCGATGTCATTCATATCCCCCCTATCTGTGTTGGGATTTCAAACAAGTTAGTTGCCGCTTATTTCATAATAAAGTTGTAGATATGCATTGAGGCTTTTTGCTTTGTTAAAGGTTTCGTTTGCATAACGGATACAGTACGGGCTGTAATAATCTTTTGTATTCTTATACACTTGATTTATTTTCCTTAACAAGTCTTTTTGATCATATTTATCAACAACATAACCGCAATTCTCTCCGATTTGCTCCGGATTTGAAGTGGAATTCATTGCGATTACCGGCGTTCCGCATGCCAACGCTTCGATTGGTGCTCTTCCGCATGCCTCCTCCATGGATAAATTTAAGAGGACATCCGCCATGGAATAAAACTTCACCATACTGGTGATGTCATGTGTTTCTCTGATATGGATAATATTCTTTAATCCATCGATATTCTCTTTGAGGTTACCGATTAAAACAATAACCATATCTTCCGGCAATACTTTGGATAATTGAAGGAATTCGAAAAGCCCTTTCTCCGCTGTCCAGAAACTTGCGACCCCAAGGATAACAAACTTACCCACCAGGTTCATACTACGACGTAAATCCTCTGCATAAACCGGTTTAAATACATTAAAATCTACCCAGTTATAGATTCTGGTTATAATCCTCGCATTCTTTAGAAAGGACTGCGTTGCTCTTCCTGTAATCCAATCGGATACGCCTACAACTGCCAAATGCTTCATCCTACCAAACCATTCTTTCTTATCCAGATACATTTTTTTACTTCGATCAAAAAACCAGCTGGGATTATCTTTATGTACTCTCGGACAATGATTGCATTCTTCTTTCCATTTATAACACCTTACTGCTGTGTAGTGAAAACATTTCCCTGTGAAAAACCAGCAGTCATGCAGGGTTATTACGGTAGGAATATCTTTTTTCGCAATATATTTTAGTAGCATTTTCAAATTAATATAGTTCCCATGCAGATTATGCAGGTGTATGATATCCGGCTTTAAATACGCAATATATTTTAATAAACGTTGGGTTTCAATTATCGAAAAGTACCCCTGCAACCCGCTTAATCTTGATAAAAGCGCATGGCATTTATGGTCAAATTTTGTACCTATTTTAAAGCCTCTGGCTTTGATGCCATCCGAATACGCGATGTATCCTTTATGACCATTCTCATTCAGGTAATCAATAATCTCTGAACATATCCTACCCGTACTACGGATACCGCTAACAGCATTAATATGAAGAATTTTCATAGTTCCTCCATTCTTGCTTTTCTATAATCTGCATCGAATAATTTTGTGGCTTGGCCGCCTCTCTTCTACCGGTGGCAGCTTACGAATGTCACCAAATCGAGACTTCAGGAATTTTCTATAGTGTTTGGAAGCGAAAAAACACCACCCCATAAATTCAACCTCAATCAATTCTTGATAAACCTTACGATGCAGTGGTTTAAAGTTACGATTCGGATTACATACTTCGTAGTAATACTTGCAGGGGAAATGGTTAAACATCTTGCAAATCAAATCGATGGAGAAATTAATCCACCACAGAGGAAAACATGCCAGTATACGATAGACGAACAATTTCATTCTACTGCTTGTTACCGTTTCTTTTCTCCTATAAATCCGATTTAGTTTAACCCACCGTGCACTCGTGAGTGCTCCAATCAATGCGACCTGTAACCGCAGTAACGGTCTATAGACGTGATCCACCGGAAAAATGTCAATAAATAACCCATGATGGATCTTTAAGTGTTGTATGCTTTCCTGAACATATAATGTTCGCCTCATATGTAGTTTGGAATAGTTTAAGGGGAAATGCTTCACCGTCCGATAGTTCTGCAGGAAAAAATCTTTATTTAACTCGGTTCGGCATATTTTTAAGAATCTGTCATATTCTTTACGTTCCATGACGATATCAATATCATCATCCCAAGGAACAAACCCATGATACTTTATGGCGCCAAGTAAGGTACCGCCTTCTAAGGAGTACTTAATATGATGTTTTCTGCAAATTCGATCTACCTCAATTAGAATCGAAAATAATTGAAACTGTACATCTTCGATATCATATTGACAAATCTTGTATTGGGACATGGCTACCTCTCTTTATCTCCGTATCTTCTCTTCGGATACCAATCTTCTTTTATAATATATGCTTTACTACACGGTCCATTACGATACCATGTTAGTTTACCGCTTAAAAGATTATGAGAAATTGTTATAAAGCGAGAAGCAGCAACCTCCGGACTCCATACTTTAACCATGGTGTCATAAGCATTCATTCCATAATTGTACTGCAGCATCGGATTGTCTAAAAGCTTCCTGACTTTATGATATAAATCATTGGTATTGCCGGCTTGATAGATAAGCCCATTCTTTTTATGCCTAATCAAATAGGGAGCACATCCGGCAGCATGGCTTGTAACAACAGCACACCCACTGCTCATAGCTTCATTGATCACTGCACCCCATCCTTCTTTAAAATTACTGGTAAAGAGAAAAATATTGGCCTTTTCCATGTATTTTTTAACATTGTCAGGAGTCATTGCGCCTAAGAAATGCACTTTATCGGAAAGACCTAATAATTTTACAAGCATCTGCAATTGTCTTTCGTATTTGCCGCTACCGATAATGTTCATTGTAAAATCCAGATTCCGATTCATTAATTTTTTTGCCAGAAAGATAACGTCTTTGGTACGTTTACCATGAATTAACCGCCCTACCCATAGAATATTCGCATGGGTCTTGTCTTTCTTTTTCATTAACTCACATTTACTTACCTTGGGTACCTCAGTGAAATACCCCCATTTATAGCATTTATCTCGAAATCCAAAAAGGCTTAAATCATAGGAAGTGTAGGCACTGGCACATAGAACATATAGATTTTTGTCTCTATATTTGACCACTCTGTCCAGAACTTTTTCTCTGGTAGATGGTATGAAACGATACCATAATCCTTTCTTTAAGAAGCGCTCCACGTAAATAAAACTTAACTTATTCATTCTCATTCTTAAGGCAATGAGTTTTGGTGAGCATGCACCAAAAATAACAACATCGAATGTTTTTATAACCTGATACGCGGCATACCTTTGCGCATTGTCTTCATACATTCGAATCACATATGGGTACTTGGAATTCATATCTTCATATCCCATAGCCAATCGTGCTTTTGAAATTTTATCCGTTGCGATAAAATAGAATTCTTCACACATGGAATAAAACTGATTGCATAAATGTAATTGATGATGATTTAAATAATTAGAAACAAAAGCAATCTTCAAAGCGCTCCTACCTTTCCATGTTTTTATAGTTGCCAAAAAAATAGATACGTAGGGTTATTCCGTATAAGTAATACAATTAATGTGGAACATGCGATAAAAAACACAAAGAATCTTTCTCTTTTCTCAAAGGAGCGAATAATCTCCGGTACCAATAACATAATGGATAGAGAAAAATATTGGATGATACGCATCGCTGCAGGGTTTACAAAGGTAAATGGCACGAGCAATGCCGCAACCAATAGCGCGTTCATAGAATACTTAGCCTCAGCATTATTTTTCAAAATCTCATTGCGCTTTAATAATGCAACGATTGTTAAAGCAATCAGGAAAATAGAAAATGTCCAAGTAGTACCCGTTTCTTCAAACGGAAGATACTGATCATAGCCAATCAATTTGCTGCCAAGCCTAAAAATATATTCTTTAAAGAGGAAAATCCCTATAAACGTCCCTCCGCAAAGAGCTAAATACTTGTTTGTAATCTCCTTATTGGCTATGAAATAAAAAGGCAGATAGCAGATTGCCGAGTAATGAATTCCCATTGCAATCAGTATTAAAAGAATGAATAGCAAAAATTTACGCTTCTTTATAAAATGATATCCTCCAAATACTACAATTGCTGTAGCTACCGTCTGCCTGGTTCCTGTGACAGCAAAAAAGGAATAGAATAAACAGGAATAGATGATAAAACTCATCAATGGATTATAGGAGTTTGCATAGATCCATATTCCCATTGGTACGGTAAATAGGATTGCAATGAGAATTAAATACACCCGATAATTCGTGGTGAATAATTGAAGCAGCTTCTCAAATACGATATATCCCGGATCTTTCCCCATGGAACCATGAATAAAGATGTCTACGCGTTCGTTCCATAGCATTGCCCATGGTATCTGCTTGGCTTTTTCAAAATAATAACCATATTTTATGGTATCAGCACCAATCGTTAAATGCCGAAGCCCTGATAGCAAAATCCAGTTCAATGATGCTAAAGTACAAAATATTTTTTTCTTCGTCTGAGATGAATCTTGGAGAAAAATCACTCCATATATGATTAACAGCAAGATATTTACTAAGTAGACTTTCAATAAAACTCACCTCTGTCTTCAATTCTCATGCAATACATTTTCCAAATCTTTTTGTAAGTTGTTCTGTATCATCTTTATCTGATGATTCTTTTGTCCGCATTCCCATGATCTTTTCGCATACTTTTTTATTGTATTTGGTGAGTTTATCAGTCGGTGTAATTTATAGAAGATTTCACTTTTCTTAAACGCAATAACTGCTCCCTTATTCTTGGATAAATAATCAATGGATGCTACCTCTCGGCATCCAACGGCAAAAATACATCTTCCGCTATAAAAATAATCTACCAGTTTCGTAGAAAATGATAATCTAACCTTTAATCGTTGCTTGAGATCAAAGGATTCTACATGGATTAAGATATCTGCCTCTTTTTGAATCATCGCTATTTCTTCTGATGATACAAAATCCATAATTCGAACACTTTCCGGATAATCCAATGCACGTTTCATTCTTTGGTTAAAAGGCGTTGCAGTATAAATATATAATACAGCCCTTACCTTATCCTTATTGATTTCATGTAATGCAGAACCAATCAATCCCAGTGTTTTATAGCGTCCTGTACCGATATTTCCGGAAAAGACGAGCTTTAAAGGTTGATTCTTTATTTCATATGGGGGTTGCTTTATAAAATCAAAGCCCTTATATAATATTTTGCAGCTGCGCCCAAAGGCTTTCGAATATTCTATCTTCTGCTTTTCTGATATCACATACAGTTGGGAGCATAATTTAGCTATTTTTCTTAACTTTCTTCTCTGTAGGAAGCGGTTAAGCCAAAAATAGGGCGATAAAGAAAATTGCTTTAGTGTATATACATCATCCCATGCATAGACCACTAACGGCACCTTGGTATAACCTTTTAAGAACAAAAGCATTTCATTTAAGTAGCTTCGATCCAGGAATTGGGCAAATATCATATCCGGCTGAAATTCATCAACGAAGTTTTTTAAATCATCACAGATCCAATTTCTAAAAATCCAAATCAAATCCCTGAGTAAAAAGAAAAATTGCAACCGATGGGTACGCATAAAATCATAAATTTTGCTTCTTTTAGCAGGGACTTTCCTATCCTCACTTTGTGTAGTAATCATACGGCAACATTTATGTCTGGAATTGATTAAATTCATAAGAATATTTCTCTCACTGATATGCAGATGGTATTTGACAAAATCCGTATCCGGTGTTCCGCCACCGCAGCATATATGAGCAATTTCTACTCCTTCTATTCCCCGGAAGATATTGGTATAGGTATTTCCGATATTATTATCATTTCTCCAAGGACTACAGGATACGACTAATATTCTCATAGGCAAATCACCGTCATGCTTTCATCGTTTTAGAATTATCATTCGTTGGTGGTATCAAGGTTTTCTTTAATGCCTCTTTAAAATCCACTCTTGAATAATCATTATATGGTTCCATTGACAGATTCGTGCTATAAGAAACACCACCAAAAACCTTGATTACGATTGGAATTCTGTGAAAGCAACTTATGATTTTACCTATGGTGAAGGAAAACCAAACTCTTTTATGAAGTATGCTTGTAATTTCTGAAAGTAAAGCAAAGGTACTAATGCCCTCTCCATCCTGCGGATGAAAAATTCCCGGTCTTCGATCCTTGATTATTTGGCAGATAAATCTGCATAGATTTTCGATATAGATAAATCCTTGTTTGCAATCTTTATAAATCACCGGAATAACCGGAGTTATGCGAGCTAATTTTACAAAGGAAGAAATATAATTACCGGGGCAACCATATCCAAAGATATTAGGCGGCCTTACGATGGACACCTTAAAGCTTTGCGAATCTAATTTCAGAAGGTTCTGTTCGGCGATCAGCTTACTTCTGCCATAATAGCTTTGGGGATTTAACTTGGTTTTTTCATCTATGATATTTCCGTCAGGTAATTTTTTTCCCTGACCATACACTGCCATGCTAGAAAAAAAGATAAACTGTTCTACATTGCTTTCCTTTGCTTTTTTGGCAACTTTGTATGGTAGTACTGCATTGACTCGATAGTAGGTTAGCCAAGGAATTTTATTTTTCTTATGCACGATTGCCGCCACATGAATTACTGTATCATAAGGTGTAAAATCATAACGGATCCATTCCGGATTTTTCATATCCAGCTCATCTACAATAAATTCACCGGTATTTTCTAACCAAGTTTTTAAATTTCTTCCTACGTAACTACCGCTGCCAGTAATCAAAACCCTCATATCTTATTACAACCTTTCACCAAATGGATTCTATTTTTTATTAGTTTCCTTGCAAAAATTTTGGAATCAAAATGGTTTTTCGCAAATTCATACCCAGCTTTGCCAAATGCCATTCTTTTTTCTTTCTCATTCAACAATTCTTCAACCGCATAAATCAGTGCATCGGTATCTTTCACAGGTATGGTAATTCCGGTGACGCCTGCAACGATTCCATTCTTAGGACCTGGGATATCGGTTACAATAACGGGTACTCCCATAGCCTCTGCTTCTACCACAGACATACCAAATCCTTCCCTATAACTTGGAAGGATAAAGATATCCATCGCTGCCAAATATTTTTCTACATCTGTAATACGCCCAGTCTTAATAATACGGTCATTTTGAAAGAACCAATCAAGTAATGAAGGTTCTATCGTATTTTCTTTTTCCAATGGACCAACAAAAAGTAAGTTCAGATTCGGATATTTGGATTCTAAATAGCGAAAACCTTCAAATAGTTCTATGCAACCTTTATCCCTCCCTAAACGGCCTACAAATCCAAGGACAATACTGTCTTCTTCGATACCATACTTCTTACGAATATCCGTACGATAGATTTCCTTCTTACGAATATCAAATTTATCTAAATCCACCCCTTTGGCACTGCCGTTCCAGATCACATGGCTTTTCTTTTTTGAGTAAAAGCCATGTTTCCTGCAATAGATTAAATTCCCGTAACTATCCGGCTGTACCTGGGTGGATAAGGAACATATCAATCGCTCCATCGTCTGGAATAGAATCCGTTTTAGCCCTTTCATAGTCACAAACACCATACCCCACTGGCAATATAAGCGTATTGGTATCCTTGCCATAAAGGATGCAATGGCTGTATAAAAGCTTGCATTTGGCGTGGAATATTGCACCATATGGAATTTACCCTTCCGTAGTACTTTATACAGAAGGTAGATTGCTCTTATTGACCCGAGAAAATCAATCCCCCTTGGCATTGGAACAGAAATTGCCTTTACATAGGGGTAATTCTTACGTAATTCCTGTCGATATTCCGTGGTCATATTACAGATTACGGTTACATCAAAGCCATGCTTATGATATAAAGGCAAGAACGGTTTAATCCAATAATCGATGGAACTGGACATTGTCGTAACGATACAGTAACGATATCGTTTTTTATTCATGACAAGTGAATTGGCTTGCCAATTCATCTTGTTTTTTTGATCCGTTTCTTTTTGTTGCTTTATAAAATTACTGATATTATTTTTTATTAAAGTATATAACCGATCAGCAATCTGATCAGATGCAAATGCATTGTGCGGTGTTATATAGACATTTTCAAAATCCCATAAGGGACTCTCGGGACGTAATGGTTCTTCTTCAAAAACATCAAGAGCCGCTCCGTGAATTCTATTGTATTGTAAAGCTTCTATCAGAGCACTTTCATCAATTAAACTTCCTCTGGATACATTGATTAAAATACAACTGCTTTTCAGCTTGGATAATCTCTCTTTATTAATAAAATGGTAGGTTTCCTTTGTAAACGGCAATGACAAAATAAGAATATCTGCTCGGTTTAACACATGATCCAGATTATCATATGTATAGAATTCATCCGTTAATTTCGTTTCCATATCGGTTATATCGATACCTATGATAGTTGCTTCAAACGGTCGTAATCGTTTTGCGATTTCTCTTCCTACATTGCCAAAGCCTACGATAACTACTGTTTTTCCTTTTAATTCAAGCAAATCCCTTTGCTTCATCCATTCATGCTTTGATTGGAGCAGATAAAAAGCTTTACTCTTTTTGTAAAACTGCAATATCATTAAGATTACCCATTCAGCCATCGGGATACTATAGACGCCTTTCGCATTTTCCACTTGAATATTGGCGGACTTTATATAATCCATAGGAATCCTGTCGAAGCCTGCACTGGTCAACTGAATAAATTTCAGATTTCTGAACTTCTCGATAGGATTATATAAAAATAATCCATTACAAACGACCATATCAACATCCGATACCTCTGTGGTAATTTCCCTTCTCTCATCTTTGATATAGAGAACTTCTCCTGCGATTTCTTTTAATTCTTTGATTTGATCCGGTGTATAAGAATAAGCTCCGGTCAATAACAGTTTCATTTGGCTTCCCTGCCTTTTTTCAAACTTTCTTCTACTTCCGCTATCTTCTTTTTCAATATCCTGTGATTTTTAATAAAAAACCTGTAATCCTTCTGACGAATCTTGTCTTCATAGTTTCGGATTTCTCTAATTCCTTCTCGAAAGATCTTTTCTATCTTTTCATAATCGCCTTTTACATTGCAAAAACTTCGGGAAAGAATGGATATACTTGAACCAAGACGATACATTTCACCCAATAAATATTCAGCCGGTATCAAACCATGCCTTAGACCGGCAATGCCGCCAAATCCATAGGGAATCTTTTTCTCTTTGAATTTATTGCATATCGCTTCAACAGTGCCATCCGCCACTAAGGAAAACATGAATGTTCGTTTCAGTCCAAGATGAAGGTCATTGATGCCGATATGAGCATAATCAATTCCCGGGACACTTAAGATCTTGTCTATATTTTTCACTGCCTCAGGTGTTTCAAAAAGCAGGCATGTTTTTACCCTTCCATTGATACAGTGAATAAATTCTTCCACTTCCTTTTTGGTTTTAAAGTACGGAAGCATGATAATGTCAGCCCCATAGTTGATTGCTTTATCAATCTCTTCCTTCGAATCCATATCTATGGGATTAATACGTACGATAATTTTAGACTTATGGACACTCTCTTTTATTTTCTTGATATCTTCTATATTATGATAGGAAATTCGAGTATCAAGATGTCCCTGACGTTCTACTTTCCCTCTGATTTCCAAATCAACCCATATCCAATCAACACCGTTTTCCTCAGCGATTTTGGCTATGATTGGATCATTCGTTCCGTACATGAGTTTGATATAAGGATAATCCCTTTCCTTTTTTACTGTTACACCGGTATTTAGATTATCCTTCATCGAAAACACTTTAAGAATTGTAAGAAGTAATATTTTTAAATCAAGAAGAAAGCCAAATTGTTCTACATACGCAATGTCATAATCGATACGTCTGTCCCAATCCAAGTCCTTTCTTCCATGAACTTGCGCTAAGCCCGTAATACCTGGGAGTACCATAAACCGTTTTTTCTGTGGCACTGTGTATTCACTAAATTTCCACGGATGATACGTAAGAGGAGGCCTGGGGCCAATAATTGACATATCCCCTTTCAGAATATTCACTAATTGAGGAAGTTCATCGATGCTGGTTAATCTTAAAACTCTGCCTACCTTCGTTACTCTTTTATCCCCTTTTAATTCATAGACACCATCTTTTTCTGCACCTACATACATGGTTCGAAATTTATACATGGTAAATTCTCTCCCATGCAGTCCCAAACGTAACTGCTTAAAGATGACTGGGCCTTTCGAGTCCAATTTAATGGCTATTGCAACGATTCCAAAAAGCGGCAGCAAAATCATGAGCCCAAGGGCAGAAAATAGAATATCAAGATATCTTTTTGCAATTTTATATTTCATAAAAGAAAAGAACTCCTCTCATATCGTCTTAGATTAATATATGAAAGGAGTTGTGATTGGTGCCAAAATAGAATTTTTACAAATGCTTGTCGCATAGGGGTTTTATTATGTCCGCTTATGACAAAGCAAATCATGGATTTATCAAATCTTTCGAAATGTCGGAACCGCCTCGATTAGTGCATTTTTAATCACTTTCATATCCTTGGTTTCGAGTGCTTTTCTTAAATTCTCCAGAATCTTTTCGATTTCTTCTTGAGAAATTGCGCTATGCTTTTCAATAAATATCTTTGCGTTCTCTGTTTTTATCAAGTCATCGTTATGCATTAACAGCTCTTCATATAGTTTTTCTCCTTGGCGAATCCCTATTTCCTCAATTGGGATTTCCGTATATGGGATATATCCCATCAAACGAATTAAGTTCTCGGCTAATTTTAGTATATTTACCGGCTGTCCCATATCCAGTACATAGGTTACGGATTGTGAGTCCATGGAAGAAGCTCTTAATACCAATTGTGCAGCCTCTGAAATCGTCATAAAATATCGATATGCACGCTTATCCGTAATGGTAACCGGCCCACCTTGTTCGATCTGTCGTTTGAAAAGAGGAATCACAGAACCATTGGAACCTAATACATTACCAAAACGAACGGCAATATAATTTGTGGAGCTAACTTCCTTCATGCTTTGCACAATCATTTCACATACTCTTTTACTTGCCCCCATCATACTTGTTGGGTTGACAGCTTTATCTGTGGATATGAGCACAAATTTCTTCGCCTGATAGCGATGCGCTGCATGAACCGTATGATAAGTTCCAAAGATATTATTTTTTATCGCTTCATCCGGGCATTCCTCCATAAAAGGTACATGCTTGTGGGCTGCCGCATGAAAGATAATATCCGGCCGATACTTATCAAATAAAAAATCTATCTTATCTCTGTCCTGAACAGAGGCAATTTCGACAGTTAATTTTAAGGAATTATTATACTTTGCAATAAGTTCCTGCTGTATATCAAAGGCATTGTTTTCATAGTTATCTACAATAATTAAATGTTCCGGATTTGATCTTGCAATTTGACGGCATAATTCCGAACCGATGGAACCTCCTCCACCGGTTACCATAATCGTCTTTTGGCTCAAATAAGCATTGATCTCTGTTTCATCAAAGGATACGGACTTTCTACCTAATAAATCTTCTACTTTAAACTCTCGAACCGATGATAACAAGTTCGAACCATTTTGCAGGATGGAAACTAAATCCGGAAGAAATTTTACTTTGACATTGGACTTACTAACTGTCTCAAGGATTTCACTTTTTCTTTGTTCATTCAGTGAAGGTATTGCTATGATTACCTCACTGACAGGTATTTTTCTTATGATTTCATCAAAACGATTGATTGGACCATATACCATTACATTGCGTATCTTTTTCCCAATCTTATCAATATCATCATCGATAAAACACCGTACTGAATAATTGGTTTTCGGGTTATACAGGATTTCATTATATAAAAGTGCGCCTGCCCCTCCTGCACCTATAATTGCCAATGGCAATTTGGTTTTTGCCATGTTAAAAAGTTTAATTCTGTATCTTTTATATAAGAAACGAACCAATAACATAAGTAGGGTAGAAACTGCGCACGAGGATACGGAAAACAACACGGATGTTTGATTCGTAAATAGGAAGCTATTTATCAGACTATATAGTAGGAAACCGCATATCACTCCAGTCATTAATTTTATATATTCATTAAACTCTGCGTATTTCCATATGTTTTTATAGCTTTTAATAACATATAGGCAGAGGGTAATACTTATGATAATTACAATGATATGAACGAGAAAAACTTCAAAATCAAATTTATTGAGTTGATTGGAACTGCCATTCGGTATCCAGTAATAAATAATATAGCAAGTTACAAAAACAATAAAAACATCTATTAAAAACAGAATTCCGGATTTCCATCGATTTCGTTTCATTTATCATTCACTTCCCTTTAAGATAAAACTAGCTGAACCATTTCTAATCAATCTCCCCTTAATCATTGCATTTGCATTTTGCTGCAATTTGTTACTATAGGAACTCCCACACTTTCTTTCAATAATCTCAAAGGCTTCCTTTAAATTCGGAGGCCTTTGGGATGTATTGTGACAGTCGCTTCCTATTACATCAATCCATCCTTTTTTTATAAATTTAAGCGCTTTTTTTCTCTGCTTTTTATCTATAATGGTATTTGCATTGATTTGCATTACGCAACCTAAATTCATTAAATGTCTTATATTTTTTATATTGTCCCAAAGAAAATGGTACCTTTCGATATGCGCTATCACAGGTATGACAAGATACAAATTCATCAATTTCTCTATACCTTCTAATACATAATCACTCCAATGGGATTGATAAGGCAATTCCAGCAAGAGATACCTGGTGTTGCTAATGCAGATCTGATTTAGATCAGAATATTGATAAAGTAACTCATGATAGAATGTCTCACTACCGGAAATCAAAGCAATCCCACTATCATTCATCGATAACAATGCGTTTTCTCTTTTCTTAACAAATTCATCTAAAGAATTCCTTGTAGGATCAAAATGAGGAGTACAGATTGCTGTGTGTACCTGTTGCATTTTCAGACACTCAGTCATTTTCAAAGCTTCTACTGCATCTTTGGCTCCATCATCAATATAAGGCAATATGTGAGTATGGACATCAATCATGGTTGGCTCCATAATGATAATAATAATTTAATTTCTTTCCTTTTTGAATGGATACATCGTTAAGAACAAATCCCAAGATATTTCCATGGGATAGCTTAAATTTATCCAATGCATTTTTTACAATCGGATGGGAAGTAGATCCTTCTCTGACAACCAACATTAAACCATCCGAGTACTTTACTAAGCTTAGAGCGTCTGATAACACATTCACTGGTGGGGTATCAAATAGGATATAATTATATTCATTCTCAAGGGAAATCAATAACTTCTCCATCTGACTACTTGCCAGCAACTCCGATGGGTTTGGAGATATGGAGCCCAATGGGATGATATCCAAATTATCGTAGGCAGTTTTATGAATCACGTCTTTTAATTCTGCCATACCCGATAATGCATCCGTAAGTCCCGGTTTATACCTAATTTTAAAATAAGTATGAATCTTGCCTTTCCTTAAATCACAGTCGATCAGAAGGACTTTGGAACCTGTTTGGGAAATAGCGATTCCCAAATTAATACTGGTCGTGCTTTTTCCTTCATTTGGCAATGGACTGCTCACGATGATTTTTTTACATCCCTCTTTAATTAATGCAAATCTTAAATTGGTCCTAAGAGATTTAAAAGACTCCGTAAAGATGAATTTGGAATTATCAACATAATCATTCTTAATATTTGATCGCTTATTATTCTTTGATATGAATGGAGCTCTTTTAGATTTTTCATTCATTTTTAACAAATTGAAATTTGGTATTTCTCCAAGTACAGGTAATTGGTAATTGGTAATTAAATCTTCCTTATCTTTGATATTAACATCAAGAATTTCAACTAAAAAAATAATAATAATTGCTGCTGCAAGACCTGATATTCCTCCAATTAAAGTGTTTTTAATAATGTTTGGTCCTGACGGTTTATTGGGATAAGTAACCGGATCAACCACACTGATATTGGCAGTTGGTTTAATAGATTTAATTAATTCAGGAGCAATTCTCTGCATACTTTCTGCCAAAGTGTAGGAATCATCCGGGCTAAGGGAAGTTACGTTGATTTGAAAAATTTCTGTATTATTAATAATTTTTACTGCTGTCATATTCTTTAATTGAACAATGGAGTAATCCAGATTGGTATCATCCTGAATTTTTTCATAGAATACATTTGTATTTAAAAAATTAATGTAGGTTGTTACAACCTTCTGAGCATAGTTTAGTTCATTTAAATTGGCACTTGCCTCTGTTTCATTCGGAATTACATAGAGTTGCACAGAAGCTGTATAAGTAGGTTTAATAATAAATTTACTGAAGATATAAGCTAAAAATAATCCGGCAAAAAGGCTAACAATAATCCAGATTATCCTCTTTAATACTAAATTTATCATTTCTTTTACTGAAAACTCCATCCACAAATCCCCCAATTTCGCATTTTAACATATTATTTATCTTACACTTATAATATGTCGATAAATTAGCGTTGTGCAATTTATTAGTACTTTTAAGTAAAATATCATATACAAGCCTTTGAGCAAAAAAATTAGCCAGGTGAACCTATTGTACTCCTGGCTATAAAAAGAATAATTTTATCAAAGTTTCCTGTATCATATACTTCTGCAAAACAGGTTAATAAGTGATTAGCGATTTTCATTATCCATATTAATATTATTTATATCATATAAAGCATTTACAACCAACCATAACTGCGGATAAAACTGCATAATATTCCAGATAGAAATTCCATTTAAACCGATTTCCTCTACCAGATTTAAATATTCAATAATGCTTCTGGTATCTCTAAACCGAACAACGTGTTCCCTGTCCAATATATATTGAAAATAAGCTGTTTTCGTTAAATCATCATAATTTATAACAGCTTCCATACTTTTAGATAATTCTACTGCGGCATTGTTGGTAATTGCAATTCCCCTGGAAACTCCCAAATTAAAAGGTAACTCCCACATATATCCGAGAATAGGAATACCGATATACATCCGATCTGCCGGAAATCTTTCTGCCATTTCACTGACATATCGTCTAATCTTATCAAAGGAAATAATACCGGTAGGAATTCCAATATAATTCCCCCATTCATATGTCATTAGAAATAATCCATCGATATATTGAATTAGTTTAGAATATTCAAATCCTTCATAAACTACACCGGTCATAATTTCAAACGAACTAAGACTTAATGTATTAAATACAACGGTGTATCCTTCACTCTTTAAATAGTTTGAAAAGTTTATCATAAACTCTACATAATTTTCTCTATTTTGCGGAAGGATGTAGGGTACATTCAAATTAATACCATAATATCCTTTGGTATTTAATATCTCAAGTACATTTGAGAAAAACCGTTCCTGGTTTGCCTGATTCATTAAAAGATTTTCCATAATATCACTTGCGCCGTTTTGGGTATCATCTTCCGGATTTAACATCATGATAGGCGCTACTTGATAATCTTTCGCCAGTTCAATAATCTCTAAATCATCCAGGTCATTAACGTTTCCCTCAGCATCAAAGGTATAGCTATACACAGTAATATAGGTCAGAAAAGGTAACGTTTTTATTAAAACATCTGTGCTTATATATGGATATGCATAACCATATGTTGAAAGTTTTCCTACTTTTTCTGTCTCATAGCTGATAACGATTGTTTCACCAGGATAGATGTATTCTCTACTGGAGAGAAAAGGATTGTTTCTTAGCAATTGCAATACACTAATCCCATATAAATCAGCAATTCCATATAAAGTATCCCCTTCCTTAACAGTATGCGTTACTTTTGGAATTAAGATAACCAATGTTTCTCCAGCAGCCAGATTATTGGAGTTTCTTATTTCATTGTCTTGTATTAATCTTTCCTCGGATATTCCATATTTCATTGCAATTTCATTAGCTGTTTCACCGGATTGCACTATATGAATAATCATACCAACACCAAAATACTGGTTTATTACTAAAATATATGAATGGATACATTTATTATGTTTCTTGCATGATATTAATTGCAGATAACCACAATTTTTTATTCACTTATTACTTCATCCATATCTTTCCATGCTTATTTACTAGTTTATTTTAAAGCAAAGTTTACCCACATAATGATTATTGAGAGCCCGATGTGCTTCATTCGCATCTTCCATTGGAAATATTTTATCGATGTGTACTTTTATGTTGCCTGTATTAATCCAAGCATTTAGTCTTTCTAATATCTCCGGGTCAGGTTCTCCATTATATCCGATAATACTAATATCCGATTGGTAATCTGGAACAGGAGCAATACCATTAGGATATGCAATCCGTCCCCCGGTGCGAACACATTGGGTTAGCGAATTTATAACTTCACCTCCTGCGACAAACAGCGCTTTATCAAAACCGCCAGGTGCAAATGCCTGTGCGGCTGCCAACACATCATCTTTATGACCGTCGACAACACTGCTTATTTTGCGTTCTTTTAGCATTGCTATTCCATCTTCACCAGACGCTATCGCAAATACTCTGGCTCCCATATTCCAAGCCAGTTGCGCTGCCAAATGGCCAATTCCTCCGCTAGCTCCAAAAATCATAATCGTTTCACCTTTCTTAAGTCTTAGTACATCTTCAATTCCACGTAGTGCAGTTAATCCAACTCCCGAGATTACCCCAGCTTCCTGAAATGTCAAAGTTTCTGGCATTTTTACCACATATTTAGAATCTATGGCAACATATTCCGCATAAAAACCACCTTTTGGATTCAAAAATCCGGAAGCATAGACCTTATCCCCAATATCTAAACTATTCACATTCTTTCCCTTGGCATAGATTACGCCTGAACCTTCCGAGCCTAAGATATACGGAAACTTTGAGCCTAATCCCAACATTTGATCATAACCGCCTTCTCTCTCGAAAATGTCCCACGATCCAATCCCTGCAAACTCTACTTTAATAAGCACCTCATTCTCATCAATAGACGGAACCGGAATATCTCTTACTATCATTTCATCAGGGCCTCCGAATTTATCAATCACAATTGCTTTCATGTATCTTCCTCCTCTTGCTTATTGATAAAATATAGTATACACTAAAACCATGACAAGAATTGACACGGTTTAAAGGAGAAGCATATGTCTAAGACGAAAAATTTATTTGATTTAATTCTGTATGTTAATGCTAAGCGTTATTTTACAGCTGAGGATGTAGCAAATGAATTTCATATTTCCATTCGAACTGCCCACAGATATCTGATGGATTTAAGTGAAATGGGGGTTCCGCTCTATGCCGAACCCGGTCGCAATGGTGGCTATCGTATCCTTAACAATAGAGTGCTACCGCCGATATGCTTTAGTGAAAATGAAGCCTTTGCAATCTTCTTTGCTTTTCAAGCATTGAAGTATTATCAATCGTTGCCCTTTGAAATTGACACAAATTCAGTATCCAGAAAGTTATATGCCTATCTGCCTCAGGATATAAGAAATAAAATAGATCGCCTTGATTCCGTTTTATCCTTCTGGAATAAAAAAAGAGGGGTTTCCTCTCCATTTCTTAAGGAGATCATAGAAGCTGCCTTGGATCATACCATACTAGAAATTTTGTATCAGTCAAAGTCTCATAACACAAACAGGGAAATCGCTCCTATTGGCGTGTATGCCTATGACGGATTCTGGTATATGCCAGCGATTGACTTAAACATTAATGAAATCCGCGTTTTCCGTTTGGACCGTATTCTTGCGTTAAAAAATGCAAATAAGAAATTCAAACCCGGGATAAGCCTTGATTGCTGGTTAGAAAACCTGACTGTTGGTGAACCCAAGGAACCCATACGTTTGTACGTAAAATTGAACAGAGAAGGTATACGAAAATGTATCAGCCAACCCTGGCTTGAGCCACATGTCAAAATTACAGATGATGAGCAAGGCTACATTGATATGATGATTGATAGGGACGAGATAGCATTCGTTTCTACATTTTTCCTTGCATTGGGTATGGATGCTAAAGTAATTCAACCTCAGGAAGTCAAAGATCTTATTTGCAGGCAATTACAAGATACCTTAAAACATTATTCTTAATTATAAGAATTTTAAAATTGCATATATAAATAAGGGAACGTAGGTAAAACTCCTACGTTCCCTTATTTATATATGCTATCCTTCATCTATCATTTAATTAAAGTCCTCTAACGTTAATTCCTCTATTGCTTTATCTAGGAAAACTTCTCCGTCTAAGTGTTCTAATTCATGGCAAAAACATTTAGCCATTTCATCCAAGCCAGCTACGGTAATTTCCTCTCCATTTTCATTCAATGCCCGTACAATGACTTTTTGAGGACGTATCGTTTTTACGATACGATTTGGAAAGCTAAGACATCCTTCGATACATTCTTGTTTTCCACTAGATTCTATTATTTGTGGATTGATAAGTTTAAGCGTATAACCGCAATAGTCTATTACGACTAACCGTTTCAAAATACCTACTTGGTTAGCAGCCAATGCAGCCCCATTTTCCGTATGATGCAGTGTTTCCATCATATCATCAAGAATTTGTCTGATTTTATCATCAACCTGCATGACTTCTCTACATTTTTTTCGCAAAATACTATCATTGCTATATCGCAGCTGCCTTATTGCCATTCATAATCCTCCCTCTACTACTATCTGCCCGTGATTTCCTCGGACTTTTCTCAAATAAAAATACTTCCTCTATAGCGCACCCAAATACTTGTGAAATGTCATATGCTAGCCAGATAGAAGGTTCAAATTTTTCTGTTTCGATGGAATTAATTGCCTGCCTGGAAACACCAACCAATCTTCCTAACTCCTCTTGGGTTAAGCCCATTTGCTCTCGTAATTCTTTAATCCGATTTTTCATAAAAATCTCCTTCTGTAAGGTTAACTTTACTTAAAGTATACCTTCAACAAACTATAATGTCAACCTTACAAAAGGACATCTCAAATCTTAAGTTTTTTTGCTTTACCCGTAAATAATCTATAACTGTGAAATAGCGATAAAAATTGATCAAAACTTATTTTGCTTACATCATGTATCCTCGCGTGTTTTAAGGCTTTATTAAATTGATTTTTGGTAAACAATTGATCATATTCTTTATTAACCCATTGCATTACAAAGGTTTTATATATTTTTCTTTCTTTCACAGACATTGTTGCCTCCTTTCTTTTTAATACAATTAATGCTCTATCCACTTTAGGTTTTGGATGAAAAATTGCGGGCAATAAAAAATGCAGGCCTAATCCACAATGTGGCTTTAGCCTGCATATATACAATATGATAACATTCTAAAAATCATAACGAAATAAAGCTATTATAAAATAGTCAATAGCCCACCTTAACTAATGAATGTCAATATCGTATAAATAAGCACAACAAAAAAGCCTATCATTGTAGATAGATCTGCTTTTTTATTGCTAACTTATCTTAAACGCATTGAAGCTGTCATAGTTTAGGTGATCCTCCTATTTCTAAATCTTAACGTCCAATATTTTATCATACAAAGGTAATATAATCAATACACCTTTTAATTTCAACCGATTCGGTTACCGGCACTCTCCTTTGTTGTTCCCAGATTATAGTCAGTTAGTAAAAATACCAACACTGGTATCATTTACAACCAGTCACCAAGAACATTTCTTTCGGTATAGATGTCTGCCTCTTCCTTTGTAAGTTGCTTTGCCCATGGTACACGCTTGGCGATATTGGCTCCTGGCCCATAGTTTTCGTATTCTGCAAAGAATATCGTTTCGTGGGCATGCTCTTTATTCCAGTCATGCCATCCTTCTTCCCTGATATGATTGCCAAGCTCTGACTCTAAGATAACAACCTTAGCAAAGTCTCTCCATGGACGACCGAGATAGACGGAATTTGGCTGACAGTCACTGGTAAATTTACAGTTTCTGAAAACATATCCGAACCTCTCATCCTCCGGTGTGGAGGCCGCTGTGATGTAGCCATTGATGTCCGCATTCCTGCTTTTTGAAAAAATCTCACAGCCTTCAAAGTATGCTGTCGCACCACCAAAGATGAAATCAACATCGCCGCTGATAAAGCAATCCTTAAAATACATTTTCCTATGAAATCTTGGAGCAAATTCTTTCGGTCCTTTAAAACCGCCCTTCTCGATTTCCTTGGGTGGGAGTGGTGCTGTAAATACGGTATCTTGATTTCCAAGCATTCTGCAGCGTTCCACTGTCACCCGATCTCCATCGATATAAAGTGCCAGTGCCTGCCCAACGATATCCCCACAGCCTGCCGAATTTTCAAAGGTAATATCCCTTGCCGTGAAATTATCGGCATCGATTAATACCGTATAGGAACGAAAAGTTCCTCTGCGATCTCCTTCCGGCATAATCGCATAAGCGTAATCATCATAGGTAATAATCACATCTTCCGCTTTGCTGCCCTGAAATGTGATATGAGGCTGCGTTATATCAAGTTTCTCCTTATAGATTCCTTTTTCAATATGAATAATAACTTTTCTTCCGATATATGCTTTTGCTTCTTCTAGGGCTTTCCCAATACTTTGATGTTTTCCCGGTACACCCTGTGCTACTTCAATTCTTACTACTTCATCCATGGTAATTTCTCTCCCAAATATCTTTTATTTTTTCAAGAAAATCCTGTTGTTCTAATATTCTACCACAAAAATCTTTCTTTCCAATAAAAATACCTTATTAAACCAAATGTGCACCCGCTAAATCCAATAACTAATCACTATTCCCAGACATACTACGCTTGGAATAAACCATGCTACTCTTGTGGCTTTATTATTGCATTTAATAAATAGGTAGCCAAGTAAATTAGCAATTGCAAGTGGAAGCAAACCTATTGTCAGCTTCATCCCTGCGATATCCCATGCTTCTGCCGGTATCATAGCATCCGGATTATGTATTACCGTATCATGTGTAACATATGGAATTGCGAAATAGATTAAGCAAAAAACCCCGATTATATTAAGAATAACTATGAAAGCTTTTAAAACTTTATTTGCATTCATTCTAACAGACTCCTTTCCCGAAATCTAATCCTTTCCTTCCCTTTACTACACACAGCTAGTTATTTTTCTAATCCGTAATAATCTATTGGTTTTATTTTAATAATTCAAGCAATTCATAAACTCGATCCCTGGTAAGTTCTGCACCCTTTAGATATTCAATCATTGGACGAATGCTTCCACCTTCGTATACCGAACCTGCTTTTTTGATTTCATTCTCTTTGTACTTAATCCATTCCCTTTGCTCAGTAATTAATTGATCCATGGTTTCTTTCTCCAAAGTTTCTTTTAAATTTTTCCACAGTTTATTGATTTCATTATCCCATAATACATACAATTCTTCTGCCAAGAAGTTCATATCTGTTTGACTTAAATCTTCATTCTGAAACCGATACTTCATCTCCTCATACTGTTTATCGATTTCAACAACTTCTGCTATGAAATTTACATCTGCATTCTCGTCCGGAAAGAAATCTATTGGATAACTGGAAAAACCACTTTCTGTTTCTATATTATATAAACCATAAAATGGCAGATTTTCTTTTTCCATATCAATCAAATTGTTAACCCAGCTTCTAAAACCTTCCGGCAATTCTTTTAATGGAGCTTGTGTTGTGTAGATATAAATTTCCTTAGCATGATCTAATCCGTATGGTTCACTATAGATGTATCTAATTCCATCCATGATTTCTTCGGTTCCTACTTTTTTCTCCAATTCAATAAGTTCAACAGTGGTAGAATAGGTATAATCATTTACTCTCATTAGTGTTGTAAATTTACCTTCAAATGTGGATAAATAAATCGTACCATTGGGATATCCTTCCCCGGTATCCCCCATATCATTATCCGAATAGTATCCATTGAAAGTTCCATCTTCATTAATATTTAAAATCGTTTGCCATGCACCAGCTCCACTGGAAAATGCAAATTGATACCTTGCTAAGTCGGAAAATGTAAGCGTTTCTTCTGCCGTTGTATTGGTATCAATACTTCCGCCGTTCTCTGTCGTGTTGCTATCTTTGATTTGATCATTCTCCGTGTTGGTATCAACAGTGTTAGAATTCGCTGCGTTGGTATCCGAATTCGTATTATTAATATTAGAATCCATTATATTTGCATTGGTTGTATTTGCTGATTTCTCTTTTGCCTGGCAACCCACGAACAATACTGCCATACCCATTCCTGCTGCTAATAGTAGCTTACGAACATGAAACCATTGATTTGATTTTTTCTTATATGTATTAACTTCAGAATGTTTCTTCTTCATATGTAATCTCCATTGTATTTATATATTATTTTCTTATTTTATTGTTTATCTTTCAAAATAACAACTTAATTTTTTATTACAGCAATGTTTCAATACCATAGCAAATAAAAAGTGAATTAGCATTGAACTGACACCCCAAAAAGTTAGATTTTTAGATCAAACTTTTTGGGGTCGCCTCAAAACCAATTCATTTAAAATTGTCAAATAAAATTACATCAGGAATTACGCTTTTTTCTTCAAAATAATAATCCCATGACTCATTAGTCCTAAACCGATTCCGATAATGCCACCAATGGCGACACCAATCAGTGTATCAATCCAACCTCCTGAATAGAACATCTCTTTGCCACCGCTGACAAGGAATCCAGTCAGAGCTCCTATAGCAACACCGAAAAATAAAAATCCGGCATAAAATAATCCGATAGCTTCATATTGTTCCGGATTGAGATTTTCATAGTATTCTGCAAATCTTTTCTTCAAATCGGCAGCATCCGTGGTTTCGCTACGAAATTTAAGCTCTTCTTTTGCGCGTTCAAATGCTTCCTGCTCAGAAAGTCCCTGTTCCATTAAGTCCTTCATATAGTCACTCATATAAAGTATCATATCGTTTTGTGCTTCAATAAACATATCCGAATGACTCTTTAATTTTGCGAGTTTTGCTGTGATCTTATTTCTAAACTGACTGGTTTTATATTTTAATTTTTCTAAATATGTCATCTCCGCTTCTTCCAAATAGTACTGTGATTGCTCTTTTGCAAACTGATTCATTTTTTCTTTGATCTCATTACTAAAATTCATGTCCTTGATCCTCCAATCTTAATATTTGCATACGTTCACTTAAGAAATCCCATCTTGCCCAAAAAGAAGCCAGTTGCTCATATCCTCGCTCATTTAGCGTATAGAACTTTCTTGGTGGGCCTAATTCAGAAGGTTTTTTTGTAATTTTCACAAATTTATTTTTTTCAAGTCTAAGTAATAAAGCATATACAGAAGCTTCTGCAAGTTCTTCAAATCCCAACAGGCGTAACTTTCTGGTAATCTCATAACCGTATATTTCACCGTGGCTTATAATCTCCATTACGATACCTTCCAATACGCCTTTGAGCATTTCACTCATGTTTTCCAAATAAATCACCTCTTTCTCTACTCAATATTATTGGTATTCAATTATATTGAGTACTACTACATAATAACATAGAGTAGCCATTAGGTCAATATTCATTTAGAGGAATTTTTATAATGGACACCTATTTAATTTTTTACTGCAAATCGACCAGTTCATTCCTTACATAAAAAAGAGATATGGCTTCTTAATACATCCATATCTCCTATTCCGTATTACTCTTTATAAAAATTCCATGCATGGTTTAGAGGTCCGCTTCCTTTTCCCAAATCAAGCATTGCTTTTAACGCTCCCGAGATATAATCTTTGGCTAACCGGACTGATGTTTCTAAGTTCAACCCTTTGGCAAGGCCGGATGCGATGGCACTGGATAACGTACATCCGGTTCCATGCGTATTGGGATTATCTATTCTTTCCCCAATAAACCACCTATGCTCATGATTCTGAAACAGTAAATCATTGGCATCATTTATGTTATGTCCGCCCTTGCATAGAACAGCGCACCCGTATTCATTGCTGATGATTTCTGCTGCTTTTATCATATCCGTTTCATTTTCTATGGAAACTCCTGATAAAACAGACGCTTCCGGAATATTGGGGGTCAATAAAACTGCATGACGGAAGAGACGGTTTTTCAGAGTTTCCATTGCATCATCCTGGATGAGCTTTGATCCGCTTGTTGAAATCATCACCGGATCTACAACAATGTTTTTTGCATGATAAAATTCCAGTCTATCCGATATGGTTTCAATCAGTTCGGACGATGCAACCATACCGATCTTTACTGCATCCGGATAGATATCGGTAAAAATGCTATCCAGCTGTTTACCTAAAAATTCCGGGGTAACCTCCATAATCGCTGTTACGCCGGTTGTATTCTGTACCGTTAGCGCAGTAATCGCACTCATGGCATATACGCCATAGGCAGTCATTGTCTTAATATCTGCCTGTATCCCTGCACCTCCACTGCAATCACTTCCGGCGATCGTTAATGCTGTTTTCATAGTCTCCTCCAATCCTATCTATATCCGTTTTCATGTCTTCGCCATCTTTATGGCTACTTCTTTTAACTCGGCTGTTGCCTTCTCAATGTCAGGTTGCGCAAAGATTGCACTGATCACAGCGATTCCGCATATTCCGGAACCTGACAATTGCATAATATTATCCTTGCTAATGCCTCCTATAGCTACAACAGGTATCCTAACCGCTTTACAGATTTCTTTTAACGTTTCATAGCTTACATAATCCGCATCTGCTTTGGTTCCGGTATGAAATACTGCTCCGACTCCCAGATAATCTGCTCCTCTTTTTTCCGCTAATATCGCCTGTTCCACCGTCTGCGCAGATACCCCAAGTATTTTATCCTTGCCAATCAGTTCCCGCACATTGCCGGCTTCCATATCCTTTTGACCTACATGAACACCGTCGGCATCGACAGCTATGGCGATATCCACATTATCATTGATAACATAAGGAACATGATACTTTTGGCATAAATCTTTTATCTCCTTAGCCTCCTCGAGAAATTTATCAGCTTCCAGTTCTTTTTCTCTAAGCTGTATAAAGGTAGCTCCGCCCTTGAGTGCCTTTTCCACCGCATTGTTTAGAGTGTCGCTGCCTAGCCAGGACCTGTCGGTGACAGCATATAATAGTAAATCTTCTTTATCTAACTTCATATTTTGCTCCTTTTTCCAATGTTTCCCCATCCATGTGATAAATCGCATCTATTATTCTGTTTCGATAGGTGGAATTCCCATCCGTAGGCTGCATATTGCTCCAACCGATTTCTCCTGCAAGCCCCATGGTACAAACAGCGGCAGCTGCTGCCTCAAGCGCATTATCCGGATTAGCAACAATAAAAGCAGTCATCAAAGCGGAAAGCTGGCAACCGGTACCTGTGATTTTAGACATTTCCGCTCTACCATTTCTGATGACATAGCATTGATTTCCATCGGTCACAAGGTCAATTGCTCCTGTAACTGCAATAATGCATCCCGTCTTTTTGGCAAATGCTTTCACAAATGTCACTGCATGATTAAGAGTAGCTTCGGTTACAGCTTCTGCAACATCAGCGTCAACGCCCTTGGTGCTTCCGCTCCCCATCGCTAATGTCTTAATCTCAGAAATATTTCCCCGAATTACGTCGAATTTAACTTCTTTCATTAGGTTGACTGCGGTATCTGTACGAAGCTTGCTTGCACCCGCACCAACCGGATCAAGTAAAACCTTATGCCCAAGCTTATTCGCTACTTTACCGGCTAGGAACATAGAAGGTATCGTGTTTTTATTCAGTGTTCCGATATTAATATTCAGACCTCCACAGATGGACGTAATCTCTTCCACATCATCAAGCTCATCTGACATAATCGGACTCGCTCCGCAAGCAAGAAGCACATTTGCAACGTCATTTACTGTTACATAGTTCGTAATATTATGTATCAGTGGCGCTTTTCTACGAACATTTTCAATGCATTTTTTCATCTTTTTATCTCCTTTCATAACTACAGGTCAATGTTTTTAACAATGTAAAAAGCTGCATATATGCCAATCAAAGCATATATGCAGCAATCTCTGCGAATTATATCCCTACGTTGGCATTACCCAAATCAGGTTACGGGTCAAAGCAATACAGCTTACTCTCAGCCTGCTTCAGCAAGCTCCCCTTTCTATTAACTATCCTTTTTATCTAAATGATATCTATCATTATAACTTTTATGTTACAAAAATGCAATTATAGTTTGATAAAATTGCACCTAATTTTCTGTAAGAAAACTATTCTCGTTTCAGAAGTTTCGGGTATAAACGATCGATACATATAGAACCAAACGGTGCAGTAATCAAAATTGATACGATAGCTACTGTTAGAACTTGCTGACCACAAGTTAATCCCAACGATAATGGTATTGCTCCAATTGCTGCCTGTACGGTAGCTTTTGTTGTATATGCAACCATGCAAAACAATCTCTCCGGTTTGGTTAACTTCGTTTTTAATAGACATACATAGACTCCAATCATTCTAAACACTAATGCACCCACAACAATCAAAGTTGCAGATACTCCTGCATTCATGGCATAATTTAAATCTACTGTTGCTCCTACTAGCACAAATAGTAGCACTTCTGCAGCAACCCACAGCTTATTATATTTGATGGAAAGTCTTTTCGCTAAAATATTATACTTTTGGTAAATGATTAATCCCATACTCATAATTGCAAGTAAACCTGAAATTGGTATTATACCTTCTAATCTATTCTGAAGTTCTATCAGAAGACAGGATAAACTAAGAATTAGCAGAATTTTTACAGAATCCCGCATATGAAATCTCTTAAAAAATATACATAATCCAATACCTAATATAGTACCAAGCAATACACCAAATAGAATGGATATTGGAATTTGCATAAATCTGATTGCCGTAAAATTTCCACCTGTCGCTAATGATGTAATTGCCGTGAATAATACAATAACAAATACATCATCCACAGAAGCTCCAGCTAAAATCAAATGCGGAATGCTTCTTTCTTTCCCATAACCTTCTTCCATAATTTTAAGCATTCTTGGTACAACAACTGCAGGTGATACCGCAGCTAAAACACTTCCCATAATTGCCGCCTCTATACCAGAAATCCCCAACACCTTTGGTGCAATCAATATCACACCTACTATTTCAAAACATGCGGGTACAAAACACATTAATAATGCAGGCCTACCAACTTTTTTTAAGTCGCTTATATCAAGTGACAATCCTGCTCTTGTTAAGATAATGATTAAAGCCAATTGCCTTAAATCAGCTGATATTCCCAAAATTGATGAATCTAATAAATTGAAAGCATATGGACTTAAAATCATGCCTGTAATAATCATTCCTAATAAACCGGGCAATTTCAGTTTATTAAAAATACTCCCTATCATAAGTCCTAATAGAAAAATAAGTGCCAGACTAGTTAACATAAAATCCTCCTTGTATTTGCAGAAATAAAAAGAATTGATTTGCCAATTCTTTTTATCAAGAATAAAAAAGCTGATAATTTCTGCGTAATTTGCAGAAGTCATCAGCATAATAGCGGTTTAGGAAAGTGAAATCCGAATGTCTGGTAGCCTATTTTTATGTCAACCATCTTTTTTATTTACGGATACTTTCCGTTCTTTTCATTTCTCTTTCAATCGCTTGTAAAGCTTCTGTTTTGCTTCCTGTGGTGGATCGAATTGAGAAAGCTATATTCACAATATGATCCGATACTCTTTGCAATGAAAACAGAACGTTATATATGCTTTTTGATACCTCAACAGGATACATACCTGAGCTGAGACGTATCACATGTTCATCCCGCGTTGAGGATATCAATTTTTTAATTTCCTTGTGAATGTTTGAAATCGTTTTAAAATTCTCAGTTCTACGTTTTGTAAATGCATCAAATCCTAAGTCAAACATTTCGGAAATATATTTGTAAATTCGATTAAGCTCATCTTTGGTTTGATCTAAAAACTGAACATTGTTCTCTTGCATATAGCTGGTTTCCTTAGCCAGGAGTACCGCGTAATCGCCTAAACGCTCGATATCATTCGTTACATGATGTAATCCACCAATTAATTTTTCGTCACCGGCAAATTTCGTTACTGATGAAATTTTGATGAAGAAACTTGTGAGTTTATTGGTCAAGAAATCAATACGATATTCTACATCGGCAATTTTCTTGCTTTCACTCATATTTCCGTTCACCAATGAAGCAAAAGCGCGGTCAAGGTTCTCCTTTGCAAGAATCGCCATATCGTACAATTCTCTTAATGCTTGCTCAATAGCAACCGCCGGTGTTTTTAAGAATCGTTCATCAATATAGGAAACTTCCTCCAGCTGCTCTTGCTTATCTTTCACTAAACGTGTCACTAAACGTACCAAAGGATCAATTAAAATAAGTAATACTAAAGTATAAATACTGTTATAAATCAGGTTATATGTTGCCAGGCTGAACTGAGGTCTTCCAGGAAACATGCTTTCAAAAATGTTGATAATAGGGGTTCTGAAAAGTATAAGAATAATTGAAAATGATATCGCACCAATTACGCTTGTTAGCAAATGGAATATAGCGATACGTTTTCCGTTGGCATTCGTGGTAAGAGAAGCCATAATACCATCGCTGCAGGTTCCGATATTGGCGCCCATGATTAAGAAAAATGACTGATCTATATTATGGATAACTCCGGTAGCCAAGAAAGCGATAAAAACACCTGTTGCAGCCGTTGATGATTGTATAATTGCAGTAAAGAGTATTCCTAAAATAACCAACATGATAGGGTTTTGCATGATTTCAAATTTGAAAACTTTAGAGAGTTCGATACTTAATGTTGAATCTGCCCCACCGATTGCTGTCTCCATTACTTCCATGCCGATAAACAACATACCAAAACCGATTAAAAACGGTGCAATTTTATTCAGGGTCTCATTATCAGTTGCAAAAATAATCATAACACCAACGAACGCAATTGCCGCAAAAACATTACTTATGTTAAAGCCACCTTTGCTGATTCCTGAAAGGGCAAATATAAATGCTGTAAGCGTGGTACCTACTTTTGCACCTAAGATAAAACCAGCGCCTTGCTTGACTGTTACTATATTTGCATGAGCAAGTCCGACTGTCATAATCGATGTTGCGGAGGAAGATTGGACAAGTGCAGTAGCACCGATACCAATTCCATAATTAAATACTCTGTTTTTGTTAAATTTTTTGAAAAGATTTCGTATTCCTGATCCTGCACTTTTTTCTAAACCAGAGCTCATCTGCCTCATACCAAACATGAATACAGCAACTCCACCTAACATCAACAGTAAGTCCATAAAAATTTCCATACTTTTTCTCCTCTTAATTGATCAAATTACATCATATAGTCTTCTATTTCCCCATATTTGTCGTACTCAAATGCTCTGCACCTTCTACATCAATAAAGATATCTACATACAAAGTTTCTCCATTAATATTCTAAGCCACTCCTTTGCAATTATCATCTATCTAAAACGCCATTAAATATTTTCTCTCATTTACAGAAATATTTCAAGTATAGAATTGCGAACATTCAAAATATTTTATCATTTCTAACTTTAATTTTCCAAAATAAAGATAATACTTACAAAATATCTCATGTTATTATTGCCTGTAATCGTATCCGTTTGCTACCATTCGCTTAAATTAACCTAAGGTCTACTGATATCATAAAAATATTTTATTTTTCTATTGACAAATAAATAAGTTATCGTTATTATATGTGAATAGCAAAGGTGCTGATGGCAATGCCAACAGCACCTTTATTTATTCATGGTAAAAAGAATTGGCAGGTCCATTCTTTTTATTTATGGTAAGGGAATTGATTTATCAATTCATCTTGGTTTTAGTAGAACAATCGATTGTCAAAACCAAACAACACAATGGCGTGTATTTTTATTGATCCTTCAGTAAAATACACGCCTTTAAACTTTTTAAGGAGGAATATTTATGAATATTGCAATGATGATTGATACCCTTTGGGTAATACTCGCTGCTGTACTGGTATTCTTTATGAATCTGGGTTTCGCAGCGGTCGAATCAGGAATGTGTAGATCTAAAAATGCTGTCAATATCCTGTCAAAGAACTTTATTGTTTTCGCAGTTTCTTCACTCGGTTTTATGTTGCTTGGCTGGGGACTGATGTTCGGTGGAGATAATCCGCTTGTCGGAACACAGCATCTGTTTATTTTAGGTGACTCCAATCTTGACTTTTATTCCAATACCCTGACGGCAAATGTACCGTTCTGGGGAAAATTCTTTTTCCAGTTGGTATTCTGCGGTACTGCGGCAACCATTGTATCAGGAGCAGTTGCAGAGCGTGTTAAATACACATCCTTTATCGTATTTTCCTTTGTTCTAACACTTATCATTTACCCAATTGTCGGTCACTGGGTATGGGGTGGTGGATGGTTAGCTGACCTTGGTTTCCTTGACTTTGCAGGGGATACCGTTGTCCACTCGGTCGGTGGTTGGGCTGCTCTGGCTGGAGCTATGATACTTGGCCCTCGTCATGGGAAATATGATAAAAACGGAAAACCAAATGCAATCCCAGGTCATAGCATGGCTCTGGCAGTGATTGGTCTTTTCGTTTTATGGCTTGGATGGTTTGGTTTCAATCCTGGCTCCACTATGAGTTTGCAAAATCCTAATGATGTTGTACATATTTTCGTAACCACCAATACTGCTGCCATTGCAGCTGTACTTACCGCAACCGCAGCTTCATGGATTTTTATTGGTAAACCGGATCTTGGTATGACCATCAACGGTTGTCTGGCAGGTCTTGTCGGTATCACCGGCAGCTGCGCTTACGTAAGCGTTACAAGTTCACTAATCATTGGTGCGATAGCCGGTATAATCGTCGTTTTCGCTGTACTCTTTTTTGACCGTATTAAGATTGATGATCCTGTCGGAGCCACCTCAGTGCACCTTATCTGTGGTATTTTCGGTACATTATGCATTGGACTTTTTGCCCAGGAAGGAGTAACCAGCCTTTCCACAGTCAATGGTTTATTCTTCGGTGGAGGTCTGTCACTGCTTGGTGTAGAGCTTCTCGGTATTATTACTGTTGGTATATTTGTATTTGCCACCTCCACTCTGGTTTGGTATCTTCTTAAGAAGACAATTGGTATCCGTGTTAGTCTTGAGGAAGAAATTCTGGGACTTGATATTGGTGAACACGGAAATACTGCCTACCCGGATTTCTCCATTGTAAGTCCTATCTTGGAAACAGGCAGCGAAAAAGAAGATAAGGCAGCTTCGATAAGGCCGATGGTATCAACCCACCCATCATCCGGCATGGTATCTCCTAAAGCCGCCATTCCTGTTGTAAATAAGGCACACTCCGGAAGTTAAAAAAGTTATAAAAATCAGAACCTGTGAGAAAGTTTCGATGAGTTGCAGAATGGGTAAGATGAATAGAATACCCCTTTGTATAGTCCAAAGGTCAAAGCCTGTTACAATCATAAGAGATAAACAAGTATATCACACCACCTGATAATATGTTATAATTATGAATGATAATAAATAGTAATACCTAATCCGTAAATAAAATCAGGAGGTTGATAACAATGCCATATATTAGTACCAAAACTAACATGAAATTAAGTAATGATCAGTGCGATTCTATTAAGTCCAAGCTTGGAAAAGCAATAGAATTACTTCCTGGAAAGAGTGAAAATTGGCTTATGGTTTCCTTTGAAGATGAAAGTAAATTATATTTTAAAGGGAAAAACGATAAGCCGTTAGCCTTTGTTGAAGTAAAGCTATTTGGTAAAGCATCTAAGGATGCTTATAATAATCTAACAAGAGAAATTACTAATATACTGCATGACGAACTTAACATACAGCCGGATGGTATCTATGTAAAATATGAAGAGGTATCAACTTGGGGTTGGAACGGTAGTAATTTTTAATATTGCACCCATTTCTTAAATATTTTCAAATTTAAAATATGACTTGCTCAAAATAATACCTATTCTTTAACTACGTAACATTTTCTTAATTCTTAACAGTCAGGCCAGCCCCATAATGTCATAGTGTACATGATTGAACAGATCTCATCACTATACAGAAGAAGGGGCTGACCTTATTCCATTGCAGATAAAATTAGTTCAAATATATATTGGATAACAATGGTGATTTACTCAGTTAATAATTTCCCCCTTGTTTTTAACTAATTTTTCGCGCCATTCCTGCCTCTCCTTGTCTGTTAGTTTCGCCCACTCTGTTGCTTCACCAATAATTCTTAAAGGTTCTTTTGATCGATAGGAACGCGTTAAGTTACCAGGAAATTTTTTGTCAGTAACATTTGGGTCGTTTTCAAATACACCTGTTGGTTCTACTATATAAATGCGCTCTCTTCCTTCTCCTTTTGCTAATGCTGCTGCAAGTCCTGCACCATTGATATTAGCAGTGAAATAAATGTGATTCATTTTAAGGTCGGGCTTGTAATTTGAATTCCCACCCGCTGTCAGTAAATCACCAATCTGCAAATCTGCCTTTGTCCCATGATAAAACGGTCCTTTATCAGTAGGCGCACCCTTATAGGAATTTGACAGTTCATAATATTTTTTCGCATTATCAGAATCGCCCAATTCCTCATAGCATTTGGCAATGTATTGATATAAAGTTGCGTATGCACTCGTAACATTTTCATCGTTTATATTAAGTGCACATTCTAGGGATGTTTCCATCCATTTCAATTTTTCTGCAATACTCTTTTGTTGACGGGCTAAATGATAAGCTGCAATAAATCTTTCATAGTCATCTGTTGCTTCATTCCATGCTTGATGAAACATCATGATGGCATCTTCAATATTTCCACTATCCTCCAAGCTCATTCCGCTCATGCAGAGTTTTATAATGACGTTATTGGGATCAAATTTTGCATCCATCCAATCACCTCCGATTGCATCTATTATTTTCCCTAACCTCAAAAAACAACTTACCTATGGAGCTTTTGCATTGATTAGAATCATATTGTTCTCTTCTTATGAATTTTGATAAGGAATCTACGGTTAGTGTTATTTTAAAAGTGATACCAGAATTTTCTTCAGTTCATTCGTATTCCGTGCGAAGTAGTTCGGTGTCATTTTCCATGAAGTATAAAGTTCGTCATTAAGTCCAAGATAATCTGTCGTAATACAGATTACCTTATGCCCGGTTGCAGCCTCAGCATTTTTCCCAAACGTCACGTCGTCACTGTGATCGCCTATATAAATGTAGGTGCCTGCTTTATCTTCCGGATTCAACGCTTCAGCACACTTGATAAATCCATAAGGGTGGGGCTTTTGCATATTACCAGGAACATCCGCATAACCAACAACATGACTAAAGTAATCTGCCACACCGTAATGAGACAGAGTATTCCATATATTTTCGGAAGCATTTTGTGAACAAATGCCCATTGGGATTCCTTTCAGCGTGGCAAGTAACTCTACTAGTCCGGGAAACATATCCGGAATTGTTTTGTTTCTTAACTGTTCAGGCGTCCAGAGTCGACCCGCCTCATCGAGTTTATCGGATGGTATACCATAGCAATTCATGTAAAGTTCCCGCCAATTCCGATAGCGATGATTAGCCTTCTGATATGCATCATAGCTTTGCAATGCCGGAGGAATATGATCCTCAATATTGGGATCAAAATGTCGTAGTACTTCGATAGTCACATTCATATTTTTCCTGGCACTGTCTACAAGTGTTCCATCATAATCCCATAAGATAGCAACCACTCGGTTTTCTTCTGATATCGTCATCTATAGAATTCATCCTCCTGCTCTTCATTGAAAACGATTTTTATCTTTCAATGCAATTATACCATATGTTTACTGAGAAACAAATTATCCGCAGTTATCATTTCAGAAATCTCACAATAGGGAGGCAACCTTCCCTATTACCCCAGTTCTCTAGTCACAACCCTAACAAAAATTAATCTATTGCGTTTTTTGAAAAAACTAAGGATATCCCTCATTATCAACTTATTTAAGCCTCATTTGTAACTTCTTTTTCTCACCGGTAAATTAATATTATATTTAATAGCACATAATCTAATAACAAATATAAGCAAACAACAAGTATATAATGAAATGATATCAGAAAAATATTGACGAATTAAATAATAAAAGAGGGCTCCTATAATCGATGCAATGGCATAGATTTCTTTCTTTAAAACGAAGGGAATATCTTTCACCAAAATATCTCTTACGATTCCTCCCCCAACACCAGTGCACATTCCCATAAAAACTACGGCAAATATCCCATCCACTTCATGAAGCATGGCGGTTCTACACCCTACAGCTGTAAATACTCCAAGACCAAGTGCATCAGAAAGAGTAACAATCTTTTCCAGCCTATTAAACTTTTCATCATAAAAGAAAAATACAACCAATGCAGTAATTATACTGATAATACATGCAGTTGGATTGATAAAGGCTGTCGGAGGAGTATTTCCAATTAATATATCTCGAAATATTCCACCGCCTACCGCCGTAGTAATGGCTAAGAAGATGACTCCAAACAAATCAAGCTTTTTTCGAATACCAATTAAAGCGCCTGAAATAGCAAATGCAATCGTACCTATAAATTCAAAGGAATATAATAAAAACATAATTTTCCCCCCATGAAGGTTGGTAAGAAGCATAGTAACCCAGTATCCATATTTAAAGCATTACCATACTAACTTATTCAAATTTCTATCACACAAAATATAAGTATTATATCATAATATGTCAAAATAGCGAATATTTTCTGCTTAAAATAGCAAAATGCCATACATTGAATAAAAAATATTACTGGTTTGCATCTTGTGTTAAAATAATAAAATAGCTCTAAATCAAGCATTGAAGCACAATCGAAAATGATTTTGCCTCAAGATTGACATAGAGCCTATATTCCAATCTATCTTTATTTTATATTCTACTCTATATTACAGGTTTTCTCAAAGAAAACTCGCATCAAAATATCCTGAGCATGGTTCCCAAATTTTTGTCCGAATAGGGAAATACCTCCCACATTTTTAGCATCCTCCGCTACTTCAAATCGAATACTCCAGTATGGTTCTGTCCAATTTAACACTTGATTCAAAGTCACATCTGACATCTTTATCCCATCCATCATTACACCTTCATGCGTTATATGAATAACCTTTAGTAGACCATACTGATTGGATGGCCACCACTCAGGTGTAAGAATACCTCTTTTTACTCCATAATCGCCCGGACTAGTCCATGTGAAAAGCTTAATTCCATTGAAGTAAAACGATATGTCCGATGGCCAATCATCCGCAAAGTCTGGTGCCTCTGATGCTATCTCAAAGGAAAGCTCAATCTCGGTAATTGATTGCTCCGGAGAATAGCAGTTTGATACACGGTATTCTACATATCCTTGGGTAAACCATAATAGTTGAGCATTAACTCTGGCTGGGTCCCAAAAAACTCTTGGATCATCAAAAACACCAATGACATCTTTCTCTGTTACCAAACCACAGGTTGGCTTTCCATCTATATTACTATACTGTCCCACCGGAATCGATACTGTGTAAACCGATGGAAGATTCCGTCTTCGCGTTTCGATTAAAAACCTGTACTCTGCAAATACCAAAGTACAGACTCTGCTTGTAGACCCATTGCGTTTTACAAGATGCGTTGTTATAATTTTAGCATTTTCAAGTATATTAACATGTTTTAACATAATCGGGCTACTTACTCCAATCCTTTCAGCCAGCTCTTTGATATTGAGATCTTCCTTAGAAAGCAGTTGAATGATTCTCAATCGCACATCACTTGCGAGAGCATAGAAAAAGGCTACATTTTCCGGTGTTGGAGTTATTATCATAGGATCACCTCTCTAATCTTTTGCTATTTAACCTTTTACTCCACCTGCAGTTAAGCCGGCAATAAAGTTCTTCTGAAATAATAGAAATAGTATAATAATTGGAATTACTGAGAAAACAGCACCTGAAATCAGCAAATCATAGTTATTGCCATATGGTGTTAGCAACGAACCCAATCCGATTGGAAGGGTAAGCTTATTTTTATCATTCAGTACAATGATTGGCCAGAGATAATTATTCCAACTACTCATACCTACGAATATTCCCATTGCGGCAAACGATGGCTTCATTAATGGTAGAATAATATTAAAGAAAATACGGTATTCATGGCATCCGTCTACACGTGCAGCATCAAGGAAATCTTTTGAGATTCCACTAAGATACTGACGGAAAAAGAAAATTGGCAATGGGGCTGCAATAGATGGCAAAATTACTCCCCAGTAGCTATTAATCAGGCCTAACTTTATCGTTAACTGATAAAGAGGAAGCATGATTATTTCCAACGGAACCATCATGACAATAAGTACACAGATAAAAAGTGTATTCTTAAACTTAAAATTATACATAGCAAAACCGTACCCAACAAAAGCGCTGACAAATAAGGTAAGTACCATTTGTATCAGAGTTACAAAAACACTGTTAAAGTACCATGTAAAATATCTTTCATCTGTAAATAAGTATTTATAGTTATATAAGGACATGTTTGATATGTCAATATTTAATCCGATCCCCTGTCTCATAATTTCTGTGCCCGGCCTGAGGGAAGCCAGAAAAATACTGACAAAAGGAATCAATGTAATGATTGCCATGATAATAAGCACTAGATGCATTGCAACAGAACTAAGGGAGAACTGTGATTTTTTCTTTAACGATTTATTCATATTCGTCACTCCTTTTTAAAGAAACCGGTAAACTTAAGTTGTATAAGATTAACAACCAGAGTTATTACCAACAAACAAAGACCCACAGCGCACCCTAAGCCAATCTTATTCTGATCCCATCCGAGGCGGTACAGATAGCCGACAATAGTTAATCCCTGTCCACCCGGATAACGTCCACCATTAAAAAGCATACGACTTTCTAGGAACATAGCCATACCACCATAGATGCTGATAGTCAAAACATAGATAACTGTGGGCTTAAGTAATGGTACAGTAACATGAAGAAAACTCTGCCATGCATTTGCTCCATCGATGGCTGCCGATTCATAAAGCTCACTAGGTATACTTTGTAACCCTGATATATAATACATAATATTTACACCCATCCAACGCCAGCAACACAAAACCAACAACGCCAGGAATGTAGTCCACTTCATAGGTCCTCCGATCCATTTTATAGGCGCAATGTTAAACATACCCAAGATGCTATTAAGCAAAGCCGTATCCATCTCACCAAAAATTAATCGGAAAGTAAAACCAGCAACTACGACTGAAACTAGGGCTGGTAGGAAAAATACGGAACGAAAGAAACTTTTTCCTGCAACTTTTTTGGAATTTAAGAAAACTGCAAATACTATTGGAAGTGGAACTAGTACCGCACAGGTAATCAATGTATATATGATACTGTTAAACACTGCTTGTTTAAAATCACTGAGAAACAGGTGTCTAAAGTTGTACAATCCGACAAATGTGGTTTTCCCTGGCAGGACTTCCTGAAAGCTCATAATAATTGATGAAATTACTGGATACAAAAAAAACAGAAGAAAGGTAATAATAAATGGCCCAACAAAAACATAAGGTGCAAGTTTTTGTGAATAAAGCAAAGATTTTCGTTTAATTGGTTCCTTTTTATCCGGCACTATTTCTTTCTGTTTCATGAACATCGACCTCCTTCTTCCCTATGTATATTCCGACAAAAGGTAATATATTAGGGGAAAGAAAATTCAAAGTGACATAGAAATGATTTTCTTTCCCCTTAACCAATCTACAATTACTAATTAGCTGCTTGTTACTGTACTATGTTCTTCTGTTCTTCAGCCAACATTTGTGGGATATTAACATTTGCTTCATTATAAGCTCGATCTAAAACCCTATTCTTCATTGCATCTAATGCTTGTGGGAGGTTTTCTCCGTTGTTATGCGAAACGATTTCGTCTTTAATCTCAAGCAAAGTATCGAAAGGATTGTCTACATAGTACTCTGTAAACTTGTTCTTTGCATGAGTAACTTCGGTCATAGACCATACATCCGTACGGATAGGGTCAAATCCAAGAATATTCCAAACCTCTATGCCAGCTTCCTGGGACAGTTTAGCATAAGCAAGGAACTCTTTTACAAGTTCAGGATTCTTGCACTGATTAGTAATGGAAGTACCGGTACCGCCTTGACCAATAGAGCGTTTTTGTCCTGCTTCCCAAACAGGAAGTGGAGCGATAGCAACCTTATTCGCTAAATCAGGCATATAGTTAGTGAAACGATCAAGATACCACATTGGCATTACAATAGAACCGATTTCTCCATTATTCATCATAGCATAGAATTCTTCTGCATGATGGTAACCACCAGGAGCAACTACCGCAAGACCTTCATCTAGCAATTTTCTGTTAAACTCAAGAACCTTTGCCATTTCAGGAGTATCGATTGTAATGGAGCCATCAGCCGCGGTCATATCTCCGCCAAGTTCAGCTAATAATGGCCACATATGCCATATGTCTGTTGCTTCCAGGGATTCCCAATACTTAGTCGGCTCAACTGCTTTCAGTTTTTTACCTGCTTCATAGTACTCATCCCAAGTCTTAATGTTTTTCCAATCGATTCCGGCCTTCTCGCAAAGTTCAGTATTGTAGTATATAACAGCAGCGCCAACATGGAAACAGATGCCATAATAGTTATTGTCCTTAGAGTAGATATCTACTCTGGCTTTGATAATATTGTCTAACTCAGGTTCAACAATATCATTTAGAGGAAGAAGCTGAATATCGCCCTTTAAGAAGTTTGCATACTTACCTACTTCGATATCGACCAAATCAGGTGCTCCCGTTCCGGATTGCAGTGCCATTAGGAGCTTACTATGCATATCTTCATAGGGATATACCGTAGGAATCAGGTTGATCGCTTTATCAGGGTGTGCAGCATTCCACTTTTCAGCCATCTTCTGGTAGAACTCAACATGAAGTTCCTGAAAGGTCCAAAACTCAATATCTGTTGCTTTTACTTCATTACTTTTCGTTTCTGCTGATTTGCTTTCATTTGGCTTATCAGTAGCTGTTGGTGTATTATCTTTGGAACAACCTGCCGCAGCTAGTACAAGCATCAAAGAAAGAAGTAGTGCAATGATTCTTTTCATATTCTACTCTACCCTCCATTAATTAATAATAATTATATAGTTAAGAAAGTACTGAGTCGATATGACATGGCAATTGATTTAGATAATCCATACTGATGGACAGGAACCCTATGCCTATTCGTTCAATAGATAT
>Ga0207747_1000561_pt1 | contig 40080 bp, 27 predicted proteins | sample HigsolmetaGSP11D_FD_184839 | JGI IMG/M metagenome (GOLD analysis project Ga0207747, IMG submission 184839) | High solid enriched microbial communities from the Joint BioEnergy Institute, USA - SP1-1-D (SPAdes) | ecosystem: Engineered > Bioreactor > SSF (Solid state fermentation) > Aerobic >...
CTAAAGAAATACTTGGCTGGCGCCAAGTCCTTTAGGACGCAGGTGGCAGCTTAGTATTTCTTATGTCTTACGAGAATGTATGGGAAGTTATACTTTCTATAAGACCATAAAAGCCTGCTCCCTGATCCGGAAGATCAGAAAGCAGGCTTTGTCCCAAGATCCCTGTTACCGGCTCTCGCTATCGATGACGAGGGTAACCGGGCCCCAGTTCGTCAACTTGACGTCCATCATCGCGCCGAACCTTCCTGTCTGGACATCAACGCCATGTCCGCGCAACAGCTCATTAAACTGCTCGTACAGCGGCTCCGCATGTTCTGGTCTGGCAGCGGCCATGAAGTTGGGACGGCGCCCTTTGCGGCAATCGCCATATAAGGTAAACTGGGATATCGACAAGATCTGACCGCCGATTTCCAGCAGCGAGCGGTTCATCTTGCCATCCTCATCTTCAAATATGCGCAAATTCACCAGCTTGTCCGCCATCCAGCGGATATCTTCCACGGAATCCTCATGACGGATACCGACAAGCAGGACCAGTCCATGCCGGATTTCCCCTACCGTCCTGCCTTCCACCTCAACTCTGGCATCCTTGCTGCGTTGAACTACGACTCTCACGAATACACCTCTTGCATCTGAATAAACTGGCTCGAACCTTGCGTGCAATTATTGCATGATGCGTTGAACAGAGAAAATATCCTTGACCCGCTTGATTTTCTCGACTATGGCATGCAGATGATCCTTGTTGCGGATCAGAATCGTGATATTGATATGGGCGATCTTGTTCTTGTCAGAGCGGCCGGATACAGCTGCGATGATCGTCTTGCTCTCGGAGATGACCTGCAGCACATCGTTGAGCAGCCCTCTGCGATCATGGCCGAGAATCTCGATCTCGACGTTATAGGTTGCGTCAACTGACGTCTCCCACTCTACTTCGATCAGACGGTTGGATTCGTCGCTGTCATCGACCACCGGCAAATTGTTGCAGTCTGCGCGGTGTACAGACACACCGCGGCCTCTGGTGATGTAGCCGAGGATTTCGTCGCCTGGCACCGGATTGCAGCAGCGGGCGAAGCGCACCATCACGTTGTCAACGCCCTTCACCCGGATGCCATGCGTTGGTCTGCTCTTGCGGACGGCAGGCTTCAGTTCCTTCACTTCACCCGTCAGCATCAGTTCCTCTTCATCAGGCTTGCGGAATCGGTCGAGCAGCCGCGTACAGATCTGCGAAGCCGTTATGCCCCCGATACCCGTAGCAGACAACATATCCTCCACATCCTGGAAGGCGAATTTCTTCGCGACTTCCAGCATGTTGTCGTCGGTCATCACCAGGTGAGGTTCATAACCAAGCCGCTTCAGTTCGCGTTCAATTGCCTGTTCGCCGGCTTTGATGTTCTCCTCACGCTTCTCCTTCTTGAACCACTGTTTGATCTTGCTTCGCGCATTTGACGATTGAGCGATCTTCAACCAGTCCTGACTTGGGCCGTACGAATGTTTGGAAGTCAGGATCTCCACAATGTCGCCGGTCTTCAGCTTGTGATCAAGCGGCACGATGCGGCCATTAACCTTGGCGCCGATCGTCCGGTTGCCAACCTCTGTGTGGATGCGGTATGCGAAGTCCAGCGGCACCGATCCTGCCGGCAGCTCGATCACCTCGCCCTTCGGCGTAAACACATAGACGAGATCGGAGAAAAAGTCGATCTTAAGAGACTCCATGAATTCCGAAGCATCGCGCACTTCATTCTGCAGCTCAAGAATTTCCCGGAACCAGTTCAGCTTTTCTTCGAAGCTGCCGCTTGGCACGACCGTTCCTTCCTTATAGGCCCAGTGCGCGGCAACGCCATACTCGGACGTCTTATGCATCTCGTAGGTGCGAATCTGCACCTCGAGCGGATCGCCGTTCGGACCGATCACCGTCGTATGCAGGGACTGGTACATATTCGGCTTCGGCATCGCGATGTAATCCTTGAAGCGGCCTGGCATCGGTTTCCACAGCGTATGGATGATGCCAAGCGTCGCGTAGCAGTCCTTCACATTCTCGACCAGGACGCGGATCGCCAGCAGATCGTAGATCTCATTGAACTCCTTGTTCTGGGTGATCATTTTCTTGTAGATGCTGTAGATGTGCTTCGGACGGCCGGAGATGTCGCCGTGTATTCCCGTTTCCGCCAATTTCTCCGAGATCGTCTTGATGCATTCCAGGATGTACATTTCGCGTTCGTTGCGCTTTTTCTTCATCAGGTTGGCGATCCGGTAATATTGCTGAGGATTCAAATAACGAAGGGAGATGTCCTCCATCTCCCATTTGATCGCGGATATCCCCAGCCGATGGGCAAGAGGACAGTAAATCTCCAGGGTCTCTTCAGCGATCTTGCGCTGCCGGTCTTCAGATTGGTACTTCAGCGTGCGCATGTTGTGCAGTCTGTCAGCCAGCTTGATCAGGATCACACGCAGATCTTGCGCCATCGCTACGATCATCTTGCGGTAGTTGGCAGCCTGTTGTTCTTCCTTCGTTTTGAACTGGATCTTCTCCAGTTTCGTCAGGCTGTCAACCAGCATCGCGCAAGTGAAGCCGAACTTTTCCCGAACCATCTGCAGAGTGACGTTCGTATCCTCCACAACGTCATGAAGCAACGCTGCTTCGAGAGTCGTCGCATCGAGCTGCATGTCGACCAGGATATCCGCCACAGCGAGTGGATGAAGGATGTACGGCTCGCCTGATTTGCGGATCTGTCCGGCGTGTGCCTTCTCCGCGAATTTGTATGCTTCCCGAATTCGCTCCAGGTCATTCGGTTTTAGGTACTTGCCGGCCTTTTCCAGCAGTTGATCGATGCCCATTTGAATTCCTTCCTCAATCGTTTGCATAGCAGCCGCCTCGACACTAAGGTTTTCTATACATTATGAATCTTCATGCGCTTTACGTCAATATGACACCGTCACTTTGGGTATGATCAGTCCGGGCAGGTCAGCGAACGTTGGCCTTCCGCATCAATACGTCACAAGCGACTGGATCGGGATGTCGCCGAGTTTGCTCCTGCCATCGAGATAGGACAGCTCGATCAGGAAGGCGGCGCCAGCCACATGGCCGCCAAGACGGCGAACCAGCTCGATGCAGGTCGAGATCGTGCCGCCGGTGGCGAGCAGGTCATCGGCGATCAGCACATTCTGTCCCGGACGGATGGCATCTTCGTGGATGGCCAGCTTGTCCTTGCCATACTCCAGCGAATAATCCGCCTCGATCGCGGCATACGGCAGCTTGCCGCTCTTGCGAATCGGCACGAAGCCTACGCCAAGCGAATAGGCGAGCGGCGCTCCGACAACAAAGCCGCGAGCTTCCGGTCCGGCGATCACATCGATCTTCCACTCCTGAAGCTGCTGCTTCAGTTGATCGATGGCTTTCGCGTATACTTCCCCGTTCTGCAGCAAGGTTGTGATGTCCTTGAACCTGATGCCGGGATGGGGAAAGTCCGGGATGACGCGAATATAGTCTTTGAAATCCATTTTGATTCCCACCTTTGTGATGATTTGCATGCATAAAAACAACATATATGGAAGAATGTGCATGATCGCATGAAACAACGCCCTGCGTTATGTTATTGTAATGTCATTGACCGCCAATATACTGCGACCTGGCGCTGAACGGAGTTACGCTGTATGAGCGCTGCGATTCGCTGATCGAGCCAGTTCTGCGATGTGCTTCGCCAGTTGCTCCGTTGACATCAGCAGATAGTGCTCCGCAATCGCCCGGCCCTCGGATCGCCTCCTGAAGCGCAGCGAAGTTGCCAGATCACGAGGTGCGGGGTTCTGCACGAACTCATAGCGCGTTCCGTTACAGGTGATAAATCCAAGCTCCTCAAATACTCGCATGATAAATCCGATATCGTTCACCGCGAGCCCCGTCCGCGCACTTAAGCTGCGGAGGAAGCCTGGATCATCAGCCGCCCACATCTTGCATTGCCTGAGGTAAGCGTAGATATGCTTGAACTTCTCTCTGGTCGGGCAACCGGCAGCGAGTTCATCCGCATCCTCGAACCAGACGCAGACCCGTTCCAGGCGGTCGCCGCAAGCGGCGAACATCCGCTCCAGCGCCGTCAAGCTATGCGGCAACTGCACAAGCACGATATCTCTTGGCGGCTCCGACCCGAAGACCGGATCTGCGGGAGATAATCGGCCGGCCGCATCCAGCAGCCAGATCCGACGTTCACCGAACATCGCGGTGATGGTGTCCCGCCAGCGCGGCAGATCATCACAGATGACGAACTCCGTCTCGTCCCGAAGTCCGGGATACACTCGCCCGGCTGGACGATCGCTTTCGCCCCGAAGTCCGGCATGCACCTGCTTGCCAGTTGTGCGCTCCGCAGTGCCCCGCAGCCCGCCATCTGAACGTTCGCTGCCTGCCAGGCCGCTTGCTGCCGGCTTCAGGCCGCGCCAATCGAACACCTGCAAGTGGCTCACGCGGAGATCCGAGATGAGCAACTGAGCATTACGCGTTCCATTCCATTCATTCACCTGCAACTCGCCGATCACATCGACACGGGAGGTTGGCGCGATGTGCGATTGCAGCGAACCGAAGCCGAAGCCGACCGCATCCAGCACCAACCCGGTCTCGCGGTCCTGCAGCTGCAGCTTCAGATGCTGGCCGTCCTTGCCGATCTGCCGCAGCTCCTTGACAGCGGCGCTCTCCAGCAGGAACTTCGGCGAACGGTTGCCGAGGCCGAATGGCGCAAGCTGCTCCAACTGCTCGATCAGTTCCACCCGGCAATCGCTAATCTCAAGCCCGATATCCGCTTCCGTGACCGGGATGTAATCCTCTTCGCCAAGCCAATCGCGCGCCAGTTGATTCAACCGCTCATTCAGTTCCTCCAGCCGGTCTGCCAGGAGCGACATGCCCGCAGCCGCCTGATGGCCGCCGAAGTGGTCCAGTATATCTGCACATTCGGTCAGAGCCCGATAGATGTCGAAACCGCGGATCGAACGCGCTGAGCCTTTGGCCATGCCGCTCTCCGCGTCGATCGTAAAGACGATCGTCGGCCGGTAGTACCGCTCGAGCAGCCTGGCTGCCACGATCCCGATGACGCCGACATTCCAACCTTCGCCGCTGGCGATGATGACCGGCGGCAGCTCTGCACCATACCGCTCCTCCAACTGGAGGACAGCCTCATCGAACGTTTCCTCGACGATGCGCTGCCGGTCGCGGTTCAGCTCATCCAGCTCCCGAGCGAGGAGGCCGGCTTCCTGTTCATGCTCCGTTGTGAGCAGCCGAACCGCTGAGTCCGCCGAAGTCAGGCGGCCGCTCGCATTGATGCGCGGTGCGATGGCGAAACCGATATGGCCTGCGCTGATCTCCTTGCCATCGAGACCCGATGCATGGAACAAGGCGATCAACCCAACATACGACGAGCGTTGCATGCGCCTTAGCCCCATCCTGACGAGCGTGCGATTCTCATCGACGAGCGGCATCAAGTCGGCGATGGTGCCTAGCGCCGCCAGTTCCGTCAATCTGTCGGGCACTCTCTCCAGCAGCGCCTGCGCCAGCTTGAACGCCACGCCGACTCCGGCCAACTGCTTGAACGGGTAAGGACATCCCGGCTTCTTGGGATTGATGACCGCAAGCGCCGAAGGCAGTCTTGCAGGCGGCTCATGATGATCGGTGATGATCAGGTCGATTCCGATCTCTGCCGCATGCCTCGCTTCCTCATACGCGCTGATCCCGGTATCTACCGTGACGATCAATTCAATACCTTCCTCCTTCGCCCGATCCAGCGCAGAAATATTCAGGCCATACCCTTCATACACGCGATGCGGGATATAATAGTCAAAGTTCGCGCCAAGCTCCCGCATCAGCCAGATCATCAGCGAGGTGCTGCTGATCCCGTCAGCATCATAATCTCCATAGATGCGGATGCGCCGACCTCTGCGGATCGCCTCGCGAATCGCCGCAACCGCGTTGCTCATGCCATCCAGCAGCAGCGGGTCATGGAGTGTATCCTCCCCCGCATACAGGAAACGTTCCACCTGCTCAGGCGTAGAACAGCCCCTAATCAGGAGCAGCCTGGCGACAAGCGGATGGATACCACATTGTTCTGCCAGGCGCTCTGCCGAAGCCTCGTCAATCTGTTGTACAATCCAACGCGTCCTGGATGCAAGCAACCGCGTCTCCCCTCCCTTATATTCTGTTCAGCGCATAAGCTGTTTCAGCAGCACAGGTTCATTCTTGCTCCGGCGAGTGGCTGCAGCCATCTGCTGCGATCTGCTGCGGCCAGTTCAGCCGTCCGGATTAGTGAAGCAACGTCGGCCTGTCTCCGTCGTCCCGGTCATAACCGGCGCTATATGGGAAGGACGGGTCATAAGGGTTCACGTGGATGAATACGTCCGAGATGTTCGGATATTTCCTCAGCAGGGCCAGCTTCACGTTGCGCGCGATCTCATGCCCCTCCAGCACCGTGATCTTCGGATTGACGCTGATCTTCACATCCACGATGAGATACGGACCATGTTCGCGCGCCCGCAGATCATCGACCGCCTGCACGCCTCTCACGCCCCGGATCGTCTCATACAGATGTCGGGAATCCTCCTCATGCAGCACATGATCCATCGTGTTGTGAATCGCCTCACGGATCAGATCATAGCCCATCTTCAGCACCATGAGCGCTACCACGCATCCGGCGAACGGGTCCAGATAATAAAGGAGCGGAACTTCCAAATATCTGCCCATCAGCGCGCCGCCAACCCCAAGCAGCGGAGCGATCGAGGAATAAACGTCCGAACGGTGCTCCCAGGCGTTGGCGATCAGCGCCTGGCTGTTCAGCCGCTTGCCCAGCCGATACTTGTACTGAAACATCGCTTCCTTGACGACGATCGAGATCACGATGGCGATGAGAGCAATTCCCTTCGGCGCTTCCGAGACTCCGACTGCGATCGATTTGACCGAGCTGATGGCGATCTCGAGTCCCACGTAGACGAGGAGCAGCGAGACGATGATCGCCGCGATCGATTCGGCTTTGCCATGCCCATAAGGGTGATCCTTGTCCGGCGGCTTGTGTGCTGCTTTCAGACCGATCAGCACGATGATCGAACCGCCGATATCCGATGCCGAATGAGCGGCATCGGCGATCAACGCCTTGCTGCCCGATATCCATCCGATGATGGATTTCATCAGAGCGAGCGCGGCGTTGCCGACGATGCCGATCCACGCTCCTCTTGATGCTTGTGTCAATCTTTGATCCCTCATGACAGACCCCTTTAATTGTATGTCAGTCGCTTATTGTTTCTGTATCTGCAGCTGATTTACGCCCGTATCAACAGCTTATTCCGCCGCAACCCTCTTGCTTCTGCCAAGCGTCTTCGCTTTCAATGCCATCCAGATCGGACTTGCGATGAAGATCGACGAATAGCCGCCGAAGGCCAGGCCGATCGTGATCGCCAGCGAGAACAGGAAGATCGATTTGCTGCCGTAGATGAGCAGGGCAATCGAGGTGACGAGCACGGCGAGCAGCGTGTTGATCGTCCGTCCTAGCGTTTGCCACAAGCTGTTGTTGACGACTTCCTTCAGATCTTCCTTGTTCTTAATCTTGGCGAAGCGCAGGTTGTCACGGATGCGGTCGAAGATGACGATCGTATCGTTGATCGAATAACCGATGATCGTCAGGATCGCCGCGATAAACGTCAGGTTCACTTCCAGCTGGAAGATGGAGAAGATGCTGATCACCACGAACGCATCATGCAAGAGCGCGATGATCGCGGCAATGGCGAATCGCCATTCGAAACGGATGAGCACATAGATCATGATGAACAGGCTCGCCGCGCCGATCGCGATCAAGGCGAGATTGCGTGTCTCAAACGCCAGCACCGGGTCGACGGTATTCTGTTCGTATGAGGCCGCCCCTTCGCCATAGCGAGCGGTCATCGCCGCTTCCAAAGCATTGATCTCTTCCTCGTTGAGCACATTCTTGAATCGGAGGGTGATCCGGTCGCGGTCCGTGCCGCCGATAGTGCGAATCGCCGGATCGAGTCCCGCTTGCTCGAGCACTTCATCCACCGCTTCCTGTGTGGTGCCCTGGTTCAGCATGATGTCGAGTGTCGTACCCGCCTTAAAATCCACCCCATAGTGCATGCCGAATGCGAGCAGCATGATCACGCCGAGCAGCGTGACAGCGATGGAAAACGCATAAGCCTTCTTGCTGTGACGGACGAAGTCGAGTTTGCTGATCGCCTTCTCGTGCAGCTCTCCCTTGGCGGAGATGCTTCTGATCTCGGACGGTCTCACGCCAAAATACGAAGGCTTGTTGAACTTGTTCGTGCGCACGAGCCACAGGATCAGCAGTCTGGACAGCGCCACATTCGTCAGCATGCCGACGATGATGCTCAGGATGAGCGTCAACGAGAAGCCTCTGATCGAACCTTGACCCAGCGCGAACAACACCGCAGCCGCGATGATCGTTGTCAGGTTGGCATCAACGATCGTGCGGAACGAGGTTTTGGAGCCGGAGCGAACCGCTGACAGGATGCTCTTGCCCACGCGCAGCTCTTCGCGGAACCGTTCATAGGTGATGATGTTCGCGTCTACCGCCATCCCGATCCCGAGCACGAAGGCCGCGATGCCAGGCAGCGTCAGAGTCGCATTGAGCAGGTTAAAGACGATGAGCAACAACCAGACGTACACGATCAGTGTAAACGACGCTACCAGACCCGGCAGGCGATAATAGACAGACATGAAGACCAGAATCAGGATGGATCCGATAATGCCGGCCAGCATCGTTTGTTCCAGCGAAGCTTTACCGAGAGATGCGTCGACCTGCTGGATGTATTTCTCCGTCAGTTTAAGCGGCAAGGCGCCAAGATTGATGATGTCGGCCAGCTCTTGTGCTTCCTCCACCGTGCGTTGGCCGGTGATCGTCGCCTGGCCGCCAGCCAGAGGCACTTGCACCCACGGCGCCGAGATGATCTCATCGTCCAGCATGATCGCGAGTTGTTGGCCTTGCAGGCGCGTCGTGATCTCAAGGAAATTGGAAGCGTTCTTCACCTTGATGGCGACCACAGGCTGCCGCAATTCGTCATATTCGACCTTGGCCGAATTTTCAACAAAATCCGTTCCACGCAATTCAATCTTGCAGTAGCCTTCCTCCGGCGCACAGCCATCGGCGCTGCGGAAGGTCAGCACCGCCGGATCCTTCATACGCTGCCGCACTTCATCGATATTCTCCACGCCGGCGATGCGCACGCGGATGCGGTTCTCGCCCTCCGGATTAATCTCTGGTTCGCCCACGCCGCCCACGACATCGGCGCGTTTCTGCAAGTTCTGCGCCGTGACAACCAGTGCCTCCCGCGTGACGGCTTGTCCTTCTTCCAGCGGGGAAGCCTCGTATAAAATTTCAAAACCGCCCTTCAAATCGAGTCCGAGCTTCACGGAATCGAGAATGCCAGGGACGGTTCCCACAATGATCGCCAGCGAGGCGAGCACGGTTATCACAAATGTGACCAATCTCTTCATGTAAGGCTATACTCCCTTCAACGCTCAAGTATTACCTATTATACTAGTCGTTTTTTTCAATGGCAAACAGGCGGCGGCGAAGCCGTCGCCTATACTATTCGTGGAAAAGCTTCCCCTTATACGCGCTGAGCGTGAGCCAGTTCATATAATGCGTCGGCTTGAGCGACAGAATATCATTGATCAGCCTGTGCAACGGGGGGAACCCTTTCTGCTCATACCTCTCACTGACGAAGTCCCATATATCCTTGCCAGTAACCCCCTCATACCCCAACATGGCGAATTCCTCCGCCTTGCTCACGCACAATTCCTCGATGACCTGATTCAGATAGTCTTCGTCTATTAAATCATCATTCAACTCTCTACCTGTCGCATCCGGCTCGCTGCTGCTCTCGAACACGCCCGTCTGATCTCCTGATCGTGCGGTGTTCAGCTCCGCTTCTTCGCGCTCAACTGCTGCCCCGGTTTCCAACACATTTGCATCCTGATTCATCATATCCTCAGCCTTCTCTTCATGTTGTTCAGGGAGTTGAACCGCTTGATCCTCCGTCTCGTCGACTGTGATACCAACATCATGGTCAGCGCGATCAGATGCAGGGCGAAGCTCTTCATCATGATGTACTTGCTCGTCTGCTGATTCGCCCTCCGGCTCATTGCCTTTGTTGCCCTGGACCATCATTCTGAGATTTTGTGCCTGATCCTTGCTGTCTTGCGTGCCGCTGTTGTTCGACATCTGATCCATATCTTGATCGCCCCCATTAGTGTTGATTGCCAGTCTGAGACGTATCGCTGTTCCCTGTATCTTGTTATTTTTCGCCGCACAGGGACGATATTCCTGCCAGATGAAAGGCTTTCATCCATAAGCATGGCCAAACTTTTCAGCATAGGCTTGGCCCGAGACCGCATAAGCATGGTATAGGCAGGCAAGCATTCGATGAAGGAGCAGTGTATGAAGTGAACAGAGTCAAGCAATCGTTTATTCACGGTACGATCATTCTGCTGGCTGCAGGCATCATCAACCGCATCCTCGGCTTCGTCCCGCGCATGACATTGCCGCGCGTCATCAGTGCGGAGGGGATCGGACTGTACCAGATGGGCTATCCGCTGCTCAACATCCTGCTTACGATCATCACGGGCGGATTGCCGCTGGCGATTGCGAAGCTTGTCTCGGAAGCGGAATCTGCCGGTGACGAACGAGCTGTACGCCGCATCCTGCGCATCTCGCTCCTGTTCGTGATCGGAGCAGGGCTGACCTTATCCGCCCTGTGCCTATGGACCGCCCCGTGGACCGGCACGCGCCTCATGACCGATGCCAGAGTCGTGCCGGTTATCCTGGCGATGAGCCCGATCATCGTGATCGTCGGCATCTCCTCCGTGTTCCGCGGCTACTTCCAGGGGCGGCAGAACATGATCCCAACCGCCACATCCCAGATCATCGAGACGATCGTCCGCATCGGGGCGATGCTGATCCTGGCCTGGTTCCTGCTGCCTTACGGCATCGAATGGGCAGCCGCCGGCGCGATGCTCGGCGTGCTGACTGGCGAAGTCAGCGGCCTGGTCGCACTGTTGCTGCAATATCGCAGCTACAAAGCCGGAACATCCCCCATATCCGTGCCATTGTCGGTCGCAGGCCGTGCTGGTGACTCCGCCCAGGATCGCGCCTCCTTCCGCAAGCTGATGCGCGTATCCATACCGGTCACAGCCAGTCGCCTCGTCGGCTCCGGCTCCTACTTCCTGGAATCCATCTTCACCGTGCAGAGCCTGGCCGCAGCCGGCATCGCCACCGCTGTGGCAACCGCCCAATACGGAACCCTGCAAGGGATGATCATCCCGATCCTGCTGTTGCCGGGCGTACTCACCTATTCCTTGTCCGTATCGCTGGTTCCGTCGCTGTCCGAAGCGGCCGCTCTCGGCGACACGGCGATGATTCACAAGCGGCTCCATCAATCGCTGCGGCTGGCGCTGGTCACCGGGGCACCGTTCGCCGTCTTGATGTTCGTGCAGGCAGATCCGCTTACCTATTATCTGTATGCTGACGATTCGGTCGGTCACATGTTGCGTCTCATGGCTCCGGTTGCCATCTTCCTCTATTTCCAGGGGCCTCTGCAAGCTGCATTGCAGGCGCTTGATCATCCCGGACAGGCTCTGTTCAATTCCTTCGCCGGCGCCTGCATCAAGCTGTCCCTGATCATCCTCTTGGCCGCCAAGCTGAAGCTCGGCATCATCGGCGTGATCATCGCCATCAACATCAACATCGTGCTGGTTACGCTCCTGCACTACTGGAGCGTCGTGCGCAAGATCCATTTCCGCATGAAATGGGGCGACTTCGTCTCCGTCGCCCTCTGTTCAGCCGTTATGGCAGGAGTTATGTTGATCATTGGTTCTGATCTGTGGCAAGCTCCGGGACTTGTGAAGTTTCTCGCCGCCATTTTAGGTGGACTGATCGTGTATCTGTTCTGTGTATATTCCGGCGGCATCATCGACAAGCATGATCTCGTCCGCATCCCGTGGATCGGTCCGCGCCTGCGCAGAATCAGGAAACCGTAGCAGTCGCACACAGTCGCTCGGCTATTTCCGCGATCTGCTGTTATCCTTCAGGTCAATGTACAACTCACCCTTGTGATCCAGCGTGCACAGAAACACATCCTTGAAATCTTCGACTCCGCGCCTCCGGATCTGATCCTTGAGCCAGAATCTTGTCTGACCGATTTTCTGCAGATTGTCATCCTGCACCTTGCCATCCATGATAAGGGGCAGCGGCAACCCTTCGTATCGGATATTGACCTTGGGCTGAGAGGACCTCTCCTTGCCCATGCTTTCCTTGTCGACAACGGTCAATTTGCCGGTCGTTTCGAGAATGGCGAACTCCACGTCCGCCGGGTTCGGCACCTTGTTCTCCCTGAGCTGCAGCAGCAGGTCGTCGAGCGTATAACGCTGCTTGCGCATCTCCTCATCGCGAATCTGTCCCTGGTCGATGATCACGCTGGGCGGACCGTCGAACCTTCTTCGCAGCGACTCGTTCTTCAGGGTGACAAACGCCAGCAGGATCTGGATCGCAACCAGCATCGCCATCGGCAAGATGCCTTCCCATATGTTCTTGTCCGGGTCATCGATGACCAGAACTGCCAGCTCGGCGATCATGATGGAGTTTACAAAGTCAAACACCGACAGCTTGCCGATCTCACGTTTCCCCATTAACCGCAGCGCAAGGAAAACCAGGAAGTATATCAGAACGGTACGCATAAGAATGATCAGCAGATCCATTTTCATCGCAGGTCCTTTCGCTTTCCATGGTCTGAAGTGTGAAGTGTGTTCGTTCTTGTGGTGTTATTGATACTGAGTATTGTGACCGCTGCGATTTTCAAACATGCGAAGGATTGCTAATCAATTGTTGGCAAAGGAACGCCCGACAGGACTTACATTCAGTTCTATCCGCCAAAGCTTGACCATACAATGGAATCAAAACATCTTCTATGCTTGGGAGGATATTCGGATGAGCACATCGGGAAATATGAGTCAGGTAAAGGTCAAACCGCCGATCTTGACGGGCCTCGTCTATGCTTTTATCTTCATGGCCATTTGCACGATCGTTCTCTCACTGATGCTGTGGCTGAGCGACTTCGGTGAACAGTCGCTGGGCACTGCGGCATACTTGATCCATGGAGCTTCCGTGCTGACGGGGGGGGTTGCCGCGGGCAGACATTCGTTGCGCAAAGGGTGGATGAACGGCGGGCTGGTTGGCATCCTGTATGCATTGATCATCTTTCTCGTGGGCTTCCTCGGTTTTGATGCAGACGCATCCCTGCAAACGCTGATCCTGTTTGCTCTGTGCGCTGTCGCATCCGCTGTCGGCGGCATATTCGGCGTGAATACGCGCCGATAAACGCAAAACTGCCTCGCTTGACCTGATCGACTCACCGTTGGGGAATCGCGTCAGACGCGAGGCAGTTGCATGTTGGCGATTACTCTTTAATCTCGCCTGGCTGCTCTTTGGCTTCTTCTTTCTTGTCGGCCGTCTTCTCATCCGCATTCGGGCTGGATACCACATTGTTGACTGCGGAGCGGTCGAACGTCAGCTTCGTAACCTCGTTCACCTTGAGCACAACGATGTCGTCGGTGAGCGAATCGATCGTGCCATGCAGACCGCCGATCGTCACGACCTTGTCGCCTTTCTTCAGCGCATTCAGCATCTGATTGCGAAGCTTGTTGCGCTTCTGCTGCGGACGGATGAGCAGGAAGTAGAAGACGACGAACATCAGGATAAATGGCACAAGCAGAGAAAACAGATTTCCTTGGTTTGCAGCATCTTGCAAGTACATATACTTTCATCCTCCTTGGTATCAGGGACTAGAACCCGCTTTCATGGGCGTGCATCTGGTACTTCTCGAAAAACTCGTCACGGAAATCCAGCAGCCTGTCCTCAAGAATAGCCTGTCTGATCTTGCGCATGAGATTGATCAGGAAATACAGGTTATGATACGTGGTCAGGCGGATGCCGAACGTTTCATCTGCTTTGATGAGATGACGTATGTATGCACGGGAGTAGTTGCGGCATGTGTAGCAATCGCACTCCGGATCGAGCGGTCCGAAGTCGTCGGCGAATCGGGCATTGCGCACGACGAGACGACCGCCGCTGGTCATCGTCGTCCCGTTCCTGGCGATGCGCGTAGGCAGCACGCAATCGAACATATCGATTCCGCGAATCGAGCCTTCGATCAGCGCGTCAGGTGAACCGACCCCCATCAGATAGCGGGGCTTGTCTGCCGGAAGGTAAGGAACGGTAGCCTCCAGCATCTCATACATCAGTTCTTTCGGTTCCCCTACACTCAGTCCTCCAATAGCATACCCCGGAAAATCCATGGAAGTCAACTCCAATGCGCTCTGCTTGCGCATTTTTTCGTACATGCCGCCCTGAACGATGGCGAACAACGCCTGATCATGCGGCCGGGCATGCGCCTTCAGACATCTCTCCGCCCAACGCGTCGTCCGCTCCAGCGATTGCTTCACATAGCTCTCATCTACCGGATATGGAGGGCATTCATCGAAGGCCATCATGATATCCGGGCCGAGCGCATTCTGGATCTCCATCGCTTTCTCCGGCGACAGGAATAGCTTGTCTCCGTTCAGATGCGAGCGAAAGGTCACGCCCTCCTCTGTGATCTTCCGCAGCTCGCTCAGGCTGAATACCTGGAAGCCGCCGCTGTCGGTCAGGATCGGGCGAGGCCAGTTCATGAATTTGTGCAAGCCGCCGGCTTGGCGGATGAGCTCATGTCCCGGACGCAGGAAGAGATGATAGGTGTTGCTCAGGATGATCTGGGCATCTATCTCCATCAGATCCTCCGGGCTCATCGTTTTCACCGTCGCCTGCGTGCCGACCGGCATGAAGGTCGGCGTCTCGATGATGCCATGCGGCGTATGGATGCGTCCGAGCCGTGCGCCGGACTGCTTGCAAGTTTTGATCACTTCATAACGCACTGGATTAGTCAACGAAGCTCCACCTTTCACCTTACTATACTGGATAAACGGCTGTGTTTGAGTTGACTGTTGCTTGGTGGCTCCATTGTTCAAACCGTAACGGAACCAGGATCCGTTATTTTGTGGAAAATCCGCTTTTTTCTGATGCTAATGGAACGTACAACCGCTATTGGTCACTTTGGACGGGAGATCTCGCTTGAAAACAACAAATAACGTCATCCCGGAGACTGTCTATTCATTGTGGATAGTTGTGTTCAGTTTGGATTTTTGAGATGTGAGGTGGCTTCAGATCGATTATTTTTTGCTTCAATGTTCTCAAGTCATAAAAATTGATCTGAAGGCATTACACGTTTAGTCGAACCAACTTATAAACATTAAATAGACAGTCTCTCCCGTTCCGTTAGCTTTGCGAAATGGCTCATTTTGCCATATATAACGGCTATACGTTCCGTTACGAGTTGCAGCCTCAGCATGCAACATGCAGCATGCAGCATGCAGCACGCAACACGCAGTCCGCATCATTCAATAGCAACAGCGAAGATAAACACAGCCTAATAAATAAACATCGAATCGCCGAAGCTGAAGAAACGGTACTTCTCCCGCACTGCTATCTCATAGGCGCGCAGCACGTTCTCCTTGCCGGCCAGGGCGCTGATCAGCATGAGCAGCGTAGAGCGCGGCAGATGGAAATTCGTGATCAGCGCATCAACCAGCCGGAACTTATAACCTGGATAGATGAAGATGTCTGTCCAACCGCTGGTCGCTTGCAGAGGCGCGCCTTCAAACATCTGCGCGACGGTTTCAAGCGTCCGGCAGGATGTTGTTCCTACGGCGATGATCCTGCTGCCTTGCGCCTTCGCTTCGTTCAACAGGTGAGCGGTCTCTTCCGGCAGTTCATAATACTCGGCATGCATCTTGTGCTCCTCGATCCGCTCTACTGATACCGGACGGAATGTTCCAAGCCCGACATGCAGCGTCAAGAACGCCGTCCGCACGCCCTGCTCGCGCAACTGCTGAAGCAGTTCATCGGTAAAATGCAGTCCGGCTGTCGGCGCCGCTGCTGAACCGGGATGCTTGGCATAAACCGTCTGATAACGCTCCCGATCGTCCAGCTTGGCTTTGATATACGGAGGCAGCGGCATCTGCCCCAGTTGATCAAGGATCTCCAGGAAGATCCCGTCATACCGGAAGCGGACGATCCGCCCTCCCTCCGGCAGTTCCTCTTCGATCTCGGCGCTGAGCAGCGGCTCTCCCGTCTCATAATCGCCAAAATCTACGATCGCTCCAGCCTTGAGCCGCTTGCCGGGTCTCGCCAGCGTCTCCCAGCGGTCATCCCCCAGTTGCTTGAGCAGGAGCAGCTCCACATTCGCTCCGCCGCCCCGCTTGCGCCCGATCAGCCGGGCCGGGATCACCCGGGTATTGTTCAGCACCAGCGTGTCGCCAGGACGCAGCAAGCGGGCGAGATCGCGGAACGAATGGTGCCCGATCTCGCCCGTACGCTTGTCCAGCGTCATAAGACGGGAGCTTGATCGCTCGCGCAGCGGCGTCTGTGCGATCAAGCTCTCCGGTAGTTCATAGTCAAATTGATTGATGTCCATCCAGCTATTCATCCTTTAACGACTTCCACATCTTTGTAGTAGTATTGGAGGATCCGCTTGTAATCATACCCGATATCCGCCAGCGCCTTGGCGCCGTATTGGGACATGCCGAGGCCGTGGCCGTAACCGCGTCCGACGAAGCGGAATTGGGCGTCCAGGGTGCCTACCCTTGCTTCACGGTCGCTGTTCATAGCGATCAGATAATCGCCCGCAAGCTGTCCGGCAGAAGCGGAACTGCCAGACAGGACATAGAGTTGCCCGTTGCTGTTCTGAACATTGACCGTGCTGCCTCCAGCCCCGAGGATGGTCAGGTCGTTGGTTTGCTCGATGTCAAAGCGCGTGCTGCGAAGACCGCCCAATACGGTGCGGAAAGCGTCCGGATACGAGACATCGATCGGTTGATTGCCGTTGGCGATTACCGTCTTGACGCGCCCCGACAATCCTCGCTCACCGACCTGCAACGAGGAAAGCGTGCCGTTCAGCGGCGTGCGGGCATACTGATTGATGCGCGTGAGCAGTGCGTCTGCCCGCCAAAGAACGGAGATCCAGCTGTAGGCGTTCGTCTCCTTTACGGTCTCCACGACGACCAGCTGATCGCCGCTGTTCACCTGTGTGATCGGAGTGCCATTCGTATCAGGGGTTGGGCGTACATTTACATTATTCTCGATCACGGCAGCGAGTTGCAAGCCTGCTGGATTCGTGCCGGTCAGCGTAACGAGATCCTGCCGGACATAACCGACCTGGCCGCTTGGAATGATGACCCGGTACCAGGTATAGCGTCCTTGCTCCGCAATCTCATCCGGGCTTGGCACACTGTGAATGTACGAGACAGCAGTCCCCCAAACCTCCGCCGTCTCACTGGTGAAACCGCCAGCGTTCGAGGAGTAGAATGGCGTGATCAGGTTCTGATCAAGCTTGCTAACAACAACTTCGGATGCCGTTGCATTAACGGCCTGGATGGCCGCCGCTGATTCCGTGCCATAACCATAGTATGCCTGATCGTAGGTCGTGTCGGAAATATGCGCAATGCCGTACCTCATGCCCTGCTGAAGCGCATAGGTGCGCGCTGCGACCGCCTGGGCCTTTAGCGCTTCCAGCGGGAAACTGCCGCCCATCTCGTTGCTCACCACGGCGTACAGATAATGCTCGAAGGGCAGTTCATTGATCAGCGCGAGACGCCCATTGTAGGTGGTCAGCTCCATGCTGCCGCGGTAGGTTCGCCCATACCGTTCGGCAACCTTGATGCCAGGTGCGGAAGCGGAATACCAGATCTTCTGGTTGTTGGCGTTATAGAAGTAGTGCACAATCGGCGTCGCATCAGAATAGTCTGTCCTCATATAGAGATAGGGCAGGCTGGTATCCACAACCGTCAGCGGGAAATCAGGAACCACCGCGAGCGTCTGATTCATCACGACATCCAGTTGCTCCGGAGAGCTGGCTTCACCGATCCATACCGAATAGAGGAGTTGCTGTTCTGCGTTCTCGTGGTATACAATTGCCGCCTGGATGCCAAGCGCCTGATATACCTGCTGCACAGCCTGCGCCTCCTGTTCGGTTACGAAGCTGCCCGCAGACAGATGATAAGGTCCCAGGATCTGGGCGGCGAAGCCGTTCACCATTGGCGCGACCGTGCTGTTGCCATGCAGGCGCTCCTTGGCCGATGTCGCCTCCTGCAAGCTGTTGAAGCCGCTCACCACGACCTGATAGAACACCTGGCCATTACGTTCCGAACTGAACACGAATGCGCGCTCCCGCGACGATGTCAAAGCACTCGCGAGCTGGGATGAAACGGACTTGGCCGCATTCAGATTATCCGACTCATACATGAGCAGCCGGTACTGGTCAACGCTGAATCTGACGCTCACTCCGCTGTCCACCGTCAACCAGTTGCGCACGCCTTCCGGAGCACGAAGCCCGATCTGCGCCGGCGCAGCGACCGACAAGGTCACCGCAGGCGCCATATCCCGATTCTGAATGAACAAAGCGACTCGAATATTGTCAAGCCTGGGAGTCGCCGCAAATGCGGTCCCCCGCTGTGCAGGTATGATAATCGCTGTGATCAGCAAAGCTGACAAGAGTACCAGGATGAACTTGTGTAATCGGCTGTTTCTCAATGTCATATCGCGATATCCGCCTCTCTGTCTTCTTCGTTCCTCGTGCTGAGCTGAGGACAGCCTCTGTATCTTCAGCATCTATATCTGTTAGACTTGTCCGATGACAAAAAGTTGCTTCTTCCGGGAAAATATGACGCTGATCGACAGCATCTTTCGCTCTGTTGCCTGACACACGGCATCTCTCGCTCCGTTGTCTGGGTCACCCATGTGCCAAAGATATTCGCCTGCCTCATGCTGACATTCCTGTTGATGCGTCGTTGTCGGACAACGAAGCAGTCTCAGTCTTTCTTCGGATACGGGATGCCGAGATGCCGGTATGCCTGCTCCGTCGCCATCCGCCCGCGCGGCGTCCGTTGCAGGAAGCCGATCTGCAGCAGATACGGCTCATACACGTCTTCGATGGTCTGCCCTTCCTCGCCGATTGTCGCCGCGATCGTGTCGAGGCCAACCGGACCGCCGCGGAAGTGGCGGATGATCGCATCGAGCATCTTATGGTCGATGCTGTCCAGGCCAAGCGGGTCGATGCGGATCATCTCCAGCGCTTCCCGCGCGATGTCGAGCGTGATCGTGCCGTCGCCGCGCACTTGCGCATAGTCACGGACGCGCTTCAGGAGCCGGTTCGCGATGCGCGGCGTACCCCGAGAGCGCCGGCCAATCTCCTGCGCCGCTTCACCTACGATATGCACGCCGAGGATGTCGGCAGCGCGGCTGACGATAAATGTCAACTCGTCGATCGTATAGTATTCCAGCCTCGTCACGACGCCGAACCGGTCGCGCAGCGGCGCCGACAGCAGGCCGGCCCGCGTCGTCGCACCGATCAGGGTAAATGGCGGAAGATCCAGCCGCACCGACCTGGCGCTTGGCCCCTTGCCGATGATGATATCCAGCGCGTAATCCTCCATCGCGGGATACAGCACTTCTTCCACAGAGCGATGAAGGCGATGGATCTCATCGATGAACAGCACATCGCCCTCCTGCAGATTCGTCAGGATGGCCGCCAGATCGCCCGGCCGCTCAATCGCCGGTCCGGAAGTGGTACGCAGGTTGACGCCCAGCTCGTTGGCGATGATATGGGACAACGTCGTCTTCCCGAGCCCTGGAGGGCCGTACAGCAGAACATGGTCGAGCGCTTCCCGGCGCATCTTGGCGGCTTCGATATAGATCTTCAGATTCTCCTTCGCCTGCTGCTGGCCGATATATTCCGCCAGATACCGGGGACGAAGGCTGAGTTCAACCTCATGATCCTCCATCATCAGATTGGCGGAGATGATGCGATCCTCCATTCCAGCTCCTCCTCTATCAGATTAACGTGCTTGGTTCTTCTCCTATGGCGCAATAGTCGCGGCGTATATGAAAATGCCCGATGACAGCTAGGTTACACGATGCTTGGTTGGACAACTCCGCTCCTGCTGCTCCTCGATTGGACAGCCATGGAGTGGATAATTGGATTTCGTACATCTAATTTCAAGAAAACAGAAACAGAGAAATTTCGCCACCGAAAAGCAAAATAGTTGGATGTTTTCCAATTATTCTGCAGCCACACGCCATATGCACCGGTCAGAAATCGTCATTTTGCCGCAAACAACGCCTGGAGCGCCTTCTTCATCAGGGTCTCGACAGTATCTGCCTCGGATACCTTGTCCGCGATCAGTTGCCATGCGCGGTCTGTCTCCACTTCGCGATAACCGAGGGCCAGCAGCGCCTCACGAGCTTCCTGCCACGGTGTTGTCGCATCAGGCACAGCGGCAACGGAAACCTCCGCCCGTTCGATCACATCGCCGAAGCCTCCAAGCTTGTCCTTCAGATCAAGCACGATGCGCTGCGCAGTCTTCTTGCCGATGCCTGGCAGCTTCGTCAGATAGGCGATATCCTCGCGCTGAATCGCCGTCACGACCGCTTCCGGTCTGCCGCCCGCGAGGATGCCAAGCGCGACGCGCGGACCGATGCCGCTCACCTCCAGCAGTTTGCGAAACAGCGCCTGCTCCTCCCGCGTCGGAAAACCGTACAGCAGGATCGCATCCTCGCGGACATGCTGATGGGTATACAGCGTGATCGTGTTCTGGTTCAGCAAGGCGTACGGGTTGCTGACGAAAACCTGATAGCCGATGCCGTTTACGTCGATGACCGCGTACTCAGATTCTATGTATGCCACGGTGCCGCGCACGAAATCGATCATTTCTTCAATCCCTCATTCAACTTGTGATAATAGCCGCTGAACTGCGCATGACAGATTGCGACCGCCAGCGCGTCCGCGACGTCGTCCGGCTTCGGTACCTCCGACAGCTTCAGCAGGAGGCGAACCATCTCCTGAATCTGCTTCTTCTCCGCCTTGCCATAGCCAACAACCGCCTGCTTCACCTGCAGCGGAGTGTATTCCCCAATCGCAAGACCGTGCTGCACAGCGCGAAGCATGATGACGCCTCTCGCTTGGCCGACCGTAAAAGCCGTCGTTACATTCCGGTTAAAAAACAGCTTCTCAACTGCGATCGCATCCGGTTTATACTCCTCGATGAGCTGCCCGAGCGAATCGTAGATGATCTTCAGCCGCACCGCCTGATCCAGATGCGATTCGGTTGTGATGCTGCCGTATTGGACCGGCGTCAGCTGGTTGCCTTGCTTGTCGATGAATCCGAAACCGACGATCGCAATCCCCGGATCGATGCCCAATATTCTCAAAATGATACACCTGCTTATCACAATATAAATTCCACAACACCACAGTTCTCCGAATCCTGTTGCCGCATCCGATCGACGCTGTTCCCGCATCCCGGCTGCTGCAACGGAACGAGATGCCGTTTATACGAAAATGGCTGTACCGTTATTTTGCGATTTTAGACCATTCTGCCGGTGCTAATGGAATGGAACGAGCGGACCAACACCCTAATTCTGGACACTATTCTCTTTCATTCTTGCTCTATCTCACTAAACTGCGACTTTCATTGGAATTGAATACTCCTCCACAGCTTAATCGTTTATCTGACGTGAAACGGAGTGTCCAAATGGATTGAGGGGTTAAATTGCTCTGTTCCGTTAACGCCCGGATACGCACGCATATCAGCTTAATAGCGGCTCTGGGTTCCGTCAGCATTTCAGCACACATTCCCCATCCTGCATCCAGCAATAAAGAAATACTTGGCTGGCGCCAAGTCCTTTAGGACGCCGGTGGCAGCTTGGTATTTCTTATGTCTTACGAGAATGTATGGGAAGTTATACTTTCTATAAGACCAAAAAAAGAAAAGCGAACATACATTCACTTTTCTCATTATAGCACAGGTGTTGGACAGCGTCATGATATAGTTCGTCGTTCAGGATTCGTTCATTCCGCGGTTGCCGCGTCGACTGTCTGCGATTCATCCACGGCAAATTGGCTGAAAGTGGAGATCACACTGTAGTATTCCGCCATATCCCGCACGCGAATGCCGTTGTAGAGACTGTCGATCGCTTCCTGCGGCAGACTCGTCTTCAACGATTCAACGTCGATCTGGAAGAAAGTTCGAATCGCGTTATCCGTGCTTGGCACTCCTTCGAACAAAGTCAGATGGTCCATCGTATCAATCCCAATATATGCCGACTGCTTGCACCGATCAGACAGATCCTCCACGTATTCATAGAACGTGATCGCTTCGTCGTTCATCTCATCAACCAACCAATTCTGATGCTGGTTCATGAGGTCGAGTATTTGGCTCGAGCTCAGTTGTCCGTACGATTGCTTCTCCTCCCCGCAAATATAAATCGAATAGACTTCCACATTCCTCTGAACCTCATGGTTCTGTAAGAAGACCGCCAGTTCATCGCGTTTCTCCGCATCAGATGGTGATTGGACCCAAGTTTCTACCGCCTTGACTCGCAAGCGGTCGAGTTTGGCCTGATCCTTCGAATCGGTCTGTTCGGGCATTAGCGCCAGCCAAGCGGCACCGATCACGATCAGGAGAAAAGCAAATTTTAATCCCAGCTTCCTCCGTCTGCGAAATATCTTCTTCAGTTCCTTCAGCAAACCAGATAAACGCCGAATGTTCACATCGATCCCCTCTTATCCAGTACGCTCCGCTGTTATGCAAACTGCGGAAGCCAATTGTTTCTATCTATTGTGACCAGAGACCCACGGAACTATTCGCGAACTCTTACACACTTAACCATGGCTTGGACCTGGAAGCATTGGAATTATATCTTGCAGCCCGCTTCATCCCATGCAAGTGGACTTTGAGATTGCTTTTCTTCTGTCCTCCCGTTCGTTTGCGGTTTCTGCTCCGGCTGCGCTTGGTATTCGTTTCGCGCTTGTTATTCGCCGAGCTGATCACGCCAACTGCTGCTTCTGACTGGCCAGTGCCTTCAGGCTGATCCGTTTCAGCCTTGCTCTCCAACGCTTCGATGCTTTGCTCAAGCGCTGCGATGCGGGCTTCTTCCGCACTCGTCAAACCTTCTTCAGATCCGTTGCTTGCGTTAGCCGCGTTGGTTGCCTCCTCCGCCCGGCGTTTCTCTGCCAGGCTGTAATAACCAACAGAGGATCTGCCTCCGCAACCGCATGGTTTCTTGACTGGAAGCTGGTTCGGCAGTACGTTCGCAGGCATATCTGGCGGATAGTTCTGCAGTTGATTTGGCAAGCCGGACAGAGATGCATTTGCATTGTTGGCAGCCATATATTCAAAAGGAGTTGACCATGTATATGCTTCAGGCCATACAGACGGTACCCCGCCGTATTGCTGCATGTTTGGATAGAGCTGACCAGGCATGGAATGTAAATACGGTGTATGAATATCCGCAGAGACATTGTCAGCACCGCTGGCAGCGACGCCCCATGCATTTTCACTGGCCGGAGACAGAGATGACAGCGGGGAAGGCACATTCACAGCTTCACTGTACAACGCTCCCGGGACATTCACGTGAAACGGCGAGACTGACGATTGCGGGCTCGGTACATTCATCGCGGAATAATGGGTGTTCCCCTGTGTATTTGATGCGTCTCCCAAAGCTCCAACTCCGCTATACAGCGGATTGCCTGCAAAAATTTGCGGAATTGTGCTTAAGTACGGCTGAGTGTCGTTCAGATCAGATCCCATATCGGTTCCACTACCGGTTCCCGGCATGCCTCCCGATCCGTCCATTCCAACCGTGCCTGTGACATCACGCATGCCGGTTCCGGACATGCCGCTCGTACCCTTCATCTCCCCCCATCCGTTCTGCTGGTATCCGTTCATGCCGATTAATCCCGCGCCTGATTGCAACGTCTGACCGTTTGAAATGCCAACTGATCCGGAAGTGCTGCCCGATTCGCCAGCCTGATCTCCCGTTGCCGCCCCCGCGCCTGCTTCCACAGCTGGAACAGGAAACTGCATAAACGGCGTCTCCGTCACCTGACCAACCGGGTTGATCGGGTGACCTTCTTCCGGCTGCCCCGGCGCGATCGATACCGGTCCAACGGCTATTTTTATCTTCATACCAGGCATGATGTTATCCGGATCAGTGATCTGGGGATTCAACGCCAACAACTGCGCCAGCTCCAGTCCATACTTCTCAGCGATGGACGACAGCGTATCTCCCGCTTTCACGATGTAGATCCTCACTTGTTGTTTTGCCTCCTTCAGTGCGATTTTCGATATATCATATGCACCGGGTAGGCGTTTGACACGAAAGAAGGACGATATCCTCCATGCAACCCCGCAACCGTAATGAAATGAGGAGGCGCTATTTGTGATCAAATGCGGCTTGTCGGGTTGCTAAAGGAACGTATGGTGCGAATCACCGCAACACTACCGGCTTACTCACCCTTCAGCCCGGACAGCGTCACCCCACGCACGAACAGGTCCTGCGCCAGCACGAAGACGATGATGATCGGCAGCACGCACAGCGTCGTCGCCGCCATCAGCGCCGGCCAGTCAGTCGAATACATCCCCTGCATATTGGCCAGGCCAAGCGTCAGCGTCATCTTCTTCATCGAGTTCAGGAAGATGAGCGGATTGATGAAATCATTCCACGTGCCCATGATGATAAAGATGCCCAGAGTCGCCATGGCAGGCTTGGACAGCGGCACGAAGATTCGCCAGTAGATGCCGAACGGCGTACACCCGTCGATCCTCGCCGCTTCCTCCAGCGCGCCGGGGATCGTCAGGAAAAACTGACGCAGCAGGAACGTGCCGAAAGCCGATACCGTCACCGGAAGGATCAGCGCCCAATGGGTGTCCATCAGGCCGTAATACTTCATCAGTATGAAGTTCGGGATCATCGTCACTTGCGGCGGGATCATCAGCGTCGCCAGGTACAGACCGAACAACCCGTCGCGGAAGCGGAAGCGCAACCTGGCGAACACGAAACCTGCCATCGAGCTGGTCAACAGCTGGGTCAGCGTCACGACCACCGTAACCTTGAGTGTATTATAGAAGAAAAGAAAAAAAGGAAACCGCTCCGTCATCACCAGATAATTCTCAAACTTGAGCCGTTCGCCAAAGAAGCGAGGCGGAAAGGTGAATACCTCGCTGAGATCCTTGAAGGAGGTCGTCACCGTCCAGATAAAAGGAAACATCATGAACGCCGAACCGATTATTAACACCACATGCGCAAGTATCTTCAACCCCTGGTTTCTCATGCCATTCTCTCCTCAAATCAATAAATGCTGATCTTCCCTTGCCGCCAAAACTGCAGCATCGTGACAAACAGCACGACGAAAAACAACACATACGCAATCGCGCTGGCATACCCCATCTGGAAGAACTGGAACGCATTCTGATAGATGTAATAAACCAGCACCGAGGTCGACCTCGCAGGTCCGCCCTGCGTCATCAGGTAAACGGTATCAAAAACCTGGAAGGAATTGATGACAGCCATCACGGTAATGAAGAAGGTGGTCGGCGACAGGAGCGGGATCGTGATGTGCCGGAACTTCGCAAACCACCTCGCGCCGTCAATCTCCGCAGCTTCGTAGTAGCTCTCGGGAATCGACTGAAGCCCTGCCAGGAAGATGAGCATATTGAAGCCCAGGCTCTTCCAGATCGACGTGATGATGATGGCGATCATCGCCCAGCGCGTGCTGGTCAGCCACGTCGGTCCCTCGATGCCGAACCAACTGAGCGCATAGTTCAGCAGGCCGAACTGCGGATTGTAGATCCACTGCCAGATCACGGCCACAGCCACCATCGACGATATGACGGGAATAAAAAAAGCCGCGCGATAAAATCGGATGAAGCGAAGCGGCTGGTTAAGCAGAATCGCCAGGAACAACGAAAGGACGATGCTGATCGGCACACTGACGACGGTAAAATAGATCGTGTTCCAGAACACCTGATGAAACACTTTGTCCCGGACAAGCTCAGCATAATTCTCCAATCCGACGAACCGGAAATTGTCCGTCAGATCCCAGCTGGCGAAGCTGATAACGAAGGTGGCGACCACCGGAATCAGGATAAACATGAGAAAGCCGGCCACATTCGGCAGCAGCATCAGGAACGCCCAGAAGCCGTCACGATGGTAGAGCGGACGCCTGGCCCGCAAACGCAAATGCTGTTCGTTCATACATACACCTCCAATATGGAGCCCGGGGCTCAAGAGGCAAGCACCGGGCTCCATCTCTCCAGGTTGGCCTCAGACTACTTCATCTGTGCGAACAGTTCCAGATTCTTGTTCGCCGCTTCCTCGATGTTCCTTAGCGTCAGATCAAGCTCCTGGCCGCCCAGGAAGAAGGCGTCGAGCTGCGCTGTCGTTTCCTCCTGGATCTTCTGGCTGGCCGTCATCGCATACGGGTAGACGAGCGAATCGAGGAAGTAAGGAATCATCTTCTCGAAGCCTTCCGGATGAACGCCCTCGGTCAGCCAGCTCTTGATGCCTTCCTCCGAATACAATGACTTGCGGTTCGGCAGCCACAGTCCGGCTCTGACATTCTGAAGCTGATATTCTTCCGAGGACAGGAACTTGATCAGCTTCCATGCTTCCTCCGGATGTTTCGTATCCTTGGAAGCGACGTGCAGATGCGCCTGTCCATGGGTTACAGCCCGATCAAACTTCGGCAACACGGCCGTTCCAACTTCGAAATCCATATTCGCCAGTTCCTGCAATGCCCAGGAACCATTGATCAGCATCGCGATCTTGCCCGTCTGCAGCATCTGCGAGGAACTCATGCCGCTGTTCGTCAGCAGCTTGGCCTCCGGAGCGGCTCCTTCCACGACGCGCAGATCGTAGATCTTCTGCAGCACTTCTTTGACTTCCGGGGTGTTGGCAGCGGACTTCGTCGCGTCTTCATTGAACCAGTTGCCGCCGTTGCTCATGATCAGGGCGATCGTCTGATAGTAGTCTTCCAGTCCGTAAACGCTGTATTGGACAACCTGATCGCCTTCCTTGATCGTGAGCTGCTTGGCCACTTCCACGAACTCATCCCATGTCCAGGCTTCGTTCGGGTCGCTTGGCGGGTATGGCAGCCCGGCCTTGTCGAAGATCTCCTTGTTATAGAAGAGCATCGGCACGACGATGCAGGATTCGATTCCGTAGAAGCTTCCGTCAACCGTACTCAGATTGATCGCGGATTCGATCAGGTCATCGGTATTGAAATCCGTGGCAATATACGGATCGAGATTAAGCAGAAAATCCCGCTTCACGAAATCGCGATAATAATCGCTTTGCAGGAAGAACACATCCGGCGCCTCGCCGCCGACGATCATCGCCTGCATCTTCGCAATATACTGGGTTCCTGAGGGCAACGTCGTATACTCCACCTTGATATTCGGATTCTGCCGCATGAACTCTTCCAGTCCTTTCATGACGCTCTCTGTCTCTAAAGGACTGACTTCCCACCCCATGAATTTCAGTGTGACGACCTTCTCCCCATCCCCTTGACCCTCGCTGCCGGAATTGTTGCCGGCTTCATCTCCCTTGCTGCCGCAGGCGGAGATCAGAAGCGCTGCAACCAGCAACAAGGAGAGCACAGTGAACATTCTCTTCTTCACAACAAACAGCCTCCATTCCAGGTTATATGGCGCAACGACTGAGGATTCAAACGCTTACAATCGTTGCAACCTTACTATAACGTCAGGATGGAGGCTGAAAATTTCATCATTTTTTGATTATATGACTATTGTTGTGGAAAATAGCTTTGCACCGCGCGGCCGATCTCATCCAGAGCTTCCTCTGCCGACAACTCGCCGAGCCATACCGGTATAAGCCCATCCGTCACGATCGGGAAGATCTCTTCCCGATGTTTCAGATAATAACCGATGCCCGGTACGCCGTTGTCCAGGAGCTGGTTTACCATCGCATCCATAAATCCCGGAGGATGCGCCGCAGGATTGACGTGCACCCAGCGGTCGAGCAGCACCGGGTCCGTATACCATTGCTTGAGCGTCGGCATCCACAGCCCGTCCGCATACAGCTCGATCGCTTCGTTCGGGTCGAGCAGCCACTTCAGAAGCAGCCATGCTTCCTCCGGATGCCGGGTAGAGCGGAAGATGACCGAGGCTCCGGACAAGGCGACGGTTACACTGTGCTTCAGCTTGGGGAGCACCCCGATGTCATAGTCGATGTTCGCATGGCCCAGGTCCAGATTGATCCATTGGCCGTCGATGATCATCGCTGCCAGACCCGCTTGCAGTGCGACATGCATGGCCGGCATGGATTTTGTCTCGAAGGGGGACGGCGCCACATGATATACGTTGACCAGATCCGCAAGCTTCTGGATCGCTTCCACTGCCTCGGGTTCACCCAGATGAAATTCCCCCGTTTCATCGTCCACCCACTCGCCGCCATTGCTGAAGATGAAGTTGCTGATCGGCTCGCTCCATGTTTCAAACATCACCCCGTATTGGATGATCTCCTCGGGATCAAACTGCGGATCAAGGGCGTTCCGCCCATGGCTGTCGATCGTCAGGAGCTGCGCCGCATGTACGAATTCCTCCCAGATCCACGCTTCGCTCGCCGTGGACGGCGGGAAAGGAACGCCATACTGCTCGAGCAGGTCGCGGCGGTAGAACAGCCCGAAACATTCTGCTGCCGTGCTGATCCCCCATGCTTCCTCCTGCGAGTTTCTGTACCACAGATAGTCGAGGAAATCTGCCCTGTCCAGGGAAGGATCCTGGTCGATCAACGGGTAGAGGTTGATAAACTTCCCCTGTTCTGCGAACACTTCGCCCAGCTCATTGGTCATATAACCGAGATCCGGCTCTTCATTGGATGCACTCATCGCCATCAGCTTCGTATTGTAATCCGAGTTCGGCAGTTGGATCGCTTCAACGGTGATCCAGGGATAACGCTCGGAGAACCGGGCCATCGCATTTTCAATCGCTCGCTTCTCCTCGTAAGATCCCCAGTAGGTGAAGCGCAGCTTGACAGGCTCCCGCTCGCTGACAACCGTCTCTTCGCCGGAATCGGTTGACTGCGTCATGAACGCATAAATGGCGACCACCGCGATGAGCAAGAACGGGAACACGAGCCAATGTTTATACCGCATACCGGTCTGCCACCTCCTCGCGGCATGGGACGACGATGGTGATGGTCGTGCCCTCTCCTTCCCTGGAATCGATCGTCATGCCGTATTGTTCGCCGTAACATGCCTTGATGCGCTGGTTGACATTGCTCAGGCCCACCTTGCTGGTCTGCGACAGGATCGTGGCCAGCTGCGCCTGCGGAATTCCGGAGCCATTGTCCTCGACCGTAAACCAGGCATCGCTCCCCATGCGCCTGCTGCTGATCTTCAGCACACCTCCCGACTTCATCTGCTTGAACCCGTGGATGCAGGCATTTTCCACAAGAGGCTGCAGGAAAAATTTTGGGATCAGGATCTCGTCCAGCGTCTCATCCAGATCATATTCCACACGGAAGGCCCCTTCGAACCTCTTGGACATGATGGTGATATAGCTCTTCAGGTACATCAGGTCGGTGCTCAGCGGAACGAGCTTCGTGTCGTTGCGGACCAGATACTTCATCATGTTCGACAGGCTGATCACGATGTCGCTGATCTCGTATTCCTCCTTCTCCAGCGCCATCAGGCTGATCATGTTCAGCGTATTGTACATGAAATGCGGGTCGAGCTGCAGGTTCAGCGCCTTGATCTGCGCTTCCTTCTCGCGAATTTCGCTCTGATATTTGTCCTCGATGAGCCGTTGGATCTTCTCATTCATCTCGGAAAACTTCCTCATGACCACATTGAATTCCTGACTTCCCAGCTTCCTGAATTCCGTATGGAAGCGGCCTTCCCCGGTATTCGCGATCGCGCGCAGCATGACGTGCAGCGGCTCGGTGATCAACCTGGTCAGCGCATAGGACAAGGCGATGAACAGGATGATGACCGTAATGGCGATGATGACCGCATACTGCATGTATCTGGTCAGGATCGGATGGAGAAGCGCGGAGGGAGGGATCATGGCCACCGATGTCCAGCCGGTGACAGCAGATCTGGCGTAGGCAACAACGTACTCGCCGTCTCCGGCATCCATCACCTTGACACCATCCTTGTTGTTCCTGATCAGTTCGAGGATCGGCGACTCCATCCTGGTGGCGATGAAACTGCGGTCTGAGTGATAGACAACCTGTCCGGCGTCATCCACGACGAAATAGATGCCGTCCGGTACAGGCAGGCTGTCCGCAAACACGTCCCGATAAAGCGCGTCCTTGAAATTCACAACCAGGATCGGCTTCTCGGCAAGATGGCGGAAATCGCGATTCTGCGTGTAAGTTCCGTTGATCAGCGTAACGGCGGAAAATAAATGCTTGAAATCATACTCCATCTCCCGCAGATAATCGAGCTGATACATCTCGGCGAAATCATACGTCGGATGCCAGATCGTCTGCCCTTCCCCTTTCCAGGCTTGATGATACAGTTCGGTCTGCGGAAACACCTCGTACGGGATAAAGTTCTTGGCGTGTTCGCTGTTGGCGGAAGATGCCGTGCCGAACGTAAAATACGGCGTGACCAGTTGAACCGAATAAATATCCATCGATTGCCCGAAATAGTTGGCGAGGATGGCCTTCAGGCGAAGATCGGCCTGCAGGATGGCGATCTCGTCATGAGCATAGAGGCTGGACAAGATCTCATAGACATCGCTGTCGCCGCTGAAGCCGTAGATCATCTCCCTCGCTCTGACCAGCTTCGCATCCACGATCTGGTTGTTCTTCAGGACGATCGTGTGCACATCGTTCTGCGCCATATCGAGGATCGTCTTGCGGCTTAATTGGAAATCACTGATCCCCAGTACAGCAACCGGGATAACAACGACCACAACGAAGGTAAACATCAGCTTCGTATGCAAACGGCTGTTGGCAATGGACTTGAGCAGTTGTCTCATCTTAATGCTCTCTTCCCGCCATCTGGCGATAACGATTGGGAGACAGCCCGGTCCGTCGCTTGAACATCTTGATGAAGTACGCGGTGTTGCGGAACCCGACCTCGCGGGACACATCGGCTACCCTGGCATCCGAAGCGGCGATCTTGCGCTTTGCCTGTTCGATGCGCAGATTGATAATGTAGTCTGTGAGGTTCACGCCTGTTTTCTGTTTGAACAGATTGCTGAAATACGATGGGTTAAAATGAAACATCGCGGCGATCTTCTCCAATGACAGTTCCTCCATATAGTGCTTGTCCAGATACTCCTTGCAGCGCTGGATGATCAGGCTGTTCTTGTCCTGCCCGATGGTCTCCAGGCATTCGATCCATACCGCTGCCCATTGCTTCAGACGTTGCCGCAGTTCGGAACATGTCCTGCTGTTTTCGATCGCCTCGGTCTTCTTCATGACCTGGCATTCCTCCTGAATGGCAGGTGACAGCGGCTTCAATGCTTCGTTGACGACGGCCGCAAACTGGATAAACCTGCGCTTCATCTCTGCCGGGGGCAGCCGCAGCTGATGATGGTCAAACCACCCGTTGATCACATGAACGGCACCGATCTGATCCCTGGCATAGATCAATCGCACGAACCGCTCGCTGTCCAGCCTCAGATCATGGTCGTTCGAGGTTCGTTCATCCCAGGATGAATCATGGAATACGATGGGATCCTCCAGATAGAAGTGATAGTCGAGAGCCGTCACAGACTCTCTGTAAGCGCTTGACAGTTCATCCATGATCGATTGGCGAATCGCGCTGATGCCAAGCACCGCTTGCGGAAAGGCGGCAAGAACATGAGGCTCCAGATGATGGCGGATACGGTTTCTCAGTTCATTGGCCGGCAATCGGTGGTTTCTGAGCCACTGGATGAGGAGGATTCGCCGGGGCTTCGTATTGTCCGCGCACACATGCAACATGCCCAGCTCCTGCCATCCGCGGAACAACTCTGATTTATACAAGTGCATGTTCAGCACCTGCCGCACATCCTGATCTGAAGGCAGTTCCAGTGTGCCGATGTAGCCCGGCTGGCCAAAAGGAAACAGCTCCTTCAATTGAAGAAGCTCTTCGGCTGGTATGCAGCCATGGATGTATCGGTTGATCATCCGCTCTATCCATAGATCGCGCGCCCGTTCTTCTGCTCGTTCCTTGGCGTGAAGCGCCTCAAACTTCATCAGGATCTCCTGGATGTTGGCATAGCTGACTGGCTTGATGATGTACTCGATCACATTGCTTCGGATCGCTTTCTGCGCATAGCCGAATTCTCCATACCCGCTGACAAGCGCGATTTTGATCCTCGGATAGGAGGAATTGATGCGCTCGATCAGCCCCATGCCATCCACCACCGGCATGCGGATATCCGTGATTACCGCATCAACAGGCGACTCCTGGATGAGACGCCATGCTTCATCGCCGTCATATGCCTCGCTGATCGCAAAATGAGGCTTGATCTTGCGTATCACCGAGGCCAGTGCCTTCACCTGACGAACTTCATCATCCACGATCAACAATTTCATGCCGATCCCCCCATACGAACCATTTATATCCATAGTAAGCGCTATCATAAATATAGACCAGCCTGCATGGTTGGTTAATATCATTTTCTTGGGAAAATATCATTTTTTACAGACAGGTCTATGAGGAAGGGGCTGTCCATCGCTGAACAGCTCTTCTTGGGTTTGCGGTTTCACCGCCTCCTGGAAAAGAAATACTTGGCTGGCGCCAAGTCCTTTAGGACGCCGGTGGCAGCTTGGTATTTCTTATGTCTTACGAGAATGTATGGGAAGTTATACTTTCTATAAGACCAAAACAGAGAAACGGTCTTCGTTCGATAAATTGAACGAAGACCGTTTCTCTGTGTGTTGAACAGAAGCTGGACATTAAGCGTCACAGCTTCTGTTCCGATTTATTGTTCTTAAGACTGGATGAAATTCAGCACCTGCATCATCCGCTTCACCATAACAGCGGCTTCAGCTCGTGTCGCCAGCGCTTGCGGCGAGAGCGTCGTTGCTGACGTGCCAGTGATGATGCCTTCGCTCACCGCTTGTGCCAGAGCATCTGCCGCCCATGGCGATGCGCTGCCGGCATCCGCATACCGATCCAGTATGGACGGATCTGCAGCAACATCGTGACCGGCGAACAGGAGAGCTCTCACGACCATCGCTGCCATCTGCTCACGCGTAATCTTCTCGTGCGGTCTGAACGAGCCATCCGGGAAGCCCGTGACGAGTCCGGCTTCCGCAGCCGCACCGACAGCGCCAGAGAACCAATCCTTGGCTGAAACGTCGGTGTATGCATCCGATGCCTGTTCGGTCAGCCCCAGCGCACGCACCAGCAGAGCAGCGAATTCCGCACGCGTAATGTTCTGATCAGGCGCGAAGCGGTCCTCCGATACCCCTCTGATGATGAACTTGTTGGCCATCAGTTCAACATCGCTGCGCGACCAGTGACCATTCAGATCGGAGAAGGTCTTCGAATGTTCGATGACCGCGTAGATGCTGTTGCCCGGACGCAGCATAATCGCTTCCTTGCCGTTGAATACGGTAGGAACAGGCGTGATGGCGACGCTGACAGGATCATACATGACCCCGGTCGTTGTATACGCGTTCACTTCACCCTCCAGCTTGATCGCACGAGCTACGTATGCAGTGAACTCGTCGATCTCGAACACATGGCCGTCTCCTGTATCTACTGCCAGCGTGAACATGAGAGGTGATGCCAGCAAGGTCGCTCCCAGTTCGCTGGCCGCCTGGCTGAAAGCTGCTGACAAATCGTCGTCCGCCACGCTGATCGTGAGCGTAATCTTCAAGTCATCAATCGAAACTCCGGATTCCTGTGCAAGTTGCGAGAGATCGAGGAGTCCTACAGGCAGATAGTATGAACCTTGATCGGTCTCGATCTGCAGAACCGCATCCGCGCGATGTTCTGCGACGATGCCGAGAACTTCGGCAGTCAGCTGCACTTGCACTTCATCCTCGCCGCTCTCCACGTACAAGGCGAATTGCGCTGCATCGTCAGCCGCTTCTCTGATCAGCCCGCTCAACGCCTGGGCATCAAATGTGACGACTCTCGTACGTTCGACAATCGTTACTCGTGCTGCCTGATCGATGCTGGTTGCGCCAGGAGCTTCCTCTGATTGCCCAGACGAGCCTGTATCATCACCTGAACCCGGCTCTTCGCCAGGATCCGTCGTGCCGCCTTCGTCATCGTGTTCACCTGAAACCGTGGTCACCGTTATCTCGACTTCGCCTACGTTCCCCGCTGCGTCCATGGCCCGAACAAGGAACGTATACTCGGTTTTCGCTTCAAGGCCAGTGATTTTGAAGCTGGTTGCGCTATTGTCAAGCTCTTCCTCCAGTTGAATGTCGTGATCGATGACTCTGTAGATGCTGTAACCTGTAACCCCGATATTGTCATAAGCAGGTGTCCATTCCAACGTCACGCTGTCTGCCGTGACATCCTTGGCGCTGAACTGCGAACCTGCCAGCCACATCGGAGCGCGGGTATCACCGAGTATGGTGCTGTCCGCACCGGCTTGAGCCAGCACGATGGAAGGCACATCATTCGAGTCATCGATATGGGTGAACAGAACCGGCGTCCACTCTACAGGCTTGAGTTCCGGATAAGCATCCGTAATATCAACTGCAGCGCCGTTGAGCACCGTTCCATGATCCGTCATCCGTTCGCCGCCATTGATCTGGATCAGATTTTCGGCTTTCGTGTCCGGATCTATCACGAAATAGTTGTTCTCCGCATACACCTGAGATTTGTAGCCGACGCCGATCGCATACAGGTACGAATCGTTCGCGTTTGACGAACTATCATAATAGTTGTTGTATACATGGACCTGCCCGAAGCGAACGCGCGGCGCACGCTGCCCGACATTCTTGTAGTAATTGTGGTGGAAGGTGACTCTTAATTTGCCTTCATCGGCTGCATACGAGTCGCTGCCTCCGACGAGCGATACCTTGTCATGGTTCTCGAACACGTTATACGACACGGTGACCAGATCGGCGCTGTTCGTAATATCCAGGAAACCGTCGTACATCTGATATTTGCGGCCGAAGTAGTAATCGTATCCTTGACGGTCTCCATCAGTGAATGTGTTGTGATCGATCCAGACATTGGTTGCATTCTTGATCGAGATGGAGTCATATTGCGAGTTCCAGTTGCCTTCGGCACCATCCGTCGGATCCCATTGCGGGAAGTAGTCGAATGTATTCTCGAAGCGGATGTTGCGCACGATGACGTTGCTGACGTTCTGGATGACGAGGTTGCCGCCGCGTATCGTTGCACCCGTACCAGGCAAGCCCACGATCGTCGTATTGGAGCCTACCGGTATCTTGATCCGATCGCCCTGCTTCTTCTGGGATGCAGCGCGAGCATCTTCCAGAGGTCCGCTTGGCGGATTTTCCCTGCCCCAAACTTCCGGATCGTATGCTCTCAGATATTCCTCCAGATCATACGCGAGATCCTTGTAATAGTCGATGCCAATCGGATTGTTGTCATCATCAACATTCATATCGATCGTGCCTTTGATGTAAATGATCTTCGGCACGCTGTTGTTTGCTCCGCCCAGCGCTGCGAGCAACTGACTGCGATTCTCCACGATATACACCTGGGAAGGTGCTGCATTCGCGCCGCCGGTCGTGCCTGATCCATAGGAACCCCATCCGTCGTTTGGCGCCAGCACTTCTCGACCGATTGCCAGCTCGGGCGAACCGGTTACATGGATCGTCAGTTCTGCTTCCTCATCCGTGAACACAAAGGTCAGTTTGAGCCGTCCTTCAGGCTGTGCGACCAGATACTGACTCTTGATCGAATACACGTTGCCGCGAACCTTATAATCTGACTCGGTGAGCGTATCATTGCCGTTCTTGATCGCTTTCAGTTCCTGACCGTAGCCTCTGACGATTACATGAATATCTTCCTGAATGGATTTGTCAAAAACAGCATAGCTGGTGACGACTTCCGGCGTATATTGCACGTGCGGCATAATGACCGGAATGCTCGGGTCCCAGCCCCCCAGGATCTGCGGGATCGTCAGGCTGGCTTCCTCTCCGGACAGGTTGACGGAGATTTCGCGAGCCGATGCGTTGGCACCAGGACCATAGCTGTTATACTCCGAGAAGAACGCTTGTTTGCAGCTGCCTGCGCAGGAAGCGACCCAACCGCTAACGAGGAATCTGTCAGAATCGATGTTCGTGTTGATGAAGCTGACCCTCGCGTAATCCTTCCAGGGGCGTCCGAGATCATAGGTTCCCAGGGCTGACGCGTCGTCAACGATGTGCGAATTGAAGAAAACATAGCCTCGATCGGTGAGGTTCCGCTGCGCCCCTGCTGTGATATGACCGCCGCCGCCTTCGTGGCTGACAAGGACGAGGCGCACATGGTCCATCACCACTGCCGGCGCTTCACCGAAGATGAAGTCGACGTCACCCTGAATGATGCTGTTGTGGAAGTAATGCAGTCCGCCGTTATTGCGCAGTCCGTTGTATAGCGTGTCTTGATAGCCGATCAGACGCACGGACTCGAACGCTGCCTGGTTGCTCTTGAGCGACAACGCTACCGCCTGCGCCACCTTCGAGCGGGGCCCTGCGCTGTTCTCAATCGTCAGGTTGGCTGCTGTGAAGTAATCCGCATCCACTTCAACAGTCTGGCTCAGGAAGGTGTTGCCGACGTGTCCCGGCTGCCCCTGGGTTGACGGTGTTCCCGCATAATCGCCCCACGTGATCTTCGTTTCGTCCATGCCGGAACCGACGAGGCTGACATAAGGCTTCGTCACCTTCAACTTCTCTGCGTACACGCCAGGTGCGATGTGAATGATGACGCGTTCGTTGTTATCATTCGGCACGGAGTCGACAGCTTCCTGAATCGTGTGGAATACGGTGACATTGTCTGCCGTCAGCTTCGGGTCGACGGTCAGGATTTTCGCCGGAAGCACCGTGATTTCATCCGACTCTGCACCTTCACCAGCTGCATTGACCGCCGACACAACGTAATAGTAGGTGGTGCCGTTCGTAACGCTCATATCGACGTACTCCGCCTCATTCGTTGTCGCAATCACATCATATGGACCACCGCTCACGTTGCTTCTCATCACATGATACTGCATGGCTTCCTCTTGCGGCTTCCACTTCAGGCTGACACTGCCGCTGTCCGCTTCCGCCCACAGTCCATCCACTTTGGCAGGAGCACCGTCAGCCGTTTCATACGGCTTCGCCTTCAGTTGATTGGAGATCATGCTCGTTTGGGAAGCATTTGCTGCCGTGATGACGTAATAATAGAGTTTGCCCTCCTGAGCCGATGCGTCAACATAGTTCGTATCCGAAACATAGCCCAATTCCTCATACGGACCGCCATTCTTCTCGCTGCGGCTGACGATGTAATAATTCGCTTGAGCAACGGATGTCCAGGACAGGCGGATGCTTCCGTCCCCCGATTCGGCGTCGGTCAGGACTGGAGCCTGCAGAGCAGCAGCAGCGGCGGCCGTCGCTGAAGCTGTCGAACCTAATCCGCCAACATTGCCTGCCGTCAATCGATAGTAATAGGTAGTACCATTCCAGAGTTTCTTGTCCAGATAGGACGTTCCCGTGATGCGCTCCGAACCGTTTTGCGAGAGCGTGATATATGGACCGTTCTCCGATGTCGCTCTCTCCAGCATGTAGTAAGTAGCCCCCGGCACCGGATCCCACTCCAGCGTCAACTGGCTGTCCCTGACGACCGCCCGGAAGTTCTCGATCGGATCCGATGGCGGCGGAACATCGTTCGGGAAGGCGGCAGCTTCGTTGGAGAAGTCGCTTTCCCCCCGTTCATTGACCGAGGTGACCGCATAATAGTAGAACCGGTCATTTTCCAACCCGTCCGTATCCGTGTATTGACTGTCCACGACACCCGAAGCGATACACACATATGGGCCGCCCGGGTTGTCGCTGCGGTACACGTTATACGAATCTGCGCCGTTTGCCGCATTCCAGATCAGCTCCGCCCGATGATCAGCACCCTCTGCAAACAGATTCTGCGGAGTCGTCGAGACATGCTCGTAAACGATCAGGTTGTCGATGAACAGATCACCCAGGGAGGAACCTGCCGTTCTGCCTTGAACCCTGCTGATCTGTGTGATCGGATTCTGGAACTTCAGGTTGCCCTGGTACTGTCCGTTAATGTACCAATCCGCCGTATTCGCCTGCACGTCGGCCACGAACTTGACCGTATACCAGGTGTTCGCGGTGATCGGAACAGGAGAAGCGTTCAGATGCAGATTGACCGCCGTTCTGTTGGAGCTGCCGTCGAGTACGAATCACCCACAACCTTCGGCATCATGAAGTCCAGTTGAGCGGTGATCCCGCCGGTGACCGGCGCGAAATCAACGACGAAGCTGCCTCTTCGTCCCGCATCCGCCTTGTCGTTTACCCACAGCACATTCGTCGAATTGCCAATAATCTCAGGCGCGATATTTTTCGTATCTCCATCCGTGTACCAACTGGACTTGCGCGAGTCTACGTCGCGCGTATTGACAACCGCCAGATTGTTGATTTCCGACTGCTCCAGGAGCGATGAATACCGATCCGGTTTCATGCCCAGCGGCTCATTTTCATAGTTGTCATTGATGATGAAAACGCGCGGTGTGGCGGATACTTCCGCAAACTTCGTGTACTCCTGGTCGTTCTGCATAACACTGACATAGTAATAGTAGGTTGTATTGTTCGTCAGCCCGGTGTCCGTCATCTGCGTCACCGATCCTGGCAGTCGCGCGATCTCCGAATAGGGTCCGCCTGTCATCAGACTCCGATAGACGTGGTAATACACATCTCCGGTTACTGTCTGCCATGACAGCTGTACTTCCTCATTCACAGGAAATGCGGTCAAACCAGTCAGCACAGGCGGCGGGACATCGATCGGCTCTTCTTCACCCGGATCATCTCCGCTGCCCTGATCCTCTGGCGGTTGGGTCAGGTCGGACACATCGGTTTCTGACGAACTGATGTACGAATGGAACAGGGTCACATTGCTGAACTTCGCCGCAGCGTTCCTGCCAACGGCCAAACCGACGAGCAGCTCAGAATCGCTCGTGATCCCCGCGTCCGTGATGTTCTTGCCGTTGATCGTGGTCCATTGGATCTTCGTGCCTTCCAGGACACCCAGATCGAAGTAAACATCGGTGCGATTTTGATTGGTATTCCACTGCTTCCGTACGCGCAGATACTTGGGCGTATCCTCCCATGTATACTTCGTGCTGTACCCCGAGTTGCCAACCGAAGCCTCTTGCGTGACAGACTTCACCGTGACAGTCGGCTGGTACAGGTTCTCCGTTCCGTACAGGTACGAGTATACAAACGGGCTTCCCTGATCGAGCGAACCCCGCACCAGGATGCCCGCCTGCACCTGGTCGTCATACGGAAGATCCACCAGTCTCGCGATGAGCGTAAAATCGCCGCTTACCGGTGTATAGACATATTGGAACTGTTCGCCTGAACCAGGCTGGTTCCGGATGCCGTTCCCGGTCGAGGCAATCGTATATGCGACAGTCTTCGGGTCGTAGCTGATCGAGCCCCCCGCACCGTTATAGGCGGTCGTCAGCCAGCCTTCCGGCAGCTCGGCAGCACTTGCCTCCATAGGTATGCCTGCCGGCATATAAGCAATAACAAGAAGAAAACACAGAAATACCAACATCACTCTCTTCATGCGATGACAGCCTCCTATCTCCCCTCTTGGTGACAACATGCACGGATCCGTCAGATCCGTCGAACCATTTAAGCGCTTTCATATTTCCGTTTCGCGTTCCGCCTCATCCCCTTCCAAGCTCAATTGCAAGACAGCCCTGCTTGCCTGTCTCCTCGCTGCACCAACGATCAGTCAAGCATGGCTAGTATAGTCTCGATCAACGTAATCGTTCAATAATCATTAATTAATAAACATAATCAATCCTTAACGAACTAATCATTTCTGATCTAATGATTATCTAATATTCAGATGAGCATTTCGGCTGTCCTTAGGGTGCCACTAGAGTGAAAGGCTGGGCGGAGCCCAGCCCCTCCTCATCAAACCGTACGTGAGGTTTTCCCTCATACGGCTTTCCGATGTTCGTCGTCATGTGCATGCAGATTACAAGAGCGTTTTAAG
>Ga0207747_1000562_pt1 | contig 39963 bp, 64 predicted proteins | sample HigsolmetaGSP11D_FD_184839 | JGI IMG/M metagenome (GOLD analysis project Ga0207747, IMG submission 184839) | High solid enriched microbial communities from the Joint BioEnergy Institute, USA - SP1-1-D (SPAdes) | ecosystem: Engineered > Bioreactor > SSF (Solid state fermentation) > Aerobic >...
TCCTCCAGACCCGCGGGGCGTAGATATTCATCGTCTCGCTCATCCCTTTTCCCTCCCTCAAAACAACTCCGACTGCGCTATTGGTTTTTTCAATATCCGGTATCGTGTATCATCTTCACCGCGGATCCAAACTGTCCACAACACTTCCATCGTCGGCGCTCCACCACGTTCTCCGAAAAGAAAATCAGGACGCCAATTTAACGGAAGTATCCATGCTGGCGGATGTTCTTCAAAGAGTGGCGTTCGCTTCGCAGCATGCCAGTATTGGGATTTCAGCAACATGGCGACGATCGGTGCAAATTGGATAGCGGTTCGTATAAAGTCCTCCGATAATGCGAACGGTGGATTGGTGATGATGGCGCACAGATCATCAGGCGGAAACATATACGGATCCAAGAAATTGCGCCCGCCGAAACCATAACCGGTGTGCCGAATGTCCGACGATATAACCTTCATCCTATATAAAGCAATCACCTCGGACATTGCTCCGTCACCGCACGCCGGTTCCCACACTATGTCCCCGCTCTTAAGGACTCCTTGACTGATTAGAAATTTCATAAGGGCATGTGTCACGTCCGGCGGCGTTGGATAATAGTCCAATTCGCGGCGTTTGTTTCTGTTGCTGTAGTTTGCAAGTACAACTGCATCCATTCCCAGTCCCCTCCCTCAAAATAGTGTGAGTTGCCTGCTAGACTCCGGTATTCCCCTTTTTCACACTGATAATATGATCGGGATTCACGCACCAATGTTTACCGTTCAACAGTGTCAACCGTATCATTTGTTTCCGTCTCCTTTCATAACATCCACCACGATGCCTTCTTCAGAGTATCTTCCGGGAATATGGTCATCAGGTGTGGCGTTTTTGTGCTGGTTCCTAAAATACAGTTCGCCATTTTCGTCACGTTCGACTTTGTACTGAACACCATGAAACTCCCAAATGTCTCCGACTTGAATATTCCTACCGTTTCGATCACGCATCGTTCCCGTCTCCTTCCCTCACCCGTTCCACCTTCTCTGCATTGATCGGTTCGGTTGTGGTGGAGAGGGCTTGCCCAGCAACTGACTGACCAACATAATCAATGATTGAAAGATATTTCTTTTTTCGCTCGTGAAAAATGTCGTCGTCGTGGTCAATCATGAAGTGTAGTGTTTTCAATTCTTCATACACTTTCTCCAACGCCGACCGCAGCTTAAGCAAGTCATCATGTAAATCGATGACATCTTGATCGCTGTATTGTCCCGATGTCACAAAACGAAACAACTCTTCTTTGCTCATTTCACTTAATTTCACTTCTGCTCAACCTCCCTATTCGCTCGTCCCATTACCCGATCATATTCCTGCCCGGGGTCATCAGCCCGTTTCTTTATGCGTTCCAACGCCGTCCGCAGACGGAATTGCTTCCAGTGCTCGATTCGTTCTTTATGCCACTCCAACATCGCGCTCTTTCTCAGGTATTCACTCATTGGTGTTCGCTCCTTTTCAAGCGCTCATAATACCGGAAAGCTTCTTCGATTTGTTTGATGGTGATGCCCTTCGCTTTAAGCGTTCGGATTGCTTGTTTTACTGCGGGATCGTTCATTTTCTTTTCCTGTTCCGAAAGTGGACGGAAATCAAATTTGCTCACTTGGATTCGCTCCTTTCACATCTCACATTTTCCGCCGGGGCAATCGTTTCCGTATACCTGGGATTCGTCTGGTAGATTATCCGGTATCCAGCTCAGCGCTTGCCTCAGTTGCGTTAGCGTCGTCGCGTCCAGATCACCGTGTTCTTCGATCACGTCTACCATGGCGGAAACGCGATCCAGGCGTTCTTGTAATATGCCGATCTCTTGTTCGAGCAGGCATATTTCGCAGGATCGGGCCAGTTTATCATGTTTGCAGATTGTCATTTCGCTCATCCTTTCTCGATATCGTTCAAACAACTTCTCTCGATACTCCGCAGCCCATTCACGACCATCTCGTGTATGATCTATCCACCAGTGACATGTTCCTGTGTTTACAGATGGACCACATAAACGGGCTACGTCCCAAGGTTCTGTCTTACCCTCTATCTTGTGTCTCCTGAGTAAATGAGCGTTCTGTAAGCCCATCTTCCTTCCGGTAGGATCATATCTGCCTATCGTCCATCCACAACGCTCACAGACGTTACCAGAGCGCCGTATAACCTCTTTTGAGACAGAGGGAGATATATTCCCCCTCTGTCTGGCTGTTGGCTTTCTACGTCCGTATGAGGGCTTTGGAACGGCTCTGACGGGTTCGTTGGCGAGGTTCATCTATACCGCCTCCTGATACTTGGCAATCGTCTGTAACGCGCTTAGTTGGCTCTTTAAGGCTTCCATAGCTTCAATGGCTGCTCTATACTGTCCCTCTGCCAAATCACGCTGATATTTATCGTCAGCCACGTTTCCACGTGCCATATCATTGATCAAAGTAGATGGGATGCCTTCTGCTCTCAACTTCACGATCTCTTGCGCAAGGTGAAGGCGATATGTCCGTTCGGTTACCGCTCTCTTATTCGCCAATTTGTATATCTCGTTCGCAGCTTTCTGGAGTCGTTGTGCGACATCGTATATCTCTTTGTTGAGTTGGACAATTTCCACTTAGGACACGTCCTTTCTAGAACGGGAGATCATCATCCGAGAAATCTAATGGCGATGAATATGTTCCACTGTCGTCATCAGGAGTATCACTATTCGGTTCAGCCCTCACTCGTTCCAGGAACCGCACGTTATCTGCCACGATCTCGGTCACGTATACTCTCCGTCCTTCGTTGTTCTCGTAGCTGCGAGTCTGGATTCGTCCCTCTACCGCCGTTAGCCGGCCTTTTCGCAAGTAGTTGGCGCAGTTTTCTGCAAGTTGTCGCCATGTGACGATGTTGAGGAAGTCTGTTTCCTTCTCTCCGTTACCGTTGCTGAACGGGCGTTCTACTGCCAGATTGAACGTGCAGGTAGCTGTTCCATTAGGCGTGTATCTGAGTTCTGGATCGCGCGTAAGTCTACCGATTAGTACCACTCGGTTAAGCATGTTTCTTTTCCTCCTTCTCTTTCTTCTTTAAGAGTGCTTTGGCAAGGACTTCCTCCATCTGCTTGAAGTTTAGTCCCTTCGATTGCATTTCTTTAACCCAATCGTCGAAACCGTCCATACTTCCTTTTCCGGTCTGATATTTCGCTTTCAATGATGCAGGAGGAATGTCCGTTTTCTGTTCATCTTTAGGTTCACTGGATCCTGTGTTGTACTTTGTCCGATCATTCTTGTAGTAGATGTCAGCTGCGAATCCTAGCGACTTACAAGCCACGCTGATTGCGTCTGTATAGGCCATTTTGTAGCACTCGTCACTGGTGTATAATCCATTCCTTTCTTTGGTGACGAAGGAACTTCCACCAACTCCTGGGATTGGTTCTGACCACTGGTCATTCACCTTGATGTAGAGATTGATCTCTACAAAACAAGCGACATCTTCACCCCCGCCTTTCTCTAGCCACTTGTTCACGATCTCTGTTTTCCATCCGAAACCGCAAGGCCCGAACATTTCCGTCAGCATCTTTATGCGCCACATCGGGTTGATGTCGGTCATTCCTTTAAGCCTTCCGCCAACGATTTCTTTTTGAGCGTCTTTAGGAACCGATCTGACTTTCTCGTAGATCTCCATGTTCTGCACGCTCTTCTACCTCCTCATAAGTTATTTTGATCGTTATGATCTCGTATTCTTCTGGATTATCCGGTGCATATGGGCTTGTCTCAAGGAATATCTTGAGTTCATCCATGTTAAAAAAACGTCTCGCCTGTGATAGTTTTGGTGTAAGAGGGAAGTTATCTATAGACCAGCTAAGATACCTTCCCGACCAGTGTTTTAGCGCCAAACGCTGCTTAACGTCAGCCATAGCCGTTTCACCATCTTTGTGGTAAACTTGATATGAGCAGTTTTCCTTAGGACGCTTGGTTGTGCGATAACCAGCGTCTTTTTGCGTCTCTGATGTATGCACGTGTGATTGCTCTCAGCATAATCTTGTTGTGTCTCCACTTACGTGCTAGATCGAGATAGGTCATAGTCCATTCCTCCTTCCTCAATAAATTTTTCTAAGATTTCATCTGCATTAATCAAATTTGAGTGGTGGCATTCTGTCTTGTACCGGATTCGATAATCTGCTTTGCCTTCTCGAAATCATATTTTTTCGCCATCCTAATTCCTCCCCTCAATTATTCCGATACACTTCTTCTGCTTCTTCCTCGGTTCGCATGTCCATTGCTTCCAACATCGCTTCTGCCAGTACCCATATTTCACTTTCTGGAAAACCTTCATTTCTTGCCGCTATGATCATGTATCCGATGGCTGCTGCGTTGTTCATGCAACCTCACCCCTTTCTACTGGAACAATGCCTTCCTCTTTCATCTCCTCTTCCGTGTACCATGCTGTGTGCCTTACTGGTTTTCCACTGACTATAGAAATCCATGTGTACGTCAATCCGATAAGCATCTCTCCATCATCGAAGTCATAACCGCTTACGATAGCCGTCTTGTGTCCTACAACCACTTGCGTGCCAATCGGATACATTTCCTTACCACCTTTCCAATTCGTTTGAGATCACCTGCCATTGCCATAGCTGCTAATAAGAGAAGGAATGCCATGAAAAACAGTACCCCTATTGCGATGTGAAAGATCAGATGCCCATTCACACGAAATCACTCACCCTATGACCGACTTCTCGCATCTGCTGATAGATCGTTGGATATGGGGATGATCGTTTGTAGTACCGATCAGCCAGCTCTAGATTTTTCTCTGTTAGATATAGATCAAGGTCGCTCATGTAGTCATCCAGGCAAGCGTGGTATCGTATCTTGTCCACTACCTCGTCTGGCATGATCAGCCTGATCTTTCCCATCACTCGTTCTATGGCCTTGTCGATGACATCCTCTTCGTCATAGGCGAGGCGTGGCGCAACTCCCCATCCATCTACCCTTCTGAGCGGAAAATCATCGTCAAACCACATTGTGATGATCTCTTTCCCTACCAGATCAGCGATCTTGTCCACCAGAGCCGGTTGCCATATGTCCGGGGATGTGCGGTTAATCGCCATCTCTCACAACCTCCAATCTGCTTAATACTTCCGATTCCCTTGCCTTCTGAATCCGATCCAATTTAGCCATAAGCCGTGGGTAATAAGCCTGGTAGAATGGTTTAATGCCCAAATGCTGATGGAATCGCAGATCCCGTTCCAACGCTTCCTTGATGATGCGAATATCCATTTCGTCCAGTTCGTTCAATCGTCCGACCTCCTAATGAGTTGATTCCAGATTCCCTTCTCTTGCAGATACTTCTCTGGATTCATCACCTTCTTTCCATTGATTCGCAGCGTGTAGATCCACTCTGGCAGGATAAGTCCGATCAGACCTTCTAGGTTTGGGTATTGCAAGGTATGTACTGCCGGAACTTCCCCATCCATTTCGCTGTACACACCGCGTATAATGCCTCGTAATTCAACCATTTTCATGCTCCTTCCAGATGCTGTATAATTGGCTTGTTGTGCTTGTCCGTCATAGGAAGCTATACAGCTTCCCCTTGCTCGATAAGTGATTCAACCAGATTGTAGAGAGCATCCGACAACCTTTCTCGGTCGATGCGATCTTGGTCAGGCGTCTTTGTGGCGTAATAGGAGTTGTTGATTCTGACCGTGGCGTTACCGTCTCTGTACTCCTTGATGATCCCCATAACATCACCCTGTATAGATGTATGCGCTATGGGAAAGGGGACTACCCTGGTATTCATGATTCACGCTCCTTTATGCATTTGTCTGAACTTATTGATGAAGTACATCTGACCTTTACCAGTCACTTTCGGTGTTCTTGTCATTCGTGGGGTTCCGTCAGAAGATTGGCGAGTGCCGATCTTGACTTCGAATAATCCGAGGTTCATGGATTTCTGAGTAGGCATGTTGTACTCGGATCCAGACCTGATCAGATAGCCGTTGTCTCGAAGCCATTTGAACAGCCGGACTTCTCCGATATCTATGCCGTTCTGCTTGAGTAGTTTGGCTAGGTCATTGACGTTGATCGTGTCGTCTGATACTTGGAGAGATTCGGCAAACAGTACTTTCGGCTTGTCTGCTTCGATCTTGGCTTGGAGTCGCTGCTTCTCTTCGTTGGCTTCTTTCAGTTTCGTAGCCAATCCAATGATGAAGTCTGGATCACTGAGTGTTTTTTCGATGGTTTCTGGCGTCATATATGCGCCGTGTTTGCGGATAGAGGGGAGAATTTCTTCAAATACATACCGCTCAAACTTTTCTGCGTCTGGAAGTCGGGACTTAACAATCAACCTATACAGGTTTCCCTCATCGATGAACTTCATTTGCTGTCTTCTTCCAAGCGAATCGATGACCTCGCGAAATGCGACCCCATCCGGACGACAGTGTTTCGTTATTGCATCATGAGGATTCGTATACCCAAGGGCAAGTGCCGTTTGTGTTGCTCCGAACATTTCCTTGCCGTCAATGATAGCAACCTCCACCTTTCCAAATCGTGGATGGTTGAAGATTTGAAGTTTCATGATTAATCACCCTTTCACGCTGATTTTTGGTCATCATGTGTTACATCGTCAGTAAAAAAAATATCTCTTTCATCCACATCCAGAGCGTCGGCTATACGGAACATCAGTTGACCGCTAATCGTTTTTCTCTCTCCACGCTCAATTGCGTATATTGTTTGTCTACTAGTTTTTGCACGCTTGGCGAGGGTAGAAATTGGCATACCACGACGTTCACGAATTTCTCTCAACTTGTTCTTCATGTGTTACACCTCCTTGATAGAAATGTATCACACGAATTACAAGGCTGTCAAGTATGAATTACAATAATTCTTGTCGTACTTGTTGTAAAGTATGTATGACAGGCGGTAACACTATGTAATGCATTACGCTTGGTTGCTATAAATGACAAGGAAAGGCGGTGATACTTTGTCTGAGGTAGGAAATCTGATGAGAAGAATCAGGGGAAAGGATTCGCTGAGGACAGCCCAGGAAAAAACAGGGATTAGTCATAACTACTTGAGCATTTTAGAGAAGGGCGTTGATCCTCGGACAGGATCACCTATTAAACCATCTCCCGATACATTAAAGGCATTCGCAAAAGGGTATCCAGAGGTAACGTATGAGGAATTGATGCGAGTGGCTGGGTACATTGAAAGAGTCGAAGAATCGAATTCACCATATATCATCAACGATCAAGCGAGGAACGATGCCATAAAAGAAGTAATTGATGCTTATAACCGCTTGCCGCCACATAAGCAAAAAATCGTTGATGATATGATTAAAGCATTATCAGAGGAATGATGCCAAATAAAGTACTAAACAATTTTTTCAAGGGCTTGAATCAGATGATTCAGTTCTTGATCATTCACCCCCTTTAACCGAGTGATTAAGTGATTGATCTGTTCCCGACTTGCATTTGATAGAAAGACCTCCAATCTGTTTGCCATAGGTTCAGCAGCTCCTTTATTTATATACTGAATGAAGGAGTTATCAATTTTATACGATGTTCCTTTATAATACAGAACACATGTTCGCTTTTCAAGGTAAAAAAATATGAATATGACGAGGGTGAGTTATGGTATTTCGTCCGACGAAGTGCCTTCTCCCTCAACTCTTGCAGGAGCGACACATCGATCCAGTCGTGTTCTACACGGAAATAGGCTTGTCCAGGCAACATTACTACGCCTATGTCACGATGATACGGATCATGTCTGCCAGTACCCCAAAGACTGTTGCAGAGTATTTAGGGGTTCCAATGGATGATGTTTACGAGTGGCAAGAGGTAGAAGAAGGCACCCAAACAGAGCAGTTTTAGGCCGCTCTGGGCGGACGGGTAAAACATTTGTTTTACCGTACCATATTATAAACCACGAATATTTATCATCCAAGTATGGCAATCATACCAGATTTCACAAGATTATCAAGTGAAATCGCTTCCATATATGTGAGTAACTTGCTTGGGAAACGATTGAAATATATTGCAATATCTGAGAGGGTGATTCAATGTCAGGAGTAACGAATAGCCATCAAAACGGATTAATATCTGCTGAAGAATTCAAAGCCATGAAGGAATCAGAAGTAAATGGGGTATTTGAACGACTGCAAGACGAACAGAAAACGGACTTCGAAAAAGCAAAGGAAGAAAATGATTTCTGGGATATACTATATAGTGATCTAGAACGATTCCAAGCTGACACAAACAACAATGATATAATAGAATACGAGGAATACAAGCAATTCATTCAGAATAAGGCTAATCCATCCACTGTTCAGTACCAACCTAATAAGTTTGAGTATTCCTATTCTATCGATCTCTCTGTTCTCATCGCCATTGGAATGGTTTGTCTCACTGCAATCATCATCACGATAATCCGAAGGAAATAATGGAGCTGATCCAACATGGAACGTTTACCTCACGGTGAATACGTAATATACCTTAGAAAAAGCCGTGCTGATCTGGAAGCAGAAGCACGCGGAGAAGGCGAAACATTAGCAAAGCATAAAAAGGCATTATTCAAGCTTGCCAATCACTATAAATTAAACATTGCAGAAGTATACGAGGAAATCGTCTCCGGTGAACGATTAACAGACCGCACAGAAATGCTGCGTCTCCTGGACAGGTTGAATGATGACCCACCAGCCGGCGTTCTCGTGATGGATCTCGACCGATTAAGCCGTGGGAGTATGCAAGAGCAAGGATTCATTCTGGAGACATTTCGCAGCAACAATGTCCTTATTGTCACACCAACAAAGGTTCTTGATTTGAATGACGAGTCTGATGAATTCCAGGCCGATATATCCTCTCTTTTCGCAAGACGTGAATTAAAGATGATCACTAGACGTTTACAACGAGGAAAGGATCTGTCTGCGGAATCCGGTAATTTTGTATCCGCGAGACCTCCTTATGGATATGATATTCATTTCCTTGAAGACGGCAGCCGTACTCTTAAACCAAACGATCAGGCTGATATTGTAAGATTGATGTTTCAATGGGCTGATGAAGGGATAAGTACGAGGGATATAGCTGAAAGATTAACGAAAATGAACATCCCCACTTACTTCGGGAGAAAAGAGTGGAACTTTAACGTTGTATTGCAGATCCTTCATAATCCTGTCTATATCGGACGAATCCAGTTTAGAAAAACATCACGACGCAAGATTAACCGACCGGATAAGAAGTACGACATCAAGAAACGCCCAGCGGATAAAATGATCGACGTTCAAGGAAAACATCCGGCCATCATTGACGAATCGTTGTTTCGACGTGTACAAAAAAGGCTGAGCGATAATGTTTTGGTCAGAACCAAAAAGTCTTTAGCACCTGTAAATGCTCTTGCAGGAATCGTAAAATGCGGCAAATGCGGATTTACGATGGTGTATAAACGTCATCCACTTAATAAGGAGTTAGGGTATCTAAGGTGCAATAACTTACACTGCAATGCCAGGCTTTCAAGGTATGATCTCATCGAAGAAAAAATACTGAACTTTTTGAATGAGTGGCTTAAAGGCATGAAGATAGACATTAAGTCACGTAAGCCGCGGACTCCCAACACAATCATCGTGAAGGAAAAGTTGATCAATGAGTTGAAAGATCAACTGAAAACATACGAGGAACAACGGATGAAGCAATTCGACCTCCTGGAACAAGGAATTTATACGCAAGAGGTCTTTCTCGAACGTTCCAGAACACTTGCCGAGAGGATTGAGGAAACGACCAAACGGTTGAATCAGCTGACAGAGGAAATAGAAATTGAACGGACTAGACAGAAAAACCAAAAAGAGATCGTGCCGAAGGTTGAACAGGCGATCAAGTATTATAAAACATCGAAGGATGTACAAAAAAAGAACCTTGTACTGAAAGGAATCATTCATGAAGTGAAGTATTGGAAAGAGAAGAATCAAACAGGTGATGATTTCACAATCGAGATCACACCTAAGTTCCCGGGAGAGTAGTTATCATTCTATGGTTTGCAAATTGACCATAGAATGATATCCATTAAGTGATTGCGCTATGAATGGTGTATATAATATAATTTAGTCAGATGCGGTGGCGGAATAGGTAGACGCACGCTTCAGCTACAACGGACGTATGCGCGTCAGATAACACGTGCTTGTAGTGCTCGTGATACGTCATGCAAGGTGCAAATCCTTGCCCGCATCATTAGAACTGTGTGTGTAGTAGGAGGCTATGCGGATGTGCCGACCGAAGAGAAAGCGCATCTCGACTTAACCGCTCGGGGATGTGCTTCACACGGTTCGATCACGCAGGTAGCCGTACTAGATCCGGCGTATGCTCGATCGGTGCGCCGTAAACCCTGCAAATGCTTTTGCGGTTAAAGTGATCGGCGTCAATCATGGAGACGCAAAACCGCGCATTCGTTATCATTCGCTAGCCTAGCGCCGGGCATTGTACGGCTTTTAGAAAGCCCCTGCTTATGCAGGGGCTTTCTACTTAATTTTCTACTTACATATTACTTATGCAATCGTCTTTCCTTTCTGAGTCGGAAGCATGAGTTCATACTGTTCGGCAAGCTGATAGAGGGTATACAGTTTTCTCTCGGCATCAGCTGCGTATTGCCCATTGTTGTAATAGATGCTGTATAGGTGATTGACACGAGCATAGAGTTCTTGTATGGCGATCGCACGATGTTCTCCCTTCCTCCGGTAATCCATCTCCATGATGATCTGGCGAACGTCATTCCTAACCTGGTTCATATCGAATCCTGGACATGCTGTGTTGTGCGTGATCTCGCCATGCCCTTTCACTTCATCGACTGGAATTCCGAAGATCTCCATGACGGTGATGATGGCTCCGTACAACGCCTGACGTTCATCATTGGTGAGAGATCGCTGCGTGAAGTTCCCTTCTACAACAATGGCAATGGTGTCGTAGTTGTTGGATTGTGTGTGCCAGGTTAAGGCCAAGAGATCGTTCACCTGCTGGATCTTTCCGCCTTTGATGTAGATGTGGTAGGCGATACCGCCATAATCCTTGCTGATATGATAGTTCGCATGCCCTGCTGCTGTTCCTTCTACCCCCGTATGATGAACGGAGATACGCTTGATGTCGCTGAATGAGCGTGGCCCCGATCTTACCGAACCATCCTGACGGCGAAGTGGCATTGTGAGCCATGAACCCTTTGGATTCTTTGGCAGCTTATCTGTGATATCCTCGATCTCTGGCAAGTGAAATGGCAGATCACTCGCCAACTTGATCTGCCTGAGAGTAGTCAACTGCGTCATTCTGCTTCGCCCCCCTCGCTCTGGCTGTATCGATTGCAGATTCACCGATAATCCATGAGATCACAAGGCCGGCGAATGTGAGAACTGTGTCCTGATCGATACCGAGATCAAGACCATCGTTCAGAACGACAAGAATTGCCGTAATAACGGCCATCCAGAACTTCCTGCTTTTGAAGCGTTGCATTAGTTTCAACCTCCTTAAAGTCATGTGTCGTTTGACAGATTGGACAATAGATAACACCTTTCGTGACAATATGAAACGCTTTGATGAGATTGGTTGAGTATTTGCTTCTGATGGCTTTAAGGTATTCGCATTCCATGTAATTCCCCTTTCTTTCAGTAACAGATCGATTTTTGCTTCTATGCGCTGTTGATTTTGAACATATTCCTTGACCTCTGACTCATCTTGAAACAGCCAAGGGATGAACTTCTGCATCCGTTTCTTGATCCTTCTCTGGCGCAGGATGACATATAGAACTGCCCCTAGACTGGATAAGGTCAGACCGTTCCTCCATATCGCATATCCGGCTTCGATCAGAAAGTCGTACAAATTGATCACCCTCGTATAAGAGCTTATCCGCTGTATCATCGGGTGGTGGATATAACCTTCTGAGAATGCGCAATGTTTTAAGAGAAACCGTGCAACTCATCGGCTGCATCCTGATCATAGGCATCACTCCTAATGAAACAGGCCGCCATTATCTGGCGACCTGCTCTGCAATTATATTCGCTTCTCTCGCAAGGTTATTAAGCATCTTTTGCAGTTCTCTGTTCGTTTCCTTCTTCTGCTCACTGGTCAATGTCTTATCACTCTCAACCGCCCTCATTTGCTTCCGAACATCAGACATGGCATCCGATACTCGATTCATGAACTTCCTCAAATCGTCATGGTATCCTTTAGGCACGACACCGGTCTGCTGAATATCCTTATACATGGTGTCGAGCTTATCCTTTGTCTCGTAGAACTTGCTCATGAGGTTGTTGGAGTAAACCGGATCAACGGTCACCTGGCGTAAAAGAGTATCCGCAACGGTAGCACCCTCACTTGTTGCAGGGATCCCCAACTGACCTAGCACGCCTGTATAGGACTTGATCAGGTGATCAATTTGCTTAGGAGATAAATTTAGCTTATCCCCGATCCATTTTGAAATTTCACTCGTCCTGGAATCATATTGGAGGCGTGGTGATACGCCTTCCAGATACCCAGGGACGATAGAAGCGCCTGCGAAGTTCTTATTCGCTCGGATATCGGAGAACGGGCCGAAAATCGTGTCTGCGGTCGGATCAGGAAGCTTACCCTCAATCGCCGTATCCTGGACAATACCGCTCATTCCGGCCGGCAGGAATTGATTGACCACTGTTGTCGCAAACTCCCTGAATGCATCGGGGTCTTCGTCCTTCCACATTCTCAGAATTCGTTCCGGTAGATTGGAGAACGGAACCATGAGCACTTGTGGTTTTGGGATACGGACGAATGGATTCTTCTCATCTCCTGTCGGGATCAGATAGTAATTGTCCTTCAGATACTCGGATGTCTCCTGGTATTCCTTCTTATCATGATTGAGTGCATACAGAACCAGTGTCGGAACCGTGATCGAAGCAAAGGCTTTTACTCCTGCTGCAACCGGATTGTCCTTGAATATACGTATGGCCTTGTCCAGACCCTGAACAGATGCATTCCAGTACAGGATGAATGGATCTAGTTGTGGTGACACCTTTCCCCTGCGCTTGAAGTTAACTGTGATGTCGTTGGCTTCGAACAGACCTCTCAGCCTGTTCTCGTAGGTGTCAGATTGCTTCACCATCCGCTTAAATTCTCCTAGCCGTGGAGCTGCTTCCAAGGCATTGTTGAAGTTCTCGATTTTTCCCAGGAGAGAACCGAGATAATCCTTCGGCAACCGGTTCCCAATGATCTCTCGCTTGCTCTGTGCGAGTAGATTCCGATCCGCAGCAACCGCCGATGCATGACCGCCCCCAACGTTCTTGAAGGACTGATACAGCTTCCCGTTGCTCAAGGCGCTCACAAATCCCTCAATGAGATCATATCCGAATCTCAACGGGTTGTTGGTTGTCTTGGATGCGATATATGCCATTGGGATATCTCGGAACATGTTTCGCGTCACAGAGAATACCGGGTTCGCGCCGGTTGTCAGCAGCTTAACAACCCTCGTTGTGTTGGAAATGGCGTTCATCAGAACTCCTTGCGCCGGCGGATTTAGTCCAGAAATGGCATCCAAAAGTTGAGGATCATTGATCCGTACATGCACCGGTTCCCCATTCATCATGACACGAATTACATTGTCCTTGTCCAAGTTCTTCTTAGAGGATTTGTTGAACAGGATTTCGAAGTCGTTGTTAAGCTGATTGACAAGACCGTCTATGCCCTCTTTCTCCATGATTTCGTTGATCTGCTTGATGGATGTATGACGTGCTGCCGACTGTTCGGGAACAAGTTCTGCCCATCCCTCCAGAGCTTCTGGATCCCTTCGGATGATGTTAACAAGGTTCTGCATGACTTGATTTCGTTTCGATGCCTTAACCATTGCGTCTACATTCTCGATGGTTGTTTCGATCGGGCTAATGATGAGACGTTGCGAACCGGTTTTTGAATACTTCCTCACCGGTGCGGACTGATCTCCGAATCCCCGTTTCGCCCTAAGTCCACTTCTCGACTTCTCGATCTCGTCAAAGTGACGTTGCATCGGGACATAGAACGGGTTTTCATCCAACCACTTGTTCAGCACATTTTCAGAGATAAGACCGGTGTCAACAAGCCAACTCTTAGCAAGGTTATAACGGAACTGATAGTATTCCTCAGCCATTTCCTTGAACTGCGGATATTTCTGTTCATACTCCGCTACCTTCCTTGCACCGAACTCCGGTGTCCAGTTCAGTTCATCACGGTACACCTTCTCCCCTCGGGCGTGGCGAGTTATGGCATGTTTATTTACCAGATAATCCTCGAAGTCAACTTGTTTGCCTTTTGGCAGCTTTTTTAGTATTTCCTTAAACGACTTGCCGATCACATTCCCCTTTGAGTCCACCATGTTTTCGGTCAGTATTTGCTTGGTGATGATGTCGCTTCCCCTGGAGGTAATAGCAGGGATATACGTTCCCTCACTGGCTTTCAGCTTCCTTCCAAGTATCTTCTCGGCGTTCTTGTCGAAGTTCTGGAAGCTGAACAGATCATCCACGGTGTTGATGTAGGATTGCTTGATCTTCGCATTGAGCGTGGTTTCAGGCTTCCTCGTCTTGGTCATGAGTTGCGACTTTGTATCGCTCGATAGGTTGTCATAAAGTCGTGCCTTTTGTGCGAACGGAACGATACCAATGCCGCTTACGTTGTTATCCCGTACTAGCGGATTGTCAGGGTCAACCTTTGCACTCTCGATCATGTTCTCGACCATTTCACGGGCGTTCTGGGCGTTTGTTGGTTCAACTAGTGTATTTTCCTTGATAGATTCGAAAACGCCGCCAGAAGGCGATTCTTGCGGTCTAGCGATGTTTCCTTCAACGATGTTGTTGTCAACTATACTCACTCCTCGATTCGTTCGCATGATCGAACCCTTGATTGGAGAATCTGTGATGTTAATAGCCGGATCCATTTCACGGATAGATGCACGTATTGCATCACGAACTGACTCAAGGGTTTTTACCGCTTCATCGTATCCATTATGTTCTTTCCAGGACGGCACACGATATCCAGCTTCAATGAAACCTTCATCCACATGCTTTTTTGCAAGTTCGTACAATTCTTTTCGGTTCGGTTTGCGATTGTTCTGCTTATAAAACTCCCGATACCATTCTGGGTTGGTCGATGTCCTTCCTACACGTCCAATCACTTCACCTTGCTGGTTCCGAAGCAAACTTCCTTGCTGCACGCCGCCACGATTAGCTATAGATGTTTTCAGATATTCATACTGGTCGTTGATCGCCTTTTCGTAACGACTCTTAAGTATACGAATTTCGTTTTCGATTTCCTTCAAGTCGTTACGAGCTTCCTGAATGTTCTTAATCCGTGCGGAAGTATCCGGACTAGCTTCTGGCAGTTTGAAGGTATACTCATTCACAATTGGATCTGATCCGTATTCTTGGATCCTTCTCTGCTCCGCCTGTTTAATACGCTGATCACGCCTAGGAGTCGGTAGCGCAAGTGTTTGTGGAGTTATTTCTTGTGGTCGATATTTTATGACGATTCTTTTCACTGATTCACTCACAAGAGGCATTAGTCCTCCCAACGCACCACCAGCAGCCCCACCAATGGCACCTTCAACAAGCGCATCCCTTTCATCCCCTCCACGAGCAAGAGCCATAGCGCCGCCTTCCACCGCACCTGTTATGCCTTCCCTAACGGCTTCATTAACGACTCGTTGAGCGGTAGGATTCGACACCTTTGACGCTGCGGTCTGTGCTATCCGTTGTGTAACAGGGTTGTTATAAATCTGACCCACAATACTGGCTTGTCCTGGAACAACGCTTGTCACGCCGCCTGGGTTGACAAATACACTTCCGAGTGCACCGCCAACATCTGCGACTGTATCAGCGATCTTGCTGCCGGTTGTTGGCGTTTCGAATAGCGGCTCTTGCCCTAACATCCCAGCAGCGCTCTGTCCGACACGAGAGAGGAAGGAACCGACTGGATTCTCGAGAAAGAACCGGTCAATGGCTTGATATCCACTTCTTACCGCCTGACCAAATGCATTGTCTGGCAGCATCTTCGCCCGTTCGGCATCCCGGTATGCCAATTCCTCCTCGATTGATCTAACACCGCTGGATGGCGCTGTTTCTCTCGCCTTTGATTGTTCCTCATTCAACCTTGCAAGCATTGGCTTCTCAATAGGAGGTGTTTCCGGTTGTGTCCGAGTGAGACCGGTAAGCGTTTGTGTATCGGCGTATTGCTTGGCGGATTCAACTGCTTTCTGCCTTTCTGCTTGCTTCAACCTATCCGTGTCCGCAATAAACTTATCATGAGACTGAACGGCGGTGTTGAAGATGTCCATTTTGATGGCCTTGTTCTTTTCCTTAGTCTCTTGCTCCAGGCGAGCGAACACGCCTCCTGAGGATGAGGGTGTCTGACCTTGCTTCAATTGTTCAAAAACACTCATCAGATCACCTCGGAATGGTTATGCTGAACTGATTCTCCTGTGGAAGCGCCTGTATCAATGCCCGGTATCCGTCATAACCGTAAGCTTGAATAAAGGCATCAGCGTTCTTCTCAAGGGTCTTTTTCGCTTCTGTTGGATTTGAAATCACATACTGATAATCTTTGGCGAAGTCGGGACTTGTCTTGTAGTCGCTGGCTCCCATCGTTTTAGGCTGATTGAGAGAGTCAAGGTATTGGGTGTATCGTCTATCTGCATCAAGACGATTCGTCTCAGCGTTCATACGAGACGTTGCGGCGTTCATTCTTGCGACATCCAGATTGCCAAGTTGAATCTGACGGTTGAGCGCATAGTTCAGGCCGAAGCGTCTGACATCCTCATCAAACTCAGCTTTCCACCTTTGGTCTGCGATCGCATCCCTAGCCGCCTGGTATTCCATCTGCTCGCGTTGGAGTTGAAGTTGCTGCTGCTGCATGTTCTGATTGAACTGCTGATTCCTCGCATCCAGCGTCGAGAACACATTCGGTATATTCGCCGCAGCTTGTGCGCTTGTCACGTTCGAATCAATCCATGATGTGTCTAGACCCATTGACCTCAGCTGTGCCCTGATTGCATCCCCTTGTCCCTTATACCTCGCATATGTTTCTGCCCCCAATCCCGGGCGCTCTGCTTCTTGCTTGAGTGCAAGCAGTTGTTGTACCAGAGGTTGTGCTTGATTCGGAATGTATGTTCCTGTCAACTGTCCTTCCGTCACACCGCGTCCAAACATGGTATCGTCTCGGTTAGCGTAGAGGTTGATCAGATTGCCAAGGTTGGAAAGTTGGTTCAATCGTTCGTTGTACGCCCTCTCGTATGCCGCTTGTTCTGCCTGTGCTTCTGCTTGTTGTTGGATCTGACCGATTTGAGAAGCCGTGATCGTGCTGTTTAGGATTCCTCTCTCGTTGAGGGCTTCCATCGTGTTCTGGCTCGCCCTCCTCGCAGCTTGTTGGATGGACGCATACGACGGATCGGACTGTACATTGTACACGAGTGGAGCAGCAGCCATCTGCTGATACTGCTTCAGTAGATTGTCCACTTGACTGCGGTAATCGGTTGTTGGTGGCATAGGAACACTGGCTCTTGGGATCGTGGGAGTAGCTGTTGCTGTCATAGTCGGTGTACTACTTGGTGTGGGTACATTGGATCTTGGTACACTGGAATACGACGCTTGTGTCGAATTTGACTGTGGGAACGGAACAACGTTGGACTGTGGGACGGGAACATTTGACTGCGTTTTCTTCTGTTGTGTGGAGTATGGATTCGGTACGGCCATGTTATCACTCCTTAAATAAAAAAGCCGCCTATTGGCGACTTTTGGTATAATATAGTTGTCCAGTAAGCAGGGGCAGTCGGCATCCATCTTCCCATGAAGGGAGGTGATGCCCATGAGTGTTTATGAAGCCATATCACTCATGATCTCCTTTGGAGCGTTAATTGTGATGATATTAACGTTTAACAAAAGGAAATAGACCGCCCCTCTGGTAAGGTATCGGTCTATTCCTTGGTGTTTAGCCGACTGCCTTCGGCTTACTGGATGACCGCAGGTGCTGCAACATCTGCGGTCTTTACTATTTTTATGATAAATCATGCTGTTTATACGTGCAAGGTTATTGTTGCTTCACCTCTTCTAGTTGTTTTCTTAAAGATTCCCAATATTCCAGTCTTGATTGCAACTTTGGCAATTCGCCACGGTACATTTCGATAATATGCTCAGGATATACAGTTACGCCATTCTGACTTGCTTCCTCTTGTATAGATATTGCATGGTTCAGCGTGTTCATCCATCCTTTGATATCTCTGATCCGTTCTTCGACATATTCTATTGTTACGTTTTCTGGAGGATCGAAGAATAATCTATCATAAGAGTATCCGAATGGACCGACTTGACTTCCAGGAATCACCTCATCCACCTCATCTTTTTGGTTAATTGATATACCATCCTTTACCGGCCATATATCAGGAGCAGCAATCTCAACCGTTGTTGTTTCTTGGTTCCAGTTCACTTCATATCCCATGACTTTCTCAACAATCTCACGCACCGGAAGATACGTCCGTTGGTCATATACAATTGGTGCAAGGTCAAGATCGACATGCTCACCCTCGACTGCTACTTTGATATCAGGATTGACATATGCCGATATTTTCTCGTATGCTGTCTGACCTAACGCTGACACAGGAACCATGATGATGATACCCATGATAAACCCAAGCAGAAATTTCCTCATAATCCTCATTCCTTTTCTTGAATTTACCATGAGTATAAAATATTACACCACAGTTGTCAGCACTCCATTGGTAAAATACAGTGTTTTTGTTCCACCAAAACCATCACCTACGACAACAGGGCCGTTGTATCCGTTGAAATGATCGGCCTTGTTATTGATTTCATCCTCCAAGTCCATCACGATATTCCATATGCTATCCCCACTCATCTCATCACGCAAATTGTTGAAATTGACAAAAACAATGTCATCCAGTCGGATTATTGGGAAATCAAGTCGAATCTCCCTTGTCCCGTTGAAAGACAGGTAGTAAGAGTTCATATCGAACTCAACATAATCGCTCCCATCATGAATCCGAATATATGGATCAGTTGTCCCTCCGTAGTAATTGACGCATCCGATCTGAACATATTTTGTCGCATTAGCATAGAATGTGATTTGATTGCTGCCAGGATCAATGACAATGCGCGGATATGTCGTCGTACTGGAATACAACGCATTCCCCTGAATCGTCCAACCGCCGATCATACCTGCCAATGCCGTGATGATTCCCGTGATAGATAAGTTTCCGGTATCAAGATCAAAATTGAACGTGTTGGTTGAACCGTTATTCGCTACGATTCCTTCTTCGTTGATGAGATACCACTTGGTTCCCTTCCGTACTCTGATCTCGTTGATGTTGTCGAAGTCAATACCACCATCGTTTAGCAGGTAATTCAACGTTTTCTGAGTCTTAGCCAGTTCGTTTGTCAAATAGTCGATTTGCTCTTGAAGAGTCTTTTCGCGTTGTGATTGGACGATGTGAATATTTTCGGTTGGCATATCATCACCTCATTGGCATTTCGCGGAATTGACGTGTGATTTCGTGTATCGTTACTTTTCCCGTACCCTCTAATTTGATCCTCACCGCATTGGCGTTTGCAATAGAGTTGGTCGGAATCAGGATTTTCTTGAATTGCATATCCGCATCGGTTGTGAGCGTCTTTGCCAGAACCCAATCATTACCCCTGACGGACGGGCTAAGGTAAATTCTCATCGTGCTTCCTGCCGGCAGATCAACCACCACATAGAGTTTGAACCAATGCTGTTTACGTGCCGCTGTAGCCGCTGTAAACGGCTTTGTCACGGCTTTCCACGATATATTTGCTCCATTGTCCTTATCGCCATCTAAACGCAGCACACGCCCCGTAGAATCGCCTATATAGAGGTCTTGTCCGATACGAATCATGTGAGTCGGAGAGATCCCCGTCCACGGATACCAAGCTTGGTAACGCGGATTGTATTGCAGGATGGTGTCAGTCTCGGTCGATTTATACGGGATTCCAAAGTAGATATGCTCTCCATCACTAGCAGTAACTGACTTAGATAGATTCGCCTTGTTAGAATCGCGTATAAACGACTGTACGGCCTGCGAGAAGCGTTTTTCTGGTCTTACCCCACCTTGATATAGGTAAATTCCATCACGACTAATAAAGGGCATTATGTCGTCGTGGATCGATGCCGCTTTATCCGCTACGACACCAATGTCTGTAGCGGCAGGCTGGAGTCTGTAACTCGTTGGCCCTTTGCCCCATAGTTCGTAGATGGAGGAAGGCTTCAGAACCGTCACATGACCGATACCCTCGTTCAAACCGATGATCGTTTCCCCGTCATTCGTTTCATGGACGATCGATCCGGCATCGTCTACGGTTGTCCAGTCATCAGCCTTATTGAGTGCAGAAAATCGTATCTCGTTTCCTACCGCACAATATAGTCGATTGGATTGGGTGCAGATGTAGTTACCACCGGATGGAGCGCCTGACAGATTGGAGACGGTTGAACCGTCATATCGCTTGATCGGATCCACGCCATTACTGCCGATAAGATTGATGCCAGACAGATTCCCCTTGAAGTTAGCAAACGTCCATTCCGCCGATGTGTTCAGACCGGTTGCAAGCTGCGTCCATGTACCGTCTGAATTAAGCCTTCGCCATGTGCCATCATTAAACACCATATGCAACTCTTGATCCTTCCATGCACCCATGCCAAGTACACGTGTCCCGAATTTTCCTACCTGCGTATATCCCGGGCGTGTAGTGAGCGCAGGAAATGCCGAAGGGGACATGTTTTCCAGATCAACAAAAAGGGACTCGGATAATCCGAATCCCTCATCATCTGGCTTATATACGCCTTGAAAGGTTCTTATGGGTATAGGTTCACTTATTCCACGAACTGGATTCCAGTATGCCAAATGATCACCTTCTTTCTGTCGCGCATAATCGTCCTAATATGTTAAATCTCATAGGTAATCGTAAACCGTAGAGTATCGTTGGCCGCCCAAGTCATCGGACTGTTAGATTGCACGGGATTAGGGCTGTTGTTGGTGTAAAACACCGCCGTAGTGCTGCCTGCGTTTACTTCTACAAGACCAACATACATTGTCGTGCCAGAGTCAAGGATACGGGCAATTCCTTGAGCGCGTTCGCCGCCCGAGAGAGCGGGAAAGGGAAGTGAAATCTGAAACGCCCCTGTACCGAATGTCGTCGTTGACCCAGCGGTTAGATCTACCTGAACAGTACATAGCCTGCCTGATAAAGTGTATCTGCCTTTTAGTGTGCCGTTACCAATATCCGGTTGTGTACTCCCATTCGTCGACCACTGCGGGGTGTACGCCGATTGATACACCAGTATGCAGTCCTTTGTGGGCAGACCTGGGGCGAGTGTGTTAAACCCATTTGCGTACACTTCCCTTTCGGGGGGATCCATCATTGTAAGCAGAAATAATGACGGGATGTCACTTTGAATGAAATACATATTATCATGTAAACTACTTGATGTGAGGTATACGTATCCTGATACTATCGTTACTCGACTAACACCCGATTTGTGCCAAATGAACGAATTTACCCCCACTGGATTTGTGTTCACTAAGCTCCCAAACGTGCAATTCTCAACATACACATCCCAATTTGACCCATCTAGTACGATAGACGGGCCTCTGCTTTCGAAATAACAATTCGTCAGGGAAGTGCTTTTTGTTTTTAGAAATTTTATACCAAAACTCTCTCCCGCAAACTCAGTATTTAGAAACTGGTTGGCGACCGCACCTATTCCCGTCCCGCAGTCTACTATCGCCGCCCCTTCTCCCCCTCGGAAGAAGCATGTGTCAAATATATTAGCGTTTGAAAAGTCCTTCCCGTCGACTTTTAAGGCTATACCTGACACATCGGCACGGCAATTCTTAAAATTATTCCATAGTGTCCCGAGTATGGTTGGGTCTCCTACCTCAAAACCATCTACACATTCGATCACTGATACATTTTCGATCACACAATGTACGGCATAGGTCATCTTAAGCCCAAGAGTGCCATTTCTTAATCCTAGGTTCTTGATAGAGTAGGTGATCTTATCAGCTGTTACGCTCTCTTGCACCAAGATCGCATGATCACCGCTACCCTCAATAATCGTACCGGATTGATTGTTGTATCCTCCCATCACTCCGAATATCTCTAAGCCGGAGACATCTAAAGATGCGCTAATTTTATAAGTGCTAGAAGGTAGGAATACTGGTGTTTTATTATCTCTGCAGTAATCAAAGATCGCTCCTAATGCTGCTGTGTCATCCGTCGTGCCGTCACCTAGAGCGGCGACAAGTGGCGACGGTGGATGTTTGACGTTAACAGCTCGTGTCAGAGTATCCGCCTTTAATTCATCGAATAGATTAGTTGGCGTATCTGCTGCCTTTATCAACTTCTCCAGTTCCCTTGCCGCTATTTCCATTGCTGTTGACATATGATCACCACCTATTCGTTATAATGACTCGTTTATTCCCCATCTTCCGAAGATGCCGTTCTGCGTCCTTCAATATCTCGTCATACTTCCGTTGGAAGTTATTGACCATATCAACGTCTCGCTGAATCTCTGCGATCCATATTGCCAGTCCATATACAAGAATCTCGTGATAATCCTCCGGGAATGTGGGGACGGTAGACAGATTCGATGCGCTCAATTCAACATGTCTAGGCTGGTAGAAAATCACGCATGTCTGATCAGGCGTGTTGGGATATAGAAAAAGATGGTCTGCCACGACCGTACAAAACGGTCTGTTTGGCCTATCATCTTCCGGTGTGACCCTCTTGTATTCGATCCCGTTCACAACTACACTTCTGATCCGTTCTTCAGAAACGTCATCAGGTAATGTGTAGTATGGGATGTTTGTCGTGGTGAACTTCACGAATTTATCTGGTACCGGAAACCTCCTGAATAGTTGCTTGGATATCTCGTTGATTGTGGTCACCTTTTGCTGTGTTGATATGTCATTGTCTATCAATAGATCAACCCGTTCAAGGATCGTTTGCAGATTCACACTATCACCGCCTTAGTCGATGGATCGGCTTACCTTCATACGGAAGGAAGAAAGAATGTTGTCAGCCAGGTCATGCGCCATGTCGCTGATTCGTTTCTCTTGCTCTCGTTCTCTCTTGTTGAGTTCTTGATCAAGGTATTTGAATATGTTAAACCCGTTTCTCGGGTGAATTTCCATGTACTTAGCGACCGTTCTATGGTCGAGTTTACCTGCTGGCACAGTAAATGCGACGTATTCTTCTCTGTTCACCGGATCATAGCAAATGAGCCTATGTAGTCCTCTCTTTTCGTCAAAGTCAATTCTGCGGAAATAATCAGGATCGTATTGTTGAAGTCGTTCTTCAATGTGATAGATGTCATATTTCGCCATTATCTACCCCTCCGTGATAATGAAAAAGGGAGAGCATAAAGCCCTCCCTCATTCGCATTAATATCCTACCGGTTCTGTCAGGTCTTCCAGCGCTGTGTGTGCGTTCCTCTTGTAGGTAATGAGTGTCTCATAGCAGAACATGGTGGCTTCGTACTTGTCGTATCCTGGAACCTTGGAGAGAACAGCGCCCTTGTCATCTTCCATCCATTCGAAGTCGGACAGTTGATACAGGTCGAGTTCGTCCATGTCCAGGAAGTACATCTTGCCGGAGTGATGATAGCGGTCAACCACAATCGGGCGACCATCATATTCCAGCGTCTTGTGACCGCCTTCAAGTTCCATTGGAGAAACAATTCTCACTTGGTTTTGAAGCAATGCTTCATATGCTGCACGAATGCCGTAAGAAGATGTGATCATGTTGATCTGGCTTCCTTGCAGCTCTGAAAGATCAACAGCCTGCCTCATAAGCTGTTGGCTGAGAGAACGAGGCGTGCCGTTATTGCGCAGTACGTTTGGTTTCCACCATGTGTCTGTGGCAGGGTTGATACCTTGTAGAGAAAGTGTCGTACTCATGATACCGCCGAGACCCATGGCTTCGTTGTTGTAGTCGCCGGTCACAACGGCAATATCCGTATTGACAGTTGTCACGTTTGCGCCAGAGATGGTGATTGTCTTGTTTGCAACATCGATCGCAGTGATTTCACGCCCTGCTACGGATACCACGCCGCCGGACGAGATGATGTCGATGATCATGCCGACTTGGAAGTATTTCACGCTGTCCACTGTCAGTGTCGTGGTGGATGTATTCGCATCAAATGTTGCCAACTTACCAGTACCATCACCAAACAGAGCGCGTGCACGCTGGTCTTTCAGGTCACGCAGCAGTCCTCTCATTTCGGAATCGACGGCACGAATGAAAGCACCCTTGTCGTTTCTCATGGCCTTGATGGTAGGACCAGTGATTTCGATCTGACCATACAGGTACTTCGTATTCCCTGTTGATTCCTTGTATTTTTGGTGCCCAGCAGCCGGAAGTTGAGCGCCTTCAGAACGGTAACCAACACCATTGTTTCGTCCATAGTGCAGAGGAACGTAGAAACGCTTTCCTGTTGCCTCCTGCTTCTTTGCGACAAGCTTCTGAATGACCGGATTGTCATTGTTCAGCTGCTCACGCACCGGCGGCAGATAATCTTCTTTGAGTACCGCATTTGCGGCGGACAGGTCAAATGCCATAGTTTATCATCCTCCAATTATTTGAAATAGTCTCTTTGTAACGCCCTTTCTCGGGCTTCTGCGAATGTTTTTGGTGGGGTAGGCGCTACTGCACCTGTTCCCCTTGCTCCATCTACTTTAGGGATGTTTGTCTTTGCTTCAATAAGCTTCTTCATGCCCTCCTTTTCCGCTTGTTCGAGCTGCTTTTCCAGGATATCTGCTTTCATGGCTTTGAAGGCAATCTCTGGATTTTCTGTCTTGTTCTCGTACATATACTTCCAGAGCTCCTTGTAATCCAGAGGTTTGCCATCCAATTGCTTGCCCTCACAGAATTCCTTCAATGTCTGCTCGAACTGTTGAGTCTGTTGTGCTTCCTGTTGCAGTTTCTCGATCTCATCAACTTTTGCTGCTTTTCTCTCCAGTTCGTCCAGACGTTTTAGGACTTCGGGAGGAAGGTTTTCCTTCTCCGCTCTCTCCTGCAACTCTGCGAGTTCAAGCTGCTCTTTCAAGGTCATGGGATCGCTGATGTTGTTCTGCTTCATAAGAAAATCTAGTGCTTTCCTTGCGATATCATGATCCTTGTACTTTTCCAACTCCGCTTGACGTTCTTTTTCCCACTTCTCACGCTCTGCTGCGAGACGTTTGGCGAACGCCTTCTCGAAGCTGTTTCCCTTCTCCTTTGGCTCGGCGGCAGCCTGTTCTTCTACGCCCGTTTCAGGATCGGATTCGTTGTTTTCTGGTGGTGCAGGAATTTGTTCCTCGGCGGCAGGAACACTTTCAACGCCCGTTTCTTCTGCAAAAAGTTGCAGATCAAGTGTCAATGCATAAGGTTTCTTCATGGTACTTCTCCTTTCTTAGCGGCGGCCTAAGATCATTCAACGCCCGAACGGTTGTAATAGAATAGGCCGCAGGATTCTCACCTACGGCCTGTGTATTGAACTATCGAACTTCGTTAGTTGAATAAGATTACTGTTCTACAGACTCCTCATGTGTCTGAATCGCGTAGGTTACTCCGTCAAAATCGGCTTGAGTAAACCAGCCTTTTGCCAAGTAATTCGCAGCGAAGATGTTCACCTGCGGCTCTGTGAAAGACCCATCCCGATAGCCACGAAGCAGATTAGTCTTGAGGAATTCGGTCATATTGAACGTCATCAGCTTCCACCTCCAAGCGAGACAACCGCATTCTCCAACTCTTTGATTTTCTTGAAGTACATCTATGATCTCCCCTTCATGAGTAAAGATTGCTGTCTTATCCCCTCTTGGATGATCTTTGCTTCGTTGTCCATTTGCTTCATAGCTAGTTGATGCTCTCGACTTGCAGCGGTCTCCGCAGCCTTAGCTTGTTCTTGCGCTTGTTGCGCCATCATCTGCTGCTGTTGCTGCTGGATAATAGGAGCCATGATTGCTTGTTCATGTTCAGCGCAATGTTCATCGATAATCGCCTGTAATTCGGGCGGCAGATTGTCGTAAAAAGAGCCTTTTCGGAACCGATTATGCACTGCTAGATGCGTTTCATGGTCGTAAAAATCCCTTACTACCGGCAGCTTGACGGGCGGTTGTGGAGGTGGTGGTATCACGCCAGGAATCTGCATTTGTTCTATAGCTTGCTGATAGTGTTGCAGATTCTGTCGATACTCGATGATCATATTAGCCGTTTCAGGATCGCTGAATAGCTGTTCCCACTCTCTCTGCTCCATCTTCGCCTTGTTTTCGTCCAGTTCCACATCATCAAAGTAGTCTGATGCTACTGATTGACCGAGCATACGAGCCACCTTTCGCACGTCTGGTCGTCCAGTGCGAGGATCGACAAACATCCCAGCGCCCCACATCTGGAATATTTTTGCCTCTTTAACTGCCCTGACTTCCGGCAAGGATGATCCCGGGACTACATCGACCACCTCATTACCGGATAAATCAGCGCCAGAAAAGGTAAGCGCCTCAATCTCGCCGTTTTCCCCGACAATTCTGAGCATTTGCTCCTCGGGAAAATGCTTTTTGACGAGTCGCAGCACCTTCTCGCCCCACTTCTTAATGCCTTCCTCGTAGGAATGAGCGGCAAGAGCCAGCCTTGTTTCGTCCTGTTCAACGAGTAATTGCAGCCCCCCATACGTATCAACGCCACTCGGCACGCTTCCCTGGCTGATCTCGTGAGCGCCGCTGATATCCTCCATATCAGCTTCGTCACGTTCCATGGCGTTTTGCCATCCAGCTCCTGGTTCGATACCGTTTTCCCTTGTCGGCTTGTGATTCTGGATTGGCAAGTAGTGTACGATTCCTCCGATCTCGTCTGTGATCTCTCCCTCGTCTTCGATTGAGTTGATCGGCACCATCCATTTCCCCGAACCCATTTCCTCCAGCGTCTTGGCTTCTGCCGTTCGCTTGACGTTATAGCTTTGCTGGGGGACGGTAAGGTCTTTAACCACACCGTCTGCAATGGCTGTCCCGAGGTTGGAGATCATAGGGAAGAATATCCATGGATTTTCTCCTGGACTCTCGCTGTAATCCAGTACCTTTCCACCAGCGATGGTGATTTTTCGTCCCTCTGGATACTTGGATGATGGCCACTCCCAGTATTCACGTACCATGGCATGATTGGTATAGCGTTTCTTGGCATCAGCCTGTAGTGACAATTCAAAGTTAGGTCTCAACTGGATATCTTCTGCCCCTACCTCTACGCCATACTTTTCTTTGATCTCGTCCACGTCTTCGGGAAACTCATGCACCACCCAGCGAATATCCTCAATATCCTCGGCAGTCGGATCGATGAATAGCTGCATCTGATCGACCACGAGCGTGCAGATTTTTCCTGTTTGCGTAACTCCTGGATCTACGCCCAATTCAGCAGCCTTATCCTCGTCGATCACAACCGTGTCACCTTTGGTTTTATCGACAAACACCTTAAGTGCCGGCATCCCATCCACGAGCATGTGAAGCTTGAGCCTTCTGCTCTTGTGATCCATCCGATCTTCTTGCCATTGATACTTCAAGAACTTTTGACCGGCTCTTGCCACCTCAAGCCGGTCATCGTCGTTGGTATCCGGCAATACCTCGAGTTGCACTTGATTTTTTGTTAACTTTGCCAATAGAGTGAGGATCAACGGCTTGATCTTGTTGTATGTGTACCGTCTCTCGTTGGCTCCGGGTTCTGGTATGTACACCATGCGCCGTACATTGTCCCACTTGATCCACTGATCTCCCCTGTAAAATGCCCTGTTTACTTGTATCTGCCGGATCATACGCCAGTTCGTGGCTGATTCTCGTCTTTCGTCCACAAGTTTGATCAGTTCGTCAGACTTCTTCGCTTTATTGCCTGATTTTCGATTCAGCAGCTTCATTCGCTCGCTTTCCTCCTACCTCTACGGGGAGTATCAACACCCTCCTCAGACGCAATATTTTGCCCTTCTGAGCCGTTTTTGACAGCGGTAATGGTATAACCCTCTACCGTCACCGGAATGATCTCAAACGGGCGAAAATGGAGGTCTGGAAACCTTTCTGGATCAGTACCTTGTCTGTATGCATCATCTGCGTCCTTCGCTGCAACAAAATGGCGAATGTATCCACATACGAGTTCAAACACTTGCATGATTTACACCTCCTTATGCGATATATGGCGAATTGTCCCTTTCTTCCTCCTGCTGCTCCGCTTTTTTCTCACGTATGACCTTGCTCGTGTACTCCGCAAATGTCGGCGCTTGGATGCGGTCAAGCAGATCCTTGCGCTCGTCCAGCCATTGATCACGCATTTCCTGCATCGTTTTCTCGTATCTCCTGACCATATCCTGGCGATCGATAAACTGATAGATGATCACACCGCATAGAACGGCTATTGTCACGTATATCATGCGATAAATCCACTTCCTCTCTTGCGTTTTTTTGCTCGTTTTTCAATTTCTTTAAGATGATTCCAGGCTTGCTCATCTCGTGTCGGATGCTTAACCTCCTCCTCGATCTTGCCGGATATGTAGTAGTATCTGTGCAGCGCTTGGCTCATCGCGTCTACCTGATCATCGTTCGCGCCTTTAGGGAAGCTGGCGCACTCTTCGACAAAATCATGCACCCATTCGGCTTGTCTCGGTAAATACACGTTTCCGGCTTCGATAAAGGAAGAAACCGCATTTACACGAGCGACTTTACCACCTTCAGGGTTGACCGCAATTATGCCTGGTATCTCTATCTGTAGCGTTTGGATTATCGCTGATCCGTTTGCCTTATCCTCAATCAGTTTTAACCCAGCTTGCGGGTATTTATTGGTCAGGTTGCGTATCGTCTGCAACGTCGCAGGAAAATTCATTCGCGCCCTTACCTGATCAATCAGATAGACGTTAGTGCCATTACGCCCCCACACTTGGCATACCACATAGTCACTGTCATCCTCATCCTTAAACGCAGCATCAACGCTTATGAGCATTGATCCAACCTCTGGCAACACATCGTAATAACGCCACCAGTCGCGCTTGATCATGTTACCTTCTTGGCTCGACGGTCTACCTTGATAAAGCGCGTTGTAACTGGACGGAAAAGCCTTTCTTTCCTCGATAAAGGAGTTTCCATACCGCTCCGACCAAAGCGGTTCACCGAGTTGACGATTCAACGGGTTTCCTTCTTCTGCTATATGCTTTTCATCACATTCCAGAGGCAGATTGATTTTTTTCCACGGAAGAACTTTTCCGTACTCTGGATTAAGCAACCTTCCACACAGGTCATCCTCATGCCATCGTGTCATGATGATAATGACGATAGCACCCGGGTGAATACGTGTTGATATAGAGTCTTGCCATTCGTCCCAATGCTTTTGCCGCATGACCTCGGAATTCGCTTCTTCACGGTTTTTGATCGGGTCGTCGATAATGATGCAATCACCCAGGCTCGATCCGGTAATGCCCGATAAAATACCACGGGAGATCATGCCGCCCCTGGTCTTTTCGCCAGTCTTTGCGTCAATGATCTCCCACTCACCCTTGCTGTTCGTGTCCTTTGATATTCTTATTCCAAAAAGTTCTTCGCCATATGTCGTTATCTTATCACGGTTTCTCGATCCGAATTTACTTGCAAATCCCTCATTGTACGATACCTCGATAACGCCCTCAGCTGGAAAATGACCAAGAAAATAGCTTGGGAAAGTCTCGGTTATGTGCATCGACTTGCCATGCTGAGGAGGTACGTTGAACATAAAATACTGCGTTTCTATCGGTATCTCTCCGGCCAACATCCTTTTGCGTTTATTTACGGCTTCGTTAAGCACATTGGCGATATATTCGCCGTGTCTGGTGTAGGTATATATCCGGCTGTGTGTATACTTGACGTATTCATAATAGTCCCGCCGCGCAAGTTCTTTGCGCACATCGTCAAGGTTCGGCAGTTTTGCTAAGGATATGCTCAAGCTGCTTCAACTCCTCGACAGATAAACCGCTGAGATCAACTTTGCTGCTCGTCTCAAACGGTTTTCCGTCTTTGTTGCCAACATCGACTTCTTGCTTATCTCTCCACGCTTGCGGCCTGCGATTCTTCAGCCAGAATATTTGAGCGGTTGTGTCAGGGTTAACGAACTTCTTTACAACCTTAGTCACTACGATCTTAGGATCGCCGTTTTCGTCCAGGATCGGTTCACCGGTTACCGGATTGTATAACGGTTCCTTCGTCACTTCCTCGTACTCGTACCCCATCGCCCTTTTCAGCAGCGCATTCTCGACTTCCACGTCTATGTCGTCCTTGCCGTTTTTCAAGGCCTCCGCAAACTCTGGATACTTATTCTTGTATTCGTAATAAGTGGCAGTTCCAATCCCGAGATTGTGCGCTATCTGTTCATCTGTTAAACCATCCCTAGCCCAAGCTTCGACTAGGTTAAGTTTCGGCTTGACGTGCGAATCGTATTTGCTAGGTCTGGCCATAATCTCACCCCACCATTCATAGATTATACAGATATCAAAATATATCACCGTGATGTCGTGATAATTTTATTCATGATTACGTATTTCCATGTCGTTTGTGCTTCTGGCTCTATGCTTCATGCTCTCGTAATAACTGGCCCACTCTTCATGTTTCTTTTCCCAACTCGCCATCTCAGCCTTAAACTCATCCGAGCAGCAATCCACTTCCTTCACATCGTGCGGAATCGTGATTTTGTGAGTACACTTTGCATAGTAAGTTTCAAAGTCAATGATAACTGTCTGATCTCCGATCTTATCCCCACGCTCTTTTTTCGGTGTATAGCTCCATTCGCGCAGCAAAAACCACTTATCATGAGTGGTTGTCAAGTAAAGCTGAACTTCTTCCCACTTATCTCCTACCAGGTAGACCGTGTTTTCATCCGGCGCATAAAAATAATACTTTTCCATATCAATACCTCCAAATTTTTTTATTCATCATCCTGCATACATATACACGCCGATACATACACTGGCATTCCCATCATAAGCATCTCAATCGCTTTGCGCTGCTGATCTATCTCATTAAGGCGCTTATACTCTATGATTTCATCCGGTGTGCCTTCTACTTCTACACCTCCGATTACTGCTTTCACCTTCCACCCTCCCTGCTCAATATCTCCCGTATCTGCTGCTTATACTGCTCTATCTTCCGCCGCTCGATCTGCTTCCTGCTGATCCTTATATGTGTAGTCGGCCTGGCGTCCTTATCCTCGCATCCTGTGCATGTCACTCTCTTGCATGCAGGACAGACTTGCATATAAATCACCTCAAATAAAAATACCCATATCCGCAGGGCTAATATTTGCGGACTGGGTATTTTCTGTCGATCGGCATGATCAACCTATTACCATTATATCTCATAGATATCAATCCGTGTGTTAGGACTTTGTTAGATTCAGTTCACAAAATGTTCACAATTTGTTCTTATGTGTTCGTATTTACATGTGTAAATACACGTGATATTATAAAGACAAGAAGAACGAAGGAGATGATCAAAATGAAGTTCACCTTTACCTGCGGACACGTCGAGGACATCCGAGTAACAAGCAAGGATCACATGCTGGAAATGAAGGAGTATGCTGCAAGCAGCAAGTGCAGCACTTGCACTAAGATCGACCTTGCGGCAGCACCTCGCAAAGAGCAACTGACACTCCCGAAGCTCACCGGCACCGAGAAACAAGTTGCCTGGGCAGAGCAGATCAGGGGAAAGGTCGTCCAGCAGCGGGAGGCGGTGCTGGAGAAGATGCAAAGCGTCAAGCCTACAGGCATCTTGCTTGAAGGCAAAGCATACCTCGCCGGGTACATCGCGCATCAGCTCGACAAGTACATCGAGACGGAGACCTCCGCCGCCACCTGGATCGACACCTTCAAGACCTTGACCTCACAATTCGCCAAGCATCCGGACTGGGCGAACGTCATCGGCGGCATGATCCAGCGCAGCGGGCTCTTCGGCCTCGACATGGACGACATCAACTTCCTGCACTTCGTCGCAAAGGAGGGTTAACGATGAAAAAGATCCCGCGCACATTCCGCATACCGGCTGACCTGGTCGAGCGATTCGACCAGGCGGCTGAGATAACCGGAGTCGACCGGACGGAAGTAGTTGTGCAGGCTATCCGTGAATATGTGGAACGAGTCGAGGCCGGAAACTTCTGGAACACGGATAAGCCGGTTACTATCACATCCTTCTACGCTCCTGAGCTCGGTAAGTGCGAGCTCAGCAGAAGCGTCCTGATCGACGAGGACGGCAGACCGACCGTGAAGCTGTACACGCCTCTCAAGGTGCTGAATCACGAGCGCACGGCCATGATCGACGGCGATGCAGTCAGGTACGACATTGAGCGAGCATACGCCGACATCGACTTTAAGGCTCGGAAGTGTAAGGTCAAATACTCGGTGTGCTGGATTGGCGGACTCGTCGAGCAGCGGACAGCGGAGTTCGCAATCGACTGGAGCTGGACAAACCGAGAGTATGATGTAGCGATTCAAATTTTCCCGGTATAAAGAAGATGTAAACGGATGGGAAGACGGTGCAGGAAATACGATCTATGTTGAATAACGAATAAAGCCCGTCGATCTCGCACATCGACAGGCTTCGGGGATAGAGACGAGCACCGCCATCTATCCCCTCCAGTATAACACATTTTTGGAGGGAACGAACTATGAACAAAATAATTGAGCAACGAATTGTTAGAAACGATTCCGATGTTGCAAGAGTCATCCTGATTGAGTTAAAGAATGGTTACGGCGTATATTATCACATCGAAAACGAAGATCGTTACAGTGAATGTTATACCACTCCAGATTATTACGAGGCTCTGGAATGCTACAAAAACGAGATTTTCCGCAACAGCATTAAAAACGCAATTCTTCGAGTAGCAAAAAGGCGAGTGAGCAGAGGTGCCACAAGAGAGCACATCAGAGAACATCAAGAAAAGCTGCTTAGCACCTGCAAAGATTCAGATATTAGAACATTTATCCACTATATCGATCGCATGGTTTTTGAACATTCCACCTGATAGGCGTAATCATATTATGACCCTCCTATGCAAATAGCCGAGGATTATCCCCCCGGCTATCGCATTGTTGATCATGATGACCAATTCTCTCAAATCCACATGCGCCAAAGTGCGCATGACATATACAACTGTATTATCTCCTAAACATTTACATGTGTCAATATAAAATCCCCTCGTTAAGAGGGGATTTTCACTCTCATTCTCGGCACTCTCATGCTGATCTGTCTGACATATCCTTCGCTTAGGTGTACTTCCTTTGCTATTTCATGCAGTTTCTTGCCCTGCACATCACGCATGTAGGCCACCCTATTCTCGATCTTGTCCATCTGCGACATGACCGCTTCCATTCGCTGCTTATGCTCGTATTTTAGCGACAGGATTTCCTTGCACTCTTCAATCTGCTGATCGATTCGCTGTATCCTCGCCCAATAGTCCGGGAGATTGATCACCATGTACCCAGCACCCGGCATGCCCGTGTAATTGGCGCATAACCTCGTTGCTGGAGGTTGTATCATCTTTTTCGTTAGGCGTCTGCGCTCTTCTTTGAGGTCGTACATGCGGATCGTCCACATCTCGATATCTTGCAGCAAATCCCTGTATCCTTTCAGGTTGTCCATGCCGATCAACTCCTCTTATGCGCTGATTCGCAGATTCAGATGACCTTCTACTCTGCTCAACCGTGCTTCGATTTCCTCAATCCTCTTATGGAGAGTTGCCGTTGATACGTCCTGATCACTTTCAGCGCTTCCTGCACATGCGGCTGTGTCTTGTACCATCGGCGATCCTGTTCCCAGATCAGTATCGCTATCTCGAAAGTCCTCTCGACTTACTTGATCTTGTTGATCAGTTGAATCACCTTCTGCACCGGCCACGTTGTCAGTAGTTCGATCTTCGGCATCAGGAAATGTGTTGCCCGCAGGCATACCTCCTACTGGCTTAGGCTTGATCAGGTGTCCGAGTCCTGCACGTTGTAGTGCCAGCTCTCTCGCCGACATGATCGGCTTATCGTCAGTGATCGTGCTGGTGAAACTGATCTTCAGACCTTCCGGTTTCGTCTTCTTCGATGCGGTTGCAAGCTGCTCAAGCTCCACAATCTGCGCCTTCAAAGACTCGACTTCACGCACAGCGGCATCTCGTTTCTTCTCGGCGTCATGTTTCTCAAACGTTGCTTGTGCGAGTTGCTGCTTAATACCGTTTAGTTCGTCTTGCAACTTCGCCTTTTCTTCATTCAGCGACCGGACGGCGTTCCGCAGATCGTTTGCTTCTGCTTCCGCCTGTTCCTGCGCATTACGTGCTTCGTCACGTTCTCGCTGCGCCGATGCGATTGCTTCCTCGTACTTCTCACGCAGTTCCCGGATAGCTGCCAGGTTTTCCTCGTCCTTCGATGAGATCACAGCCTCATAATATTCAGTCGTCTGGTCAATCGCGGTGTTTACGAGACGGCGTATTTCTTCGTTTGCGCGATGATCGCCGAATATTTTGTCATAGTCGTGCGGAAGGACGAACGTTTCCTTCATTTCCTCCTGCACAGCCTTTCGTTCCTGCGCTTCTGCTTCCTTCTCCACCTTGCTTTGCAGTTCCGTCAAGGCATTGCAGATCGCCGTGTACTTGCCCCTATCAAAAGACTCCTGACCTTCCAGGTAGTCTTTCAACTCCTGCAATGTCTCAATATCCAGAGCGAGCGCTCTGTTATAGTCCATCCCTTCGAGCAGTTGTTCCTTATCGATCATTTTCCGTCCTCCTTATGCAAAATAAGCATAAATCTTTATCATATTATATCATAAAACGCATAAGCAAATCCACAAAATATAGGGGGATTAAGACTTTTTGACACAAAATGTTGGGTTATACCGGTTCATACGTCAGCTCGAATATATCTGGTTTGCATGGGTAGAACTCACCTTTCACGCCTTTGATGACATAATCACCAATGCTGGCAAGATGCTCGCCTTCAAGCGTCTTGATAATAAGCCCTCCTTCAACTTTGCTGTGGTCGATATAAAAGTTGTCGCCAGTTACCTCTAAAGGTTTGTCTGTCTTGGTGTAGTTCGTCAGGAAATCAAACATTTCTCTGTGATTTTCGCCTGTCCACTTAACCGCATCAATTTCAACTGGCTTCTTTCGATACCTTACCATTATCAAAACCTCATATTTTCGTTTTTAAGCCGTTTTTCACATCGGTAGATAGATTCATCATCCATTACCAGAAACGCGCCTAGAAATGGCGTATATTTCGTTTAACGCGAAATTATGAGGGAGGACAGGAACCGTATAGTCAAGTTGATACACAATAAACATCCTCCCCTCCCTTCTGAGCCTGTCTATCAACTCAGCTTGACCTATGAGTGTATACACCCACTTGTGCCGGATTTTATCTCCTTCCCACCACGTTATCTTTGCTATTGCTGTACGGTCTATAGTTCCATCACCGCCAGAAGTGCGGCCTTCGCGATCGCCCCGGCCGGTTTGTTTGACTTCGCATATGCGATTTGATTTGCAGGATCAGCTTCGTATACACCGACCGACGTTTCTTCATACGGCAAGAGTTCAATGCATACCACGTATCCTTGTTTTTGCAGTTGTTCCGCCACTTCCCACGCGGCGGATATGTCGGTGGAATAACGGTCAATCATGACTCTTACGCCGTTCTTCTCGCGAAATTGACCATGTACGGTATATCCCATTACCTTCTCAGCCACAAGTGCATCTAGTTCACGCCCCGGAGCCAGCGCCAACACTTCTTCTCTCGTCATTCTTTACCACCTCACTCTTGTGTATTCTTACAAACTTCTTTCTCCCGATTTTGCAAATATAGTATTTGTCTAGTTCGCCGATTACAACAAAGGATTGTCCTCTCCATCTTGACTTTGGTTTTGTCTGGATCATGCTCCTACCTCCTTGATCGGGATATTGTACTTGTACTCAAATAGCCGCTTTTTCAGCTTGTAGGCTTCTGTCCGTACTCCCTTTACATCGATGATCTCCTGCCGTCCGTCTGCGTATGTTACACGAAAGTCTGCGATATAGTACGTTGCCCTGATCTTTCGTCCCGTCTCTGGATGGGTGTAGCTTGGGATCAGTTCAAACTTGGGCTGGAGTTCAAAATCCGTTACGATGCCGGCACGCTGCAATAGCTTAAGTTCGTGGTAATAGTTTGCTTCGGCTAGGGAGTCAAAGGTGATACCGTCGATCCTTGTTTTCTTTGCGCCGTATTTGTGGGTTCTAAATCTAAGTTTCCTGTTCATCCTCATCCTCCTTCCTAACCACCCAAGGTTTATGTTTCCTCAGATCATGCTTTGTAGGCGTACCTGGTTCACGTGTGCTGTATACCATGCCGCGTATGAGTTCACGTAAAAGGGGTTTCCCCCTCGTACATTCAAATTCTTGCCATTCTTTCTCTGTCATGGGCATGGAGAAGTCCACCTCCAATCTTCCATTCTCGGCGCCCTCTCACTCTCCAGCATGTCTCTCCATTCCCGTTCTATATCCTGTCGTATAAGTTCACACAGCTCTTCGATGCTGATCTCGTCCATTTACGCACCTTCTCTCAACCGGTAATTGAGTTCACGACCGCCGATCATAAAAACGGTGTAATCCATGCACATTTCCGCTAAACGACTTCCTAATCCTTCGTCCAGGTCGATGATCTCGTCCATCATCTTTTCGCTCGAAATGAGCATGGGTCGCTTATTGAGATAGCGATCATTCACGACCGCGAATAGTTGCTCTAGTTGGAACTCGGTCGGCATCTTCCTGCCTTTAAAGAGATCGTCGATGTACAACACCGGAACTGTCTGCATCTGCCGTATACGCTCGTCCAGCTTTGAGAAGTCGTCCTTTAGGTTGTTTAGTGCCTCCACCCACGGAAAGTACATCACTGGAACACGATGTTGAATGAGGTAGTTTGCCACCGCCATGAGCAGATGGGTCTTTCCAGACCCTGGCCTTCCCATGATGGCAATGCTGTTCTTGCGTGTGTCTTTGATCGAGTCAAAGTTCGCTGCATAAGTTTTGGCGCACTCATAGGCTCCGTGTACGGATGATGGTCTGCCCGTTAGGATGAAGTTGTCGAAGGACTTAGCCTGGAATTCCTCAGATATTCGACTGGCCTTGAACAGATTCCGTATTTTCGCCTGATTAGAGCATTCACAAGGAATCCACGCTTCGTACTCGTATCCAAGTTCCTCGTTCCAACGTTTTGTGAAAAATCCACCACGGTCATTGCACAACTCGCAAGCGATCCTGTAGTTCTGCATTTCCTGCTGTTCTGATCCAGCCTGATTTTTGAGGTTTTGGATTCTCTTCTTGATCAGTTCGAGATCGAAGCTGACTTGTCTCACTTCGTTCACCTACTTTCCGCTGCTGATAGTTTTCCCAATCCTGATAGATTCCAGCTTCACAATATGAGAAGGTGCGGATGGAATCCTTCGGATGTTTTGGCTTGAAGTTCTCAAACTGACGGTCTATACTCCTGATAATGAAATCTGTCGGGATTCCGTGCGCCAACATTTCTTGCATGATTCGCAAATCTTCTGGCGTAACATGGAACCCTTTTCCCCTTCTTCGAACAAAATGCTGTTCGATTTTTACGATTGGAGACCCTATATCATAATCATCTATATATTTATTGTCATTATTATCATTATTGATTGTGTCTCCGTGTGGTCTCCGTGTGGTCTCCGTGTGGTCTCCGTGTGGTCGTTCTGTGGTTTCTCGATTCTGGTAATCCTCATAGTTTACAATGAAAATCGCGGTTTTTTTGCGGTCTGATTTTTTGATAATCATTCCGTCTTTCTCGCAAAGTTCCAGAAAGTTTCGTAATTTGGTCTTCGACCAGCCCCACCGTTCCATCAGTTTGAGTTCTGACGTAACGACCTCTCCACGCTTCGCTTCCACGATCTCATTGCCGAGAGGAAACCTGGTATCCTTGTGGTTAGCCATCAACAGCAGATCGATCCATGCTTCAAATCTTGAGAACACCCGTTTTTCCTCATAGAGCCAGTGATGTGTGATCCGTCTGTGTATGCTTATCCAACCTTCCACATCTTCACCCCTCCTTTGAAGGAAGGGGAATGGATACCCCTTCCTTTGTGTGATTATTCAAGCCGACTTACTCTTAAGCCGCTCAATCATAATCCTTGCCTTTTCTGCTTCCTGCTCGTGATACCGATATCCGTTTGGATCGTGTTCTAAACCTTGCATCCTTTCGGTGTGGTGAGTGAGCAGCATCTGCCAGAAATGAATTGATTTCTCTGGGTCAATCGCTTGTTTCAGGAGCACCCTTCTGTTCCTCCAATCCGGCGAGCTTTGCAAGCTCCGCCATCGCTTTTGTTTTGACGGAGGGAATGTCGTGATGATAGTCGATCATCGCCAACCGCCACTCCAGCACCTTGCGGGCGACTTCGGCGGGGGATTCGGTGACTATACAATCACCGTCATAAACCGTTGTTTCAACATACGTATTACCTTCTTGGTTAACATGCTTTCCAATCGAAACAATGTGGTCAGGATTCACGTACCATGCTTCATTGCTGTTTTTCAGAGTCAACCGTATCATTCGTTCTCGTCTCCTTTCTCGACTTCTTCCCAATATGCGTCATAACGTGCGGCTCCGCTTAAAATACCTTCTTTTGTTTTTACAGCGAAATATCCACCATATTTTTCCCGTAAAAATTCCCGAAAATCTCCTTCGCAAATTTGGAGAACTGCGCCGTCTGATCTTCGCACAAGCCTATACATCGTTCCCGTCTCCTTCCGGTGCGTTGATGCTGATTTCACATCCGCAACACGGGCATTCAATCCGTTTCACCTTCGCCGCATTGGTCGGTTCGCTCGTGGTGGAGAGGGCTTCGTCGATGATCCGTTCGACGCGTTCAATCGCGTTTGCGGGATCGCCCCAGCGCAATTCCGATTGTGCCATCTCCAACGACGCCCGCAAACGCTGGATTTCGCTGTCAAGTTGAGCATTCTCGCGTCCCAATACTTCTGCTATCGCCTTCCATGTACCCTCGGATTCATCGGCGTCAAATGCGCCGGATAATACCGCATTCCTAAAGTCATGGTAAGATTCAAGATCAAAGAATATTGTTGCGTTTTGTTTCGTGTACTCCAACACCGCTTTCTTGTTCAGGTATTCACTCATGCGTGTTCGCTCCTTTCTCAATACCTGTAATGTCCGCCCGTGTGCTGTATCTCGCCTTCGTCCTCGTCAAGGCGGTTTTCCTTTCGCTGCTTCTCAATAAACTTTTTCAGCATGTCGCGTATTTCCCGTTCTTGTTCGCACGACATGGCGATGTTTTGCTTGTACAATTCCAGCAATTCATCAAACGTCACAAATTCAATGTATGGAAACGGTTCATATTCGTCTTCCTTGGCTACGAAGCTGTATTCATTATCTCCATGACTTCTATCTGTCGATGTCATGTTTTGCAAATTTACGTACTGTATGCCGCCGGTTTCATCATCGACGTACAAGTGGTCGTGGCTGTTTGTACCTACAATGTGTTCGTGTCCCGTCAATTTGTCACGGACTCTGATGACCGGAAATCTCACCGCCGTTCGCTCCTTTCACATCTCACATTTTCCGCCGGGGCAATCATTCCCGTATACCTGTGACTCATCCGGCATATTATCTGGTAACCATCTCAGCGCTTGCCTCAACTGCGTCAATGTCGTCGCGTCCAGATCACCGTGTTCTTCGATCACATCGACGATTGCAGCAATTCGGTCGAGACGCTCTTGCAAAATTTCTTCGCGTGTCATTCCACCGTCACCCCGATTTCTGCCAGCAATGTTCTCGCCCTGCGCCCACCGTCATTGATCTCTCTGCCGCGTGCTAGACGCTCGTAAAACCGCAAACACTCGATCAGTTTATTTCGTTGATCAAAATACCTTTCGCAATCTTCTTCCAGATCGTTGATGATTCGCGCGTAAGATTCAGCCACTTTTTTCAGCAGTTCGTTTTG
>Ga0207747_1000564_pt1 | contig 39868 bp, 32 predicted proteins | sample HigsolmetaGSP11D_FD_184839 | JGI IMG/M metagenome (GOLD analysis project Ga0207747, IMG submission 184839) | High solid enriched microbial communities from the Joint BioEnergy Institute, USA - SP1-1-D (SPAdes) | ecosystem: Engineered > Bioreactor > SSF (Solid state fermentation) > Aerobic >...
AGCGCCGCGGCCAGGCGGCGCGCCAGCGTGCCCTTGCCGGCCGCGGCGGGGCCGTCCACCGCGATGACCACGGGGCTCATGCCGTCCCGCGGGTTCGAGAGAGTGGAAGAGGCCGGGAGCCTGCAAGGATGATGCATCCGGTTTCCATCACGCCACCTCGATAACCGCCGCGCCCGCGGCCTGGTTCACCAGCCCGGCGAAGCCGGGGAAGCTGGTCTCGATGAAGCCGGCATCATCCACCGTCACCGGCGAGCGGGCGGCGAGGCCCATTACCAGCGCGCTCATGGCGATGCGGTGGTCCATATGCGTCGCCACCGTCCCGCCGCCTGGAATGGCGCCGCCGGTGCCATGGACCAGCATGTCGTCGCCCTCGATCTCCGCCCGGACGCCATTGGCCTCCAGCAGCGCGGCGGTGGCGGCGAGCCGGTCGCTCTCCTTCACCCGCAGCTCCTTGAGGCCGCGCATCCGGGTGGTGCCCCGCGCCGCGGCGGCGGCCACAGCCAGGACCGGGTATTCATCGATCATGCTGGGCGCGCGGCCGGGCGGGACATCCACGGCGCAAAGCTCGGAATGCTCCACGACCAGGTCGCCGACCGGCTCGCCGCCCTCGGTCCGGGCGTTCTCGACGCGCAGCTTCGCGCCCATCTCCCGCAGCGTGTCGAACAGGCCGGTGCGCAGCGGGTTCAGCCCGACATTCTCGATAACCAACCGCGATCCCGGCACCAGCAGCGCCGCGACCAGCAGGAAGGCGGCCGAGGAGGGATCGCCCGGCACCAGGATCGGCGCAGCCGCCAGTTCCGGCTGGCCCTGCAATTCGATCACCCGGCCAGCGGGCGTGTCCTCCACCCGCAGCGTCGCGCCGAAATGCCGCAGCATGTTTTCCGTGTGGTCGCGGGTCGGCTCCGGCTCCGTGACCCGCGTGATGCCGCGGGCGCAGAGCCCGGCCAGCAGGCAGGCCGACTTCACCTGGGCCGAGGCGACCGGCAGCCGGTAGTCCAGCGGCAGCGGGTCCGCCACGCCGCGGACCGCCAGCGGCATCCGCCCGCCTTCGCGCGACCAGAATTGGGCGCCGGTGGCGGCCAGGGGGTCCGTGACCCGCCGCATCGGCCGACGGCGGAGCGAGGCATCGCCGGTCAGCACGGCGAAGATCGGATGGCCCGCCAGCAAGCCGGTCAGCAGTCGGGCGGCGGTGCCGGAATTGCCCATGTCCAGCACATCCGCGGGCTCGACCAGCCCGCCCACGCCACGGCCGGCGACCTGCCAGCGGCCAGGGCCGAGGCGCTCCACCACCGCGCCCAGGGCACGCATGGCAGCGGCGGTGCGGAGCACATCCTCGCCTTCCAGGAGGCCCTCGATCGGGGTGGTGCCCACGGCGAGGGCACCGAACATCAGGGCGCGGTGGCTGATGGACTTGTCCCCGGGGACGCGGAGGCGGCCGGAGAGGGGCGCCAGCGGGGCGGCGCTGCGGAGCGGTTTCGGGGAGGTCGTCTCGGCCATGGCGGGCCGCGTTTGACACGGGCCGCCGCCTCGTGGCAATGCGGCCAGCCCTAATTTTCCCGCCCCGAGGCTGCACAACCCATGGCCAAGCCCGAACTGGGCCTCAAGCGCGTCTGCGTCGCCTGCGGCACGAAATTCTACGATCTGACCCGGACCCCCGCCATCTGCCCGAAATGCGGGACGGAGCAGCCGGCCGAACAGCCGCGCCTGCGCCGCGCCGCCGGCAGCCTGCCCGCCGATGACAAGCTGAAGAAGCGCGCCATCGCGCCGGAGGTCGAAGGCGAGGAGGTGGAACTCGAGGATGTCGAGGCCGACGAGGTCATCGAGGATACCGAGGAACTCGAGGACGAGGCCGAGGGCCTTGGCGAGGACATCGAGGTCGATACCGACCGCGACGAGGAGGGCTGACCTCCGGCCGGCGGAGGGCCGGATGGCCCGGAGCCGTGAACCGGCCGGCGAGCCGGCGGACGAATCGGGGAGCGGCATGGCCGGGGCCGGCACTGGGACCATATTCTCCGCCATGCCGGCCACCGCCCCGCTGTCCCTGACCCGCCTGATGCTGCGGGACTTCCGCAGCTATGCCGCGCTGACGGTGCCGTTCCGTGGGCGAATCGTCGTCATCAGCGGCGAGAACGGCGTCGGCAAGACCAATCTGCTGGAAGCCATCAGCCTGCTCGGCCCCGGACGGGGGCTGCGCGGGGCGCGGATGGCGGAACTCGCCCGGCGGGGGCCGGAAGGCCCCCTGCCCTGGGCGGCCGCCGGGCGCTTCCAAGGGCCCTGGGGTCCATTCGACATCGGCACCGGCACGCCGGAAGGCGGCCCGCTGGAGCGCCGCAGCTTCCGCCTGGACGGCGCCCCGGTGCGGGGCCAGGCGGAACTGGCGGAGCGTGTGGCCGCGGTCTGGCTGACCCCGCAGATGGACCGGCTGTTCCAGGACGGCGCCGGCGACCGCCGCCGCTTCCTGGACCGCCTGGCCTGGGCGTTGGAGCCGCACCACGCGCGGGAGGTCGCGGCCTATGACAACGCCATGGCCCAGCGCAACCGCCTGCTGGCGGAGGAGAGGCGAGGCGGCCGCGCCGATCCCGACTGGCTCGCCGCGCTGGAGGACGCCATGGCGCGGCACGGGGTGGCCGTCGCCGCCTCCCGCCGCGGGTTGGTGGGGCGGCTGAACGTGGTGCTGGCCGCCGGCATCACCGGGGCCTTCCCGGCGGCGCGGCTGGAGCTGCAATGCCCCGTCTCGGCGGCGCTGAACGGCGCCCCGGCGCTCGCGGTGGAGGACGGCTTGCGGGCGGACTGGGCGGCAGGCCGGGCGCGGGATGCGGCGGCGGGAGCCACGCTGATCGGGCCGCACCGGGCCGATCTCGGCTTCATCCATGCGCCGAAGGACCTGCCGGCCGCACTCTGCTCCACAGGGGAGCAGAAGGCTCTGCTGGTTGCCGTGGTGCTGGCCCATGCGGCGCTGATCGAGGAAGCCCGTGGCTTCGCGCCCCTGCTGCTGCTGGACGAGGTGGCGGCGCATCTGGACGCGCCGCGGCGAGAGGCGCTGTTCGCGGCCCTCGCCGCCCTGCCGGCCCAGACCTTTCTGACCGGTACGGATCCGGGTATATTCGCCCCCCTGCGCGGGGTGGCGGAGGGCTTCCGCGCCTTGCCCGGACAGCTCGTTGCGGATATGGATTTTCCCGTGCCGGAAGCCGCCTGAATCCCTATATAATCACAAACCTCCCGCAGCGATTTTTCAAGGAGTTAGCCGCCGGCATGAGCGACGCCGCCGCGCGCGCCGAATCCACCCCGACCGAGCCTGTCGCGCCCCATGGGGCGCCCAATGGCGGGGCCGATTACAACAGCGCATCCATCACCGTCCTCAAGGGGCTGGAGGCCGTGCGCAAGCGGCCGGGCATGTATATCGGCGATACCGATGACGGCTCGGGCCTGCACCACATGGCCTTCGAGATCATCGACAACGCCGTGGATGAGGCGCAGGCCGGCTACGCCACGCGGGTCGATGTCACCCTGAACGGCGACGGCAGCGTCACCGTGCGCGACGACGGCCGCGGCATCCCGGTGGAGATCCATGAGGAGGAAGGCGTCTCCGCCGTCGAGGTGGTGCTGACCCGCCTGCATGCCGGCGGCAAGTTCAACCAGAATTCCTACAAGGTTTCCGGCGGCCTGCACGGCGTCGGCGCCTCGGTGGTGAACGCCCTGTCCGAATGGATGGAGGTTCGCATCTGGCGCGACGGCCTGGAGCACTTCATCCGCTTCGAGAATGGCGAGACGGTGGAGCCGCTGAGGGTCGTCGGCCCCTCGGACGCGCCGACCGGCACCGAGGTCACCTTCAAGCCGAGCTCCGCGACCTTCACCAAGACCGAATACGACTTCGCGGTGCTGGAGCGGCGGCTGCGGGAGCTCGCCTTCCTGAACTCCGGCCTGGCCATCTCCCTGAAGGACGATCGCCACGTTCCGGCGCAGGAGGTGTTCTTCCAGTTCAAGGGCGGCCTGACCGCCTTCGTCGAGTGGCTGGACAAGGGCAAGGAGCCGCTGTTCCGCCCGCCCATCTCCCTGGTCAGCAAGGACCAGGACGGCATCCGTGTCGAGATGGCGATGTGGTGGAACAACAGCCCGCGCGAAGTGGCGCTGTGCTTCACCAACAACATCCCGCAGCGCGACGGCGGCACCCACCAGGCCGGCTTCCGCCAGGCGCTGACCCGCGTGGTGACGAAATACGCCGAGGAGCTGGCGAAGAAGGAGAAGGTGGAGCTCTCTGGCGAGGACATGCGCGAGGGACTGACCTGCGTGCTGTCCGTGAAGGTGCCGGACCCGAAATTCTCCTCCCAGACCAAGGACAAGCTGGTCAGTTCGGAAGTCCAGCCGGTGGTGCAGGCGGCGGTTGCCGACACGCTGTCCCATTGGTTCGAGACACATCCGAAGGAGGCGAAGCTCGTCATCGACCAGGTCGTGCTTGCCGCGGCGGCGCGCAAGGCGGCGCAATTAGCGCGGGAGAAGGTAGGGCGGAAGAATGCGCTCGACATCTCCACCCTGCCCGGCAAGCTCGCCGACTGCCAGGAGAAGGACGCCAGCAAGTGCGAGCTGTTCCTGGTCGAGGGTGATTCAGCAGGCGGCTCCGCCAAGCAGGGGCGCAACCGCGTCTTCCAGGCGATCCTGCCGCTGAAGGGCAAGATCCTGAACGTCGAGCGGGCGCGGGTGGACAAGATGCTGTCCAGCGCGGAGATCGGCACGCTGATCACCGCGCTCGGCACCGGGATCGGCCCGGGGGAGCCCTCGAAGGGCGGCTTCGACATTTCCAAGCTGCGCTACCACCGCATCGTCATCATGACGGACGCGGATGTGGACGGCAGCCATATCCGCACCCTGCTGCTGACCTTCTTCTTCCGGCAGATGCCGGAGCTGATCCAGCGCGGGCACCTCTACATCGCCCAGCCGCCGCTCTACCGCGCCAAGCGCGGCAATGACGAGCGCTACCTGAAGGACGACAAGGCGCTGGAGGACTTCCTGCTGGAGAAGGCCCTGGCCGGCGCGAGGCTGCGCCTGGCCGATGGCCGGGAGCTTGGCAGCGAGGAATTGCGGGCCGAGGTGGAGGTGCTGCGCCAGGTCTCCGCCCGCGTGCGCCGCCTGGCCGCGCATGTGCCGGCGGAGATCGTGGAGCAGGCGGCGGTGGCCGGCGCGCTGACGCTCGACCCCGCGCGGGCGACCGCGGCCGCCGCGGTGCTGGTGGAGCGGCTGAACGCCCTGGCGCCGGAAGCCGAGCGGCACTGGAACGCGGCACCTGGGGAGGGAGGGCTGCAGCTCTGGCGCACCCTGCGCGGCGTGACGGAACGGCATGTGCTGAACGCCGCCGCGCTGCGCAGCGCCGAGGCGCGCTGGCTGGACGAGCGGCGGGGCATCCTGGCGCATGACTTCGGCACGCCGGCGGTGCTGCTGCTGGACGGCGCGGAGAGCGCCGTCCAGGGTCCGGTGATGGCGCTGGAGCGCATCCTGGCGCAGGGCCGCAAGGGCCTGACCATCCAGCGCTTCAAGGGCCTGGGGGAGATGAACCCAGAGCAGCTCTGGAAGACCACGCTCGACCCCGAGGCGCGCACCCTGCTGAGGGTGAGGGTTGAGGATGTGGAGGATGCGGAAACCGTCTTCTCCACCCTGATGGGCGACGTGGTGGAACCCCGCCGCGACTTCATCGTCAGCAACGCGCTGAAGGTGGCGAATCTGGACGTGTAGCCTGGCGGGACCCGAAGCATCCTGCCGGTCCAGCCAACAAACCGCAGCACAATGAGCAGACAGGGCGGCCCATATCCGGGCCGCCCTTCTTGCATTATCGGCCGAACCGCGCCTCTCCGGCTGACAAGGAGGCAAGCCAGCCTGCCCAGGACGCGCGCCGAGACGAGATAGGCACAAGAAGTATGGTCCCTGTCCACATTGAACTGTTACAAGAACCAACATAAAGACGGCTCTATCTGACCCAGGGCCGCCGGAGGTCAATCCGGAACGAGAATAGATTGCGCCGCTGAAGGCAGTTCCGATAGCCAAGTCACCGCCGGCTATCGTAAAAGTGGTGGAGTAGCATCTTAAATTCTATCAAGATGCATTAGGCCCACGGCTGGTCTAGACTGGGGCCGTCCTGAGGAACTCGAGCATGGTGAAGTTGAGGCCCGTCCCGTCGGCGCGGCAGGCGGAGCGGGCGCAGGAGGAGGCCGCGGCATCGGCAGCCCCGCCGGGATCATCCTCCGCCGATATCCGCGGGCTGGTCGATAACGCCACCCCTGATCGCCTCTATGGCTGGGCCTGGGATGCCTCGAATCCTGAACACCGCCTGAGAGTGGAACTGCGCCTCGCCGGCGAGACGGTGGCGAGCACTGTCGCCGATACCCCACGCCCCGACCTGGCCGGGAACGGCGTCGGTGACGGCCGCCATGCCTTCGAATTCGAATTATCGAAGGACTGGATTGAGCGCCGCGCCGAACTGGCCGTCGTCGCCATCGGTCAGGACGGCAGCGAATATCCGATCAGCGTGCGCTTCCACCGTCCCGACGCTTCCAGGGCCATGGCCCAGGTCCAGCTTACCCTCAACGACCTGCGTGCCGAGCGGCAGCGGCTACGGGCGGAATTCGCCGAGCTGCGGGAGAAGGTTGAACGATTGCCCGAGCCGGCCGCGATCGAGAAGATCGCCAGGGTGGGGCAGGAGGCGCAGCAGCGCCTGGATGCGCTCGAACTGTGGATCTCGCGGCTCGACAGCAGGCTTGGGGAAGTCACGACGCCCCGGGATGCCGGGCCGGGCACCAGGCTCGATCCCTGGCAGGCGGTGCTGCTGGCGGTGCTGGCAAGCGTCGCCAGCGTCGCCCTGGCACTGGCGACCGCGCACTTCCTGGCCTGACCCGAGATGGCGCTCAAGTCCGGCAACCGCAGCGCCGAAGCCCTTCTGCGGGATGCGATCGAGGACGTCCTCCGAGCCACCAGCCGATGGCTCTGGACGGTGCTGGGGTTGGGGCTGGTCAGCGTGGTCGTCAGTTACCTGACCGTGCTGAACAGGATGTATCTCCTGCGCTACGTGACAGTGACCTACGACTGGGATTCGGTCCTGTCGGTCTGCATCCTGGCGGCGGCGCTCACGGTTCTCGCCGTGGCTTTCACGTATCTCCGGGGCATTGCCGTTTCCTCGATTTCCACCTATGCAGCGCGCCGGCTTGCGGTGCCGGCGGTCCTCGCCACCGCCCAGCGCGCCGGAAGGCCGGAGACGCTGGCCGGCGAGGCGCTCCACGATATCGAGACCATGCGGACCTCCCTCGCCGGTCCAGTCAGCCATGCAGTGGTTGATATCACCCTGGCGCCGCTGATCGTCGCGCTGAGCTTCATCATGCATGTGGCCTACGGGATCCTTGCCCTGTTCTACTGCATGGGCGCCGCCATCCTGAGCATCCTCATCGCGCAGGCGGCGAGCAGCGCCGTAAGGCTCCGCGGCAGCAGCCAGGCCCGTGCCTTCGGCCTCGCGGCGGATGCCATGCGGTCCGGAGAGGCGGTTCTTGCCATGGGCATGTTGCCGCGCCTGGCAACCCACTGGGTCGGCGTCAGCACCGAGGCGTCCGGCGAAGCCTGGCTGGCCGAGCGGCGGGCCGCCAGGCTGAAGACCGCACTCGAGATGCTGCTGAGCAGCTTTCGTGGCGCGATCATCCTGCTCGGAGCCGTGCTGACGCTGTACGGCGAGCCGGTCATGATGGCGATGGTCGGCTCCCTTTTCCTGATGGCCAAGCTCACCTCTCCCTTCATCAGCATTGGCTCCAGCGCCCACGAAATCGCCGAGGGCCTGGCTGCCTGGCGGCGGCTGCGGGCGCTGGTGCATGGCAGCCCGATGCCGCCGGCAGGAATCGCCTTCCCCTGCCCCGAGGGCCAGTTGCTGATCGAGCAGATGAGCTTCGCCTTCCGCGGCTCGCAGAGGGCATTGCTGCGCAATATCCAGTTGCAAGTGCGACGCGGAGAGATCCTCGCCATCGTTGGTCCTTCGGGCAGCGGCAAGTCTACCCTGCTGCGCCTAATCATCGGCATGTATCCACCCAGCTCGGGCGGCATCTATTTGGATGGTCACGCGACACACCAGTGGAACCGCCACGACCTGGCGCGACATGTCGGGTTCCTGCCGCAGGAACCGCTGCTGTCCCGGGGCACCGTCGCGGAAATCATCGCACGCCTTGAGACGCCCAATATGGGGCTGGTGCTCGATGCGGCGAAGCGGGCCGGCGCGCATGAAACCATCGTCGGCCTGCCGCTGGGCTACGCGACCCCGATCACCGGCGGCCCTCAGCTCTCGATGGGTCAGCGGCAGCGCATTGCCCTGGCTCGAGCCCTGTACGGCCGCCCTAAGCTGCTGGTGCTGGATGAACTGGCAGGATCTATGGATGCGGAAGGGGAGGCGCAGGTCGCCAGACTGCTTGCTGCCCTACGCGAGGAAGGCACCTCCGTGATCTTCACCACCCATCGGCCCGGACTGCTGACGGTTGCCGACCGGATCATGGCGCTGCGCGACGGTTCCCTGGTGCCGACCGGCAAGGAGACGTCCAGGCTATCCGGCCAAGGGATACCCCTTGGGCGCAAACTGTCCCTCGCAGGCCCCGCGGCATGAGCAAGGGAAGGACATCCGCACCGGCTGGACTGCGTCTGCGTGATGTCGGGGTGACGCCGCTGGCGGTGGCAACAGTCGTCGGGCTCACGATTTTCAGTCAGTTGGGCCTGCTCGGCTTCATCATAGTGCTGAAGCATGTGACGGACGGCGTCGTCACGACGGGAAATGGCTCGACCCTGGTCGGCTTCGCGCTGCTCCTTGCCTTCACCCTCATCATCTCCGGCCTGTACACCCATCTGCGTGCGGCGATGCTCTCCGCCGTGGCCGAGCGGTTCGGGCTACGGATGCAGGCGCAGGCGATGCAAGCCGCCATCCGCAGCGCGGTGCGGACCGACACAGGCAGCGGTCTCTCGGTCCTGCAGGACATCGACCAGGTCCGCCGCTTCCTCGGCAGCGGAGGGCCGACGGTCTTCCTGGATCTGATCGGCGGCCTCGTGGCGCTCGGCTTGCTGTTCTATGTCAACACCACCCTTGGCCTGATCGGAATCCTGGGCATCCTGGCTACCATCGTGACCGGCTACATCATGTACCGGGCAACCCGCACGGTCATGCAGCAGGCGCGCAAGAAATTCGTCGACACCTCCGCTGAACTGAGTGGTCAGTTGGTGCATCCCGACCTGGTCCGAGGCATCGGGCTGCTGCCGGCCACCTTGTTCCACTGGCAAGGCCGGTACGAGGATGCACTGGCAAGCATGGAGTCGGCGCAGAACAGGGCGAACGCGCTCCTCGGGCTCGAATCGGTGGTAGCCCAGCTGCACTCCACGGCAGTGAAGGTTGCAGTCTGCGCGATCATCTTCTCCCATACCACCGGGATGGGCCTGATGCTCATCGCCTTCTTCTTCACCAACGCCGCAATCGCCCCCTTCTCCCACCTGTTCCAGCGCTGGGATGGCTGGCTCCTCGCGCTGCAAGCCTGGCGCCGGCTGCAAGAGGCAATGCGGCAGGATGGCGCGCCGGAGATCCTTCCAGCGGAGCCGGAGGCACCGCGCGGCCTGCTGATCGAGGATCTCACCTTCCACCCGCCGGGGCGCGCTCGGCCGATCCTGACGGAGGTGACCCTGCGGCTGGCGCCAGGCACGGCAGCCGTGGTGCAGGGCCCGAACGGGGTGGGCAAGAGCACGCTGATGCGCCTGACACTCGGCCTCATGCCGCCGACCTCCGGCCGGGTGCTGCTGAACGGGCAGGACACCTATCGCTGCGACCGTGCGGAACTCGGCGCCCGCATCGGCTATCTGCCGCAGGACGTGCAGTTGCTGGAGGGCAGCGTCTTCGACAATATCGGCCGTGGCCCCGGTGCACCGCCCGAAGCGGTGGTCGCCGCCGCCCGCATGGCCGGCGCACATGAGATGATCGGCCGCCTGCCGCTTGGCTATCAGACGCCGGCGGGGGCGACCTCCGGCCTCTCGGCCGGGCAGCGCCGCCTGATCGGCCTGGCCCGGGCGCTCTATGGCGAACCGGATCTTCTGATCCTGGACGAGCCCGAGGTGGGGCTGGACGGATATGCCCGTGCCGCCATGCGCGGCGCCGTGGCGGCCGTGCGACAACGCGGCGGCGTGGCGCTGGTCGTGACGCATGAGCCGCGGACCTGGCTCGATGTCATTGACTTGTTGCTGTTGCTGCATCCGGGCGGGACCTGGCAGGTGCAGCCGGCAACGCAGGCGCAGGAATCAGGGGGCAGACTTGCGACAGTTGATTGAGCAGGACAGGACGGCCGGATTGCCCTCCCCGGCGCCGACCATCTCACTGGAAGCGCAGCTCGAGGCCTCGATCAGGACACCGCCGGTCGGCCGTGTCGTGCGGACGGCGTTGCTCACACTGGGGCTCACCCTGATCCCCTTCGTCGGCTGGGGCACCATGACGACGATGGAACGGGCCGTGCTTGCCAGCGGCCAGCTCATTCCCGAAGGGCGGCGCAAGACCATCAACCTGCTGGAACCCGGAATCCTGAGTAGCCTGGAGGTGCAGGAGGGCCAGGTCGTCCGCAAAGGGCAAACCCTGCTGCAACTGGACGTCACTCAGGCGGAGGCCGCGGCGGACCAAGCCAAGGCGCAGTTCTGGAGCGGCCGAGCCCGCCTCGCCCGGCTCCGCGCCGAGCAGGCCGAGGAACGGACCCTCACCTTCCCCGAGGATCTGACCCGGGCAGCGGCCGCAGATCCGTCGATCGCCGCCTTCCTCGATGCCGAGCGCTCCCTGTTCCTGGCTCGCTGGAGCGCCTACGACGGCGCTGTCGCGGTTCAGGAGCGTCAGATCACCCAGTACCAGGAGCAGCTCAACGGCGCCCGGGTCCAGCGCGAGGCGGCTCAGGCTCAGCTCCGCTCCGCACGCGATCAGGTCGCAGGGTTGAAGGAGCTGTCCACACAGGGCCTGGCGGCGCGGTTCCGGGTGCTGGAGATGCAGCGCACGGAGCAGTCCTACATCGCCGCCATCGGTCAGTTCGCGGCGCAGGAATCGCAGCTGCGCGAGGCAATCGCTCAAGCGCAGGGCCAGGTGGCGACGATCCGGCTGAACCGCCTTTCAGAGATCGCCAACGACATGCAGACCACCGAGGCCTCGGTGGCGACCGCGGCGCAGCAATTGCGCGCCGCGACGGACGTATTGCAACGGCGCGAGGTCGTCTCCCCGGAAGACGGCAAGGTGGTGAACATCCGTGCCTTCACCCCGGGCGCTACCATCCTCGCGGGTCAGCCGATACTGGACCTGGTTCCAGTCCATGACCGCCTCCTCGTCCAGGCGATGGTGATGCCGACGGATATCGAACAGGTCGAGGTCGGCCAGCGGGTGAATGTCCGGCTCACCTCCTACCGGAAGCGCACGATGCCGCTCATCCCAGGCCAAGTGATTTTCGTCGCTGCCGATGCGCAGCCGGTCGACCCGGCGAATGCCAACCTGCAGCCCGTCGTGCCGGTGGGCCAGACCTTCTATTCGGTACGGGCGGAGCTGGATGCCGAGACCCTCAACAAGATACCCGATGCGCATCTGGTGGCGGGCATGCCCTGCGAGGTCTACATACTCGGCGAGAAGCGCACGCCCTTCGATTACCTCTGGTCCCCAATCCGCAACGCGGCACGCCGGGCATTCCGCGACTGACGTGTAGCGTTGGTGGGCATCCTTCCGGCAGGATCCGAAGCTCCTGCAAGCCGGACCAGTTCCATCCGCTGGCCGGTTTGGCTGCATGCGCCCGCCGCCGTGGCGACCGCAGGGATCCTTGACTGACGCATTCCCGGGCCGCCAGGGCCTATCCGGGGGTCCGGCTTGGGACCGCAGCTGAGCTGCGGTCTCAGGCCGAGTTCGACCGCGTCCCTGCGCGCAGCCTTGCTGCCCCTGTAAGGGCCGGCATGCAAGGACTTGTGGTCCGACCAGATTGGTTCTACCAATCTGGTCGGACCACCAGGCGGTCCCTGTGAGGAGCCGATGAATGGAAGACGGGACCTGGCGCGGGCGCAACCGGCACCGGCGGATGGCGCCACGCTGGCCGACCGGGAGGATGAGCGCACGGCGCTGATCGGCCGCCTGCTCGCCCTCATCGCCCATCGCCGGCTGGAACCGGGCGACCGCCTGCCCTCCGAACGCGAACTGGCCGAACGCTTCGCCGTCGGCCGCAACGCTGTGCGCGAGGCTGTCGCCGTCCTGGAGGCCGTGCGGATGGTCGAGCGCCGGCCGAATTCCGGCATCTATCTGCGGGAGGTGGGCCGGCAGGGCAGCCTGGAGGCGCTGGTGCTGCAGGCGGAACTCGGCGTCCCACTGACCGAGGCCGAGGTCGCCGAGGTCGTCGAACTGCGCGCCATCCTGGAATTGCAGGCGATCCGCCTGGCCTGCGAGCGGCGCCGCGATGCCGATATTGAGCGCCTTGATACCGTGCTCGCCGCCAGCGCGGAGACCATCGCCGCAGGCGGCAACCTGGCCGATCGCGATGCCGAATTCCATCTCGCCGTGGTGGAGGCGACGGGCAACCATGTCCTGTTGCGGGTGGTGAACTCCTTCTACCTGCTCTCCCGCGCCCGGCGGCGGCACTATTTCGCCGACGGCACCCGGGCGCCGGTCTCGCAGGCCCAGCACATGGCGATGCGCGACGCCATCGCCGCCGGCGATGCGCAGCGCGCCGCCGCGCTGATGGGCGAGCACCTGCAAGGCGTCGAGAGCTACTGGCGCGAACTGCTGCAGCGGCAGGCGGCGCATGTCTAGCTGCTGACCCATGCCGAGGGGGGAAACGACACCATGAAAGTAACCAGGGTCACCTGCCACCTGCTGCAATCGAAGGTCGACCGACCCTTCACCTCGGCCCGCGGCTGGCTCTACACCACCCGCAGTTCCTGCGTCGTCGAGATCGAGACCGATGCCGGCATCACCGGCTGGGGCGAGTGCTACGGCCCCGCCGCGGTGAACAAGGCGCTGATCGAGACGCAATACGCCCCGCGCCTGATCGGCCGTGATCCCTTCGATGTCGAGGTGGTTTGGGAAGACCTCTACAACCGCATCAAGGATTATGGCGCGCAGGGCTTCTCCATCACCGCCCTCTCCGGCATCGACATCGCGCTGTGGGACATCATGGGCCGCGCCACGGGGCTGCCCATCCACAAGCTGATCGGCGGCGCATACCGGAAGGAGATCCGGGCCTATGCCACCGGCCTCTACTTCACCGACATGGACCGGCTGGTGGAGGAGGCGGTGGAGGAGGCGCTGGAATACAAGGCGCAGGGCTTCCGGGCCATCAAGATGAAGATCGGCCTCGGCGATCCGAAGCTGGACTTCCGGCGCGTCAAGGCGGTGCGCGACGCCATCGGGCCGGAGATCGCGCTTGCCGTGGATGCCAACCACTGCTTCACCGTGCCGCAGGCGATCCGCCTGGGTCGCATGCTGGAGGAGCTGGACCTGCTGTGGTTCGAGGAGCCGGTCAGCCCCGAGGACCATGCCGGCTATGCCCAGGTGACGCAGGCCCTCGACCTCGCCGTGGCCGGCGGCGAGAACGACTTCACCCGCTGGGGCTTCCGCGAGGTGATCGCGACCAAGGCGATGGACATCGTGCAGCCGGATGTCTGCGCCGCCGGCGGCATCAGCGAGATGCGCAAGATCGCCACACTCGCCAGCGCCTTCGGCGTGGAATGCGTCCCCCATGCCTGGGGCAGCGCCATCGGCCTGGCCGCCACGGTGCAGTTCCTGGCCGCCCTGCCGGACCAGCCGCCGGCCTTCCGCCCGATCCCGCCGATGCTGGAATTCGAGCAGACGCCGAATCCGTTGCGCGACATCCTGGCGAAGGAGCCCATCACGCAGCAGGGCGGCATTGTCCGTGTGCCGGAGGGCCCCGGCCTCGGCATCGAGGTGGACCGCGAGGTCCTGGCCCGCTTCAAGGTAGCCTGACGCCATGCTTGTCGCACTGACCGACCCGATCGAGCCCGTGGGCGAAGCGATCCTGCGCGCCGCCGGGCATGAGGTTGCCCTGCCGCAGGGCGGCGATGCCGCGGCGCTGCGTGCGCTCTGCGCCACGGCGGATGCGGTGATCGTGCGCCGCAAGCTGCCCGATGACCTGATCGAGACCAGCCCGCGCCTGCTGGCGGCGGTCCGCCACGGCGTCGGCGTGGACCTGATCCCGGTGGAACGCTGCACCGCGCAGGGCGTGGTGGTGGCGAATGTGCCGGGCGCGAATGCCGATGCGGTGGCGGAATTCGCGGTGGCGCAGATGCTCGCCGCTGCACGCCATGTGGAGGCGATGCATACCGGGCTGCTGGCGCAGGGTTGGAACGCTGCCCGTGCGCGGGCCGATGCCGCCACCGAACTGACGGGCAAGACCCTCGGCATTGTCGGCGTTGGCGCCATCGGCTCCCGGCTGGCGGAGATCGCGCATCACGGCTTTCGCATGCGGGTGCTTGGCCATCGCCGCAACCTGGCCGGCCTGCCGCCGCATGTCACCCCGGCCGACCTGCCGACGCTCTTCGCCGAGAGCGACTACATCGCCCTCGCCTGCCCGCTGACGGAGGCGACGCGCGGCCTCGTCTCCGCGGCGCTGCTGGCGCGGATGAAGCCGGGCGCCTGGCTGCTGAACGTTTCCCGCGGCGCCGTGGTGGATGAGGAGGCGCTGGTGGCGGCGCTGCGGGCCGGGCGTATCGGCGCGGCGCTGGATGTCTATGCGGTGCAGCCTCTGGCGCCGGACCACCCGCTGCGCTCCCTGCCCAATGTGCTGCTGACGCCGCATGCCGCCGGGCTGACCCGGGAGAGCGTCGCGCAGATGAGCACCGTCTCGGCGCAGGAGGTGGTGCGGGTGCTGCGCGGCGAGAAGCCGCTGAACTTCATCAACCCCGAATCCTGGCCGGCCGCGCAGGCGCGCCGCCGGGCGCTCGGCCACGCCATGCCGGCGGAGGTGGCGCCATGAGAATCACCGACATCCAGGCCACCTGGTGCCATGTGCCGATCCCGGAGGAGCGGCAATTCGTCAGCGATTTCGGCCGGGTGGCCAGCTTCGATTCCGTCATCGTCCGGGTGGACACGGATGCCGGCATCACCGGCTGGGGCGAGGCCAAGGCCGGCGTCGGCAGCGCCGCTGCCTGCGCCGGCCTCGCCGCCATCATCAACCTGGACTACGCGCCCCTGCTGCGCGGCCAGGATCCGCGCGACATCACCCGCCTCTGGGACGTGATGTACAACACGCCGCGCGAGGGCTACGCGATTGAGTATGGCCGAGTGCTGCCGCAGCTTGGCCGGCGTGGGCTTTCGATCTCGGCGCTGGCCGGGGTGGATCTGGCGCTCTGGGACATCCTGGGCAAGTCGCTGAACGCGCCGGTCTGGCGCCTGCTTGGCGGCAGGCGGGCCGAGCGGATGCCGGCCTATGCCTCCGGCGGCTGGGCCAAGGCGGATGCCATCGGCGCGCAGTTACAGAGCTATGTGGACCGCGGCTTCCGCGCGGTGAAGATGCGGGTCGGCGTGATGGACGGTTCCCCCGCCGCCTCGGCGGCGCGGGTGCGGGCGGCGCGGCAGGCGCTCGGCCCCGACATCAAGCTGATGTGCGACGCGCACGGCACCTGGTCGGTGGCCGAGGCCAAGGCCTTCTGCCGCATGGTGGAGGATCTCGACCTCACCTGGTTCGAGGAGCCGGTGACGGCGGACGACAAGTCCGGCCTGGCCGAGGTGCGCCGCAGCAGCAGCGTGCCGATCAGTACCGGCGAGAGCGAGTTCACCCGCCACGACTTCCGCGAGATCGCCGAGCTGCGCGCCGCGGATGTACTGCAGCCGGACCTCGCCATCGCCGGCGGGCTGACCGAGGGGGTGCGGATCGGCGCCATCGCCTCCGCCTTCAACCTGCGGCTGGCGCCGCATCTCTGGTCCGGCGCCCCGGCCTTCGCTGCCGGGCTGCACCTCGCGGCCAGCAGCAATGCCGGCTTCATCCTCGAATACTCTCTTGGCCACAATCCGATGCTGCATGACCTGATCGAGGAGGAGTTCCCGGTGGTGGACGGCCATGTGGCGATCCCGGACCGCCCTGGCCTGGGCATCACCGTGCGCGAGGAATTCCTCCGGAAATACGGGCGTCCCGCATGAGCGGCGCCTGAGCCGGTCCGGAGCCAAAGAGCCGCCTCAAGGCGGTCATCCAGAAAGGAGGAAGCGAATGCAGAAGCACACCAGACGGCGCATGCTGCACATGGCCGGCGCGGCCACGGCCGCTCTGCTGGCCGCCCCGGCGCTCGCGGAAGAGCCGTTCCCGCAGCGCGAGATCCGCTTCATCAACGCCTTCTCACCCGGCGGCACCTCCGACCTGCTGGGCCGCATCCTGGCCGACCAGCTCTCGCAGCAGCTCGGCCAGCGCGTCGTGGTGGACAACCGCACCGGTGCCGCCGGCGTCATCGCCACCGCGGAGACGGCGCGGGCGGCCCCGGACGGGCACACCATCCTGCTCGCCTCCATGGGCATCATGACGATCACGCCGCAGATCCAGACGGTGCCCTACGATATCCAGCGGGACCTGACGCCGATCGTCAATGTGGCCTCCGTCTACAACATCCTGGTGGCGAGCCCGAAGAGTCCGATCCACACCTGGCAGGACCTGGTCCGGCTGGGCCGGGATCCCTCGAAGCATCTGAGCTGCGCCACGGTTGGCACCGGCTCCAGCCAACAGCTCTCCTGCGTGCTCTTCGCCTCCCTCACCGGGACGCGACTGGAGCAGGTGCCCTATCGTGGCGGCGCCCCGGCGATCCTCGACATCGCCGCCGGGCGGGTGGATGTGATGTTCGGCAACATGCCGGAATTCATGGGGCAGATCCGCGAAGGCGGCCTGCGCCCGATCGCCTATGGCGCGGCGGAGGCCTCTCCGCTGCTGCCCGAGGTGCCGGTGATCTCGAAGACCGGCCTGCCGGGTTTCGTCATCCCCAACTGGTTCGGCGTGGTCGGCCCTGGCGGGATGTCGCCTGCCCTGGTGGCGCGCTGGAACGCGGAGATCAACCGCGCCCTCGCCGCGCCGGAGGTGCAGCAGCGCTTCGTCGAGAACGGGCTGCAACGCCTCGGCGGCTCCCAGCAGGATTTCCTGCGCCAGATCGAGGCGGATCGCGCGAAGTGGGGCCAGGTGATCCGCGAGCACAACATCCGCGCGAACTGAACGGCGCCGGGATCGGGGCCGCCGTCGGCAGGGGCGCGGGCAGGCGCCCCGGCCCGGCGGTCCCGTGACAAACAAGCGTGATTGCCCCCGAAACCACGGCCGCTGCCATGCCGCGCAGGCCGGACCGGCGTTGCGGGCCGGCGCAGGGCTGCGCGACAATGGCTAAGCCGGTCGTGGCCGCCTTCGTCGCCCGGCACGCAGCAAGGGAGTGGGGGCACTTGCCCGAACCCAGGCACAGCTTGGCGCTCCCATCGTCCGGGGGCCGTGACCCGGGCCATCCGGCATGGGCATAGGTCATGGCATTGCGCATCCAACCCTTCGACGAGGCGGCCTGGCCAGCGCTGGAGGGGCTGCTCCTCCAGGCTTGGCCGCAGAGTTGGAGGCCGGAGCTGGCGCGCAAGCTGGCCGACTGGCGGTACAGGGACAGGTCCGCACAAACCACCTGGCTGGCCTTCGACGGCGACCGGTGTGTCGCAATGCTCGATTCCATCCTGCGGCCCTATCTCCTGGACGGGCGCCGCATCCTCGTGCGCGAAACCTGCGATTGGTTTTGCCTGCCGGAATACCGCCCACTCGGCCTCGGCATCTCCCTGATGCGCAAGATGATGGCCCTGCCCGAGCCGCTGCTCTCCATCGGCGGCACGGATGCCACTTTGACGCTGCTGCCGCGGCTACGCTGGACGGCGCTGCCCCCTGTGCAGTTCTGCGTCCTGCCGAACCGCGCCCGCGGTCTCGCGGGCATGCTGCTGCGGCGGAAATGGCCGGCCTATGAGAGGCTCGCCAATGCCATTCCCGGCAGCATCCCGCTGTGGCTGCCGCGCGGGGCGCGGGCGCCGGGGCCGGGCTTCGGCACCGCCAGCATCCGCGAATGCCGGCCGGAGACGGTCGCCTCCCTTCCCCTGCCGAGGGGTGACGGGCTGGTGCAGCTCCTCGAGGAGCCCGAGGCACTCTGGTTCGGCCGGATGCCGCGGGAGCTCGCCCGCCCCCTTGGGCTGGTCTTCCTCCTCAACGACAGGCCGGTCGGCTATTCCCTCTCGCAGATCGAGCCGACCGCATCCGGCCTGAACGGCTGCATCCTCCATCTGCAGGCCACCCATCCGGCGCAGGAGGTGGTGGACTGGGTCGTGGCCGGCACCGCCCGGGCCCTTGCCAGGAAGGGCGTAGGCTTCATCCGCTGCCGCGCCTCGACCCCGGAGAAGGAGAAAGCGCTGCGGAGGGCCGGCTTCCTCTTCCGCAAGCCCTGCCCAAGCTACTGGTGGTCCAACCAGGGGATCCCGGCGCCGGCCCTGCTCGATGCGGGGTACCTGCGGGCGGATGATGCAGTCCCCTTTCCCATGCCCGACGAACGGCACCTGGCCGGAGCGGCGCGGCCAGCCGGACCCAGTCGCGGGCCGGTCCTGCGTGGCGCGGAGCATCCGTGAGCTTCAGGGTACGGTCGGGGAACAGCCTGCCAAGCCGCCGGGCCGGTCAAGGGCGCGATGGCGCGGAGCAGCCAGCCCTGGGTCAGACGCGCTTCCAGAAGAGCAGGTTGTCCCGCGCCTGGCCCGCCTCGTCCACCGCATAGCCCGGAATCCGCCCCGCCTCCTGCCAGCCGAGGCTGCGGAACAGCGGCTCCGCGGCCCCGCCGGCCCGCGCCTCCAGGCTCAGCAGGCTGCGCCCGAGGCGCTGCGCCGCCTGTTCGGCACGCTGCATCAGCGCGCGGGCGATGCCATGGCGGCGACAGGCGGGGTCCACCAGCAGCATTGCCAATTCGGCCCGATGCCGCTGGTTCTGCGGCGTGCCGAGATCGAGCTGCACTGTCCCCACCAGCGCCCCGTCCAGCCAGGCGGCCAGCAGCACGCGGGAGCCGGCAGCGACATCCGCCGCGGCCTTGCGCCAGACGGCGTGGGCGGCCTCCGGCGCCAAGGGCCGCAGCCAGGAGAGGCTGGCACCTGCGGCGACGCAGGCGACCAGCAGGTCGGACAACCGCCGCTCGGCGCTGGCGGCGGCGGCGGCATCCAGCGCCTCCACCACCAGGCCGCGCGCCGGCTTGGCGTAGCGGAATTCCAGCGATTTCGAGAGGTCGTCCAGGATGCGGATGGCACCCTGCCGGACATAGCTGCGCTTCTCGTAGAAGCGATGCGCCGCGTCGAAGCGAGTGTCGGACCACAGCACCAGGCGCTGCGCCCTGGCGTCGCGCGCATGCGCCTCTGCCATGTCCAGCAGGCGATGGGCCAGCCCGGTGCCGCGCTGGTCCTTCGCCACATACATGCGGCAGATCTCCCAGGCGGCGTCCTCCCGCAGCGGGCGGGTGCCAACCATGCCGACCACCTGCCCATCCCGCTCCGCCGCCCAGAGCGCGCCACCCGCCTGCGCGAAATAGCTGGCGAGCGCCCGCAGCTCCGGCAATTCCCCGTCCACATCCAGGATGCAGCCGGGGAATTCCGCCCAGCAGGCGCCGATCAGCGCGATGAAGCCCTCCGCATCGGCATCCTGTCCGGGGCGGATCCTAGTCATGCGAGTTCCCGGCAGAACTCCTGGATGCGGGCACAAGCCTCGGTCAGGCTGGCCGTGTCCGTGGCGTAGGAGATGCGCATATAGGGGCTCATGCCATAGGCCGCGCCCTGCACCGCCGCGACATGCTTCTCCTCCAGCAGGGCGAAGACGAAGTCGGTGTCGGTCTCGATCTTCCGCCCGCCCTTGCTGGTGCGGCCGAGGCAGCCGGCGATGTTGGGGAAGACATAGAAGGCGCCTTCCGGCTTGTGGCAGGTGATGCCGGGGGCGGCGTTCAGCATCTCCACCACCAGGTCGCGGCGGCGGCGGTATTCCTCCGCCCGCTCCCGCACCAGGTCCTGCGGCCCGTTCAGCGCCGCCGCGGCCGCCGCCTGGCCGACGGTGGAGACGCCGCTGGTCGCCTGGCCCTGCATGTTGAACATCGCCTTGATCAGGCCCTTCGGCCCGCCGGCGAAGCCGATGCGCCAGCCGGTCATGGCATAGGTCTTGGAGGCGCCGTTGACCGTCAGCACCCGGTCCTTCAGCCGCGGCTCGACCTCCGCAATCGTGCAGAATTCGAAGCCGTCATAGACCAGGTGCTCATACATGTCGTCGGTCAGGATCCAGACATGCGGGTGGCGCAGCAGCACCTCCGCGATCGCCCGCATCTCGGCGCGGGAGCAGGCGGCGCCGGTCGGGTTGTTCGGGAAGTTCAGCATCACCCATTTGGTTTTCGGGGTGATGGCGGCGTCCAGATCCTGCGGCCGCAGCTTGAAGCCGTTATTCTGCGGGCAATTCACCAGCACCGGCCGGCCGCCCGCGACCTTCGCCATGTCGGCATAGCTGATCCAGTAGGGGGCGGGGATCACCACCTCGTCGCCCGGATCGATGGTGGCCATGAAGGCGTTGAAGATCGCCTGCTTGCCGCCGTTGCAGACGATGATCTCGTCCAGCGCATAATCCAGGTTGTTGTCGCGCTTGAACTTGCGCTGGATGGCTTCCTTCAGCGCCTCGGTGCCGCCCTGCGGCGGGTATTTGGTGTCGCCCGCGAGCGCCGCCTGGTAGGCGGCCTCGATGGCATGGCGCGGGGTCGGGAAGTCCGGCTCCCCGGAGGCCAGGCTGATGACCTTGATGCCGCGCAACTGCATGTCCCGCGCCCGCGCGGTCATGGCGGCGGAGGCGGAGACCTGCACGTCGGAGAGGCGCTGGGCGAGGGCGGGCATGTTGCGATTCCGGTCCCTTGATCTTCAGGCGGCGCAGATTAGCAGCGGACGGCACGGCGCCAAGACCGGCGCCATATCCCGTGCGTGGCCCGCTGCATGTCCACGGCACGGCAGAAACGAAGTGGCACCATGAGGGCAAGCCTGTGCGCAACCGCCACGGCCGCCGCCTTCCCTGGCCGAACAGGCCCTGCCCTGGCGCAGGCCCTGCCATCACGACCAGCGCTTGCCATGAGCACGGGCGGGAGCAAGACTCCCGCCCGAACGCTGTCTCAGCGCATCCCGGCGCAGAAGCGCTGAATGCGGGTGCAGGCTTCCTTCAGCGCCGCATCGCTGGTGGCATAGCTGATGCGGAAATGGCCGGGATACATGAAGGCAGCGCCGTGCACGCAGGCGACGCCCTCCTCCTCCAGCAGCGCCGTGCAGAAATCCTCGTCCGTCTCGATCTTCCTGCCGCCCGCCGTGGTCTTGCCGATGCAGCCCTGCATGGAGGGGAAGACGTAGAAGGCGCCCTCCGGCTTGTGGCAGTAGAGGCCCGGCGCGGCGTTCAGCATCTCCACCACCATGTCGCGGCGGCGCTTGTAGGCTTCGCGCATCACCTCGATGGAGTCCTGCGGCCCGGTCAGGGCCTCCACCGCCGCGGCCTGGCTGATGCTGCTGGTGTTGCTGGTGCTCTGGCTCTGCAGCTTGTCCATCTGCTTGATGAGCGCGACCGGCGCGCCGGCATAGCCGATGCGCCAGCCGGTCATCGCATAGGCCTTGGAGCAGCCGTTCATCGTCACGGTGCGGTCGCGCAGCCGCGGCTCCACCTCCAGGATCGTCGCTGGCTTGAAGCCGTCATAGGTCAGCTTCCCGTAGATGTCGTCGGTGAAGATCCAGACATCCGGGTGGCGCATCAGCACGTCGGTGAGCTTCTTCAGCTCCTCCCGGCTGTAGGCGGCGCCCGTCGGGTTGCAGGGGTTGTTGAGGATGAACCACTTGGTCTTCGGCGTGATCGCCGCCTCAAGCTGCTCCGGGCGCAGCTTGAAGCCGCTGTTCTGGTCGCAGGCGACGATGACGGGCTTGCCCTCGGCCAGTTCCACGATGTCCGGGTAGCTGACCCAGCACGGGGCCGGGATGATCGCCTCGTCGCCCGGATTGATGGTGGCGAGCAGCGCGTCGAAGATCACCTGCTTGCCGCCGGTGGCGACCAGGATCTCCTCCGGCTTGTACTCGATGCCGTGATCTTCCTTGAAGCGGTGGCAGATCGCCTGGCGCAGCGCCGGCGTGCCGGCGACGTCGGTGTACTTGGTCTCGCCCCGCTCGATGGCGGCGATGGCGGCATCCTTGACGTTGCGCGGCGTGTCGAAATCCGGCTCTCCCGAGGAAAGCCCGATGATGTCGCGCCCCGCGGCCTTCAGGGCCCGCGCCTTGCTGGTCATCGCAATGGTCAGCGAGGGGGAGATGCGGTCGAGGCGGTCGGCGGTCAGTTTCATGGGAACCCTGCGGGGCTGCGGCAAAGGCCGGGACCCTAGCCCTGCCCCCTCGCCGCTTCAACCCGCGCCGGGCAGGTTCCGGCGGCTCCGTTGCAGAATGAGGCCGGCCAGCCCCACCAGCAGCCCCACCACGGCCAGGATCACCGCCGCCAGGGCGTTCACCTCCGGCGTCACCCCCATGCGCAGGGCGGAAAAGACCAGCATCGGCAGGGTGGTCCCGGCCGGGCCGGAAACGAAGCTCGCCACCACCACATCATCCAGGGAGAGGGTGAAGGCCAGCAGCCAGCCTGCGGCCAGGGCCGGGGCGATCAGTGGCAGGGTAATGGTGCGGAACACCGTGAAGGGCGAGGCGCCGAGATCCGCCGCCGCTTCCTCAAGGCTGCGGTCGAAGCCGGCCAGCCGCGCCTGCACCACTACGGCGACATAGGCCATGCCCACCGTGGCATGAGCCAGCAGCACGGTCAGGGCGCCGCGATTGGCCGGCCAGCCCAGGACTCCCTGCAGGGCGACGAAGAGCAGCAGCAGGGAGAGGCCCGTCACCACCTCCGGCAGCACCAGCGGCGCCCCGGCCAGGGTGCCGAACAGCGCCCGGCCGCGGAAGGGGCCCAGGCGGGACAGCGCCCAGCCCGCCAGCCCGCCCAGCAGCACCGCCAGCGTCGCGGAGCCGGCGGCGATGCGCAGCGACAGCCAGGCGGCTTCCAGCATCCGCTCATTCTCGGCCAGCGCCGCGAACCAGCGCAGCGAGAAGCCGCCCCATTGGAAGGGGATGCGGTCGGCGCTGAAGGCATAAGCCACCAGCAACAGGATCGGCGCCCAAAGAAAGCCCAGGCCGAAGGCCAGCCCCCACCGTCTCATGGCTTGGCCTCCAGCCGCTGGAACAGCCGGATCGGCAGGATCAGCGCCACCAGCAGCGCCACGGCCAGGGCCGAGGCCAGGGGCCAGTCCCGGTTCTGGAAGAACTCGTCCCACAGCACCCGGCCAACCAGTTGCGCCTCCGGCGGGCCGAGCAGGGACGGGATCACGAATTCCCCCGCCGCCGGGATGAAGACCAGCAGGAAGCCCGCCGCCGCGCCCGGCAGCGACAGCGGAAAGGTCACGGTGCGGAACACGGTGAAGGGCGAGGCGCCCAGATCCGCCGCCGCTTCCTCCAACGCCGGGTCCAGCCGCAGCAGGGCGGCGGTCAACGGCAGCACGGCGAAGGGCAGATAGGCGTGCACCATGCCAATCAGCAGCGCCGCATCGCTGTAGAGCAGCGGCACTGGCTCCTGCACCAGCCCGAGGCCCATCAGCACCCCGTTCACCCAGCCGCCATCCCGCAGCAGCCCGATCCAGGCGCCGACCCGCGGCAGGAAGCCGGTCCAGAAAGGCAGCAGCACCAGCAGCAGCAGCGGCAACCGCCGGGAGGGCCGCGCCCGCGCGATCCCCAGCGCCATCGGATAGGCGAGCAGCAGGCAGAGCCCCGCCGACATCCCCGCCACCCGGAGCGAGCGGAGGAAGGCCAGCGCATACCAGTCATCCTCGGTCAGGGTCGCAAGACTGGCGCCGCTGCCCTGCCAGACCGGGTGGCCCGCCTCCCAACCGATCGGCGGCAGGAAGGGCGGCACGCCTTCCGCCGGCTCGGCCAGGCCGATCGCCAGCAGGATCAGCACCGGCGCCGCGACGAAGAGCAGCAGCCAAAGCCAGGGTGGGGCGAGAAGCAGCAGCCGGCGCATCAATCGGCCAGCGGGATATTGGCCTCGGCCGCCCAGGCCAGCGCCACGGGGCTGCCGGGCGGGGGCGGCGAGGCGACGCCGGGCAGGACCACCCGCAGTACCTGCCCGCCGGACAGGGCCACCAGCGCCACCCAGCCCTCGCCGCGATAGGCCAGGTCTCGCAGCACGCCGCTGGCGGCATTGGCCGGCGGCAGGGCCTCGCCCTGGTCCAGCAGCCGGATGCGCTCCGGGCGCAGCGCCACGGTCAGCGCCTCTCCCGGTCGGCGCGGCGGCGGCTCGCTCAGGCGCAAGCTGCAGCCGGCGCTGGGGCACTCGACGGCGCCATCCGGCCCGACCCGCCCCTCCAGCAGATTGGCGGCGCCGAGGAAGCCAGCGACGAAGCGCGTCGCCGGCCGGTCGTAAAGCTCCTGCGGCGGACCGTATTGCGCCAGCCGCCCCGCCTCCAGCACCGCCACCCGGTCAGCCAGGGCCAGGGCTTCGGCCTGGTCATGCGTCACCATGACGAAGGCGGCGCGGGTCGCCCGCTGCACGGCGCGCAGCTCGAATCCGGTGCGCTCGCGCAGGCCCGCATCCAGCGCCCCCAGCGGCTCGTCCAGCAGCAGCAGCGGCGGGCGCTTCACCAGGGACCGCACCAGCGCCACGCGCTGCCGCTGCCCGCCGGAAAGCTGGTGCGGCTTGCGGCGCTCCATCCCCTGCAGCCTGACCATGGCCAGCGCCTCCGCCACGCGCCGGCCGATCTCCGCCCGTCCCAGACCCTCCCGCCGCAGCCCATAGGCCACGTTGTCGAAGACCGAGAGATGCGGGAACAGCGCGTAGGACTGGAACATCATGCTGACCGGCCGCTGGTGCGGCGGCAGTCCGGTCAGGTCGCGGCCTTCCAGCAGGATGCGGCCGGCATCCGGCGCCTCGAAGCCCGCCACCAGCCGCAGCAGCGTGGACTTGCCGGAGCCCGAGCCGCCGAGCAGCGCGACGAATTCGCCCCGCTGCACCTCCAGGCTCAACCCGTCCAGCGCCACCGTCGGGCCGAAATGCTTGGTGACGCCCTCCAGGCGCAGCAGGGGATCGGCCACTCCGTCAGCGCCCCGACTTGAAGCGGTTCCACATCCGCCCACGGGCGCGCTCGCCCGAGGCCGGCAGGGTGCCGGGGAGGAAGGCATGCGCCATCACCTCCTCCGGCGGATAGACATTCGGATCCTCCCGCACTGCCTCCGTCACCAGCGGCCGCGAGGCCGGCACCGCATTCGGGTAGCGGACCTTGCTGGTGATGGCGGCCATCACCTCCGGCCGCAGCAGGTAGTTGATGAAGGCATGCGCGGCCTCGGGATGCGGCGCATCGGCGGGAATGGCCAGCATGTCGAACCAGAGATGCGCGCCGGTCTTCGGCGCCAGATAGGCCAGCTCGACCCCGCGCCCCGCCTCCCGCGCCCGTGCCGCGGCCTGGATGACATCGCCGCTATAGGTCAGCGCCATGCAGATCTCCCCGGTCGCCAGCATGTCCATCAGCGCGCCGGAGCCAGGGATGGCGCGCAGATGCGGCCGGATGGCCAGCAGCGCCTGCTCCGCCGCGCGCAGGTCCGCGGCCTGGGTGGTGTCCGGATCCTTGCCCAGCCAGTGCAGCACGGTGGGCAGCACATCCATCGCGCTGTCCATCACTGCTAGGCCGCAGCGGGCCAGCCGCGCCGCGTTCTCCGGCTTCAGCAGCAGGTCCAGGCTGTCCGTCGGTGCATCCGGCGCCAGCTCCCGCACCTTGTCCGGCCGGAAGCCGAGCCCGACCGTGCCCCAGAGATAGATCGCGCCGTGCCGGTTCCCCGGATCCGCCTTGGCCACCCGCTGCATCAGCCGCGGATCGAGGTTGCGCCAATTCGGGATCCGTTCCCGGTCCAGCGGCAGCAGCGCCCCGGCGCGCACCAGCCGGGCGAAGGTCGGCTCGCTGGACGGCACGATGATGTCGTAGCCGGAGTGCCCGGCGGACATCTTTCCTTCCAGCGTCTCCAGGCTGTCATAGACATCGTAGCGGATGCGGATGCCCGTCTCCTGCTGGAAGCCTTCCAGCACATGCGGGTCGATGTAGTCCGTCCAGTTGTAGACGTTCAGCTCTTGCTGCGCCGCCGCCGGCGCTGCGGGCAGCAGCACCAGGGCGAGCAGCAGGGCAAACAGGATCAGGCGTCGCATCTCGGTCCGGCCCGGAGTCGCAAGGCGCGGTTCTAGCACGCCGCGGCGCGCCCGCATCCTGGTCGTCCCAAGGAGCATCTTCCTTGACTCTCAGGAACAAATCGGGTACGCACGCTCCCGCCGACGGGCGAACTGCGCCCGGCGCCCTTCCCGCACAATCCGCGACCGCAGCGCGACACGCCCTGGCCCGAACGGCCGGGGCGCGCCGCGCCGCCTTTGCGCGCCCCGAGACGGAGGACCCCGTGCCCTTCAGCGCCGCCGATCTTGCCGCCATCATCCAGGGCAGCAGCTTCACCCTCTGGCACTACCGCACCGCCGACAGCCGCGCCGCAGTCATCGCCGCCGGCTATTTCGCCCCGGTTGCGGACCGGCTCCGCCCTGGCGACCTGATGATGCTGCAGGCCGCGGATGCCATGGCCCTGCTGCCCATCCGGGTCGGGCCCGTCCTCGGCACCGGCGTCACCCTCGACGGCGCCGTGGGGCCGATGAACACGGTGCGCAGCCTGGCGCAGCGCTTCTCCTTCTCCCAGACCGCATCGGCGGTGGTTCGCACCATCGCTCTTGCCCCCATCGCCGCCAGCATCGTCGCCGGCACGGCCATCCAGGCTTCGGCCACGGTGACCGGGCCGGTGAGCCAGGTGGCCTTCAGCATCCGCGACGCGACCGGTGCCGTGCTCCCACCGGTGCGCACCATCGCGGTCAGCAACGGCAAGGCGGCCGTGAGCTTCTTCGCCCCGCCCATCGGCAGCGGCTACCGCATCCGCGCCGAGGATGCGGCCGATCCCTCGGTCGGCGTCACCTCCCGCAGCTTCAATGTTGGTGCCGACCTGAAGCTGCTGCTGCAGGAGGACGACACCCGCCTGCTGACCGAGGCCGGCAACCGCCTGACGCAATAGCCCGCCTCCTTCCTTCTCCCCGCCCCTCCCGGAAGCACTTCCATGCCCGACGCGAGAATCAGCGAACTCCCCGCCGCTGCCGTTCCCCTCGGCGATGCCGATCTCGCGCCGCTGGTCCAGGCCAGCGGCACCACCGGCGAGACCCGGCGCGCCACCATCGCGCAATTGCGCGGCGCCATGCTCGCCGATCGCGGCCTGCATGTGCGCGACTACGGCGCCAAGGGTGACGGCAGCACCGACGATGCGCCGGCTATCCAGGCCGCGATCAACGACCTGAAGGCGAAGGGCGGAGGCACGCTGCTCTTCGGCCCGCGCAGCTACCGCATCGCCTCCCCGATCCTGGTGGATGGCGTCACCGTGCGGTTGCAGGGCACCGGCTTCACCGAGGGGCCAAGCCCCGGCCAGGGCACCTGGCTGCTGCTCGACACGCCCGGCTTCACGCCGCTGACCTTCACCGGCACCCTCGCCCGCGGCTCCGCCATCCGCGACATCGCAGTGCGGCAGACCCACAGCGCTGCGCTGAACGCGGGCTGGGCGCCCACCGCCTATGACTGGGTGGTGCGGGTGGAGGACTGCTACGGCGGCATCGACATCGACAACCTGTTCCTCAGCGGCGTCAACAAGGGCATCTACTGCCGCAACTCCGGCCGGCTCGACATCCGTCGCCTGCGCGGCCAGATCTTCACCTGCGGCGTGGAGATCGACCAGTGCTACGACGTGCCGCGCCTGCACAGCCTGCATCTCTGGACCTTCTGGAGCGACGACGCCAATGTCGTCCACTGGACCCAGGCGAATGGCGACGCGCTGGTCTTCCGCCGCTGCGACGGCGCCTTCATCGACCAGGTCTTCGCCCTCGGCTACCGCAGCATGGTCCGCTTCGCCGCCTCGGCCGACGGCGTCACCACGAAATTCTACATCGGCCAAGCCTATGCGGATTTCTGCAAATACGGCGTCTGGATCGAGGGCGACGGCACCGATGGTCAGATCGCCAACCTGACCACCCAGGGTGAGGTCTTCGCCAGCGGCGGCCAGCCGCTCGCGGGCTCCTCCGGCCTCTACATCAGTGCCAGCAACAGCCGCGTGCAGATCGGCAACCTGCGCGCGGACACGGTGGAGGACAATCCGCTGCGGTTGGAGGGCAGCGGCAACCGGCTCGACCTCTTCGCCCTGCGCTGCGTCCGCTACAACAGCCGCAGCAACGGCGCGGCGGCGATCCACCTGGCCGATTCCGGGGCCGCCGCGCCGAACACCGTCTATCTCGGCTCGCCGCCGCTGCTGGAAGGGCCGAATCCCGGTCCGCTCACCAACACCGGCAGCAACGGCATCCTGGCGATGCAGGCGCCGGCCGGACGCGCCGGACGCCCCGGCCTGATGCTCGGCGGCACCGATACCGGTCTCTTCGCGCCCGCCACCGGCACGCTGGCCGGCGCGGCAGGCGGGACCGAGGTGCTGCGCGCCACCGCCGCCGGCACCGTCACGCTGGGCGGCATGCCGGGCAGCCACGCGCTGGAAGTGGCGACGCCGCTCTCCACCGCCAATCGCCTGGTCGCCAGCGGCAGTGCTGCCGGCGGCGCGGTATCGGTGCAGGCGCAGGGCGCGGATGCGAATATTTCCCTGGCGCTGGTTGCGAAGGGCAGTGGCGCGCTGCTGGCAAACCTGCCGGACGGCACCGCGGCGGGCGGCAATGTGCGCGGAATGAACGCGGTGGACTGGCAACAGGCCAGGAGCCTGTCCTCGCAGGTGGCCGGCGGCGCCTATAACACCATCGGCGGCGGCAGGAACAACGCGACCACCGGTTCCGACGCGACCGTGGCCGGCGGCAATGCCAACACCGCGGCCTCCAGCGGCACGGTCGGAGGGGGTGCGGCGAACACGGCCAATGGCGCCGATAGCTGCATCCCAGGCGGCCGGGCCGGCCATACGCGGGGCCTGGTCGGGAAGTTCGCCTTCGCCAGCGGCAGCTTCAGCAGCAGTGGCGATGCGCAACTCGGCGAGCATGTGCTGCGCCGGAACACGAGCACCGCGGTCCCAAGCCTGCTGACCTCCGATGGCGGCGCTTCCAACAATAGCAACCAGGTCATCCTGCCGAATAACGGGACCTATCTGCTGCGCCTGCTGGTGGTGGCACGGCAGATCGGCGGCACCGCCGGAAATGTGGGCGACAGTGCCGGATGGGAGGTATCTGCCCTGGTGAAGCGGGGCGCAAACGCCGCCGCAACCGTGCTGGTCGGCGGCGGCGGGGCCAGCCTTGCGCCGACCTACAACGATGCGGGGGCGGCCGGGTGGCGGATCGGCGTCACGGCCGACGCGACGAATGGCGGCCTCTCGGTCGCACCGACCGGCGAGGCCAACAAGATCATCAACTGGGTGGCGCGCGTGATGAGCGTGGAGGTGGTGGGCTGACTGCCTGATGACCGCCCACGAACCAACTGCCTGCAAGAAGGAAATCCCCCATGGCCCTTCTGAAGCCGATCGAGATCAGCAACACCGGCCTGGTCGCCTCCTATTGGCGCGTCACTCACTGCCAGCTCGACCATGACGGAGGTGTCGCCGAATTCCGCCTGCACGGCTATCCGAGCCAGGCGGCGCGCATCGCCGGCAAATCGCCGCTGCCGGCCATCCTCTACCGGCTGACGCCGCAGGAACTCGGTCTGGAGAGCCTGCACGCCCTGACCACCGCCGGACTCTACGCGGCGGCGAAGCGGCAACCTGCAGCCGATGGCACGATCTGGTTCGCCAATGCCGAGGACTGCTGAGCGCAACCCCCATCCCTTCGGAGCCACCACATGCCCGACCTGACCGACTACGCGAAGAATCTGCTCGGCCGTGCCCTCTGCGCCCGGGCGCCTGCCCTGCCAAGCCAGGTCTTTCTCGGCCTCGGCACCGGCGGCAGCGACGCCACCGGCCTGATCGGCGAGCCGACCGGCAACGGCTATGCCCGCCAGCGCGTCACCTTCAGCGGCACCGGCGCGCAGCAGAACACGGATGCGATCCGCTTCACCTTCACCGCCGCCATCGGCACCCTGACGCATGTCGGGCTGTTCGATGCGCCGACCGGCGGCAATCCGCTCACCTGGTCGGCCCTGGATCAGGCGGTGACGGTGGCCGGCCCCGGCACGGTCACGATCAACCCGTCCGGACTGGTGCTGAGCCCGGGCTGACGCGCAGGGCAGCGCCCGTCGGACCGCCGCGGGTGCCACGAACTTCCGGGCCGCGGGGCGCGTTCCCCGCCGCATTCACGGCCCGGAAGCGACGGAGCGGGAAGATGCTGGCGGAACCCCTGGAGGTCACGATCCCGCCGCTTGGCCTTGGTGGCAGCTTCGCCATGCCGGAGCCCGGCGCGGGGGTGGTCATCTTCGCGCATGGCAGCGGCAGCGGCCGATTCAGTCCGCGCAACCGCTTCGTCGCAGCGGGGCTGCGGCAGGCGGGGCTCGGCACGCTGCTGCTTGACCTGCTGCGGCCGGAGGAGGCGGAGGACCGCCGCAAGGTCTTCGACATCCCTCTGCTGGCTGAGCGGCTTCGCCATGCAACGGACTGGGTGCTGTCCGAACATGGCGCGGGCGGCGCGGTGCCGATCGGCTATTTCGGCGCCAGCACCGGCGCCGGGGCGGCGCTGCTGGCTGCGGCCGCCGATCCGCGGCGGATCCGCACGGTGGTTTCCCGCGGCGGCCGGCCTGACCTCGCCGGGCCGGAAGCGCTGCGTCGGGTGCAGGTGCCGGTGCTGCTGATCGTCGGCAGCCTGGATACCGAGGTGCTGGCACTCAACCGCGCCGCCGCCGCGCAGCTCGGCGGCGAGGCGGAGATCCGCATCGTCCAGGGCGCCAGCCACCTGTTCGAGGAGCCTGGCACGCTGGAAGCCGTCGTCGCCCTCGCCCGCAACTGGTTCAGCGAGTGGATCGGCAAGGACCGCAGCCAGGCATCGGGGATGTAGGGGAGACGAATAGGATAAGCAGCCAGGCAGCGGCGCGCGAGCCGCTGCTCACACCCGCAACATGCAGGCGCGGCTGATCAGCGCTTCGCCTCGACCAGCCCGTGCTGTTCCCGCACCGCGTGGAAGCGCAGCATGGGCCATTCCTCCTCCGCCCGCTTGCGGCGCCAGTCGGAGGCGAAGAAGGCAACCAGCGCGCCGTCATGGTCCTCGCCCGCATCGCGGCGGTTGGCGGCGGCGAAGCGGTCCAGCGCAGCGCGGTCCTCGCCCGTCACCCAGCGCATCACCTGCCAAGGCGTCGCGTCGAAGCCGGCGGGCACGCCGTATTCCACCTTCAGCCGCGACTGCAGCACATCGAGCTGCAACTGCCCGACCACGCCGACCACGGGCACGGAGCCGTCCAGCGGACGGAACAACTGCACCACCCCTTCCTCGGCCAACTGGTCGAGTGCGGTGCGCAGCTTCTTCGCCAGCATCGGATCCTCCAGCCGCACATGGCGCAGGATTTCCGGCGCGAAGCTGGGCACGCCGCGGAAGTGCAGGTCCTCGCCCTCGGTCAGGGTGTCGCCGATACGCAAGGTGCCGTGGTTGGCGATGCCGACCACGTCGCCCGGCCAGGCTTCCTCCGCCACCTGCCGGTCCTTGGCGAAGAAGAAGAGCGGCGCGTTCACCGGCACCTGCTTGCCCGTCCGCACCTGCTTCAGCCGCATTCCCTTGGTGAGCTTGCCGGAACAGAGCCGGACGAAGGCCACGCGGTCGCGGTGGTTCGGGTCCATGTTCGCCTGGACCTTGAAGACGAAGCCGGTCAGCTTCTCCTCACCGGGCTCCACCGGGCGCGGATCGGCGCTGCGTGGTCGCGGCGGCGGGGCGTAGCGCGCCAGCCCGTCCAGCAGATGGCCAATGCCGAAATCGCGCAAGGCACTGCCGAAGAAGACCGGGGTGAGATGACCTTCGCGGAATTTCTGCAGGTCGAATTCGGGGCAGGCGGCCTCCGCCAGAGAGGCTTCCTCGCGCAGCGCCGCCGCCCGCGCCTCGCCCACCAGCGCGTCCAGCTTCGGGTCGTCCAGGCCAGAGAGACGCACGGCCGAAGTGTCATCGGCATCCACGGGCAGGAAATGCTTCGCCAGCAGATCCCAGGTGCCGGCGAATTCGCTGGCGCGGCCGACCGGCCAGGCGACCGGGGCGGCGTCCAGCGCCAGGGTCTTCTCGATCTCGTCGATCAGCTCGAAGGGGTCGCGCCCCTCGCGGTCCATCTTGTTGACGAAGGTGATGATCGGGATGTCGCGCAGGCGGCAGACCTCGAAGAGCTTGCGAGTCTGGCTCTCGATGCCCTTGGCGGCATCCAGCACCATCACCGCCGCATCCACCGCGGTGAGCGTCCGGTAGGTGTCCTCGGAGAAATCCTCGTGGCCCGGCGTGTCCAGCAGGTTGAAGACCAGCCCGCCGCGCTCGAAGGTCATGACGGAGGTGGCGACCGAAATGCCGCGATCCTGCTCGATCTTCATCCAGTCGGAACGGGTCCGCCTGGCGTTTCCCTTGGCCCGCACCGCGCCGGCAAGCTGAATGGCGCCGCCACGCAGCAGCAGCTTCTCGGTCAGGGTGGTCTTGCCGGCGTCGGGGTGGGCGATGATGGCGAAGGTGCGCCGCCGCCCCGCCTCGAAGGCAACAGGGGAAGCGGCCGGGCTGTTATGCTCGGCGAGAACGTCCACGGGCATCGTCTCTCTGGGGGATTCCGCCCTGATCTAGGCTCCCTTGCCCGTGAAGGCCAGGGGCAGGGCGGTAACGATTATCCCGCCTCGGCCAGCAGCGCCCCGAGATCCAGCCGGCGCGTCACCATGGCGAGCTTGCCCGCCGCATCCCGCGGCCATTCCGCGCGCGGCCGATCCCGGTACAGCTCTACCCCATTGCCGTCCGGGTCGCGGAGGTAGATCGCCTCGCTGACCCCATGGTCGGCGGCGCCTTCCAGCGGGATCCCGGCCTCCAGCACCCGCCGCAGCGCCTGCCCCAGCGCCTTGCGGTCCGGGTAGAGCAGGGCGGCGTGATAGAGGCCGGTGCTGCCCGGCGGCGGCCAGGTGCCGCCCTCGCTTTCCCAGGTGTTCAGGGCGATGTGGTGGTGATAGCCGCCAGCCGAGAGGAAGACGGCCTGGCGGCCCATGCGCTGCTGTTCCTCCAGCCCGATCACGTCCCGCCAGAAGCGGAGCGCGCGGTCCAGATCGGCAACCTTCAGATGCACATGGCCGATACGCACATCCGGATGGATGCTGGCGGGAGCGGCGGAGTCAGGCCGGGGCTGGTCGTCTGGCATGGGGGTTCTCCTGCGTCTTGCGGGAGATCTGGTCGCGCGGCGCCGGAAGGTCCAATGGGTGCCGCGGATAACGCCCATCGGCCCGGCCCATGAGCCGGAGATGAAAAAAGGCGGCGGGTTTCCCCGCCGCCTTCGCCATTCCGTTCGGCCCCGCCTCAGGCGTTGTGCAGCCGCCGCTCCACGATCTGCTGCTTCATGCTCTTCTGCAGCTTCTCGAAGGCGCGGACCTCGATCTGCCGCACCCGCTCCCGGCTGATACCATATTGCTGGGAGAGTTCCTCCAGCGTGGTTGGCTCATCCTTCAGCCGGCGCTCGATCAGGATGTGCCGCTCGCGCTCGTTCAGCGTCTTCAGCGCCTCGCCGAGCAGCATGCGGCGGTTGGAAAGATCCTCGCGCTCGGCGAGTTCGCTCTCCTGCGTTTCCTGCTCATCCACCAGCCAATCCTGCCACTCGCCCTCGCTATCGGCGCGGACGGGGGCGTTCAGGCTGTGATCGGGGCTGGCGAGGCGCCGGTTCATGGACACCACGTCCTGTTCCGGCACATCGAGTGTCTTGGCGATCTTCGCCACCTGTTCCGGCTGCAGATCGCCTTCCTCCAGCGCCGCCATCTGGCCCTTCAGCCGACGGAGGTTGAAGAAGAGCTTCTTCTGCGCCGCGGTGGTGCCCATCTTCACCAGCGACCAGCTGTGCAGGATGTATTCTTGTATCGCGGCACGGATCCACCACATGGCATAGGTGGCCAAGCGGAAGCCGCGGTCCGGATCGAACCGCTTCACCGCCTGCATCATGCCGACGTTGCCTTCGCTGATCAGCTCCCCCAGCGGCAGGCCGTAGCCGCGATAGCCCATGGCGATCTTCGCTACGAGCCGGAGGTGGGATGTGACCAGCTTGTGTGCCGCCTCCTGGTCGCCCTCATCCTTCCAGCGCTTCGCGAGCTGGTACTCCTCCTCCGGGGAGAGCATCGGAAACTTCCGGATCTCCTGGAGGTAGCGGGAGAGGTTGCCTTCGGGGGCGATAGGTATGACCGAACTGGAAGCCATAGGGAATGTCTGCCTCCTGGCCGGATGAGCCACCCCGTGACGGCGGTGCCCTGTCCGGTGACCGATCCTGGCAGTCCGAACGCCATGCAGGCCCACCCGACCGAGCGGGCCCCGGTCACGACGGGGCGAGCCAAGCTTGCTGGCCGGACTTAAGCGGCACCCGCATGACGCTGCCGGATGGCACTATATAGGGCCGGTGGCGCTTGAGGCAAGAAAAACCGACCAAGATACTCGGTTACTCACGGTTACAATCCAGCAAAGCGATCAATGCAGCGAGGTCGGCCGGCGGGGGGGTGGAGAAGCGCAGCATCTCCCCGGTGACCGGGTGGCGGAAGCCCAGGGTGGCGGCGTGCAGCGCCTGGCGCGGGAAGGCCAGCAGCGCCTCCCGCTGCGCCGGCGGCAGCAAGCGGGCGGCGGCCGGGGTGCGGCGCAGATAGACCGGGTCGCCCACCAAAGGATGGCCGGCATGGGCCAGATGCACCCGGATCTGATGCGTGCGGCCGGTGGCCAAGCGGCAGCGCAGCAGGGCGCAGGCGGCGCCCCAGGCGCGCTCCGTCACGTAACGGGTCAGGGCGGGCTTGCCGCGGCGTGCGGCATCGGCGCCGGTCAACACAGCCATGCGTTTGCGGTCGGTCTGGTGGCGGCCGATCGCGCCTTCGATCTCGCCGGCCGGCGGCTGCGGCAGGCCCCAGGCCAAAGCCAGGTATTCGCGTTCCAGGTCGCGGGCGGCGAAGGCTTCGGAGAGGGCGCGGTGGGCGCGCTCCGTCTTGGCCACGACCATGACGCCGGAGGTGTCCTTGTCCAGCCGGTGGACGATGCCGGGGCGCTTCTCCCCGCCGATTCCCGGCAGGTCTTCCCCGGCATGGGCCAGCAGGGCGTTCACCAGCGTGCCGTCCTGGTTGCCGGGGGCGGGGTGGACGACCAAGCCGGCTGGCTTGTCCAGCACGATCAGCTCGGCATCCTCGTAGAGGACCGTCAGCGGAATGTCCTGCGGCAGAGGCAGGGCCGGGGCGGCGGCCGGGATATGCAGGGCGTAGAGGCTGCCAGGGCGGACCGGCTCTGCCGGGTTCTTCAACGGCTTGCCGTCGCGGCTGGCCTGGCCCTCGGCAATCAGCGCCTTGACGCGGGAGCGGGAGATCGAGCCTATCGCCTCCGCCAGGAACCGGTCGGCGCGGAGGCCGGCGGCTTCCGGGCCGGCCGTCACCGAGAAGGTTTCGGCGGCGGTTGTGGATTGTGGGGTGGGGTCGGTGCGGGCGCTCAAGATTCTGGTCGTTGTGATGGGGGTGCTGATTGTCGCCGGCACCCTGACGCTGGTGATGCTGATCGTCCAGCGCGTCGGCGGCGCCGGCCATTCCGCGCCCTCCGGGCGCTGGGAGGCAGCGCTGGACCAGCCGGAGGGAAGCCGCATCGCCGGCATCGCCCCGGCCGAGGGGGCGCTGGCGATCTGGGTGGCACGGCCGGACGGGGAGCGGATCCTGCTGCTGGACCCACAGCGAGGGCGGGTGGCCGGGGAGGTCCGGCTGGGCCGGTAAGCACTCGGCCCCGAGGTGGCAAAACCGGCGAGGAGGTGCTTGATCCGCGGCGCGTCCACCTGTAGATAGCCGGCCTCGCCTCCACGTCCCATTCGTCTAGAGGCCTAGGACACCGCCCTCTCACGGCGGCAACAGGGGTTCGAATCCCCTATGGGACGCCACTTGCTCTCGGCGCAACCTGTCTATCCGCCTTACGGCCGCGCCATGAGGCGCAGGTTTTCCGTGGTTCTCGCGCACCGGCTGGCGGATACGGAGGCGGAACGGAGGCCCAGGACGGCTCTCTCCGGTGCGTTTCTCTCCGAACCTGGCGACTTGGAGGATTTACCAGCCAAGCGGAAAGCCGCAGAAAGCCTACGCTCCTCGTGACGAAATCGGGGCGGAGTTGGCGGGGAGCATGCCCCCCGATCGTTGTTGCGCGAAATCGCTCTCGCCGCGCCACCGGAGCGGTTTCTGGCGCGCGCTCAACCAAGCTCTTGATGCGCCAGGGCGCTGATTGTTGAATATTCCGACCGCATGCCGATCAGTCTCCCATCCTCCGCCAATTTTGGCTTCCTCGCCCGGTATGATCCAGGGCTGGTCGTGGTCGCCGCCCGCGCCGAGCAGTACTTCGCGGACGATCCCGTCACCTGCCTGATGAAACTCCGCCAGTTCGGGGAGTTGCTGGCGCAGCAGATCGCCGCCCGCACCGGCGTCTTCACCACGCTGGAGGAGCCCCAGGCGGAGCTTCTCGCCCGCCTCCGCCGCGAGGGCACCGTCCCGCGGGACGTGTTGGACGTGTTCCACGATCTGCGGCGGCGGGGGAACGTCGCGACCCATGGCCACCAGGGCGATCACGCCGAGGCCATGGCGGCGCTCCGGCTCGCCCGCCAACTGGCCATCTTCTTCCATCGCACCTTCGGGGATCCGAAGTTCAAGCCCGGTCCCTTCCAGCCGCCGCGCCCACCGGCCGACGCTTCGGCCGAGCTGCGGGCCGAGATCGAGCGCCTGCGGGCTGAGCGCGACGCCAGCCTTTCGGCCGCCGAGCGCGCCCGCGAGGCCGCCGAAGCCGCGGAAGCACGGGCCCAGGCAGAGGCTGCGGACCGCGCCGTGTGGGAAGCGCTGGCCGCCGAGGAACAGGCAGCCCGATCGGCTCTTGCCGCCCAACTCGCCGCCCTGCAAGAGGCGGCGGCGGCGGCGCCGGCCGCGGCACAGGCCGCGATCAGCTTCGCTGCCTTCCAGGCCGCGGAGGCGCTCGACCTCGACGAAGCGAGCACCCGCGATCGGATCGATGCGCAACTCCGTGCCCGCGGCTGGGAGGCCGACACCCGCACCCTGCGCTACGCCACCGGCGCCCGCCCTGCCAAGGGTCGGAACATGGCCATTGCCGAGTGGCCGACCGCGACCGGCCCGGCCGACTACGCCCTGTTCTGCGGCCTCACCTGCGTCGGCGTGGTCGAGGCCAAGCGGCGCAACCGCAATGTCGCGGCGGCGCTTGCCCAGGCCGGGCGCTACGCCCAGGGCTTCCTCCCCGAGGCAGGTCTCGAGCTGCCCGCTGGCGGCCCCTGGCCCGCCGACAGCCAGGGGCAGGAGCCGGCCTACCGCGTGCCCTTCCTCTTCTCGGCCAACGGCCGCGGCTACCTGAAGCAGATCGAGACCCAGTCCGGCATCTGGTTCCGCGACGTGCGCTCACCCACCAACCTGAGCCGCGCGCTCTCCGACTGGTACACCCCGGACGGCCTGCTCGCCCTGCTCGGCCAGGACCAGGCGAAGGCACAGGCCGAACTCGCCCAGAAGCCCTTCGACTTCGGCTTCGCGCTGCGCCCCTACCAGCGCAGCGCCATCGAGACCGTCGAGTGCCACCTCGCCGAGGATGGCCGCCGCGCCCTGCTGCTCGCCATGGCGACCGGCACCGGCAAGACCAAGCTGGCCATCGCGATGCTCTACCGGCTGCTCGCCACGCGCCGCTTCCGGCGGGTGTGCTTCGTGGTCGACCGCACCTCGCTCGGCGAGCAGGCGGGCGGCGAGTTCCGCACCACCCGCGTCGTCGGCGCCAACACCTTCGCCGACATCTTCGGCCTGAAAGGCCTGAACGACGTCGTCCCCGACGAGGCGACCAAGGTGCACATCTGCACCATCCAGTCCCTGGTCAAGCGGGTCCTCTACGCGCCCACGCCGGAGGAGACGCCCCCGGTGGACCTCTACGACCTGATCGTCGTGGACGAATGCCACCGCGGCTACACGCTCGATCGCGAGATGGGCGACGCCGAGCTCTCCTTCCGCAGCGAGGCCGACTACATCTCGAAGTACCGCCGCGTCCTGGAGCACTTCGACGCCGTCAAGATCGGCCTGACCGCAACGCCCGCGCTGCACACCACCGAGATCTTCGGCCGCCCCGTCTTCACCTACGGCCTACGCGAGGCGGTGATCGACGGCTACCTGATCGACATGGAACCGCCGATCCGCATCGAGACGGCGCTCTCCCAGGCCGGCATCCACTTCCGCCGGGGCGAGGACCTGCCGCTGCTGGATCCGCTGACGCAGTCCGTCGACCTCACCACCGCCCCCGACGACCTCGACTTCGAGGTCGAGAGCTTCAACCGCCGCGTCGTGACGCAGGAGTTCAACCGGGTCGTCGCCGAGGAGCTGGCCAGACACATCGACCCGAGCCTGCCCGGCAAGACGCTGGTCTTCGCCGCCACCGACGCCCATGCCGACATGGTGGTGAACGAGCTCAAGAAGGCGTTCGCCGCGGCCTATGGCGGGATCGAGGACGGCGCGGTCGTCAAGATCACCGGCAGCATCGACAGGCCCGGCCAGATGATCCGCCGCTTCCGCAACGACGCGCTGCCCAAGGTGGCGGTGACGGTGGATCTGCTCACCACAGGCGTGGATGTCCCCTCCATCGTCAACCTGGTCTTCCTGCGCCGGGTCAACAGCCGGATCCTCTACGAGCAGATGATCGGCCGCGCCACACGGCCCTGCCCCGAGATCGGCAAGGAGACCTTCCGCGTCTTCGACGCCGTGCGGCAATACGACGCCATCCAGGCCTTCACGCAGATGAAGCCGGTGGTGGTCAACCCGAAGCTCTCCTTCGAGCAGTTGCTGCGCGAACTCGCCGAGGCGACCGACCAGGCCTTCCGCGCCGCCGTGCGCGACCAGATCCTGGTGCGGCTGCGCCGACGCATCGGCAAGCTCAGCCCAGAGGCCGCCGAAGCCTGGGAAAACGCCGCCGGCGAAAGCCCGGCAGACACCCTGGCGCGCGCTCAAGGCACGAGCGCGGAGGAGCTCGCCGAGTGGGTGAAGGCGCGTCCCGCCCTCGGCCCCATCCTGGACTGGAACCCGGAGGGCGGTCGACCGCTGCCGCTCGCCGTCTCCTACCACCCCGACCGCCACCACAGCACGACCGTTGGCTACGGCAAGGCGGGGCGGCCGGACGACTACCTCTCGGCCTTCGCCGCCTTTCTGCGTGACAACGGCAACCGCCTTCCCGCCCTCCAGACCGTGCTGACCCGGCCGCGCGAGTTGACCCGTGCCGCGCTGAAGGAGCTTGCCATGGCACTGCAGGCCGAGCACTTCACGGAAGCTGCCTTGCGCGCCGCCTGGCGCGACGCCACCAACCAGGACATCGCCGCCGGGCTGATCGGCTTCGTGCGGCAGGCGGCGCTCGGAGATGCGCTGGAGCCCTGGACGGCGCGGGTGGATCGCGCCATGGCCCGGCTGCGTGCCCGCCAGGCCTGGACCGCACCGCAGCGGCAGTGGCTTGATCGGATCGGAAACCTGGTGAAGGAAATGGGTGTCGCCGATCCCGCCCTTCTCGACGAGGGGCTGTTCGCGCAGAACGGCGGCAGCAAGCGGCTCAATACGATCTTTGGCGGGCAGCTCGAAGCGCTGCTCGGCGACATCAATGAGGAGGTCTGGAAACCCGCGGCATGAGTGCGACCA
>Ga0207747_1000565_pt1 | contig 39707 bp, 39 predicted proteins | sample HigsolmetaGSP11D_FD_184839 | JGI IMG/M metagenome (GOLD analysis project Ga0207747, IMG submission 184839) | High solid enriched microbial communities from the Joint BioEnergy Institute, USA - SP1-1-D (SPAdes) | ecosystem: Engineered > Bioreactor > SSF (Solid state fermentation) > Aerobic >...
ACCGCCCGTCTTGGCCAGAACCTTGGTGATCGCCGCCGTCAGCGACGTCTTCCCATGGTCCACATGCCCGATCGTGCCAATGTTGCAGTGCGGCTTCGTCCGCTCAAACTTCGCCTTCGCCATCGTCCGGCTCCGCTACCCCGTGTGAACTGCCTCACCACCCCGGCACCGGCCAGCGCTTGCCGGCGCTGGAGCGGGTGACGGGAATCGAACCCGCACAACCAGCTTGGAAGGCTGGGGCTCTACCATTGAGCTACACCCGCGCCTCGCAGCGCAATGCAACCCGGGCGCCTTGCGGCGCGGCTTCTCCCACCGGGGCTCCCGGCCGCGCCCGGCGCCATGGCGCCCTGCGCGTCCTCGGTTCGGCCAGAATGGAGGGGGTTGGATTCGAACCAACGTAGGCGCAAGCCAACGGATTTACAGTCCGTCCCCTTTAGCCACTCGGGCACCCCTCCGCAGGGCCGTCCCGATCGAGAGCCAGCCGGCGGGAGCGCGCGGACTATCCGGTTCATCATAAGCTGTCAACGTGCCCGTGGCCGCGGGGTTGAAGCCGAACGAAATTCCCTGTCACTGCCTTGTCAGCGGCGCCACGGCGCGCAGGATGCCCGGATGCGCCGAACCCCGCCGCGCCCGCACCATCCACCGCCCCCCGGCCACCCGCATGGCCAGGGGGACCGCCCTGGCGCGCCGCCGCGCCGCGGACCGCATCCGCATGCCCCAAGCCACCGGGAGGGCGGCCTGTGGCTGTATGGCCTGCATCCGGTGGCCGCTGCCCTCGCCAACCCCGCCCGCCGGCTGCGCCGCCTGCTGCTGACCCCGGAGGCGGAGGCGGCCCTCGCCGCCCGCCTGCCGCCCCCCTGGCGCGTCGCGCCGGAACGCGCCGAGCGTGCCCGGTTCGCCACTTTCCTGCCGGAGGATGCGGTGCATCAGGGCGCCGCCCTGCTGGCCGATCCCCTCCCCCCTCTGCCACTCGACCGGGCGCTGGCGCATTCGGAAGGTCCGGTGCTGGTGCTGGATCAGGTGACGGATCCGCGGAATGTCGGCGCCATCCTCCGCTCCGCCGCCGCCTTCGGTGCCGCCGCCTTGGTGCTCCAGGACCGCCACGCCCCGCCCGAGACCGGCGCCCTCGCCCGCGCCGCCTCCGGCGCGCTGGAGATCGTGCCAGTGGTGCGGGAGGTGAACCTGGCCCGCGTCCTGGGGGAGCTGAAGCAGGCCGGGCTCTGGGTGGTGGGGCTGGATGCCGGAGGGCCGGTGACGCTGGCCCAGGTCGTCCAGGAGTTGCATGGCCGCCGCGTGGCTCTGGTGCTGGGCGCCGAGGGCGAGGGCCTGCGCCGCCTGACGCGCGAAACCTGCGACGAGCTGGCCCGCCTGCCCATCGCGCCGGAGATGGAAAGCCTGAACGTCTCGGCCGCCGCTGCGGTCGCACTCTACGAACTCGCGCGCCAATAGGGGGAACGATCATGTCCGATGCCGCCGATGCCATCCTCGCCGCCCGCCGGGCCAAGCGGATCCTGGAGCCGCTGGGGGCGGTGGCCCCCGCCGACCCGGCGGCGGGCTACGCCCTGCAGCGCCGGGTGGCGGAGCGACTCGGGGCGGTGCCGCCCTTCGGCTTCAAGATCGGCGCCACCACGAAGCAGATGCAGGACTATCTCGGCCTGTCCGGCCCCGCTGCCGGCTTCGTCCCGGCGGAAAGCCTGCGCGAAAACGGCGCCACCCTGCGATTCGCCGATTTCCTGAATGTCGGGGTGGAATGCGAGGTCGGCCTGCGCCTCGGCCGCGACCTGCCTCCCGGCCCCTGCACCCGCGACCAAGCCGCGGCGGCGGTGGCGGAGGTCTTCCCGGCCATCGAGGTCGTCGAGAAGCGCTATGGCGACCTGGCCGTGCTCGGCACCCCCACCCTGATCGCCGATCAGGTCTTCCACGCCGCCGGCGTCATCGGCAGTCCGGTGCCGGACTGGCGCGCGGTGGATCTCGGCGCCGCGCGAGGGGAGCTGCGGGTGGATGGCACGGTGAAGGCCGCCGGCCATGGCCGCGACCTGCTCGGCCATCCGCTGGAGGCCTTGGCCTGGCTGGCCGGCTCCGGTGCCGCCGAGGTCTTCGGTGGGTTGAAGGCCGGGCAGGTGGTCTGGCTCGGCTCCGTCACGCCGCCGATCTGGCTGGAGGGCCCCGGCCTGGTGGAGGTTGACTTCGACCTGCTCGGCACGGTGCGGCTCCGCTTCGTCTGAGGCGGCAAGCGGCTGTTAATCCGGCCGGTGCAGGCTGGGACCGAGGCCGCGTCGAAGGAGTCGCGGCACTGCTCCCTCGCCAGGATGGCGACATGGAAGGGATGACCATGCCGCCCCAGGATTGGAACGCCATGCCCGACGACCTGCAACTCGCCCTGTCGCGAGAGGCGCTGCGCCGCGCCGCCGAAACCCTGGCCGCCCACGCCGAGGTGCTGGCCACGGAGATGGAACAAGGCACGCTGCAGGACTGCGGCGGGCCGGATGCGCTGCGGCTCTTCGCTGCGGTGGTGCGGACCGTGAACCAAGAGGCCTTCGGCCCGGTCGGCCGTGCCTGAACCCGTCGGACACGGGCCGCTTGACGACCTCCCGGCCGGCATGACAGCTAGCCAGGAGTGCCGGGTTAGCTCAGTTGGTAGAGCAACCGCCTTGGTGACGAGTGCCCCGGCGGAAACGCCGGGAGTAGAACCGCTCAAATTCGGGGAAAGCTACCGCTCCCTTCCGGGAGCCATGCCGATCCCGAGCCAAGCCCTGCGGGGCCAGCCCCCGCAGGGAAGGTGTAGAGACTAGACGGGCGGCACCTTCGGTCCTTCGGGACCATGGTGAAGGGATAGTCCAGCCCACGAACCCCTGGGCGGCGAAAGCCGAAGTGGGACGGTAAGCGGTAGGTCGTCAGTTCGAGTCTGACACCCGGCACCATCACCCCTTTGCTCCGGAGCGGGCCTCTCGACCCTCCGGTGATCCGCTCTAGGCGCGCGGCCGGGGCGCCAGCATGTTGGCCGGCATGCGTGCCGTAGCCCTCGCCCTTTTCCTGCTGCTCACTCCGCCCCTGGCCGCGGCCGAGCTGAAGCTCGCCACCTGGAACCTGGCCTGGTTGACGCTGCGCCCGGCGGGCGATCCGGACCTGCCGCCGGATCTCACCCCGCGACGGCCGGCGGATCTGGACCTGCTGGCCACCTATGCGCGCCGGCTCGACGCGGATGTGGTGGCATTACAGGAGGTGGACGGACTGGAGGCGGCGGCGCGCGTCTTCGATCCCCGCATCTACGAATTCCACTTCACCCAGGAACGCGACATCCAGCGCACCGGATTCGCCATCCGCCGCGGCCTGCGCATCACGCGCAACCCGGATCTGGAGGCGCTGGACCTCCACCCTCGTGCCCGCCACTCGCTCCGCCGCGGTGCCGACATCACCCTGGAGGCCGGGGGAGAACGGCTGCGGCTGCTCTCGGTGCATCTGAACGCCGGCTGCCGCGAGGGGCCGATCGCCGCACCAGGCCAGCACTGCGAGAAGCTGGCACGGCAGGCAGCGGTGCTGGCCGACTGGATCGCGGCGCGGCGGCAGGAAGGCGTGGGCTTCGCCATCCTCGGCGACCTCAATCGCCAGATGCGTGGGCCGCAGGACGAGATGATGCGGACCCTGGCCGCCGCCGCGCCGCTGACCCGGGTGACGGAGGGCTTCTCCAACCCCTGCTGGGCGGACGCGCGCGGCGGCCGCGCCTTCATAGACCACATTCTGCTCGGCGGCGCGGCACAGGGCTGGTGGCTGCGCGACAGCCTTCGGGTCATGATCTATGCGGAGCGCGGCAGGGAGTGGCGCGATCGCCTCTCGGACCACTGCCCGGTCAGCATCCGGCTCCGACTGCCCTGAGTTGCAACCCTGCGGCGCGAAAGGAAGTCACCACAGGCATGGACGCAAAGCACCGGCGCAGGCTTCTGGCACGCTATCGGGTGACGGATGGCAAGGATTTCCGATTGCAGGACCACGATCCCGGCGACACCGCCGGATTCGGCGCCGGCAAGGACCACGCCAAGGAATTGCTGCGGGAGGGGGTGGAGCGCCTGGCAGCCTTGCAGGACATGCTCTACGCCCAGGACCGCTGGGCGGTGCTTTGCATATTCCAGGGCATGGACGCCTCGGGCAAGGACAGCGCGATCCGGCATGTCTTCCGCGGCGTGGACCCGCAGGGCTGCCAGGTCAGCAGCTTCAAGGCGCCGACCGCGCTGGAGCTGGACCACGACTTCCTCTGGCGACACATCCTGGCGCTGCCCGGCCGCGGCATGATCGGCATCCACAACCGCTCCTGGTACGAGGAGGTGCTGGTCGCCCGCGTGCATCCGGAGATCCTGGAGCGTCAGAAATTGCCGCCCGCGCTCCGCACCGGGAAGCGTTTCTGGGAGGACCGGCTGGAGGATATCGCGGCTTTCGAGCGCTACCTGTCCCGCCAGGGCGTGCTGGTGCTGAAATTCTTCCTCCACCTGAGCAGGGAGAAGCAGCGCGAGCGCTTCCTGAAGCGGATCGAGGCGCCGGAGAAGAACTGGAAATTCAACGCCGGCGACGTGGCGGAACGGGCCTTCTGGGACGACTACCAGGACGCCTATGAGCAGGCGATCCGCGCCACCGCCGCGCCGCATGCGCCCTGGTATGTCGTGCCGGCGGACAAGAAGTGGTTCACCCGCCTGGTGGTCGCGGAGGCGCTGGCGACCGCGCTGGAGGATCTCGACCTGCATTACCCGCAGCCGGACGGGCAGGAGCTGGCGCAACTGGAAGCGGCGCGGAAGGCGCTGACATAGTGCCGTAAATGGATGGGGCGCCGCGGCTCCGATCAGCTCGGCGCGTCAGGGCGCAAGTTCCTTCAGCAGGCTGGAATGGATCCAGCCCTGGGGTTTGTCGTCTCCCACCTCGACCCAGCCGCCCAGGGCATGCCCGTAGACCCGGAAGGTCTCACCGCGGCGGGTGACACGCAGCACGGCATAGCTGTTGCCCGGACCTGTCCGCAGGTTCGCCGGCGACCTCACCTCTACCCGGCCGGCCGCAGCCTGGGCACTGACGGCCGGTCGCGCCGGCGGCGGCGGCGGAGCACCCGCCCCTGCAGCCCCACCCCGCTCCGGGGCTGGCGGCGCCGGCGGCGGTGGCGGCGTGGCCGGAAGGGCGGCGACCGCCCCGCTGGACGGGGCTTCGGCGGGCGCCGGCATGGCGGGCGGCGCTGCCTCGCTGCGGAGGGCCGGCCCGGAGCCCGGGGCGACCTCGGCGCTGCGCGGCGTGGCCGGCGCCGGTCCGGCCATATCCGCAGGAGCCGTGCCGGGCCGGACGGGCGATGGTTCCGGAAGGGGCGCCGTCGCGGTCAGGTCCGGTGCCCTTGGCATCCCCTCCCCGGCAGGGGCGGCGCGGTCGCCTCCGCTCATCACCGCGGCCAAGCCGGAGATGGCCAGGACAGCCCCGAGGCCGGCGGCCATCCAGCCCGCCGGCCGCAGGCGCCGGGTCACGGGCGCCAGGGAAATCGGTTCCAGGGGCTCCGGCTCGGCATCATCAGGCGGCGGGGGCCCCTCCTCCGGCTCCGTCGCCCTGGGGGGGGTGGCATAGGCTTCCGGCGCGGCACGCGGTACCGGCCGGGGTTTGGGCGGTGCAGCGGCGGGAGGCTCGGCCGACGGCTGAGGCCGCCAGCCGGGGCGCGGTCCAGGCGGTGCCGAAGGGGTTGCGGCCCGCGACGGATCGCGCGGGGACAGGGCCCGCTGCATCACCGTCACCCAGGCATCGCCGCCGGCCAGGGTCAGGGGTGGCAGGGCGGCGAAAGCCTCGGCCAGGATGTCGTCAATGGCATTCACCTCGTCCGGCCGGATGCTGCGATAGACGATGGGCAAATAGCCCTGGAAGATCGCATCGAACCGTACGGCGGCGAGGCGCTGGCGCAGGATCGCTTCGGCATCCGGTGTCACCGTCGGCGCGACATCCAGCAGGGCTATGCCCACATCCGGGTGCAGCAGCACGTAATGGATCTGGACCGGCCGGCTCAGCAAGCCGCTGATATTGCTGTCCCGCAGGCAGATCCAGCCGGAGGGCAGCGGCGCCGTCACGGCCCTCACGGCAGCGGCACCGCCCCGGCCGGCAGGTAACGAGTCGAGTCGAAGGGATGTCTCGGAATGGCGCATGATGAACTGAACTCGCCCCTTGCTGCTCCCCCCTGGCCACGCCGCTGCGCAACCGGGCATTTTTGTGAGATTGTATACGCCTCACCGGGCTGGAAGCACAGCAGCATGGCTTCACGCCTCGCGGACATCGGCGCCAGGCGTCGTGCATGGACAGTTCAAACGAAAATCGAGGCATCCAAGGGATGCCTCGATCACGATGATCGGCAGTACGGGGGTGACGCCTTCGGGCCTCCCGGCCTTCCGGCGATCCGCTCTAGAGCATTTTCGGTTCACATGCGTTCACCGAAAACGCTCTACGCCATTGTTTGCAGAGCAGATTCACGCCTTCAGGCGTTGCCGCCCTCCGGCGATCTGCTCTAGCCGTTGGCGCCAGCGACCGGATCCAGCCGGTATCCGCCGCCCTCGGTCAGCAGCAGGCGGGCATTGGAGGGATCGGGCTCGATCTTCTGCCGCAGACGATAGATGTGGGTCTCCAGCGTATGCGTCGTCACCGCGCTGTTGTAGCCCCAGACCTCGTTCAGCAGCACCTGCCGCGGCACCGGCCGCCCGCCGGCGCGATACAGATACTTCAGGATCGCGCTTTCCTTCTCGGTCAGGTGGATCTTGCGGTTGCGGCTCGGCTCCAGCAGCAGCTTCGCCGAGGGGCGGAACATATAGGGCCCGATGGTGAAGACCGCGTCCTCCGAGTTGTCGAAGACCCGGAGCTGGGCGCGCATGCGGGCCAGCAATTCGTTCAGCCGGAAGGGCTTGGCGATGTAGTCGTTCGCCCCGGCATCCAGGCCCCGCACCACATCGGCCTCGGCATCCGCGCCGGTCAGCATGATGACGGGCATGCGCTTCCCGTCGCGCCGCAGCTTGGCGCAGAGGTCGCGGCCATCGCCATCGGGCAGGCCGATATCGAGCAGGATGGCATCGTAGCGCGCATCAGCGCAGCCGAGCTTGGCCTCGGCCTCGCTCGCGGTTTCCGCCTCGTCGGCCTTGAACTCGCCTTCGAGACTGATCTGCTCCGCCAATGTGGCTCGGAGCGCGGCATCGTCTTCGACGATTAGGATGGGGCGAGGGGTCACCATTCAGCCTCCGGTTGTTTTCAAAAGCGGGACTCGTCACATCGCTGCGTCCGAGCGACTTACGCGGAGGAGATAGAAACCAATACGGGACAAAACGCATCTCACGGAAGCGTTGGTTCGAAAACACAATGTTGCGAACGCAGCGCGGCCGCTAAGGTTGCAGCAGCCTTCCCTCGAAGGGCGGCTTCAAGTCCGGGGCGTCGAATTCCACCACCCAGAGGTCGGGATCCCGCTTCACGTGCCGTTCCACATAGGCGTCGGCTGCCTGATCATCGACCGGCGCGGTGCCGCTGCCACGCATCCAGGCGAGGCGGCCTTCGGCATCCCGGACCTGGGTGAGCACCACCAGCCCCTCCCGCCCGCGCAGGACACAGAGGATGCCCCCGCTGTCGGGATCCCCCCTGCGCAGCACGGCGCCGCTGCGGCCGGCGATATCGGCCAGCCGCAGCGCCATCGAAACCCAGATCTCCGCCTTCACCCGTGCTTCCATGGCCGCCAGACTGCCATCGCAGCACCCGGCGGCAACCCCCAACCCCGCCTTGCCGGCAGGCACCGGCTCGGCCACATCTCCGCGCAGGATGTCTCGCGCCCGTGGACCGGCATCCCGCGGCGCATCAGGGGGTTTCCATGGACCAGCGGAAGATGAGCGAAGGCCAGCGCGCCTATGAGGCAAGGCGGGCCGCCAAGGCCGGGATGAGCCTTGAGAAGTGGCTGGCGCAGAAGGAGAAGGAGGCGCAGGCCGAACGCGCCGCGGCACAGGCGAAGAAGGCCGAGCCGACCGCGGCGAAGAAGAAGCCCGGCTTCCTGGCCCGGCTGCTGGAGCGGGCGCAGAAGCCGCTCTAGCGGCTACACCATCCGCAGCAGCAGCCCGTCCCGCCGGATCGCCTGGTGCAGCAGCACGCCGCCGATATGCAGCGCCAGCAGCACCAGGATGGCCCAGCCCAGGCTGTTATGCGCGGCCTGGAGAATCCGGGCCAGCGGCTCGTTCGTCTCCATGAATTTCGGCAGGTTGATGAAGCCGAGATAGGCGGTCTGGCCACGCAGCGGGAAGCCCCAGGCATTGGTGGCGAAGAAGCCGAGCACCGGCTGGACCAGCAGCGCCAGGTAGAGCAGCGGATGCACCACCCCGGCGGCGAGGCGCAGCGGCCGGGGGATGGAACGGGGCAGCGGCGGCGCCGGATGGGCCATGCGCCAGGACAGCCGTGCGGCGGTGACAAAGAGGATGGTCAGGCCGGTCGATTCATGGATGGCGTAGAACACCATCTTGTCGCTGTCCTTGATGTGGTCGATCACGAAGGCCACCGGCAGCGCCACCGCCATCAGCCCGACGGTGATCCAGTGGAACCACTTCGAGACGCTGTCATAGCCATCCGCCATTGCCGTCCCCTTCCGTAAGACCTGGTCCCGCCACCCTTGCCCGGATCCAGACCTGATATCATCGCCGCCCATGCAGATTGGAGCACGGATCCGCGCAAGCGCTGGATCACCCTGGCGCGGCGCCGGGCCGGATGCTGGCATGTGGAGGCGCCGGAGCCGGTCGGCGAGGTGGCAGCGCTGCTGCCCCGGCTGCTGGCGCCCGGCCTGCCGGTGGCGCTCGGCCTGGACCTGCCGCTCGGCCTGCCGCGGGACTATGCGGCGGGGCGGGGGGAGGCGGATTTCCCGGCCTTCCTGCGCGGGTTGGCGGCGAGGCCAGGCTTCTTCGAGGTGAATCCGGGGCTGGAGACGGTTTCCGCGGACCGCCCCTTCTACCCCGCGCGCGGAATCAAGGGCATGACCCGCGCGGCCCATGCGGCGGCGCTGGGGCTTTCGGGGCCGCTCGGCCTTTCGCGCCTCTGCGACCGCGCCACCGCGGAGCGGCCGGCCGGGGCGCCTGTGTTCTGGACGCTCGGTGCCAATCAGTCAGGCAAGGCGGCGATCGCGGCCTGGCGGGACTGGCTGGTGCCGGCCCTGGCGGCGGCCGCACCGATCCGGTTCTGGCCCTTCGAGGGCGGGCTGCATGCGCTGCTGGCGCCTGGCGTGGCAGTGCTGGCCGAGGTCTATCCGGCCGAGGCGCTGCGCCATTGTGGGCTGCGGCTTGCCGGCAGCAAACGGGCGCAGGCGCCGCGGCAGGCGCTTGCGCCGGCGCTGCGCGCGGCCATGGCGGCACGGCGGGTCACCCCCTCCCCCGCCCTGGTGGCAGCGGTGGAACAGGGCTTCGGTCGGGACGCCGCGGGCGAGGACCGGTTCGATTCCGTCATCGGCCTGCTTGGGCTGATCGGCGTGCTGGACGGCGCCCGGCCGGACTTCGTGCCGGACGATCCCTGGATCCGCCGTTGGGAGGGCTGGGTGCTGGGGCAGACGGCGCTGCCGCGGGGCTGACGCCGCCCACTCCCTACGCCATGAAGGCGACGGTCGTATTCATCGCCGCGACGGCGGGGACGCGGAGGCCCGCCGGGGTTTCCTCGATGCCGGCGATGCCATTGGCGCGCAGCACCGCCGCCGTCTGCCTCAGGTCCCGGACCTTGAGGCCAAGCATCGCCATGTGATCGCCCCGCCCGGCCGGATCGGGCGCGGCGGCGCCCAGTTCGGCCGCCACGACATCATGCGGGGCGAATTCCACCACCGCCTCGCCGGCCTTCAGGATGCGGCGGCCCAGCGGCCCGGCGGTCATGGCCGCGGCGCCGAACATCCGTGCGAAGAGCGCCGCCTGCCGTTCCGGATCGCGCACCGAGACCAGGATGCGCGCGACCGCGACCACGCCGTTCGGATGCTCCTGCCATTCCGGGCGCCAGACATGTTCGGGGGTCAGGTGCTCGCACCAATAGACCCGGCCATCGAAGGCGGCGCAGCGGTCCAGGCGGATCACCTTGAAGCGCGCATCCGCATGCGTCCCGTCCGGCAGGTCCACCGGGCGGTGGAAGGAGAGAACCGGCTGCACCGGCACGCCGCGCGCCTGCTGCGCCGCCTGCAACGCCTCCGATTCCTTTCCCAGGAAGACCAGGCCGTTCAGCCCGATGGGAAAGGGGTCGAGATCCGGCCGCAGCGCCCCGCCCGGCACATCCGTGCCGAGCAGTTCCAGGTAGTCCCGCCCGAAGACTGCCAGATGATTAGCCGAGCCGAGGCTGTGCTTCCCCATCGGCGTCAACTGGAAGCCGAGGGCGCGGAAGCGCCGGGCGCCTTCCTCCATGCGGTCGCGGACATCGACGACGATATGGTCGATCAGCGGTTCCATACGCTCCTCCTCGTCACCCCCGCCGGTACAGGCCCGCCGCCTCCGCCGCCTGCACCGCCATGGCGACGGTCAGGGACAGCGTCGGCGTCGGCACCCCGCGCTCCCGCGCCAGGCGCAGCGGGACGGTGAAGAGCGCGTCGATCTCCAATGGCCGGCCCATCTCCAGATCCTGCAGGATGGAGGGCTTGTGCGGGATGTCCACGGAGAGGCTGATCCGCTCCTCCGCCGTGGTCGGCACCGGACGGTCCATGGCGGCGGCGATGGCGAGCCCCTCCTCTACTACCCGCCGCGCCGCGTCGCGCACCACCGGATCGCGGAAGGTGTCGCGGATGCTGCGGCGGGTGAGCAGGCAGATCGGGCCATTGGCCAGGTTGTTCAGCAGCTTGCCCCAGACCTCGGTGCGGATGTCCGGGCTGACGCTGCAGGCCAGGCCGCCGGCCTTGAAGGCGGTGGCAAGCGCCACAGCGCGCGGGCTGCGGCTGCCGTCCGGCTCACCCAGGAACAGCTTGCCGGTGCGGCTCGACACCTCGACCACGCCCGGCTCGGTGACCGAACAGGCGGAATAGATGACGCCGCCGAGGGTGCGTTCCACGCCAACGGCCTTGCGCACCGCATCGCCCGGATCGACCTCCGGGATACGCCGCCCCTCCTCCGGTCCGCCATGGCGGTCGAAATACCACCAAGGGATGCCGTTGGTGACGAAGGCCACCGGCGTCTCCGGCCCGAGCAGCGGCGCGATGCCGGCCGCGACGGAGGGCAAGGCCGGGACCTTGGTGCAGACCACCACGGCGTCCTGCGGGCCGAGATCCGCGGGGTTGTCGGAGGCGCGGGGGCGCGACTGCATTTCCCCATCCGCGGCCCGGACCGTCAGCCCCTTCTCCCGGATCGCGGCAAGCTGCGCGCCACGCGCCACCACCGAGACCTCGGCCCCGCCCTTGGCAAGCCGCCCCGCCAGCATCCCGCCGATCGCGCCGGCACCGTAGATGCAGATCCTCATGCCGGTACCTGTTCCTTCAATTGCGCGACCATCGCCGCGCCGGCCTCGACCAGCCGGGCGGTGATGCGGGCGCCGTGCTCCGCATTGCCGGGACGGGAATCGGCGCAGGCGACGCCGCCGGGGGCGACCTCCTCCACCTCCGTCGGCACCGAGAATTCCACCCCGCCGCAGCGCACCGCGCCGAAGCCGGCGACTGGCAGGCCAAGGATCTCCGGCACCGGCTGCCGCGCCCGCGCCCGCTCCGGCCGGCAGAGATCCGGGCGGAGATGCAGCGCCACGGACCAGACGGGATCGCCGCCATGACCGAAGCTGTCCGGGCTGCCGCCAAGCTCCGCATGCAGTGCCCCGGCAACGCGCCAGAGATGCAGCGCCGGAATGCGCAGGTCATGCTTGCGGCGCAGCGCGCGGGTGGCGGCCTCGACCGGGGCGATGGAGCCGGCATGGCCGTTCACCACCAGGATGCGCCGCGTCCCGGTGCGCAGCAGGTTGCCGCAGACCTCCTCCACCACCGCTTGCAGCAGCCCCGGCGTCAGCACCACCCCGCCCGGCACGAACGAAAAGAAGTCCTCGCCGCCAAAGGGGATGGCGGGCAGCACCAGCGCATCGGCGCCGCGCACGGTGGCGGCCGCGGCGATGCGGTCGCAGATCGCCTCAGCCAGCAGGAAGTCGCCCATCGGCGCCTGCGGCCCGTGCGTCTCCAGGCTGCCCATCGGCAGCAGGGCACAGGCCCCAGCAGCGAGACGCTCCGCCACCTCCGGCGCCGTCAGTTCGGCGATGCGGTGGGTCACGAGAGGATGTCCAGCGCGATGCGGGAGAGTGCCTGCACGCCGAGGCCGATGCAGCGCTCGTCCGGCTGGTAGCCGGCATTGTGCAGGTGGTCGTTGCGCCCCGGCGCGCCGCTGCCGATGCGGAGCTGGAAGGCCGGCACCCGTTCGGCGAATTCGGCGAAATCCTCGGCGCCCATGCTCGGCCTGCCCTCCTCCACCACATCGCCGAACTGGGCGCGCACCGAGGCAATGGCGGGATCCAGCACGCGGTCGCTGTTGACCAGCGGCGGCACGCCACGGTTGTACCGCAGATCGCAACGCACCCGGTGCATCGCCTCCAGTCCGGCGGCGAGGCGGCGCAGCGCAGCCTCCGCCGTGTCGCGCGCCTTGCCGTGCAGGGTGCGCACCGTGCCGCGCAACTCCACGCTTTCCGGGATGATGTTGGGCGCGCTGCCGCCATGGAACATGCCGATGGTGACGACCGCCGGATGCAGCGGATCGATCTCCCGGCTCACCACCGTCTGCGCCTGGGAGACGAAGGCGGCGGCGGCGACGATGGGGTCGATCGCGTCGCTCGGATGCGCGGCATGGCCGGAACGGCCCCGCACCACCAGGTCGAAGCGGTCGGCGGCGGCCAGGGTGGAGCCACGGCAATAGCCGAACCGGCCAACCGGCATGTCCGGCATGTTGTGGAAGCCGAGGGCCATGTCCACGCCCTCCACTGCGCCATCGGCGATCATGGCGGCGGCGCCGCCCAGTGCCTCCTCGGCCGGCTGGAAGACCAGGACCACGCGGCCGGCGAGCTGCGGCGCCAGCCCCTTCAGCACCTCCGCCACGCCGAGGAGGGTCGCGGTGTGGATGTCGTGGCCGCAGGCATGCATCTTGCCGGCGATGGTGCTGGCGAAGGGCAGGCCGGTCTGCTCATGGATCGGCAGGGCATCCATGTCGGCGCGGATGGCCAGGGTCGGGCCGGGCCGCCCGCCCTCGATGGTACCGAGCACGCCGGTCCGGCCGACCCCGGTGCGGTACGGGATGCCCAGCCTTGCGAGTTCGGCGGCGACGATGCCCGCGGTGCGCGTCTCCTCGAAGGCGAGTTCCGGATGCGCATGGATGTCGCGCCGGATCTCCACCAGCCGCGGCTCGATCGCCTCGGTGGCCTGGCGGATGCGCGTCCCGGGGTCGTTGGCGAAGCGGTCGGCCATGGTGCTCGGCATTGGTGGTCCTGCTGGATCCTGGGGGCAGCGAGGATCGCGGCTAGCCCTGGACCTGGCAAGCGTCACAAGCCGAACAGCCGCTTGCCCGGCAAGTCTCCGTCATGCCATATGCCTTCCGACAGGGAGGAACATGCCTGGGATCATACCGCGCCGCATCATGCTCGCGGGCGGTGCCGCTGTGGCGGCGCTGCCGGCCATTGCGCGCGCCCAGGGCACCGCTGCCTGGCCTTCCCAGCCCATTCGCCTGATCGTCCCCTTCGCCCCCGGCGGCACCACGGATCTGGTCGCGCGCCTGGTCGCCCACGGATTGCAGGAGCGCCTGGGCCAGCCCCTCATCATTGAGAACCGGCCCGGCGCCGGCGCCACCCTGGGCAGCCAGCAGGTGGCGGCGGCCGCGCCGGATGGCTACACGCTGGTGCTGAGCAACATCGCCAGCCACGCCATCGCCCCCTCCCTCTACCGGAACCTGCGCTACGATCCGGTGCGCGACTTCGCGCATATCGCGCTGATCACGCGGAATCCTTCGGTCTTCGTCGCCAATCCAGGCTTCCCGGGGCGGACCCTTGCGGATGTGGTGCGACTGGCGCGAGAGGGGGCACGGGGGATCGACATCGCCTCCTCCGGCTCTGGCTCTTCCAATCACCTGCTGATCGTGCAATTCGCCCAGGTCACCGGCGCGCCGGTGAACCATGTGCCCTATCGCGGCGCCGGGCCGGCGATGACGGATGTGATCGCCGGGGTGGTGCCGATGATGTCGGACAGCCTGCCCTCTGCCGCCGGCCATATCCGGGCCGGCGCGGTCCGGGCCATCGCCATGTCCTCCGAGGCGCGCCACCCCGCCTTCCCGGAGGTGCCCACCTTCCGTGAGCAGGGCGTGGATCTCGTCAGCTCCTCCTGGTTCGGGCTCTCCGCCCCCGCCGGCACGCCGGCCGCGATCGTCGCGCGGCTGAACCGGGAGGTCCGGGCGCTGCTCTCTGAGCCCGCCATGCGGGCCCGCTTCGCCGAGATCGGCGGCACGCCAGGCGAGCTCACCCCGGATGAGTTCACTGATTTCGTCGCCGCGGAGGTTGCGCGCTGGGCTCCGGTGGTGCAGGCCTCCGGTGCACGGGTGGACTGAGGCATGGCGCCATGCCATCCCATCCCACTGCAAGGCAGGGGTTCATCCCCGGCCTGTTGCGGAATACGCGATTCGGGGCGTTTCGCCGGCCTGGCCGGCGGCCGTCCGCGGGTCGCCGGTGATGAAGCGGAGGCGCCCGGCCCGGCCGGGCGCGGCCGCTGCATAGTCGTTTTTCGCGCCAGCAGCGCGAGGGAGCCGAGAAAGGTCGCTTTATGAAACTCAGTGCAAAGGACATAGCCTCCGGCCTGTTCCTAATCCTCATCGCCGCGATCGGGCTGTGGCTGAATGAGGATCATGCTCTCGGCACGGCCCGGCGGATGGGCCCCGGCTACATGCCGATGCTTGTCTTCTGGCTGCAGATCGCCCTCGGCGTCCTGGTGATCCTCGTCGGCCTCGGCAGCGGCCCGGACCCGCTGGAGCGGTGGACCGGCCTGGAGACCGGCTCGCTCATCCTGGCGATCATCGCCGGCACCGTGACGTACCTGGTGGCGCCCTCCATCAGCGAGTTCTTCACCCAGACCTACAACGGCGTGGGCCTGGCCATGCTGGTGGGCTTCCTCGTGCTCTGCTGGGCCGCGGGATGGCGCCTTCTCGGCTATGTCTGCGCCTCCCTCGCCTTCTTCTCCCTCGTCCTGGAGAAGGGCGGGCTGATGCTGGCGCTGATCGGCACCATCGGCATCTCCGCCATGGCGGATCCGGATCACCGCGCCAGGCCGCTCGGCGTGCTCGGCATCATGATTTTCCTGCTGGCGCTCTGCTGGTGGATCTTCATCAAGGAGCTCGACATCCGCGTCGCCGTCTGGCCGATGCAGAACTGACGCCTGGCGCCGGCATAGGGACCAACCGACCATGGAAATATTTGCCAATCTGGCGCACGGCTTCAGCGTCGCGCTCAGTTTCCAGAACCTGCTCTTCGCGCTGATCGGTGCCCTGATCGGCACCGCCATCGGCGTGCTGCCGGGCATCGGGCCGGTGGCGACGATCTCGCTGCTGCTGCCGATCACCTTCGGCCAGCCGGCGACCACTGCCATCATCATGCTCGCCGGCATCTATTACGGCGCGCAGTATGGCGGCTCGACCACCGCCATCCTGCTGAACCTGCCGGGTGAGGTCTCCTCCGTCGTCACCACGCTCGAGGGCTACAAGATGGCCCGCAACGGACGGGCGGGCGCGGCGCTGGCGACCTCGGCGCTGGGCAGCTTCTTCGCCGGCTCGGTTGCCACCGTCGTGGTCGCCGCCTCCGGCCCGCTGCTCACCTCCGTGGCCCTTTCCTTCGGCCCGGCCGACTACTTCTCCCTGATGCTGCTCGGCCTCATCATCGCCGCCGTGCTGGCGCAGGGCTCGGTGCTGAAGTCCATCGGCATGGTGGTGCTGGGCGTGGCGCTCGGCCTGGTCGGCACGGACGTGCAGACCGGCCAGCAGCGCTTCACCTTCGGCATCCCCGAGCTTTCGGACGGCATCAGCTTCGTCGCCCTGGCCATGGGCATGTTCGGCATCGCCGAGATCATCCTGAACCTGGAGAAGCCGGAGGCCCGCAGCGTCCTGAAGACCAAGGTCGGCCAGCTCTGGCTGACCAAGGAGGAATGGAAGCGCGCCACCCCCTCCGTGCTGCGCGGCACACTGGTCGGCACCGTCCTCGGCATCCTGCCGGGTGGCGGCGCCTCGCTGGCCTCCTTCGGCTCCTTCATGATGGAGCGGAAGATGTCGCGGGGCCGGGCCATGTTCGGCCAGGGCGCGATCGAGGGCGTGGCGGGCCCGGAGGCGGCGAACAACGCCGCCGCCCAGACCAGCTTCATCCCGCTGCTGACCCTCGGCATCCCGTCCAACGCGGTGATGGCGCTGATGGTGGGCGCGCTCATCATCCAGGGCATCCAGCCGGGCCCGCGCATGGTGGAGGCGCAGCCGGACCTGTTCTGGGGCCTGATCGCCTCCATGTGGATCGGCAACGTCATGCTGCTGGTCATCAACCTGCCGATGATCGGCATGTGGGTGAAGCTGCTGCAGGTGCCCTACAAGTTCCTCTACCCATCGATCCTGGTCTTCTGCGCCATCGGCGCCTACAGCACGAACAACAACGTCTTCGACGTGTATACGACCGTCGTCTTCGCGGTGATCGGCTACATGTTCAACAAGCTGAAGATGGAGCCGGCGCCGCTGCTGATCGGCTTCGTGCTTGGCCCGATGATGGAGGAGCACCTGCGCCGCGCCATGCTGCTCTCCCGCGGCGACCCGATGGTGTTCATCCAGCGGCCGATCAGCGCCTCCATGCTGGCGATCGCCGCGGTCGCGCTGCTGGCGATGACCCTGCCGAACCTGCGCAAGGGCAAGGAGGCGGCGATGGCGGGCTGATCCGCCGCCGCCATCCCACAGAGGAAGCCGCTCCGGGGCAGCCCGGGGCGGCTTTTCTTTTCCGCCGCCCCGTCGCAGGCTTGCCGGCAGACAGGAATGGGGGAGGCGGGAATGGACCTGCGGCTTTCCGGCAAGGTCGCGCTGGTGACCGGCGCCTCGGCCGGGCTCGGCCGGGGCATTGCCCTGGCCCTGGCGGCGGAGGGCTGCCGCATGGCGATCCCCGCCCGCCGCCGCCCGCTGCTTGAGGCGCTGGCCGCCGAGCTGCCGGCGGGGGCGGACCCGCTGGTGATCGTGGAGGACGTCACCGCCCCCGGCGCGGCAGAGCGTATCCGCGATGCGGTGCTGGGCCGCTTCGGCCGCTGCGACGTGCTGGTGAACAACGCCGGCGGCAGCCGCCCCCAGCCGCCCGGCGAGCTGGGTGACGAATCGGTGTGGGAGGAGGCGATGCTGCTGAACTTCACCGCCGCCCGCCGCATCACCCATGCGCTGGTCCCAGCCATGCGGGCGCAGGGCTTCGGCCGCATCATCAACCTGACCGGGCAGGATGAGCCGCACAACATCAACCCGGCCAATGCCCCGAACGGCGCCGTGCACATCTGGGCCAAGGCGCTGTCCCGCGAAGTGGGGCGGGACGGCATCACGGTGAACAGCGTCGCCCCCGGCCGCCTCCGCTCCGAGCAGATCGACGCCCGCGTGCTGCGGACCGAGGAAGAGCGCCGCGCCTGGGCCGAGAAGGAAGTCCCGGTCGGCTATATCGGAGAGCCGGAGGACCTGGCCGTGCTGGTTGCCTTCCTCGCCTCCCCCCGCGCCCGCTACATCACCGGCCAGGTGATCCATGTGGATGGCGGGACGCGGCGGTTCAGCCACTGACCGCCGCCCCCGCCCTGTCGGGCCAGGGCGGCGCCCCCATATCCGGACGGCACGCGGCTCCAGCGCAGCGCGGTCCGGCCAGGCCTGCGCTGCAATCTTTTGTTTTCAGGGCAGATTCACGCCTCCGGGCCTTCCGGCCCTCCGGCGCTCTGCTCCAGGTGCAGGAGGGCCATCCATGTTCGTCGCCATGAACCGCTTCCGGGTGGCTCCCGGCTCGGAGCAGGATTTCGAGCGGGTCTGGACCTCCCGCGACACCCATCTCCGGGAGGTGCCTGGCTTCGTCGAATTCCACCTGCTGCGCGGCCCGGCGCGGGAGGATCATACCCTCTACGCCTCCCACACCATCTGGCGCAGCCGGGCGGATTTCGAGGCTTGGACCCGGTCTGAGGCCTTCCGGATGGCACACAGGGATGCCGGGCAGAACCGGCCGCTCTATCTCGACCGCCCCGAATTCGAAGGGTTCGAAGCAATCCAGACCGTGCGGCGGCAGACGGGCGGATAACCCTACCCTCTCCCCTCCTGCCGCACCGGCCAGGTAGAACCCTGCGATGCCCGTCGTCGAGGCCACCCTTGCGCTGGTAGCCGCCTGCATCGGCTTCGCCCTGCTGGCTCGCGAATTGCGCCTGCCCTATGCGGTGATCCTGGTTCTGGGCGGCATGGCGCTGGCCTTCATCCCCGGCCTGCCGGAGGTCCGGCTGGACCCGGAATTGGCCCTGGCCTTCTTCCTGCCGCCGTTACTTCAGGGCAGCGCCTACCGCACCGACTGGCGCAGCTTCCGCAGCAATCTGCGCGAGATCCTGCTGCTGGCGGTGGGCTGCGTCCTCTTCACCGCGCTTTGCATGGGCGTAGCGGCAAGGCTGCTGCTGCCGGACCTGCCTTGGGCGGCGGCCCTCGCCTTCGGTGCCATCGTCGCGCCGCCGGATGCGGTCGCCGCAGCCGCGGTGCTGCAGCGCCTGCACCTGCCACGCCGGCTGGTGACGGTGCTGGAGGGCGAGAGCCTGGTGAACGATGCCACCGCCCTCGTGCTCTACCGATTCGCGGTGGCCGCGGTGGGCGCCGTAGCACTGGCACCCTGGCAGGGGTTGTGGACCCTGCTGCTGCCGGCAGTGGGCGGGATGGCGATCGGCTGGGCCGCCGGGCGCGCCGGTACCTGGATCTCCGCCCGACTGGAGGACACGCTGCTGGAGACGGCGCTGAGCTTCCTCGCTTGCTATTCCAGCTATTTCGCGGCGGAAGCGCTGCACCTCTCGGGCGTCATCGCGGTGGTCACGACCGGCTTCGTGCTCAGCGAGGCATCGCACAGGGTGTTCAGTTCCCAGACGCGGCTGGCGTTGCGGTCGGTATGGCAGTTCGCGGAGTTCATCCTGAACAGCCTGGTCTTCATCCTGATCGGGTTGCAACTCAACCAGATCCTGGGCCGGCTGGAGGGGTGGTCCTGGGCGGCGCTGGCAGGCATTGCCCTGGCCACAGCGGTGACCCTTATCCTGTCCCGGTTCGTCTGGGTCTTTGCCGCGGCCGGCCTGCCGCGCCTGATCCCGGCGCTGCGCCGGCGGAACCCTGCCCCGCCCTGGAGCATGGCGGCGGTTGTCTCCTGGGCCGGGATGCGGGGCGTGGTGAGCCTAGCCGCGGCCCTGGCCCTGCCCTTTGACTTCCCGCAGCGCGATCTGATCGTCTTCCTGGCCTTCACCGCCATTCTGGCCACGCTGGTCCTGCAGGGCACCAGCCTGGAATGGCTGATCCGCCGCCTGGGAATGGAGGTGCCGCCCCATGACGGCGGCATCGACCCGGAGGAGGCGGAAGCGCGGCACGTCATCGCCCAGGCTGCGCTGGAGGAGATCGAGCGCCGGCTGGACGACCCGCTGGAAGGCGCCATCGCCGCCGACCTGGTGCCCGAATTCCGTGGCCGCGCCCTGCACCTGCACCGCACCGTCGGCAACCGCGGCGCGGTGGCAGCGGAGCGCGCGGCACGGCGGCGCCTGCGCCTGCTGGCGCTGGAGGCAGGCCGGGCACGGCTGATGGAGCTGCGGCGCCAGGGCCGGCTGCATGAGGAAGGCTTAGCCAGGCTGGAACTGGAACTGGACCTGGAGGAACTGCGCATCCGCCAGGTGCTGGGCGACGAGCGCACCGAGGCGGAGCGGCAGGAGGCACGCCGCCGTCGCCGGCAGGCCGTCTGGAGCGATTAGGGCCTGCCTGCATCGGGTGAGGCAACGGGTGACGAAGCGCCCCCGGAGCTGGCCCAATTCCCGCCGAGTTGACCAGCCGCAAGGCACCTTCGGGGGCAGCCTGTATCCGGCACCACAGATGCAGGAGGCCAGGATGAAGGTCGGCGACATCATGACCCGCCAGGTGATCTCGGTCCCGCCGGACATGCCGGTCCTGGCGGTGGCCCGGCTGCTCGCGGATCGCGGGATTTCCGGGGCGCCGGTGACGGATTCCATGCGGACGCTGCTCGGCATCGTCTCTGAGGCCGATCTGATCCGGCGGCTCTCCTCCAGCGATGCGCCGGAAGGCGGGCTGCTGCGCCGCCTGTTCTATGACCGCGACCGCGCCGCGCAGGACTATGCCCAGGCGCATGGCGCCACCGCGCAGGACATCATGACGCGCAACCTGGTTACGGCCACCGAAAGCATGAGCGCCGAGCACGCCGCCCATCTGATCGAGGAGCACCGAATCCGCCGGCTGCCGGTGGTGCAGGACGCGATGCTGGTCGGCATCGTCACCCGCGCCGACCTGCTGCGGGCGCTGCTGGCGCCCGCCTCCGACACCTCGGACGGAGCGATCCGCGCCGCATTGCAGGCGGAGATGGAGCGCCTGCCCTGGGCAGATGCGCCCTATGTCACCTTCACGGTGCAGGACGGCACCGTGACCTTCTACGGCTTCTGCCACTCCCCCGCCGTGCGGCAGGGGCTTGCCGCCATCGCCGCCGGCGTGCCCGGGGTGAAGGCGGTCCAGGATCGCATCACCGAGGTGCGCCTCTCCCGCCTGTTCTGACGGCGCAGCGCCTGTGTCGCGAGTCGATCCACGGCTTCGGGCACAGGTTCCCTTCGCCGGGCGGGCTGCTCAGGTCGCGCGCTGCTGCCGCAACTCGTCGCGGATCTCGGCCAACAGCTTCTCGGTCGGGGTTGCGACGGGCGGAGCCTTGCCGATTTCGTTCAGCCTGAGTTTCGAAAACAGCTTCACCACCCAAAAGATCGCAAAGGACACGATCAGGAATTTGATGATCGTGTTGACGAATTTGCCGATGCCAATCACCGCCGCCCCGCTCGCGCGCGTCGCCTCCAGCGAGGCCTGGCGCTCTCCGCTCAGCACGACGAAGTAGTTGGAAAAGTCCATCCCGCCGACCAGCAGGCCGATGAAGGGATTGATGATGTCCTCGACCAGCGAGGTGACGACGGTGGTGAAGGCAGCACCGATGACGATGCCGACCGCCAAGTCCACCACGCTGCCGCGCATGATGAAAGCCTTGAACTCGCGCAGCCAGGCAGGTTCCTGAAGCGGAAGAGCGGGGACCATGGAGTGCCTCCTCGATCGTGTCGCAACGGTCCGGAGCCTATTGCAACGCCAGGTTTTCTGGCGAGTCGCCAATCCGTGCGGGCCTTTCACCCCGACGGAGCCTCCCCCCTTCCCACCGGAAGGGACAAGCGCCGGCCGCGCAACCATCTCGGAGCGGAGGCGTTCCGTCCCCAAGGCGAGCGTGCTCCGGTCTTTCGGCCCGGGCAAATGGGCCTCGCTGGGAGATGAGGAGACTGTAATGAATTGGAAACTGGCCGGCGCGGCAGCCATGGCCTTGGCCGTTGCCGCCTGCGGTACGGAACCGGGCGAACGAACCTCTGGCGGCGCCGCGGCGGGCGCCGCGACGGGTGCCGGCATCGGGGCGCTGGGTGGCCCGGTGGGTGCGTTGGCGGGAGCAGCAATCGGTGCCGGCGCCGGCGCCGCGACGGGCGCGGCAACCTCGCCCAGCCAAGTGAATCTGGGTGAACCGCCCTGGTCCAACCCCGATACGCGGGTGCCCGGCGTCAGGGAGGGCCGGACCGGCAGGCAGTACAGCTCGAACTCGCGATACTACGGTTCGTCGGGGCGGTATGGCAGCCGCACCGTTCATGATGCGCAGCAGGCCCTCCAGCAGCGTGGCTTCAATCCGGGCCCGATCGACGGCAGGTGGGGTCCGCAGACCGCGAATGCGGTGGAGGACTTCCAGCGCGCCAACAACATGCAGGTGACGGGGCGGCTGGATAGCCAGGTGCTGCAGGCCCTTAACGTGAGTCAGGGCGGCGCCTCGACGCAGACCGGCAGCAGCGACCGCAACCGGGCCTATATGGGCGGAGGCATGGTTGGCACGCCGAGCGATGCCGGCACGCCCTCGACTGGCCCTGGCGGCACCAGCAATGTCGGCTCCGGCAACCAGCCGGGCACGGGCGGCACCACGCAGACCCGCTGAAGCTGGCCCCGGAAGAAGGCGCGCGCCGCCCGGGCAACCAGGCGGCGCGTTCTTCTTATCGGGACAGGAGCAGATCCGGCAGCCCGGTGACCAACGTCACCGGAAAGGCGGTGATCAGCGCGACGGTCGCCACCAGCATGCAGAAGAAGGGCAGTGAGGCCAGCGCGATCTCGGTCAGCTCCTTGCCTGTCATGGTCTGCATGACGAACAGGTTGAAGCCCACCGGCGGCGTGATCTGTGCGATCTCCACCAGCAGCACGATGAAGATGCCGAACCACACCAAGTCGAAGCCTGCAAGCTGCACCAGCGGGATGACGATGGAGGTGGTCAGCACGATCATCGAGACGCCATCGAGTGCCGTGCCAAGGGCGATATAGACAATCGTCAGGATGGCAATCAGCCCGTATGGACCAAGATTCAGCGAAGCAACGCCCTGCGCCAGCGCCGCCGGAATGCCGGTCAAGGCCATCGCTTTGGTCAGGAAGGCGGCGCCGGCCAGGATGAACATGATCATGCAGGACATCCGCGTCGCGCCCTTCAGGCTGTCCAGGAAGTTCCGCCAGCCCAGCGTCCCGGTCACGGCGGCGAGGATCAGACTGCCCAGCACGCCGAAGGCCGCGGCCTCGGTCGCCGTGGCCCAACCGGCGACCATGCTGCCGATGACAGCGATGATGAGCAGGCCGCAAGGGATGAGCTGCGCGCTCTGCCGCAGCTTCCGCGCGAAGGGTATGCGCGGCTCCGGCGGCGGCTGCTTGTCCGGGTTCAGCAGCGCCCAGACCACGATATAGGCGCTGAACAGCAGCATCACGATCAGCCCAGGGATGAATCCAGCTATGAAGACCCGAACAATCGAGGTCTCCGCCGCCACGGCATAGACCACCATGATGATGGATGGCGGGATCAGGATGCCGAGCGTGCCAGAGGTGGCGAGACTACCGATCGTTGTCCGCTCGTGATAGCCGCGGCGCTTCAGCTCCGGCAGGGCAATCTTGGAGACAGTGGCACAGGTGGCGGCCGAGGAGCCGGAGACCGCGCCGAAAATGCCGCAGGCGAAGATGTTGACATGCAGCAACCGCCCCGGGATGCGCTGCATCCAGGGGGAGAGGCCGTTGAACAATTCCTCCGACAGTCGCGTACGGAACAGAATCTCGCCCATCCATATGAACATGGGCAGGGCCGCCAAGGTCCAGGATCCGGTCGCCTCCCAGAAGGCGGAGGCGAGGAAGAGGCCGGGACTTGGATGCACGACGGCCATCGCCACCAAGCCAACGGCCGCGAGCGATATCGCTATCCAGAGCCCGGCGCCGAGCAGCAGGCAAAGCAGGATCAGCAGAAACAGGGCAAGTTGGAGCAGTTCCAAGAATCAGACCTCCGCCGAGTAGTCGTTGGCGGCCGCACGCTGATCCGCCGCTATCGCATAGCCCGGCTTGCCGCCGCGCAGCACCGTCACCAGCTCGTCCAGCACCGCCACCAGCAGCAGGGCGGAGCCGATGGGCATGGCGAGCTTCGGGATCCATAGCGGGATGGGCACGGTGCCCTGCGCCACTTCCTGGATCTCCCAGGAAAAGAGCGTGTCCTGTGCCGTCCAGAACGTGATGTAGGCCATCATCCCGCCGGCCAGTATCAGGACCAGCGTCTCCATCGCCCGCCGCAATCCAGGCCCGACGCGCTGGATCACCAGGTTGACGCGGATGATCTCCCCTCGCCGGAAGGTAGCGGCGAGGGCGAAAAAGGTGGTGGCGACGCAAAGATAGGCGGTGATGTCGTCCGCCGCGGGAAATTGCATGCGCATCTCCCGCAACACCACCTGCGCCATCATCACCAGGAAGATCGAGAGCAGGGAGAGCGCCGCCAGCCCCGCCGCGGCGGCATAGAGGGAATCGAGGAAGCGGCGCATCACCGGCTCAGGCTGCCCGGTAGGCGGCGATGAGCTTCTTCCCGTCCTCGCCGGCGCGGGTGAGCCATTCGTCCACCATGGTCCGGCTGATCGCTGCCATGCCTTGCAGCAGCGCCGGGCTGGCGGGGATCACCTGCATCCCGTGCTTCGCCAGCGTGGCCTCGGAGTCCTCCTTGGCCTGGCGTGCCATCTCCCAGCCCCGCGCCTCGGCCTTCGCCGCGGTCTCGCGCACCGCCTTCTGCAGTTCGGCCGGCAGCGCCTCCAGGTCGCGGCGGCGGCAGAAGACGGCGTTGCGGGTGAAGGTGAAGCCGACTGGGGTATAGACCTTGGCATAGTCCCAGGCCTGGGTGTCCACGCCGGTGGAGGCGCTGGTGACCATGGCGTTCACCACGCCGGTGGCGAAGGCCTGCGGAATCTCGGCCGCCTGCACCAGGGTGGGCGTGGCGCCGACCAAGGTGGCGAAGCGGTTGGTCATGACGTTGAAGGTGCGCATCTTGGTGCCGCGCAGCGCCTCCAGCGACTCGACCGGGGCATTGGTGTAGAAGCCGCTGGGCGGCCAGGGGATCTGGTACAGAACCGTCATGCCCTGGCGGGCGAAGCGGGCCTCGATGAAGGGCTTCGCCAGCTCCATCAGCTTGCGGGCTTCCTCGAAATTGGTGACGAGCTGCGGGATGCCGTCCACCTCGAAGAACGGATCCTCGTTGCCATAGGCGCTGAGCAGGATCTCGCCGATCTGCACCTGCCCGGTCTGCACGCCGCGCTTGATCTGCAACATCGGCAGCAGACTGCCATTGGTGTGGATCTGGATGCTGAGCTTCCCACCCGTCGCCTTCTCCAGCTCCTCGACGAAGAGCCTGTTGTTCCGGGTGTGGAAGTTGCTGTCCTGGTAGGGCGTGGCGAATTGCCAGCGGGTCTGCGCCAGCGCCTGGCGGCTGCCCGCGGCGGCGGCACAGGCCGGGACGGCCGCCAGCAGGGTGCGGCGGGAGATTACCATGGTCGAAGCCCCCCGAGTTCGGTTCGTTGCGGTCGAACCATGCGCTGCCGGCTTCGCCCTAGGCAAGAGGCGATGCGGGAGCGGCACCAGGCCGCCCCTGCCCCGCGGGCGGAGGCTACCCGGCGGAGACGACGTAGGCCTTCAGTTCCTCGGCCTCGTGCTCCGCCTCCTCGATGCGTGCCTTGACCAGGTCGCCGATGGAGACCAGGCCGGCCAGCCGCTCCCCATCCAGCACCGGCAGGTGGCGGACGCGGTGGCGGGTGATCATCCCCAGCGCCTCCACCACGAGGGTCTGCGGCGTGACGGTGACGAGGTCGCGCGTCATCAACTGCCCGGCTGGCAGTTGCGAGGTGCCCTGGCCATGCCCCGCCATGCCGCGGATGATGTCGCGCTCGCTGATGATGCCGAGGATCCGGCCCTCCGCATCGCGCACCAGGGCGGCGCCGATGCGATGCTGCGTCAGGGTCCGGGCGACCTCAAGGACCGTATCCTCCGGCCCGACCGAGACGACCTCCGTGCCCTTCTGCTTCAGGATCGAGGCGATGATCATGCCTTTCCCTCCTCTGCCGGAAGAACGCGTCCGCGGCATTGGCGGGGCCTGGCCCCGGGCCGCGCCATCCGGCCCTTCCGCAAGCCTGCGCCACCCGTGGTTGTGGAGCAAGGAAAAGCCGCTTGTGCGCCGCCTCGATCCGCAGGTAGATCGAGGCGGCGGCTTCGCCCCCTTACTCGGCTGCCTGCGGCGTCAGCTCGCCGGTGAGCTGGGTGCGAACCAGTTCCGCGAAGCGCCCGCCCAGGCGGACCAGCTCGTCGAAGCTGCCGCGCTCGGCGATGCGCCCCCCCTCGAAGACCAGGATCTCGTCGGCATCGCGCACGGTGGAGAGGCGATGGGCGATGATGAAGGTGGTGCGCCCGGCCATCAGCGCCTTCAGTGCCCGTTGCACCCGCGCCTCGGTCGCGGCGTCCAGCGCGCTGGTCGCCTCGTCCAGGATCAGCACCGGCGGATCCTTCAGCAGGGCGCGGGCGATCGCCAGGCGCTGCCGCTGGCCGCCGGAGAGGCTGGCGCCCCGTTCCCCCACCAGGGTGTCGTAGCCCTGGGGCTGGCGGGTGATGAAGTCGTGCGCCTCCGCCATGCGGCAGGCGCGCTCCAGATCCTCCTGGGTAGCGCTGGGGCAGCCGACCAGCAGGTTGTCCCGGATGGTACGGTTGAACAGCATCGCCTCCTGGAACACCACGCCGATATTGCGGCGCAGGCTGTCCAGGGTGATGTCGCGCAGGTCGTAGCCATCCAGGGTGATACGCCCCTCCACCGGGTCCCAGAGGCGCTGCAGCAGCGCCATGGCGGTGGACTTGCCGGCGCCGGTCTGGCCGACCAGCGCCACGGTGCGGCCGGGCGACGCCCGGAAGGAGACATCGTTCAGGATGCGCGGCCCGCCGGGATAGGCGAAGGCGACATTCTCGAAGGCGACCGCGCCCTGCACGCGGGGCAGCGCGATCGCGTCCGGCTTCTCCGGCACGGTGGAGCGGGTGTCCAGCACCTCGAAGAATTCGGCGACGGAGGGTGCCTGGAATACCATGCGGGAGACGAAGGCCACCGCCCCCTCCAGCTTGCCGATCAGCAGGGTGGCGAAGCCCATGAAGCTGACGATCTCGCCCACCGTCGCCTGACCGTTCAGGTGCAGGACGGTGCCGAGGACGAAGATCGCGATCACCGTCAGGGTGCTGGCGGCGCGGGTGATGACGGACACCACCGCCCACCAGTTCAGCACCGGGAACTGCAGGTCCAGCACCTGGCGGACGATATCGCCGAACAGCCGCGCCTCGCTGTTGAGCCGGGTGAAGGACTGCACGACGATGACGTTGGCCAGCGTGTCCTGCGCATTCCCGGCCAGGCGGCTATTGTAGCGCTCCACCGCGCTCTGCCGCGTCTCCGTGCGGCTGATGACGAAGGTGGTGAGCAGGCAGAAGACCACCACCAGCCCGATCAGCAGCAGGCCGAGACGCCAGTTCATCACCAGGGTCAGCGGCAGCAGGACGATGGCGGCGATGAAGGTGTTCAGGTGGTCGCGGAAGAAGGAGAGCCACAGGCCGAACAGGTTGTCCGTGCCGACCAGCATCACCTTCATCAGGCGCCCCGACTGGACATCGCCATGGAAGGACAGCGGCAGGGCGAGCACATGCTCGAAATACTGCTGCATGTAGCGCAGCCGGTTGCGGTGTGCCATGCGGTCCGAGAGCAGAGAGACGGCGACATTGGCGCCGATGCCCGAAAGCCCGACCGCGCCCCACAGGAAAAGAAGCTGGACGGACTCAGCCCAGACCGCCTCCCGCGTCATGCCGATGGCGTGCGAGAGCACGTCCACCACCCGGCCGAACAGGACCGGCTCCAGGAATTGCAGCCCAGCCAGCGCAACATTCGCGATCGCAAGCCCGATCGCCACCCAGCGGTCGGGCTTCAGAAGTCCCAGGACCCGCCCATAGAGCCTGACAAATCGCATCCGGCCGTTGCCCCCGAATGGCCTCCCGCGCCAGTCGTCCAAACCATGCGCCGCGCGCCGGGAACGGTGAAGGCCGTGCCTACAGGGCAGCCCCTCCCCCGGCAAGGCTTGCCGCGCGCCGGCCCGATGCGGCAGGTACGGAAAATCATCGGCCCAGCCGGACAAGAGTTCCCGTGGCAGGGGAGGAGCCGCCGGCCTGCCCTTCCCTGCGAAGCATCCCGCAGGGGGGTGGCTGGACGTGATCGCGCGCGCGTGACAGCTTCAGGCCGTGGCAACACAATTCTGCTATCAGCAGCATCAACAACTGGGAGCGTCTGAATCGTGATTACCCGCCGCACCGCCCTCATTGCCGGCGCCAGCCTGCTCGCCGCACCTGCCGTCCGCGCGCAGGGGGGCTATCCCAACCGCACCATCCGGCTGGTGGTGCCTTTCACCCCGGCCGGCACCACGGACATCGTCGCCCGCATCACGGCGGAACGACTCAGCGCCCGGCTCGGCCAGCAGATGGTGGTGGAGAACCGCGCCGGGGCCGGCGGCAATGTCGGCACCGACGTGGTCGCGAAGGCGGAGCCGGACGGCTACACGCTGCTGATGTGCACCATCTCCAGCAGCGCCATTAATTATAGCCTCTACGGCCCCAAGATGCCCTACAAGCCGGAGGATCTGGCGGCAGTCGGGCTGGTGACGCAGGTGCCGAACGTGATCTTCGTCACGCCCAGCCTGCCGGTGCGCACGTTGAAGGAACTGGTGGCATACGCCAAGGCGCATCCGGGCGAGCTGAACAACGGCAGCTCCGGCAGCGGCACCTCCCTGCACATGACGGGCGAGTTGCTCAAGACCGTAGCCGGCATCCAGATGACGCATGTTCCCTATCGCGGCGCCGGGCCGATGCTGGCGGAGGTGATCGCCGGCCGCATCCAGGTGGGGGTGGACAACATGCCCTCCTGCATCGGCCATATCCGCGACGGGCGGCTGCGCGCGCTGGCGGTGACCAGCGCCAAGCGCTCCCCCGCCCTGCCGGATGTTCCGACCACGGCCGAGGAAGGCTACCCCGATGTGCAGGCCACCGCCTGGTTCGGCGTGCAGGCCCCGGCGCGCACGCCGAAGCCGATCATCGACCGGCTCGGCGCCGAGATTGATGCCATGGTGAAGGAGCCGGCCACCAAGGCGCGGCTTGCCGAACTGGGCGGGGAGATGCCCGGCCTGACCCCCGATGGCGGCACCACCCCCGCCGCCTTCGAGGCTTTCGTGAAGCACGAGATCGCCAAGTGGAGCGAGGTGGTGCGCAAGTCCGGCGCCACGATCGATTGACGCCGCCGGGGCCCGCTGACGTTCCGCAATAACGCCAGCGGGCCCCACGGCCCAAGCCCCGAACCGGCCGACCCGGAATGTGAGGTGGCCGGCGGGCAGGTTGCGCGCCCTTCCTCGTGGGAGTAACGCCCCCGGCCAAATCAGCCGGAGGACATCGCATGTCTCTGCACCGCCGCGCCCTTCTCGGTGCGCTGCCCCTGCTCGCCACCCCCGCCCTGCTGCGGGCGCAGCCTGCCTGGCCCAACCGCCCGGTGCGCCTGATCGTCCCCTTCCAGGCCGGCGGCGCCACGGACGTGACGGCACGGGTGATCGCGGAACGGCTGAGCCAGACCATGGGCCAGCCCATGGTGGTGGACAACCGCCCCGGCGCCGGCGGCAATATCGGCGTGGACGCCGTCGCGAAGTCCGACCCGGATGGCTACACCCTGCTGATGTGCACCATCGGCACGGCCGCCATCAACGAATACCTCTACAAGAAGCTGCCCTTCGACCCGAGGAAGGACCTGGCCTCGGTGGCGATGGTCAATGTGGTCGCCAACGGCATCATCGTGCATCCCGATGTGCCGGCGAAGACGCTGCCGGAGCTGATCGCGCTGGCGAAGAAGGATCCAGGCGGGCTAAATTACGGCACGCCGGGCAACGGCACCTCCGGCCATCTCTGCGGCGAGTACCTGAAGAGCCAGGCCAAGATCGACATGCAGCACGTGCCCTATCGCGGCACCGGCGGCGTGATCCCGGAACTGCTGGCCGGCCGCCTGCAATTGGCGATCGACAATCTGCCGGCCTATCTGCCGCACCTCCAGGCCGGGCGGCTGCGGCTGCTGGCCGTGACCTCGAAGGAGCGCTGGTTCACTGCCCCGGACGTGCCGACCGTGGCCGAGGCCGCGCTGCCGGGCTTCGAGGCGGTGGCCTGGTTCGGCGTGCAGGCCCCGGCGAAGACGCCGAAGCCGGTGATCGAGAAGCTTGCCTCCGCCATCGTCTCGGCCTGCGGCGAGCCGGAGATCCAGGCGAAGCTGCGCGATGTGGGCAGCGAGCCGCGCCCCCTCGGCCCCGTGGAATTCGACCGCTTCATCGAGGCGGAGAACAAGAAGTGGTCCGAGGTGGTGCGCATCTCCGGCGCCAAGCTGGAATAGCGCCGCGGCGGGGATCCTTGCCACCCGGCGCCGGTTGACCGCGGGGCGGCTTCGGGCTGCGGGGCGATGCCGCCCCTCCCAGAACCGCTCCGGCCGGATCAGCCCCCGACCATCCTATCCGCCGTCGGCACGCCGCCGCGTCTGGCGCCGGCGGCGGTTTCCCCGAACACCGCCCGGAAGCTTTCCGGCAGGGCGCGCGACAGGGGTGTGGCGAGCCACAGGCGCAGCAGATGCCGGTCCGCCTCCCCGGCCGGCCGCGCCTCGCCCGCCGCCGCACGCTTCCAGACCAGTTGCGGGTTGTAGAGCAGCAGATCCCCCGCATGCAGCGGAATGGACAGCGCCTGGCCCGGCGCCGCCGCAGCCGCATCCAGCGCGGCCAGCGCCGCGACCTGCGCCGGCTCCGGCAGGGGATCCGGCATGGCCTGGCGGTCGTAGCGTCCGACGAAGGCGCCGCTGGCCGTGCTGAAGACCGGCAGCATACAGGGCGCCTCGGTATCCGGCTCCAGCGGGGCCGCGAGCGGGCCGCGGCGGACGGCCCGGTGCGGCAGCGGCGAATGCAGTACCGCCAGTGCCGCGCGGTCCGATTTCAGCAGCGCATTGTGCAGGGCGGGGGCGGAGACCAGGGTGACGCTGCCCCCCTCCTTCGGCTGGCGCAGGCAGAACAGCGCGACCACATCGGCCGGGTCGGCATGGAAGCGCGTCGGCTCCTCCGCCCCTGCCGTCGGGCCGGCCAGGCTGCCGATCAGCGTGCCGGTCTCATCCTGCGCCAGCGCCGTGCCGAGATGCGCCGCGAGGACCAGCAGCGCTGCCTCCGCGCCCTGTGGTCCCAGTTGCTCCGGGCTCAGGCCGCGCAGCAGGACGAAGCCGCGGCCATGCTCCAGCCGCTCCGCCACCATCTGCAGCAGGGGCGCGAAGTGCGGCAGCGGCGCATCCTCCGCCCGCTCGGGGCGGCGGCCGCTCTGCGCCGCGGCGGCGAGTTCCGCCGCCTGCTCGGCGCCGACTGGCAGCATCCAGTCGGCAGGGGTGAGGGAGGCACCGGTCCAGGCGGCCGGGCCGGCCTGGGGGACTAGACGGGGGGCGGGAGTCATTTTCCCATTCTAGCAGCGCCGAGCCCGGCCCGGCAGGGGAGGCGCCAGCCGCCCCCTTGAAGCCGCTCGCCTGCCGAAGCAGGCTGGCAAAATTAGCAGCCTCGCGGCCGACCGGGCCGCCGTCCCCAGGAGATTTGTATGGATACGCCCGCCCTCGACCTGCCCTTCGACGCCGAAGCGATGCTGCCCGGCCTCCGCCGCTGGGTGGAGTGCGAGAGCCCGACCTACGATGCCGCGGCGGTCGCCCGGATGATGGAGATGGCAGCCCGCGACCTGGCCCTGATGGGGGCGCGGATCGAGACCATCCCCGGCCGCATGGGCTACGGCCCCTGCGTTCGCGCCACCTTCCCGCATCCGCGCGCCGGGGAGCCGGGCATCCTGGTGATGGGCCATCTGGACACGGTGCATCCTATCGGCACCCTGGAGTCCCTGCCCTGGCGGCGGGAGGGCAACCGGATCTACGGCCCCGGCATCTGCGACATGAAGGGCGGCAACTACATCGCCATCGAGGCGATCCGGCAGCTCATCAAGGCCGGCATCGCCACCAGCCGCCCGGTCACCGTGCTGCTGACCAGCGACGAGGAAGTGGGCAGCCCCTCCACCCGCGACCTGATCGAGGCCGAGGCCGCGCGCCATGCCGTGGTGCTGGTGCCGGAGCCGGCGCGGGCGGATGGCGGTGTCGTCACCGGCCGCTACGCCATCGCCCGCTTCAACCTGCGCACCATCGGCAAGCCGAGCCATGCCGGGGCGCGGCTGGCGGATGGCCGCAGCGCGATCCGAGAGATGTGCCGCCAGGTGGTGGCGATCGAGGCGATGACGACGGATGCCGTGACCTATTCGGTCGGCGTCATCCATGGCGGGCAGTGGGTGAACTGCGTCGCCACCTATTGCGACGCGGAAAGCCTCTCCATGGCCAAGCGGCAGGAGGACCTGGACGAGGCGGTGGAGAAGATGCTCTCCTTGCGCCCGACGTCGGATGACGTGCAGCTGCAGGTGACGCGCGGCGTGACCCGGCCAGTCTGGGAGCCGGATGAGCGGGTGATGGCGCTCTACAACACGGCGCGCGGCATCGCCAACCGGATCGGCTTCGACATCAGCCACCAGAGCTCGGGCGGCGGCTCGGACGGGAATTTCACCGGGGCAATGGGGATTCCGACGCTGGACGGGCTCGGCGTGCAGGGTGCTGCCATGCATACGCTGGAGGAGCACCTCGTCATCGACAGCCTGGTGCCCCGGGCGAAGCTGATCGCGGGGCTGCTGCAAGTGGTGTGATCGCCGGGGACCGGGGGCGGGCCTTCCGGGGCCTGCCCCACGCGCGGATCTGGAGGAGAGCGGCGCCGCCGTGACGCTGTTCCTCCAGGCCCTGCCATTGCTGCTTCTGCTGGTGCTGCTTGGCCTCGCGCGGGCCGGGCCGGTCGCGGCTTGCCTAGTCGCGTTGGCGGCCGCGGTGCCGGCGGCGCTCGTCTCGCTGCCCCTGGGGCGGAGCCTGCCGGAGTTCCTGACGGAGGAGGTATTCCGCGGGGCCTTCCTGGCCTTGCAGCCGGTGGCGGTGGTGGCGGGTGGGCTGCTGTTCCATGCCGCCGTCTCGACCAGGGAGGCGCCGGACGCCCGGCCGGCCACCCCGGCGCGGATCTTCGCCGTGACCCTGCCCATGGGGGCCTTCCTGGAGAGCGTGACCGGCTTCGCGGTCGGCGCCGTCTTCGCGCTGACGGCACTGCGGGGGATGGGGATCGGGACCGCCGCACGAGGCAGCAGGGGCCATGGCAGCGGCGCGGTGGCCGGGGCGCTGGCCTTGCAGGCGCTGGTCCTGGTGCCCTGGGGCGGCCTCGGGCCAGGGACGGCGCTCGGCTCGGTGCTGGCGGGGGTGCCGGCGCAGGAGGTCGCCCTGGTCGCCGCCCTGCCGAATGCCGCCTGGCTGGTGTTGCTGGGACCGGTGATCTGGTGGCTCTCCGGCCTGGCCGGGGTGCCGGTCCCGGGGCGGGAGAGGGCGGCGCAGCTCGCCATGCTGGGCATGATGGCGGCGCTGCTGCTGGCCGCGAATCTGACCCTGCCCTTCGAGGTGGCGGGAATCCTCTCCGCCGGCCCCGTCCTGGTCTGGGCCCTGTGGCGGGCCAACCCGCCGCGGGACCTGCACAGCGCGATCCGCGCTGCCGCACCCTATCTGGGGCTGACCGCCTGCCTGCTGCTGGCGCGGCTCTGGACCGGGGCACCGGTCTTCCGCCCCTTCCCGGACCTTCCCGGCTTTCCGCTGACCCATGTCGCGGTGGTGCTGTGGCTGTTTTCCGCCGCGCTGCTGGCATGGGGCCCGGATGGAGGGCAGCGCGCCGCGGCAGCGCTGCGGCGGGCGGCGCGGCCGGCGCTTGCCATGCTGCTCTACGTCGTGCTCGGCCGGATCCTGGCGGGCAGTGGCGCGGCGGCGGCGCTGGCGGGGGCGGTGGCGGCGGCGCTGGGGCCCTTCGCCCCATATGCCATCACGCCCATGGCGCTGCTCTCCGGCATGATCACCGGCAGCAATGTGGGATCGAACGCGGCTTTGATGCCGGTGCAGGCCGGGCTGGGCCAGGCCGCCGGCCTGCCGGAAGCGCTGGCGCCGGGCCTGCACAATTTCGCTGGCGGCGCCGGGGCGGGGATGAGCGTCGGCGCCCTGGCCATGCTCTGCGGGCTGCTGGCGGATGGCACGCGGCCCGGACAGATCTGGCGGCTGCTGGCGCCGTCCATGGCGCTGGTCGTGGGGCTCGGCTGCCTGACAGTATGGCTGCTGCGGTAGGTGCCTCCCCCCATGCCCAGCCGCGCGTGCCGCCCGTCCCGCCGCCCGTATGGCGGGAAATGCGGCCGAAGTAGGAATGGCGGACAGGCCATATGGATGCGCCGCGGACCCGGCTCTATGGTTGCCCCGCCGAAGCCGCTGCGTCAGGCAGTCGGAACGGACTGGGGGACAAGGACATGGCAGCGACACGGCGCGCAACCCTGGCAGCGATGGCAGCGGCGCTAACCGCGCCGGCGGTACGGGCCCAACCGGCTTTCCCGAACCGGCCGCTGCGAATCATCGTCACCTATCCGCCGGGCGGCGTCACCGACATCACGGCGCGCATCGCGGCGGAGCCGCTCGCGCAGCAACTTGGCCAGCCCGTGGTGATCGAGAACCGGCCCGGCGCCGGCGGCAATATCGGCGTGCAGGCGGCCAGCCAGGCGGAGCCGGACGGCTACACCCTGCTGCTCGGCACCTCCGCGACGCATGGCGTGAACCCGATCCTCTATCCGGATTCCGGCGTGGATGCGGTGCGGGATTTCGTGACGGTGGGCACCATCGCCGACATGGCGAATGTCCTCTCGGTCAACCCGAAGCGCCTGAACGTGAAGAGCGTGCAGGAGCTGGTGGCGGCCGGGAAGCGCGGCAACCTGGTCTATGGCTCGGTCGGCAATGGCAGTTCCTCCCACCTCTCGGCGGCGATGTTCCTGAAGGCGGCGGGCTTCGAGGCGACGCATGTGCCCTATCGCGGCTCCTCACCAGCGGTGGCGGCGCTGCTGGCGGGGGATTTCGACTTCCTCTTCGACACCACCGCCACCTCCACCGCGCATGTGAAGTCCGGGGCCTTCCGGGCGCTGGCCGTAACCTCCTCCCGCCGCGCCTCCTCCCTGCCGGATGTGCCGACGATGCAGGAGGCCGGCTTCCCCGGCTACGACTTGGCGGTCTGGAGCGCGCTCTTCGTCCACAAGCGGACGCCGCCGGAGGCGGTGGCGCGGCTGCAAGCGGCCTTCAACAAGTCCATGGACGAGGCAACGCAGCAGAAGCTGCGCGGCGCCTTCGTGGACCCGCTGATCGTGCCGACCGCAGACCTGCCGAAGTGGCTGGAGCGGGAGCATGCGCGCTGGATGCAGATGGCCCGCGACGCGAAGCTGTCGGTGGACTGATGGTCGAACTCGTCGGCGGGAGCAGCGTCCGCGCCCCTGCCCCGCCGCGCGGCCGGGCCCTGGACTGGACCGAGGCGGCGCGGCACCTGAAGCGCGATCCGGTATTGAAGCGGCTTATCCGCGACATCGGCCCCTGCACCCTGCAGCCGGTGCGGCGCGAGCCCTATGAGGCGCTGGTGCGCGCCATCGCGCATCAGCAGGTGCATGGCCGGGCGGCGGAGGCGATCCTCGGGCGCTTCCTGGCCCTGTTCCCGGGCCATCCCTTCCCGCCGCCGGAACAGGTGCTGGCGCTGCCGGCCGAGACGATGCGCGCCTGCGGCTTCTCCGCCAGCAAGATCGCCGCCATCCGCGACATCGCGGAAAAGACCGTGGGCGGGCTGGTGCCGAGCCGCCGCGGCTGCGCTCGGCTCTCGGACGAGGCGCTGATCGAGAGGCTGACCGCGATCCGCGGCGTCGGTCGCTGGACGGTGGAGATGCTGCTGATCTTCACCCTCGGCCGCCCGGATGTGCTGCCGGTGGACGATTTCGGCGTGCGCGAGGGCTGGCGCGTCGCCGCCGACCTGGATGAGCAGCCGAAGCCGAAGGTCCTGGCCGAAATCGGCGAAGCCTGGAGCCCCTGGCGCAGCGCCGCCGCCTGGTATCTCTGGCGCGCCGCGGATGCGGCGAAGCGCAGCACCTTCAAGCCGCAATAGGCAGGGCGCGGGTCAGGAGAGGAAGGGCTCGATCAGATCAAGAAAGCCCTGCGGGTTCTCCGCATGCACCCAATGGCCGGCATTCGGCACGGTGGCGAAGCGGGCGGCGGGGAAGAGGGCACGGATGCGGGCGTGGTATTCCGGCCGGATGTAGCTGGACCGCTCGCCGCCGAGGAACAGCGTGGGGCCGCGATACTGTGCGATGGAGTCGGGAAAACCCTCGATCACCGGCATGGCGGCGGCGATCTCCTCCAGGCCGAATCGCCAGGCCGGCGGGTCCGTCTCGAAGCGGAGATTCTGCAGCAGGAAGGCGCGGATGCCGGGCTCCGGCACCGCATTGGACAGCGCCGCATCGGCCTCCCGCCGCGTCAGGCCGGGGCGGAGCGGCAGGGCCTGCATGGCGGCGGCATAGCCGCGCAGCGCGGGCGGATAGGCGACCGGGGCGATGTCCGCCACCACCAGCCGCGAGACCAGCTCCGGGCCCGAGAGGGCCAGGGCCATCGCCACCTTGCCCCCCATGGAATGCCCGACCAGCGATGCCGGCGCGGCACCGAGCGCGATCAGCGTCTCCGCCACATCCGCCGCCATGACGGGATATTCCATCGCCGCCGCATGCGGGGAGGCGCCGTGGTTGCGGAGATCAAGCGCGATCACCCGATGCCGCGCCGCCAGCCGCTTCTGGATGGTGCCCCAATTCTGCGCCGCGCCGAACAGTCCGTGCAGCAGCACCACCGGATCGCCCGCGCCCGCCTCCACCGCGTTCAGCCGCATCGCCTTCTCCGTTATCCGCGTGCCGCGAGAAGCACGCTGCCCAGGATCAACCCCCCGCCAAGCAGAATGTCCCAGCCCAGAGGCTCGCCAAGCCAGAGGTTCGAGAGCAGCACGCCGACGGTCGGGATCAGCAGGAAGCCGAGCGAAGCGACGACGCCGGACAGTTGCCGCCCCGCTTCGATCGTCGCCCAGGTGCCGATGGGCGCTGCCACCCCGCCGATGAAGGCGGCATGCGGCCAGGCGCCAGGCCCGATGCCGCCATGCGGCTCCCGCAGCAGCGCAAGCGGCAGGATCAGCAGCGCGCCGAGGCCGAAGCACCAGGGCAGCAATTCCATCACCGGCCGCTGCGGCGGGAAGCGGCGGGTGACCAGAATGGCGATGCTCCAGGCCAGGCCTGCCCCCAGCAGCAGCCCATAGCCCAGCAGCAGGCCCAGCGAGGCGCTGTCGGCCAGCCTCCAGGGCGCCATCAGCACCAGCACGCCGAGCAATCCCAACCCCGCCGCCGCCCATTGCCGGGGCGAGACCCTCTCCCCCAGCACCAGGACCGAGAGCGGCACCAGCCAGAAGATGGTGACGTTGCAGAGGATGGCAGTCCGCCCCGCCGGCACGAAATCCAGTGCCAGATGCGTCAGCGCGAAGAAGCTGCCGAGCTGCAGCAGCCCGATGGCCACCACGCAGCCCAGATCCCCCCGCGCCGGCAGCCGCAGCCGCCCCAGCATCGCCAGCATCAGTGCCGAGACGACCGAGGCCAGCGCCGCCCGGTTCAGCGCGAACCAGAGCGGCGTGGCGTCCCCCAACGCATCCTTGGTGATCGGCCAGACGCCCCCGAAGAGGACGACGGAGATGGCAAGGTAGCGCAGCCCTTGCCAGAGCCTCATGCCACCTCCCCACCCGGGGCGCATTCCGGCATGGCGCGCTACTCCGCCACCTTCAGCACGATCTTGCCGATATGCTGGCTGCTCTCCATCAGGGCGTGGGCCGCAGCGGCTTCCTTCAGCGGAAAGACCTTGTAGATCGGCGGCGCGCAGCGGCCGGCATCCAGCAGCGGCCAGACCTTCTCCCGCAGCTCAGTGGCGATGGCACCCTTCTGCGCCGTGGTGCGCGGCCGCATGGTGCTGCCGGTCACGGTCAGGCGCCGGACCATGATGGGGCGGAGGTCAACCTGCGCCGCCACATGCCCGCTGAGGAAGGCGATCAGCACCAGCCGGCCATCCATCGCCAGGCAGCGCAGGTTGCGGCCGAAATACTCGGCGCCGACCATGTCGAGGACGACATCGGCCAGCTTGCCGTCCGTCAGCCGCTTCACCTCCTCGACGAAATCCTGGGTCCGGTAGTTGATCGCCGCATCGGCACCGAGATCGAGGCAGGCCTTGCACTTCTCCTCGCTGCCGGCGGTGGCGAAGACGCGGGCTCCGAAGGCCTTGGCAAGCTGGATGGCGGTGACGCCGATGCCGCTGGTGCCGCCATGGATCAGCACCGTCTCCCCGGCCTTCAGCCGGCCGTGGCCGAACAGATTGGCCCAGACGGTGAAGAAGGTCTCGCACAGCGCCGCGGCGCGGATCGCGTCATAGCCCTTGGGCCAGGGCAGGCACTGCGCGGCCGGCACGGCGCAGTATTCGGCATAGCCGCCGCCATTGGCCAGGGCGCAGACCTTGTCTCCGGGCTTCCAGGCCCCGGCCTCCGGCCCCACGGCCACGACCTCCCCGGCCACTTCCAGGCCTATGATCGGGCTGGCGCCGGGGGGCGGCGGGTATTCGCCCTTACGCTGCGAGACATCCGGCCGGTTCACCCCGGCGGCGAGGACGCGGATCAGCACCTCATCGGCTTTCGGCTGCGGCAAGGGGCCGGTGGCCGGGACCAGCACCTCCGGCCCGCCGCCGGTGCCGTGCGTCATATAGGTCATGCTCTGCGGCAGGTTGGACATGGGCTCTCCTCCGGCTTCGAAGCGGGCGACGTTCCGCGCCGCGGCGCCGCGCGTCAAGCCGGGGTTGCCAGCCTGCCCCGCGGCGGGGAGTATGCCCGCAGAACGAGCCCCGTCCGGGGGAGCAAGGACATGCCCGAGATCGCCCGCCGTCCGCTGCTCGGCGGCCTGGCGAGCGCCATGGCCCTGGCGGCGCTGCCCCGTCCTGGCACCGCCCAGGCGAATGAATTGCGCTTCGGTGCTCTCTACCCCTTCTCCGGCACCCTGGCCCTGCTCGGCGACGAGAGCTTCCGCGGCCTGGAGATCGCCGTAGAGGAGCGTAACGCGGCGGGTGGGCTGCTCGGCCGGCCGATCGCGCTGGTAAAGGGCGATGCGGTGGACCCGGACCAGGCCACCGCCGAGGCCAAGCGGCTCATGGGTGAAGGCCGCGTGGCGGCCATCTTCGGCACCTTCGCCTCCGCCCTTTCCTTCGCCGCCACGCGCGTCACGGAGTTGCAAGGCCTGCCCTATTTCGAATTGGGCGCGATCGCCGATCCGATCACCGGGCGCGGCTTCCGCTACGTCTTCCGCACCTGCCCGGTGGCCAGCGACTTCGCCCAGGTGGCGGTGACGGCAATTCCCGAGTTGCTGGCGCCGCTCTGGGGGGTGCAGCCGCCGGCCTTGAAGATCGCGATTCTGCATGAGGATTCGCTCTACGGGCAGAGCATCGCCGGCTTCCAGGAGGTGCAGATCAAGCTGCGCGGCCTGAACCTGGTGGACAAGCTGGCCTATCCGGCGCGGAGCGTGGACCTTTCCGCCGCCGTGCAGCGGCTGAAGGGGATGGCCGCCGATATCGTGCTGCAGACCGGCTACCAGAACGACATCCTGCTGTTCTACCGCGCCATGCGAGAAGCAGGCTGGAAGCCGCGCATGATCATCGGCTCCGGCGCCGGCTACAGCCTGGTGGACACCGCCCGTGCCATCGGCCCGGAATTCGAAGGCACGATGAATGTCGACTTCACCCAGTACGAGGTGAACGAGAAACGCGCGCCGGGCGTGAAGCAGTTCGTCGAGGTCTACAAGAAGAAATACGGCAGCGACCCGCGCTCCGGCCACAGCCTGACGAATTACGCGGGCAGCCGGATCTTCTTCGATGCGGTGCAGCGCGCCGGCGCCACGGACAAGGACAGGATCCGTGCCGCCGTGCTGGCCACCGATATAGCGGAAGGAGCCACCCCCACCGGCTGGGGCGCCAAATTCGACGACAAGGGCCAGAACCAGCGCGCCCGGCCCTTCCTCATGCAGTGGCAGGACGGCAGGCAGATGACCGTC
>Ga0207747_1000566_pt1 | contig 39683 bp, 44 predicted proteins | sample HigsolmetaGSP11D_FD_184839 | JGI IMG/M metagenome (GOLD analysis project Ga0207747, IMG submission 184839) | High solid enriched microbial communities from the Joint BioEnergy Institute, USA - SP1-1-D (SPAdes) | ecosystem: Engineered > Bioreactor > SSF (Solid state fermentation) > Aerobic >...
CTGGCCAAGACCTGCGCCAAGCTCGGCATCAGCTTCTGGGACTACCTCGGGTCCAGGCTTGGCATTCCCGGTCAAGCCGCCGTCCCGTACCTCCCGGACCTCGTCCGAGCGCGCTGCCGGCCCGCCTAACCGCCACGGCTTTTGCCCCTGTTACTGGATAAGCAGCCAAGTTTCGTTGTTCCGTCGCCTGTTCTGTCAAGCATACTCATCCTGTTCCAGGCGCCTCCCGCGGTGTCGCGCTGCCGCTGCGGTCTTGGCCTGAGCCTGGCTCGGCCGGGCATAGCGGGTGGCCATCTGCGTGGTGGTCCAGCCATGGACCGTTCGTATTTGCAGCACGTCCGTGCCGCCGTCCGCCGCCGCGGTCAGGCCAGCCAGGTCGCGGTCGATGGCGATGGCGACGACGCGCGCTGCCTCAAGCGCCGTCTGCTCCAGCCGGGCCCGCTCGGAGGTGGCCGTAGGACCAGGCCAGCACGCCGGCCAGGGTGAGGACCGGCAGGATGAGTGTGAGGCACAGTGCAGCGAGATGCCACGCCAAGGGCCGGCTGCGCTGTTGCCGGGCGCGGCGGACCGGCCAGGGATTGGCCCGCCTTCCGCCGAACCGGCCGGTCAGCCCCATGCCGCCGACCGCCCTCGACCTGCGCGAGCGAGGTCGTGCTCCCAGAGAGAAGAAAGCATGTCGTTGCGGCCCCAGGTGTTGATTGGCGGCAGGTGGCCCGGCTTTCGCTCGCCGAGGAAACGATCCATCATGGATCGCTAGGTTGCAAGCTGAACTTGTCGAACTGGGGCAAAATCCGGCCTGGCCGCAGATCCTGTCTGAAATCCCGCTGTTCCCTCGCGGAGCGTAGTCCGTGCCTTCCGGCCCGCTCCCCCTGATAATCTCCGGATGGGACGTAACACTGCGCCGGCATCGGCAGCGAGATGCGTTCCACTTCCCGACAGGCAGTTGCGCGTCTGGATCGTAATCCCTCGGCTCCGGTATGGGGCGCTGCATGGCTCGCGCCATTTTCGGCCGGAGGCAACGCCGGCAGACCATGGCGCCGCCGTTCGCGGCCTCGCCGGACTGGCAGCTTTCAGTCGAGGGTCTCGTGGAACGACCGCACTGCCACTACCACCGCCACTATGGCGAACAGTGCCAGCGGCCAGACATCGGGCCAGATCTCGGCCATCCCGTTGCCCTTCAGCAGGATGCCGCGGCTGATGCGTATGGCATGGGTCAGCGGCAGCATCTCGCCGACTATCCGCGCCCAGCCCGGCATGCCCTGGAAGGGAAAGATGAAGCCGGAAAGCAGCATCGAGGGCAGGAAGAAGAACTGCGTCATCTGCAACGCCTGCATCTGCGTCGCCGCGAGCGTCGAAAAGGTAAAGCCCAGCGCCAGGTTGCACAGGATGAACAGGCCGAGCACCCCCAGGAGCAGCAGCACCGATCCCTCCACCGGAACGCCAAAGACCAGGAAGGCGACGGCCAGGATCAGCGCGACCTGCGTATAGCCGAGACCGACATAGGGGATGATCTTGCCCAGCATCACTTCCAGTGGCCGCACCGGCATGGCCAGCAGGTTCTCCAAGGTGCCGCCCTCACGCTCCTTGGTCATGGAGAGCGCGGTCAGCATCAGGGTGGAGAGGGTGAGGATGGTGCCGATAAGCCCGGGCACGATGTTCAGCGCGGTGACGTATTCCGGGTTGTAGCGGGCGTGGAACACCACCCCGAAGGGAGGGCTGCTCGGCTGCTGGCGCAGGCTGGGCGGCAGATCGCGCTGCAGCACTGTGGCATTCAGTGCCGAGAGCGCGGCCGAGGCATAGGCGATGGCGGTGGGATCAGTGGCGTCGGCGGCCATCAGCACCTGGGGCTGGACGCCGCGGTCGATGTCGCGGCCGAAATTCGGTGGGATGCTCAGGACGAACAGCACCTCGCCACGGCGGATGGCCAGTTCCGCATCCGCCTCGCTGTCATAGCGATGCAGGGTGAAGTAGCCGGTATTGGTCAGCGCCGCTTCCAGGGTCCGTACGTAGCGCGACTGGTCGGCCGCCAGCACCGCGGTCGGCAAGTGCCGCGGGTTGGTGTTCAGCGCATAGCCGAACAGGAAGAGCTGGAGCAGCGGCAGCGCCACAGTCAGGCTGATGGTCGCGGGATCGCGGCGCATCTGCAGCCATTCCTTGCGCAGCACCGCGAGGAAGCGGCCGATGGAAAAGCCGATCATGCACCGCTCCGCGTCTCGTCGAGCAGATGGATGAACACGTCGTCCAGCCGGGCCGGGACTTCCTCCCAGCGCAGGCTGGCGGCCGCATTTGCGCCGGCGATGGCAGCGCGGAGCGCCGCGCGATCCTGGCCCACGACGCGCAGGGTGCGGCCGAAGATGGCAGCACTCTCCACCCCTGGCAGGCCGCGCAGGGCGCGCGCCGCGGCTTCCAGCCGGTCTCCGCTGGCCTCGAACACCGTGAGATGGGCGTTCGCCACCACTTCCTCTGCCGTGCCCTGCACGATCAGCCGGCCTCCTGCCAAGTAGACCACACGGGAACAGCGCTCGGCCTCGTCCATGTAATGGGTGGAGACCAGCACGGTCATGCCCTCGGCCGCCATATCGGTGATGAGATCCCAGAATTCGCGGCGCGCCTTGGCGTCCACGCCGGCGGTAGGCTCGTCCAGCAGCAGCAGGCGGGGGTGGTGGATCAGACAGGCGGCCAGGGCCAGCCGCTGCCGCCAGCCACCCGAGAGATGCTGCGCCTCCTGGTCCGCCCGGTCCACCAGGCCGATATTGCGCATGGCCTCCGCCACCGCCCGGCGACGGTCGGGCACGCCATAGAGGCGGGCGACGAAATCCAGGTTCTCCTGCACCGTCAGGTCGCCGTAGAGGCTGAATTTCTGCGTCATGTAGCCGATGCGGCGGCGGATCTCGGCAGCCTGGGTCAGGATGTCCAGCCCCAGGCAGGTGCCGCGACCGGCATTGGGCCTCAGCAGGCCACAGATCAGCCGGATCGTGGTCGTCTTGCCGCTGCCATTGCCGCCGAGAAAGCCGCAGACCTCGCCCTCCCGCACCTGCAGGTCCAGCCCCTTCACGACCTGGCGCGGACCGAAGGCCTTGGACAGGCCATGCACGTCGATGACCAGCGGCGCACTCATGGCGCCAGCCGCACGGTGACGGGCTGACCCGGTTTCAGCAGGTCGGGCGGGGCGTCCTGCGGGCGGGCTTCGATCAGGTAGATCAGCTTGCCGCGCGTGGCCTCGCTGAAGATCACCGGCGGCGTGTATTCGGCCTGCGGCGAGACGAAGGAGATGCGGCCGCGCAGCCCCGGCGGGCAGAGGTCGCAGGTGATGCCGACCTCGGTGCCGGTCTTCAGTCCGGGCAGCGCCTCCTCCGGCACGAAGAAGCGCACCAGGAGGTGGTCCGGCGGCAACAGCGAGACGACCGGGCTTCCGGCCGCCACGGTCTCCCCGGGCCAGGCATAGACCTCGTTCACCAGCGCCGCGACCGGCGCCACCACGCGGCGCTGCGCCAGCCGCCATTCCGCCTGGGCCAGTTGCGCGTGCATCTGCGCCACCACGGCGCGCTGGGCGGCGATCTCGGTGGCGCGTCCCAGGCTGGCGCGCAATTGCTCCAGCCGCGCCTCGGCCTGGGTCAGCCGCGCGGTAGTGGCGGCAGCCTCGGCACGGGCCTGGTCCAGCGCCTGGCGGGTCACGGCGCCGGTCGGCGCCAGCGTCTCCGCGCGGCGCAGGTCCAACTGGGCACGGGCCAGCAAGGCGCGCTGCTCCTCCACCTGCGCCTCGGCCTGGGCGATCTCGGGCGGGCGGGCGGCGGCTTCCAGATTGGCCAGCCGCGCCTCGGCTTCTGCCAGCTTCGCGGCGATCTCGTCGCGGTTGGCGGTGTCGGCCACCGGGTCCTGGGCGAAGAGCAGGTCGCCGGCCTGTACGCGGTCGCCGCGCATCGCCGGGCGTTCGGTCAACAGTCCCTGCAGCACCGGGCCGATGCGCACATAATCGGCCTCGACATAGCCCTGCCAGCCGGGCGGGCCCTCCGGGCGCGCCTGCCACCAGCGCCAGAAGCCGAGGCCCAGCGCACCGACCAGTACCACGGTCAGGAAGGGGCGCAGCCTGCGCATCAGGTCTCGAGCCCGCGCAAGATCAGGTCGAGATGCGTCGCCATGACTTCCTTCGGGTTGAAGCTGACCGCCTGGCTGTGCCGGCCCAGCGAGAAGCGCCAGAGCGCCAGCATCAGCAGCGGGCCGAACAGGCTGGGGAGGACGGCGCGCGGCGGCAGTTGGCGGAACTCGCCGCTGGCCATGCCGCGGGCAAGTACGCTTTCCATCAGCGCGACGCCGCGCTGCACCACTTCCTCGGCATAGAAGCGGGCGATGGAGGGGAAATTGCCGGATTCCGCCAGCACCAGCTTCGGGATGGCGGCGAGATCGCTGGCCAGCACGGCGCCGAGCCTGCCGGCAAGCAGGCGCAGCAGCTCCGCGGCGCTGCCCTGGTGCGTGGCGACCAGTGCCTCGGCCGCTTCCAGCACCGGCAGCAGGTCATGCCGCACCACGGCACGGAACAGCTCCTCCTTCGAGGGGAAGTAGAGGAAGATCGTGCCCTTCGAGACGCCGGCGCGGGCGGCGACATCCTCCATCCGGGTTGCCGCGAAGCCCTTTTCCGCGAACAGCGCCAGGGCGGCGGACAGGATTTCGGATGGGCGGTCCTGCTTGCGGCGGCGTCGGACGGGTGGCTGGGCCATAGGTCATATTACTGACCAGTCAGTCATTAAACAAGCGAAGCCGCGGCAACGATCCGCCCGGGATGGTCGCGAAGGGGTTGTGGTCAACGGACCGGACGATCGCAGCAAGACGCCAGGGAAGCCTGGCCATGGGCATCCGGCGGCCGGCGTGTCATTCCCGGCCCGGCGCATCATGCGCCCCGGGCGTCTCCCCTGACCGGTGCCGGCCGCTCCTCCCTCGCGCCCCGGCTACTGCACCCGGATGTTCCGGGCGCGGATGACCTCGCGCCATTTCGCGTTCTCGGCGCGGTTGTAGGCTTCCCATTCCTCCGGGCGCATCGTCTCCGGCACGGTGGCAAGGGCCGCGAGGCGCTCGCGCGTCTCGGGCGCGGTCGCGGCGGTGCGGAACAGCTGGTTCAGGCGCTGCACGATCGGGCCAGGCGTACCGGCCGGGACGAGGACGGCGATATGCTCGGCGACCTCCACGTCATAGCCCTGCTCCTTGAAGGTCGGGATCTCCGGCGCGACCGGGGAGCGCTGGGCGGAGGAGATGGCGAGCGCGCGGAGATCGCCGGACTGAATGAGCGGCAGCACGCCGGAGGCGGCCTGAACGATCATCTGCGCCTCGCCCATGATGGTGCCCTGCACGGCCGGCGCGCCGCCACGGTAGCCGACATCCGTCATCGTGATCCCGGCCGCGCTGAGGAAGAGCTCGGTGGCGAGGTGGGTGGAGGAGCCCATGCCGGAATTGGCGTAGACCATGCGCGAGTTCGGGTCCTTCGCCAGGCGCACGAAATCGGCGAGGGTGCGTGCCTCCGAGTTCTTCGGCACGCAGAGGATCATCGGCTGGGACGCGATCAGGCCGACGCCGGTGAAGGCGCGGTCGTTGTCGTAGGGAAGCTGGTAGAGATGGGGCGCCATCGCATAGGTCGAGACAGTGCCGACCAGGACGGTGTAGCCGTCCGGCCGCGCGCGGGCGACGGAGGCGAAGCCGATCGTGCCGTTGGCGCCCGAGCGGTTGTCCACGACGAAGGCGCGGCCGGTGTCGTGCGTCAGGCGCTCGGCCAGGATGCGCGCGACCGCATCGGTCGAGCCGCCGGCGGCCCAGGGGACGACGAGGGTGACGGTGCGCTCGGGGTAGACGCCCTGGGCGCGTAGTGCGACGGGTGCAGCTACGAGGCCGAGGGCAGCGGCGCCGAGGGCGCGGCGGTGCAGCATGAAGCGGTTCTCCATCGGGCGCCGGACCGGGCGGCGCGACGGGCTGCCTACCGATCAACTCCTTCGGGCTGCAAGCCCCCGACCCGTGCGCGGCGCGAGGGGCCGGTTGCTTGCCGGGCCGGTCATGAGAAAGGCTGGCCTGCCCGGCCGGCATGGGTATGATGCGTCCCATGCCGCCGCGCTATGATGACCTGCCGCGCCCGGAGGATGGTTCCGGCCTGCCCCTCGCCTGGGGCGTCTGGGGTCCCGATGACCAGATCGGCACGCTGAACCACATCACCGAGGCGACGGTCGCCGCCGCCGCCACGGAGATCCGGGAAGGTCGCCGCTTCAACCTGAACCTGCCGCTGGACGAGCCCTTCGGCGCCACCCATGCGGGCTCCCACCGTCGCCGCGCCGCGCCCTCACCGACTCTGGTGGCGGAGGAACGGCCCGGCCGCGTCACCCGTGATGACAAGCTGGACGGGTTCTGGCTGCAGGGCAGCACGCAATGGGACGGGCTGTCGCATTTCGCCGACCCGTATCACGGCTTCTACAACCACGCACCGGTCAGCGCCGTGGTGCATGGCGCCGAGAGCCGCAATGGCATCGACAAGGCGCTGCGCCATGGCATTGCCGGGCGCTGCGTGCTGGCCGACCTGTGCCGATATTTCGCGGCCACGGGCCGGGACTGGGGGCCCCTCGGCGGCCGGCGCTGCATGGCGGAGGAGCTGGCCGCCTGCCTGGCGCATCAGGGCGTCGCGCTCCGGCCCGGCGACATCCTCTTGGTCCGCACCGGCTGGCTGGAGGCGTTCCGCGCCGCGCCGGATGTGGATGCGCGCGACCACCTGGTGCGCGGCAACAATGGCGCGCAGGACTACAGCGGCCTCTCGGGCGGGGAGGATATGTGGCGCTTCCTCTGGGATTCCGGCGTCGCGGCCTGCTGCGCCGACAACCCCACGGTGGAGGTCTGGCCCTATTTCCCCTGGAAACCGACCCTGCACTGGGCCATCGCCCGGCTTGGCCTGGTGATCGGCGAGTTCTTCGACCTGGAGGAACTGGCCGAGGACAGCGCCGCGACCGGCCGCTACACCGGCTTCTTCACCGCTGCCCCGCTGCATCTGCGGGGCGGCATCGGCAGCCCCGGCAACGCCCTGGCGATCCGCTGAACCTGCTCAGCTCAGCACCCGCACCAGCCACAGGCTGAGCGCGGGGAAGGCCACCAGCAGCGCCAGGCGGACCAGATCCGTCGCCAGGAAGGGCAGCACGCCGCGATAGGTGCGGGCGATCGGCACATCCCGTGCCAGGGAAGAAATGACGAAGACGTTCAGTCCGATGGGCGGCGCCGTCAGCCCGATGCCGACCACGACCAGCACCAGGATGCCGAACCAGATCGCCGTCTCCTCCGTGCTGCCCAGGCCGAAATCCAGCGCAGTGACGACCGGGAAGAAGACCGGCAGGGTCAGCAGGATCATCGCCAGCTCGTCCATCACCGCGCCCAGGACGATATAGGCCAGCAGCAGGACTGCCAGCACGCCATAGGGCGGGAATTCCTGCTCCGTGATCCAGACCGCCAGCAGGTCCGGCGCCTGGCTCAGCGCCAGGAAGGCGTTGAACACCTCGGCGCCGAGCAGGATGACGAAGATCATCGCCGTGGTCTCGGCCGTGGCCAGCAGCGCCTCCAGCACATGCCGGCCCTTCAGCGTGCCGCGCAGCACCCCGACGGCGAGGGTGCCGATGCAGCCGATGGCGGCGCTCTCCGTCGGGGTGAAGACGCCGCCATAGATGCCGCCGACGACGATGACGGCGATCAGCAGCACCGGAATGACGTTCAGCATCGCCTCCCGTCGTTCCCCGGGGGAGACGCCGCCCCCGGTCGGCGCCAACTCCGGCCGCAGATGCGACACCATCGCGATGGCGGCGATGTAGAACAGCGTTGCCAGCAACCCGGGCACCAGCGCCGCCATGAACAGCTTGGCGATGTTCTGCTCCGTGCTGATGGCATAGACCACCAGGATGACGCTGGGCGGGATCAGGATGCCGAGCGTCCCGCCCGCCGCGATGGTGCCGGTAGAGAGGCCCGGATCGTAGCGATAGCGCCGCAATTCCGGCAGCGCGGCACGGCCGAAGGTGGCGGTGGTGGCGACGGAACTGCCGCAGACCGCGCCGAAACAGGCGCAGGCGCCGATCACCGCCATGGCCATGCCGCCGCGCTTGTGCCCGAACAGCGCATTGGCCGCGGCGAAGAGGTCGCGCGCCAGCCCGCCCCGCTCGGCCAGCGCGCCCATCAGGATGAAGAGCGGGATGATGGAAAGCGTGTAGCTGGCAAACAGGTGGTAGGGCGTTGTCTTCAGGTAGTTCAGCAGGGTTGCCGTATCGACGACCCAGACATAGCCCCCCGCCCCGACGAGCAGCATGGCGAGGCCCACCGGGGCGCGCAGCGCAATCAGCCCCAGCAGCGCCGCGAAGCCGGCGCCGGCAATGGCGAATTCCTGGGGCATCAGCCCTGTCCCCGCAGCAGCCGCACCACCCAGTAGAGCGCTGCGAGCGCTGTCGCCGCGAAGCCCAGCGCCCCCAGGCCCACCGCCCACCAGGTCGGCAGGCCGAGCACCATGGTCGTGGTGCCGGTCCGCAACGTCTCCCCCGCGCCGACCCAGAGCCGCTCCGCCAGCACCGCCGCCACCCCGGCCCAGACCAGGGTCCAGAAGGCATCCATTGCCTGTTGCACCCGGCGCGGCAGCCAGGTGGTGAAGGTGTCCACCATGATGTTGGTCCGCATCAGCGTGCCATAGGCAAGGAAGCCCAGCACCGCGAGGCCGGAGCCGATCGAGACCAGCTCGAAATCCCCCGGCACCGGCTGGCTGGTCAGCCAGCGCTTGAGCACGCTGACGGTGGTGAGCAACGCGATGCCCAGCAGCGCCAAGCCGCCGGCCAGGGCGAGCGCGGTGCCGAGCCTGGTGACAACGCCCCGTGGCGAACTTGGCTGTTCGGACATCAACGCCTCCGCCAGGGGGCGAGTGCGCGGATCAGGCGACGCCCTTGCCGTATTTCTCGATCAGCGCCCGCGCCTCGGCAAGCAATGCGGCGCCGTCGAAGCCGCGCTCCGCGGACTGCTTCACCCAGTTGTCGATCACCGGCTGGGTTGCCTGCATCCAGCGGCGCTTCTCCTCCTCGGAGATGACGATGATCTCGTTGCCGCGCTTGCGGACCATTTCCTCTACCACCGGCCCACGCTCGTCCCAGGGGCGCGCCGCCATCTGGGCCGCCACCTGGCCGCTGTTGGCGTCCAGCACCTTGCGCAGGTCGTCCGGCAGGCTGGCATATTTCGCCTTGTTCATCGCCAGGATGAAATTGGCGATGTAGAGGGTCGGGCTGCCCGGGATCTCCGTATGGTGCCGCACCATCTCCTGCAGCTTGAGGCTGGGCACCACCTCCCAGGGCACCACGGCGCCGTCGATCACGCCCTGACTCAGCGCCTCCGGCACTTGTGGTACCGGCATGCCGACCGGGGCGGCGCCGAGGGCGCGCAGCGCCTCGCCGTTCAGGCGGCTGGGGAAGCGCAGCTTGAGGCCCTGCAGGTCCGCCATGGTGTGCACGGGCCTGCGGGAATGGATCAGCCCCTCGCCATGGCCCCAAACGCAGATGGGATGAACCTCTCCGAACTCGTCGCGCAGGTGCTTGTTGGCGAATTCCTGGATCGCCTTGCAGTTCACGATGGCGCGCTTGTGCGAGACGAAGGGCAGCTCGAAGACCTCGACTTTCGGGAAGCGGCCGGGTGTGTTGCCGGGCAGCGTCCAGATGATGTCGGCCACGCCGTCCCGCGCCTGGTCGTAGAGCTGCGGCGGCGTGCCGCCGAGCTGCATGGCGGGGAAAATCTGGATGCGCAGCCGTCCGCCGCTCTCCTGCTGGACCTTCTGCGCCCAGGGCTGGAGGAAGTAGCGGTGCACGTTGCTGACCGCGGGCAGGAAGTGGTGCAGCCGCAGCGTCACCTCCTGCGCCTGGGCGCGGGGGATGCGCAGCACGGCAGGCGCGGTGAGGAGGCTGGCGCCCAGGGTCAGCAGGCGGCGGCGGTCAATCATGGACGTCCCCCAGATAGCTTGTTGCGATCCGCGCCGAATCCGGATGCCGAATCGTTCGATGCCGTGTTTCGTTGTCCCTATCAACCAAATCCCAGGGCTCGGCGCAATGCCCGCGCGCGGCTGCCCACCAGATCCGGCCCGTCGCCCGGCTTGTAGAGTGCGCTGCCGATTCCGAACCCGGCCGCGCCGGCCTGGCGCCAGGGGGCGATGGTCTCTGCCGCCATGCCGCCCACCGGCAGGATGGGCGTGCCCTTCGGCAGCACCGCCAGCAGCGCCTTCAGTACGGCGGGGGAGGCGGCCTCGGCCGGGAAGAGCTTCAGCGCATCCGCGCCGGCGGCCTGCAGCGCGCAGGCCTCCGTCGGGGTGAAGAAGCCGGGCGCGGCCAGCATCCCGCGCGCCTTGGCGGCGCGGACCAGGCCAGCATCGGCATGCGGCGTCACCAGCAGCCGGCCGCCGGCCGCGGCGACCTCCGCCACCTGCGCCTCCGTCATCACCGTGCCGGCGCCGACCAGCGCCGAATCGCCGAAGCGGGCGGCGAGGTGGCGGATGCTCTCCACCGGATCGGGCGAGTTCAGCGGCACCTCCAGGATGGTGATGCCGGCCTCGACCAGCGCCTCCCCGACCGGCACCGCCTCCTCCGGCCGCAGCCCGCGCAGGATAGCGATGAGGGGGCAGCGGGCCAGCCACTCCGCAAGCGTGGTCATGCCAGGCTCCTCCCGATCAGCGCGAGGCCGCGCGCGGCGATGTCCGGATCGTGCTGCCGGCAGTCCAGGCCGAATTCCGCAAAGGCCAGGGCATAGAGGCGGCAGAGGGTGGCGGAGCCGGCCAGGTGCACCGGCCCATCCGGCGGCGCTCCGGCGATGGCCGCCTGCAATTCATGCCCGATCAGCAGGCCGGAGAGGTAGCTCTCCACCTCCTCCGGCGCGAGATCGCCCATCAGCCCCAGGGCGCGGGCGCCGAAGAGGTGGTGCAGCAGCCCGCCCGCCTCCCGCGCCCGCCGCAGGCCGCGGCGGAAGGCGGTGTCGCTGCCCGCGCCCGGCGCGGCAAGGCGGCCGAGGATGCTATGCTCCAGCAGCACCGCGCGGGTCTCGCCGGTCATCTGGGTGGCGAAGCCGGTGATGCGCCCGCCCGCGACCTTGGCCCATTTGCTGTGCGTGCCGGGCAGGCAGAGCAGCGCCGGGCTGTCGCCAAGCTCCGCCAGCAGCCCGACCAGCTTCGTCTCCTCGCCCCGCATCACATCCGGCACGCCGGCCGCGTCGCGGGTGGAAAGGCCGGGCACCAGCAGGCAGCGGGCGCCGGGGAAGGGGAGGGAGAGCAGATTCGCCGCGATCTCCGCCGGGCCGGCGGGGCAGGGGAGATAGGGCGCCTCCCGCCAGCCCTGCCGGCTGCCGACCATGCCGCAGAGCAGCACCAGGGTTTCGCCCCGCTCCAGCCAAGGGCGGATCGCCGCCTCCAGCACCGCGGGGAAGCCGCCGGGCGGGACGGAGAGGATGCCCTGCGCGCTCTCCCGCCGCTCCAGGATGGCGCCGGCCGGGTCCAGGCGATAGGCGCGGAAGCTGGTGGTGCCCCAGTCGATGCCGATCATCCGGCTTCCGTCACCTGCCGCGGCTGCCAGATCGCACTGTGCAGCACCCGCGCCAGCACCGTGCCGCCATTGGCAATGGCCAGCACGTCCAGATCCACCAGCCGATGCCCCTTGCGTTCGTAATTGGCGACTACCCGGGCGCGCACCGAAAGCTCGTCGCCCACCCGTGCCACCGCGAAATTCCGGACCTTGCTGCTGATATGGATCCAGGGGCGGAGCACGACATTCTCCATCAGCGCCCGGTTGCAGAGGCGCAGCACCAGGCCCGGATGCGCCAGTCCCTCTTGTGCATAGATCGGGTCCGTCTCCCGCACGCCGGAGAGATAGTCCGCCAGCATCGCCTCGGTCAGCCGGAAGGGGGCGATGCCGAGCGGGGTGCCGGGGGCCAGCGTCGCCTCGCTGGCCGGCGGGCGTGCGGCGGGCGGGCGGGCCTGCGGGAACTCGCCGATCACCGGCGGCTCCACCGGCTCGCCCAGCAGGGCTTCCCCGGTGGCGCAGAGCATGCCCTCGCTCTCCACCCGCAGCGCCAGGCCCTTGCCCGCCGGCTCCGCCGTGACCGTGGCGATGCGCCCGTCATAGACCGGCTTCAGGAAGCGGCATTCGGCCTGGCCGTGTTCCAGCCAGGCACGGCCCCAGTGCTGCACGGCGGGGTGGCAGGCATAGGCATAGACCTCCACCCCCGGCACCAGCCCGCCGGTGAAGCCGAAGCGCCGGGCCACGCTGTCATCGTGGATCTTGTTCTCGGAAGCGCGGGAGAGGTTGTTCGCCTCCACGCGATAGGCTGCGGGCGCCATTGTCACGCTGCCTCCGGGGCTTCGACGCCGATCCGCTCCAGCGGCCCCACCGCCTTCTCCAGTAGCGGCCGCACATCGCGGGCGAAGCGCTCGATGGAGCGCAGCGCCAGGGGCAGCGGGGAATCGCCGGCCTGGAACTGCAGCAGGTAATGGCAGGGCTGGGCGCGGCGGATCTCCTCCGCCATGCGCTCGGCGATCATCTCCGGGCTGCCGATGAGCATATGCGCGGCCATCTCCTCCAGCGTTGCCTCGCCGGCCCAGGACTTCTCGACGAGCATCGCGCCCTGCATCGCCTGCTCGCGGAAGCGCAGGCTCTGTGAGAGGCGGATCTGGTGGCGCACATTGTCGAGGAAACTCGCCGCCTCCGCCTTGCTGTCGGTCACGCAGACATGACGCAGCGCGGCGAAGCGCATGCGGGCAGGGTCCTGGCCTTCCTCGCGGTAGATCGCCTCGAAGCGCCGGCGCGCCGCGCCCAGCATCTCCGCCGTGAAGTGGCGCGGCGTCACCATGACCACATGGCCCTTGCGCGCCGCCAGCCGGTGCAGCGCCGGGTTGTCGCCGGCGATCCACACATCGGGAAGGCCATTTACGGGGCGCGGGGCGATATGCGTCTCCGGCATCCGGTAGTGTTTGCCCTGATAGCTGAAGACCTCCTGCCCGAAGGCCAGTTCCAGCATCTCCATGAATTCCAGCAGCTTCTCGGTGGAGTGCGCAAGGTCCTCGCCGAAGCGCTCGAACTCATAGGGCTGGTAGCCGCTGCCGACGCCGAGCACGAGCCTGCCATGCGTCATCGCATCGACCATGCCGATCTCGGAGATCAGCCGCGCCGGATGATAGAGCGGCACGACCACCACGCCGCTGCCGAGCCTGATGCGCTTCGTCTCTCCGGCCAGCCGCGCCACCATCATCAGCGGTGAGGGGCAGACGCAATAGTTCGAGAAATGGTGCTCGGCGAACCAGGAGATCTCGAAGCCGGCCTGCTCCGCCGCCTTCACCTGCTCCACCGCGGCATCGTAGAGCTGGTGTGTCGGTGTGCCAGGCTGGCGATACCCCATCAGGTTGAACTGGCCGAAATGCATCTTCGTTTCCCCGATCATTGATCGTGGGCGAGTGTCCGCCAGATGCCCCGGCACCTCAAGACCGACACCGCGAGAGCCGCTTGCGTCGCGGCCCGGCTCCGTCGGACACTCTCTCGCCGGGCCGGAGAGCCCGGGGAGGGAACGGTCATGAAACGATTGCTGCTGGCCAGCGCCGCCGTCACGCTCGCCCTCATGCCCGCCGCGCGGGCGGACATCGCCATCTCCGCCAATGACAACAGCATGGTGCTGGACAATGGAACCGCGCGCGTCGTGCGCGATGCGCCGCCTGACACCATGTCCGTCATTGACTTGTCCAAGAACCCGCCGGCCCTGCGCGGGGAGATCCAGGTGCCGGCCAGCGTGGTCGGCCCGCCCCTCTCGATCGCGATCACGCCGGATGAGCGTATGGCGCTGGTCACCGAAAACCAGAAGCCGGATCCGAACGACCCGTCCAAGCTGGTCCCCGGCAACACCATGGCGGTAGTGGATCTCACCGCCAACCCGCCGCGAGTCACCGCCACGGTGCAGACCGGCTCCGCGCCGGCCGGCCTCTCCATCAACCGTGCCGGCAACCTGGCGCTGGTGGCGAACCGGGCGGAGGGATCGGTCAGCATCTATCGCATCGAGAACGGACAGGTGGTCCCCGCCGGCAAGGTGGAAATCGGCCCCGTCGCCTCCGAGGTCAGTGCCGTCGCCATCACGCCTGATGGCCGCTTCGCCCTGGTCACCCGCTATGGCGACCACATGCTGGAGGTCCTGCGGATCGAGGGAGACAAGGTTACCAAGGCCAATCGGCAGATAACCACCGGCGTTCGTCCCTATGCCGTCGTCACCACGCCGGACGGGAAATGGGGCGTGGTCGCCAATATCGGCCGCGGCACCGGCGACAATGATACGGTCAGCCTGATCGACCTGCAGCACGAGCCCTTCCGCATTGTCGATACCGTCAGCGTCGGCCCATCCCCGGAAGGGCTGATGACCAGCCCGGACAACAGGCATGTCGCGGTGGTGCTGCAGAATGGCTCCAACCTGCCCGGCAATTCGCCCTTCCATGGCCAAGGCATGGTGAAGCTGCTGCGGATCAATGACGGGCATCTCTCCGTCGTGTCCGAGGCGCAGATCGGCACTTGGCCGCAGGGCGCCGCCTTCTCGCAGGACAGCCGCACCCTGCTGGTCGGCAACATGGTGGAGCGCGACCTGCAGGTCTTCCGCGTCGGCGAGGACGGCAAGCTGACCGACACCGGCACGCGCATCAAGGTCTCCGGCGGCTCGGCGGCGCTGCGCACTGCCGACCGGCCGCGCTGAGCGGATCCGTCGCCGCGCGGGGGGCGGTGATGCCTCCCGCCGCGGCTTGCGGCGCCTGCCCCTGCATGTCAGTGAGGGGAGATGTCCGCGAATGCCGCGTTGCTTCGCTTCGGGCCGTTGCTGTTCGTCTGCCTCTGGTCGGGCGGCTACACTGCCATCCGCCTGGCTCTCGATCATGCGGAGCCGCTGACCCTGCAGGTCATCCGCTACCTGGTGGTCGTGGCCGGGCTACTGCCCCTGGTGCCGCTGCTGCGCCTCCGCCTGCCGACGGGGGCAGTGCTGCGGCACCTGGCGATCATGGGCCTGGTGATGCAGTTTGCCTATTTTGCCGCCTGCAACCTGGCCCAGGCCTGGGGCGTCACGCCGGGCGGCCTGGCGCTGATTCTCGCGCTGCAACCCATCCTGGTTGCCCTGCTGGCGCCGCGCCTGGCCAGGGAGGCGGTGGACCGCCGCGCCTGGCTCGGCCTGCTGCTGGGGCTGGCCGGCGCGGCGGCGGTGATCGTCAGCGGCTCGGCGATCGAGGCGCGGGGTTGGCTCGGCCTCCTCTTCGCCATTGGCGCGCTCGGCATGATGACCGCCGGGGCGCTGCTGGAGACGCGGAGCGGCCGGCCCTGCCATCCGGTCATGGCCAATCTGGTGCTCTACGGCGTCGGCCTGGTCGCAACGCTGCCCCTGGCTGCACTGACCGAGAGGATGCGGGTGGACTGGTCATGGGGCCTCGCCGGGCCGCTTGCCTATCTCGTGCTGGCCAACTCCCTGATCGCCACCACCCTGCTGCTGGCGATGCTCCGGCATGGCGGGGCGGCGCGGGTCTCCGCCCTGCTGTTCCTGGTGCCGCCGCTCGCCGCCCTGATTGCCTGGGTGGTGCTGGGCCAGCCCATGGCGCTGCTCGCCTGGGCCGGCACGGGGCTGGCGGCGCTGGGCGTGGCGCTGGCGCGCAGGCAGGCCCGCGGTTGACCGCCCCGCCTACTGGTCCTTAGCCTTTCCCTTCGAGGGAAACGGTTTGGGAAAGGCAATCAGTCATGGCTCACCGCGGCTTGCGTTTCGGCATCTTCCTGGCGCCGTTCCACCGGGTGGGCGACAACCCGACACTGGCCATCGCCCGCGACCTGGAACTCGTCTCCTGGCTCGACCATCTCGGCTATGACGAGGCTTGGATCGGGGAGCATCATTCGGCCGGCTGGGAGATCATCGCCTCTCCCGAGATCTTCATCGCCGCGGCGGCGGAGCGGACGAAGCACATCATGCTCGGCTCCGGCGTCACCAGCCTGCCCTATCACCACCCGCTGCTGGTGGCGCAACGCTTCGTGCAGCTCGACCACATGACGCGCGGCCGGGTGATGCTCGGCTGCGGCCCCGGCGCGCTGGTCTCCGACGCCTATATGATGGGGATCGAGCCTGAGGCGCAGCGGCGCATGATGGACGAATCCCTCGGCGCCATCATGCGCCTGCTGGCCTGCGAGGAACCCGTCACCCTCAAGACCGACTGGTTTGAGCTGCGGGAGGCCCGGCTGCACTTGGCGCCCTATACCTACCCGCATTTCCCCATCGCCGTTGCCTCCGCCACCACCCCCGCCGGCGTGCTGGCGGCCGGGAAATATGGCGTCGGCCTGCTCTCCCTCGGCGCCGGCCTGCCCGGCGGGCCGCAGAAGCTGGCCGACCACTGGCGCCTGGGCGAGGCCGAGGCGGCCAAGCATGGCAAGACCCTGGACCGGGCCGGCTGGCGCCTGGTGATCAACATGCACTGCGCCGAGGATGACGAGCAGGCCATGCGCGAAGTCGCGCGCGGCGAGCGCATCGAGACGCTGAGCTATTTCTCCGAAACCCTCGGCCGCCCGCCCATGCGCAGCGAGGACCCGCTGGGCGATGGGCTTAAGGCCGGCACCACCCTGGTCGGCTCCCCCGAGACCATCGCCAAGGGAATCGAGCGGCTGCTCGGCTTCACCGAAGGCGGCGCCGGCGGCGTGCTGTTCCGCAGCCACGAATGGGCCAATCGCGAACAGACCTTGCGCAGCTACGAGCTCTTCGCCCGCTGGGTCATGCCGCGCTTCCAGCATTCGGTGGAGACCACCATCGCCTCCCGCGAATGGTGCAGCGCGAACCGCACCGGCATCTTCGGCCCGAGCATGAGCGCGCTGCGCAAGGCCTTCACCGATGCGGGACAGGAGGTACCGGACCATATGCGGCTCCGCCTGCACACCGGTAAGGTGGAGCTGTAGGCGGCCAGGCCAAAGCCTTTGCGCCGCGGCGGGAGGACGCGCATGCGCAGATGCCTGAGCATCATGATGGGGGGATGGGTCCTGGTCGGCAGTCCTGCGCCCCTGGCGGCGCAATCCGTGCAGGTCCCGGTCTGTCCCTCCCTGGCCCTGGCGCAGCAGGCCCGGCAGACCCCGCCCGGCCGCCCGCTGCCCGAGGGGTGCCGCCTGGTTGGCGCCCGGCGGGTGGACACCTCGGAGGGGCCGTTCTGCGCCGTGGACTTCAGCGAGAACGGCCAGGGTCTCTTCGCCGATATCGTGGACGCCGCCGTGCCGACCCGCTGGTGGACGGCCTGCGCGAATCTGACTCCGCCCTAGCCGGCCAGCTCCGGGATTACCCAGAGCGGCCTTTCGCCCCGTGCCACGCGCTGGCAATTGTCGAAGGCGTTGCGGAAGCGCGCCTGCTGGTTATCCCAGGTCGGCCCCGCGAAATGCGGGGTCAGCACCACATTGTCCAGCCGGAACAGCGGATTGTCGGCCGGCGGCGGCTCCTGGTCGAAGACGTCCAGGCCGGCGCCGGCGATCACGCCGCTGGCCAGAGCCTCGATCAATGCCGCTTCATCCACCACCGGGCCGCGGCAGGTGTTGATGAGATAGGCATCCGGCCGCATCAGCCGCAGCTCCGCCGCGCCGATCATGTGCCGCGTCGAGGGCGTCAGCGGCACATGCAGGGAGACGATGTCGGAGCTGCGCAGCACCTCGTTCAGCAGGCGGAAGCGGACATCCAGCGCATCCTCCTCCGCCTCGCTCAGCCGGCGGATGTCGTAGTATTGCACCGCCATGCCGAAGGCGTTGGCCAGCCGCGCCACCTTCTTGCCGATGGCGCCGAGCCCGACGATGCCGAGCGTCCGGCCGCGCAATTCGTACAGCCTGGTCCCGGCCAGATCGTTGCCGCGCCAGCGCCCGGCGGCGACATTCCGGTGCTGCCAGACCAGCCGGCGGCAGAGGGCCAGCATCAGCATGATCGCGTGCTCGGCGACGGCGGTGGAGTTGGCACCGCCATTGTTGCAGATCGGCACGCCGGCCCGCCGTGCCGCCTCGATGTCGCAGCGGTCGTAGCCGGCAGAGAGAAGCTGGTACAGTTTCAGCCGGGGCGCGGCGCGGTAGAAGGCATCGTCGATCGCCGGATCGCCAAAGCCCAGCAGATATTCCGCTCCGGCCGCTGCGGCGGCGAAATCCGGGCTGCCGGGGGAGGCCACCACCAGCTCGAACCCCGCCGGCAGCATCTCCCGCGCGATCTCCGTCGCGCTCAGTGCGCTGTCCATCATCAGGATTCGTCCGGTCATGCGTTTCCTCCCATCCCTTCGTCGCAGCAGGATATCGCGGCGCAGGGCGGGAGGTGAGGCTCCGATGCTTCCGGCTTCACATTTTCGTGCCGAGGTCGAATCGAGATTCCGCGACACCCCTGGGTAATGCATTATGTAGGCGAAACATTCGCGGAGCTGCATACTTGTTCGGTCCGCCGCACGATCTGCTGGTAGGACGACCGCCCGGGGATTCCTGGTCGGGGCAGGCGGGCTGCGCTGGCAACTCCTCGGCGGAGGTGGCCGCCCTGGCCGCCGAGCTCACGGCCTTGCGGGAGGTGCTGGCGCAGCGTGAGCAGGCTCTGGCGATCCAGGCCCGGCGCCTCCAGGCCGCGACGGAGCGGCTGGAGCAGCGGATCGCCCGGCTTGAGGAAAGCGAGGGCCAGTTCCGCACCGCCTTCGATCGCTCGGTCATCGGCATGGCGCAGGCCGATCCGCAGTCCCTGCGCCTGCTCCGTGTCAACGAACGCTTCTGCCGCATAACCGGCTATACGGAAGCCGAATTGCTGGGCGGCATGACCCTGTCCGATCTGGTGCATTTCGGGAACCGGACCCGCCGCCCGTCCTGCTGCCAGGCGACGGACGGCGAGGCTGGCAGCATCGAGACGCGGTGCATGCGCAAGGATGGCAGTTTCATCCATGTGCAGCTCGACTGCGTTATGACCGAGCCGGTGCCCGGGCGGCCCGTTCGCCTCTATGCCGTTCTGCAGGACATCACCGAGCGCCGCGCCACCGCCGAGCGCCAGGCCCTGCTGGCGCGCGAGGTGGACCATCGCGCGAAGAACCTGCTGTCGGTGATGCAGTCCATCATTCGCCTGACCAGCGCCCCCGATCTGCAGAGCTACAAGCAGGCCATCGAGGGCCGCATCAGCGCCGTCGCCCGCGCCCATTCCCTGCTTGCCGCCGAGCGCTGGCGGCATGCGAAGCTCCGCCGCCTGGTGCGGGAGGAGCTTGCCCCCTACGACGCCGCAGCGAAGCGCGTCCGGCTCAGCGGGCCGGAACTGCTTCTGCTGCCGGGCGCCGTGCAGGCGCTGGCCATGGTGCTGCATGAGCTGGCGACCAATGCCGCGAAATACGGTGCCCTGTCCGTGCCGGGCGGCTCCCTGTCCCTCGGCTGGGAGGTGGCGGAACCGGAGGGCCTCCTGCACCTGCGCTGGCAGGAGCAGGGCGGCCCACCGGTGCAGGCGCCCACCGCCGCCCGGCGTGGCTTCGGCTCCCGTGTCATTGCCGCGACCATCGAGGAACAGCTCGGCGGCCGGATCGCCATGGCCTGGGACCCGGCGGGGCTCCGCTGCGACATCGCCATCCCGCTCTCCCGCGTCATCCCGGGCCGGCGCAGGCCACTGCCGCCATAGGGCAGAGCACCGGAGGGCCAGGAAGCCCGCTGGCGGGAATCCGCTCCGGCAACAAGGGACGGCAGCGCATCGCGGTCCCAAGCGGACGGCGGTGTGCTGTCCTGTTCAGCCCCTCGCCTGATCCGGCCAGAAGCGCACGCCCTGCCGCGCCAGCCCGCCGCCGATGCCGATGGCGGTGCCATCCGCGCGCCAGCAGGCGGCGCCTTCCAGCATGCCATCCGGATGGAAGCGGATGGCGTTCATGCCGCCGGCCACATGCGGCAGGGCTACCACCTCATGCCCCATGCCCCGCAGCGCGGCGCGCACGGCTTCCGGCACCGCCGCCTCCACCTCCACCGCCTGGCCCTGGGTCCAGAGGCGTGGCGCCTCCACCGCCTCCTGCAGGCTCATCCCATGGTCCAGCAGGTTCAGCAGCGCCTGCATGGCGGAGCCGAAGATGCGCAGGCCCCCCGGCAGGCCCAGCGCCACCAGCGGCCTGCCGTCACGCAGCGCGATCAGCGGCGCCTGGCTGGTGGTGATGCGCTTGCCCGGCGCGATGGAGAGCGCATGGCCCGGCCGCGGATCGAACAGCGCCATGTAGTTGTTCGGGATCAGCCCCACCTCCGGCACCAGGAAGCGGGCACCGAACAGGCTGTTGATGGTGTGGGTGGCGCAGACGATGCGGCCATCGGCATCGGCCACGGTCAGATGCGTGGTGTTGGGGCTCTCGCCCGCCGCCACGCCGGCGGTCCATCGCTTCGCCCGGTTGGGATCCAGCAGCGCCCGCCGCTCCGCAGCATAGTCCTTGGACAGCAGGCGTTCGACCGGCACCCGCACGAAGGCCGGGTCGGCTGTGGCGGCGGCGCGGTCGGCGAAGGCGAGCTTCAGCGCCTCCGCGATCAGATGCAGCGTGGCCGGCGTGCCGAAGCCGAGTGCCCGGAGGTCGAACCCCTCCAGCACATTCAGCATCTGGATCACATGCACCCCGCCGGAGGAGGGCGGCGGCGGCCCCACCACCTCCACCCCGCGATAGGTGCCGCGCACCGGGGCGCGTTCCACGGTGCGGGCGTCGCGCAGGTCGGCCTCGTCCAGCAGCCCGCCCAGCCTCGCCACATGCGCGGCGACGGCGGCGCCGATCGGCCCGCCATGCAGCGCGCCGGGGCCTTCCCGTGCGATGGTCCGCAGCGTCTCTGCCGCCGCGCCCTGGACCAGCCTGGTGCCGGGCCGCACCGGCGCGCCATCCGGCAGGAACAGCGCGGCGATGGCGGGATCGCGGGCCAGGTCCGCCCCCGCCTCGGCGGCACATTCGGAGAGATAGGGGGTGACGAGGAAGCCGCGCTCCGCCAGGCGGATGGCCGGCTGCATCACATCGGCCAGGGACAGGCTGCCGAAGCGGTCCAGCGCCTCGCACCAGGCCAGCAGGTTGCCGGGGACGGCGACGGATTTCGGCCCGACCGTATTCTCCCGCCCCACCGTCTCCAGCGCCGCCGGCCATTCCTGGGAGACGGGGGTGAACATGTCCGGCCGCCCTGCCGCCGGCACGGTGGAGAGGCCGTCAATGACCGTGTGGCTGCCATCCGGCAGGCGGAGATGCGCCATGCCGCCGCCAAGCAGCCCGACCATCATCGGCTCCACCACCGTCAGGGCAAACAGGGCCGCCACTGCTGCATCCACGGCATTGCCGCCGCCGGTCAGCATCTCTGCCCCGGCGGCCGAGGCCAGCGGATGGTTCGTCACCACCATGCCGCGCGCGCCGAGGGCCGGGCGCTTGTCGCAGGTGAAGGGGCTGCCGGCGCGGCTGCGCCAATCCGTCTCGGGCATGGGCATTCCCTGGCTGTATGTCCTGAGCCTCGCGCCATAGCCCCCGCTGCGCAACCCATCGGCCGGATCGCGCGGGCTTTCCTGGCCGTCCGGCGCACCGCCGTGCCGGAATCGCGCAGAACCGCGGGAGGCCGCCATGCCCCAGCCCGTTCTCGCCGCACCGCCCTGGCGCTCACCGCCGCGACACTTGCGGCCGGCCCGGCCATGGCGCAGACCGGCCCCGCGCCAGGACGAGGACAGGCCATGGCCGGCATCGCACTTGATCCCGCCACCGACATGCTGGGCGTCGTGGATGTCCAGCCCACCTTCATGCCGGGCGGGGAGCTTCCCGTGGCGGAAGGCGATGCGGTGGTGCCGGTGATCAACCGCCTGCTTGCCGGGCCGTTTCGTCATGCCTTCGCCACCCAGGACTGGCATCCGCCCGGCCACCTCTCCTTCGCCAGTGCGCATCCCGGCAAGAAGCCCTTCGAGAACATCGAGGCGTCCTACGGCCAGCAGACCCTCTGGCCCGACCATGCCGTGCAGGGCAGCGCCAATGCCGCGCTGCACCAGGATCTCGACCAGCGGCGGATCGAGCTGATCGTGCGCAAGGGCTTCCGGCCGGAGATCGACAGCTACTCCGCCTTCGTGGAGAACGACCGGCAGACCGGCACCGGCCTTGATGCCTGGCTGAAGGCACGCGGGGTGCGGCGGGTGTTCTTCTGCGGCCTGGCCACCGATTACTGCGTCGCCTGGTCGGCGGAGAACGCCGTGCAGTTCGGCTTCACTACCTTCGTGGTGGAGGATGCCTGCCGCGGCATCGGCCTGAGGCTGCCCTCGGGCGAGACCACGATGGATGCGGCGCGGGCGCGGCTCACGGGCCTCGGCGTGCGTTTCGTCACCAGCCAGGAATTGCTGGCCTAGAAGGCGCGGCTCAGGCCGACGAAGACGCCGCGCCGCGCGCCGAATTGCGGTGCGCCCGCGCCGATGCCGGTGCCGTCGCGAAGCTGATAGCGTTCGTCGAACAGGTTGATGACATCCAGCCGCGCGGTCCAGCGCCCGCCATCCGGCAGGTCGAAATCCTGCTGGAGGCCGAGGTTGAAGGTGGCATAGGGCGGCAGCTTCTCCGAATTGGCGAAGCCACGGCGGAGCCCGTTGCCATAGAGCATGGTGGCGGACAGCCGCCCACCCACCCAGGCGTCAACGATCGCGCCAGCCGAGCCGGTGAGAAACTGGTCATGGTCGGTACGCACGAATTTGCGGCCGATATAGGTCAGCTCCTCCGGCTCGAAGGTGAATTGCGCCGAGTCGATGCCGCGCCCGGCGGAGCGGCTGATGGCGAGGTTGCCGTAGAGCAGCCAGCGCTCGCCCCGCCAGCTTCCGGAGAATTCCACGCCGTAGATCCGGCCCTGGCGGTAGTTGAAGGGCGTGAAGATCAGCGCCTTGCCGAACTGGCCGTAGTCCAGCAGGTCGCGCACCTCCTTGTAATAGGCGTCCATGCCAAGGGTCAGACCTTCCCCGATGTCCTGGGAGACACCCACATCGAAGCGATGCGCCCGCTCTGGCCGCACCGGGTCGTTGCGCGGGCTGAAGGGGGCATTGGTCGTGCCCTCGAAGCGCGCCAGGCTCGGCGAGGGTACCAATTCCTGCTGCGGCGGGGTGAAGCTGCGGGCATAGCCCGCGTGCAAAGTGGTGCTGTCCGTGGCCCGCCAGACTAGGTTCAGGCGCGGCGAAAGCTGCCCGGCCGCGACATACTGCACCATCTGGTCCCAGCGCAGGCCGAGATTCAGGGTCAACCGGTCGGTGATGCGCCACTCATCCTGCACATAGGCGCCGTAGAGCCAGCCGATGCGGCTGTTGCGGTCGGGCAGGGTGAAGGGCTCGTCCAGAGCCTCGCCCATCGCATCCAGCGGCAGCACCGTGGTCTGGCTGCGGAAGCGACTGCTCTCCCGGCTGACCTGGAAGCCGGCTCGCAGGGTGTGGTCGGCGCTGGCCTGCCAGGCGGCATCACCCTGGGCGCCCGTGGTCAGGCTGGTCCGCAGCGCATCGGAGGCGACGCCGTTGAACAGTATCTCCCCCGTCAGGCTCGGGACGTAATGGATCGAGCTGTAGCGGGTGAAGCCGGCAAGCTGTAGTTCCACATCGCCCAGCGACTTCTGCACCGCCGCCACGCCATACCAATTCCGCTCCCATTGCCGGGCGCGCAGATCGGTGCTGTCGAAATCGGACAGGCCGAAGGCGGTGAATTCCGGCTGGAGCCCCGGCGTGTTCGGGATGCGGAAGCGGTTGAGCGCGGTGCCGGCGATCAAGGAGAGCCTTGTGGTGTCGTCCAACTGCCGTGCCGCATAGGCCAGCGCGCGCAGTTGCTGTGTCCGGTCGTTCAGCGCGGTGTGGGAGGGGGTGGGATTCTCAATTCCCTGGTCGCTGCGCAGGTAGCTGCCGGTGGCGAAGACATCCCAGCCCTGGACCAGCCCGGCCCAGCTCGCATGCGGCTGGACGGTGCCGTGGCTGCCGCCATGCACCCCGATGCTGCCGCCCGGATCCAGGGCGCCGCTGCGCGTTTCCAGGTCGATCACCGCATTGGTGCGGAAGCCGAATTGCGCCGGCAGCGCCCCGGTCAGCATGGAGACGCTGCGCAGGCTGCGCGCGTCGAAGACCTGGCCGAAGCCGGCCAGCCCTTCCGGCATGGCCACGCCGTTCAGCCGGTATTGCAGGTTGCGGTGCTCGCCGCGGACATGAATCTCGCCGAAACTGTCCTGCACCACGCCCGGTGTCTGCAGGAGCACCTGATTCAGCGGCTGGTTGGGGCCGCCAGGCAGGGCTTCCAGCGTGGGGCGGTCGATCCGCACCTCGCGCGCCCCGAAGCGGGTCAGGATGTCTTGCCGCGCCGCCGCAGCGCGCTGCGCCTGAATGACGAGTTCCGGCAATGCGATCTCGGGTGCCGCCTCCTGCGCGATGGCGGGGCTTGCCAAAGCGAGAAGGGCAAGGGCGGACGGCAAGCGGCGTGTCATGGCAATAGACGTTATGATATAACATAACAATACAGGCAAGACCGAACGGAGCTTCAGGCGGTAGCCCCGGAGGTGCAGGCTTCATCCCCTTCCCGCCCGCACCGGAGGCGAGCATGACGGCCTTCTTTGATCCCCTGACCGCCGCAGCCGTGGTTCTGGCCACCGGTGCGACGGATGCGGTCTATGTGATGTTCACCTCCGCCGTGGTGACACGCCGGCGGGTGGCCGCGGCAAGCTGGAGCAGCCTCTGGTATCTGCTCTCCTCCTATGCCGTGATCAGCTACACGGATAACTGGGTCTATGTGGGCTTCGCGGCGATCGGCTCCTGGCTCGGGGCCTTCGCCTCCATCACCTTCCTGCACCAGCCGCCGCACCGGCCGCCGCCCGGAGCCGCGCCGGAATAGGGGGCGCACTCAGGGAACAGAGCAGCCCGCCCCCCATCACCGGCACGTAGTGCGCCGTCAGCGCCAGGTCCTCCGCCATGGCCACCAACAGGCCCGGCGTATCCAGCCCCGCCCGCACCGCCTCCAGCCAGGGTGCCGCCTCGGCATCGGAGGGCGTGTGGCCAAGTGTTTCCCGCAGCAGCAACGGAACCAGCCCGGCGGCATCGGGGGTGCCGTGCCGGGCTTGGAATTCGGCGCTGTGCAGCACGCCGGAGGCCACCGCCTCGGCGCTTATCTCCCCGGCCCACAGCCCGGTCCAAAAGGCCCAGCCCCCCGCCACCGAGGCCAGCCCGACGCCGCCGGATGCGAGCAGCAGGTCCGGATCGGCGGAGGTGGTGGTCATGGCGATCATTCCCCGGCGGCGGGCACCATGCGAGCGTCGGCAACCGCGGATAAGAAAATGTTAATAAAAAATCAACCAAAAAAGAGACACATAATCAATTATGATGCATTCGGCTGCGCCGCCCCGCTTCCCCCCGCGGGGGGCGGAGGTGCATTGCCGCCCCGCATCCGGCGCTCCATTCTCCAAGGGAGCAGAGGGAGGGAGAGCCATGCCCGGAGTGCCCGATGTCAGTGCCAGGCAGGCCTGGGAAGCGTTGCGCACCGATCCCGATGCGGCGCTGGTGGATGTGCGGACCGATGCTGAATGGAATTTCGTCGGCATCCCGGAGCTGGGCGAGATCGGCAAGCAGGCCACGCTCATCCCCTGGCAGGTCTATCCCTCGATGCAGGTGAACGGCGCCTTCGTGGAGCACCTGCACAAGGCCGGGCTGACGCCGCTGAACAAGCTGTACTTCCTGTGCCGCTCCGGTGCGCGCAGCCTGGCGGCGGCGCAGGCGGCCAAGGCCGCTGGCTTCCCGCATGTCTTCAACCTGGCCGATGGATTCGAGGGCCCGGTGGACCCGGAGGGGCATCGCGGCACCATCGCCGGCTGGAAGGCCGATGGCCTGCCCTGGCGGCAGCGCTGAACGCAAAACGGGGGACCACCATGACCGTTACACCGCTGCCGCTGCAGACCGAATTCCTGTTCCGCCTGTCGCTGAGCGCGGGCGCGCCGCATATGGCCACCGCGCCCGATGCCCGCGGCGGCGAGCTGCGCGTAATACCGGTCACCGCCGGGCGCTTCGAGGGGCCGCGGCTGCGCGGTGAGCTGGTGCCCGGCACCACTGCCGACTGGCTGCGGGTGGAGCCGGACGGCACCGCCCATATGGATGTGCGGCTGGTGCTGCGCACCGATGCCGGCAAGACCTTCTACATGCATTACAGCGGCATCCGCACCGGCGCGCCGGAGGTGCTGGCGCGACTGAACCGGGGCGAAGCGGTGGACCCGGCGGACTACTACTTCCGCATCGCCGTCCGCTTCGAGACCGGCGACCCGGAACTGGCCTGGCTGAACCGCGTGCTGGCGGTGGGCATCGGCCAGCGTCCGCCGGGCGGGCCGGTCTATGACATCTATGCGATAAGATAGGCTACCGCCGCCCTGCCAGTTGCCGGTTCTCCAGCCGCGACAGCAACCGCACCACCGGCCAGAGCAGGATGAAATAGATCACCGCCGCGGCCATGATCGGTGTCGCGTTGTATGTGACGCTCTGCGCCTGGCGCGCCTGGAACAGCAGTTCCGGCAGCGCCACCACGCTGGCGATGGAGGTGAGCTTCACCACCTCCAGCGTGTTGCTGATGAGGTCCGGCAGCACGTTCCGGACCGCCTGCGGCAGGATCACGAACCCCATCGCCTGCCCGCGCGAGAGGCCGGTGCTGCGCGCCGCCTCCATCTGGCCGCGCGGCACGCTCTCGATCCCGGCCCGCAGGATTTCCCCGTAATAGGCCCCGGTATTGAGGAAGAAGCCGATCGCCACCGCCTGCCAGGCCGTCACCTCCAGCCCGGCGAAGGGCAGGCCGGCATAGATGAAGACCAGCAGGACCAGCGGCGGCAGGGCGCGGAACAGATCAACCCAGGCCATCAGCGGCCAGCGCAGCAGCGGGTGATGGATGGTCGAGAGCACCGCCAGGATCACCCCGCCGAGCAGCCCCAGCGGTACCACCAGCAGGGAGAGCAGCACCGTCTGCACTAGCCCGTCCAGCAGGATCGGCCAGGCCTGGCGCAGGATGTCCAAGCTGAAGAAGGCGGAGAGGAAATCGTCGAATGTCATCGGCCCGCCCTATCGCTTCCAGGCGAAGCGCGTCTCGATCCAGCGCCCGAGCAGCACCACGGGGACGAACAGCACCAGATAGGCCAAGGCGCCGAGCGTCAGCGGCGTCGGGTTGAAGGAGAAGGAGACGCCGGCCTGCGCCGCCCCCAGGATCTCCTGCACCGCGACGACGGAGGCCAGCGCAGTTCCCTTGGTGATGGCGATGGTGCGGTTGGTGAGCGGCGGGATGGTCATGCGCAGCGCCTGGGGCAGCACCACCATGCGCAGCGTCTGCAGGAAAGTGAGGCCGGTGGACCGCGCCGCCTCCCACTGGCCCTTCGGGACGGCGGTGATGCCGGCCCAGAAGATCTCCTCGGCGAAGGCCATCAGCACCAGGGAGAGGGCGAGCCAGGTGGAGGCGAAGCCGGTCAGCGAGAACCCCGCCGCCGGCAGGCCGAAGTACAGCAGCGTGATCAGCACCAGTGGCGGCAGCGCCCGGAACAGGTCCACCGCGAAGATGATGAGCCAGTTCAGCGGCCGGACGCCGAAGCTGCGCAGTACCGCCAGCAGCAGCCCGGCGACGAGCCCGGTGACGACGATGCAGAGGGCCAGCAGGACCGTCAGCCAGAAGCCGTCGATGATCTTCGGCAGGTATTCCGCCGCGACCTTCAGGTTGAAGAAGCTGTCGAGGAAGCGGTCCCAACTGCTCATGGGCGCTAGTGTCGGTTGATCTGCCGGATGAAGGCCCGCGTCCGCTCATGCTGCGGGTTGCCGAAGATCGCATCCGGCGGGCCCTGTTCCAGGATCATGCCGTCGGCCATGAACACCACCCGGTCGGCAGCGGCGCGGGCGAAGCCCATCTCATGGCTGACCACCACCATGGTCATGCCGTCCTCCCGCAGCTCCCGCATCGCGGCCAGCACCCCGCCCACCAGTTCCGGGTCCAGGGCGCTGGTTGGCTCGTCGAACAGCATGACGCGCGGCTCCAGCGCGATGGCACGGGCGATCGCCACCCGCTGTTGCTGCCCGCCGGAAAGCTGGCCGGGATAGTGGTCCGCCCGGTCGGAGAGATGCACCCGCTCCAGCGCCGCCCAGGCCCGCCGCTCCGCCTGCTCGCGCGGCAGCTTCTGCACCTTGCGCAGCGCCAGCATGACATTCCCGAGCGCGGTCATGTGCGGATAGAGGTTGAAGGACTGGAACACCATCCCGATCCGCTGCCGGGCCTTGTTGATGTCCGTGCGGCGGTCGAGCATGTTGATGCCGTCCACCCAGATGCTGCCGCTGCTCGGCTCCTCCAGGCGGTTCAGGCAGCGCAGCAGGGTGGACTTGCCGGAGCCGGAGGGGCCGATGATGAAGACCAGCTCCCGCTCCGCCACCTCCAGATCCACGCCCTTCAGCACGTGCAGGGGGCCGAAATGCTTGTGGACCCCCTGTGCGCGAATGATGGACTCAGGCATCAGCCGCAGCGCGGCTCATGCGGGGTCGGGTCGTAGCCCGGCAGGCCGGGCGGGCCGTAGCCGGGGAAGACCACCCGCTCGGCATCGTCCGGCTTCGGCGCGACACCGAACCAGCGCTCGGAGAGGCGGGCGATGGTGCCGTCCTTCTTCATGCACTCGATCACCTCCTCCACCTGGTTGCGCATCGCGGCGCTGTCCTTGCGGAAGGGCGTGCCCCAGTGATAGCGCGTGCCGGGCAGCACCCAGTCGGCGACGAATTGCGGGGTGCGGCTGGCGCTGTACTTGATGACCGTGTTGCCGGACAGGTTCGCATAGGCCCGCCCCTGCAGCACCGCCTGCACCGCATCCGGCTGGGTGTCGAAAGCCAGCAGGGTCAGGTTCAGCCGCTCGGCATTCTCGCGCACCCAGCGCTCATAGGGTGTGCCCTTGTTCACGCTGATCGCCTTGCCGCGCAGGTCCTCCTCCGACTTGATCGGGGGCGTGCCGCGGCGGATGCCGAATTGCAGCTCGGTCCAGAGATAGCCCTCGGTGAAGAGCAGGTTCTCCGCCCGCTCCTTCGTCACCGTGGTGGGGGCGCAGAGAAAGTCGTAGCGCCCCGCATTCAGCGCCGGGATCAGGCCGGAGAAGCTGGCGGACTCGATCACGATGCGCCGCCCCATGCGCTTCGCCACCTCCTGGAACAGGTCCACCTGGAAGCCCTGCACCCCGCCATCCAGCTTCGGGAAGGCATGTGGCGCGAAGGTGCCGTCCACGCCGCAGCGCAACGGCGGTTGGTCGGCTGGTGCGGCCTGCGCCAGGGCGGTGCCGGACAGGCTGGCCGAGATCAGTAAGGCAGCAAGCGTAGGGCGCATCATCGGCGTCTCTGCTCCCAGGTGGGCATCCCTGGCCACGCACGATCCGCCATTCCCCGAAGGGGCGCAACCGTCCCCCTCCGGCTTCGTGGACGGTTTCGCACCAACTCTGCCTGTGGTGCGGGCATGGGGAGGTGCCATTGCCACGAAAACGCCCCAGGCCCGGCCCGAAGCCGCCGTCTGCGGGGGGTTATTTCCCCCGTGACGGGCCGCTTCGGCCCATTGAGCCGCGGAGCATCACCCTCATGCAACGCATCGCCTGTGCCCTGATCGGGTGCGCCCTTGCCGTCATCACCTGCCTCGTCGCTCTGCTGCTGAGCGACGCGCTGGCGCCCGGCCGGGTGCCGCCGGTGGCAGCCTTCTATGCGGCCTGCGTGGCCGGCGCCCTGCTGATCCTGGGCCTGGTCCTGCTGGAGCGCCGCACCCCGCACGGAATGCCGGTGGAGGCGGGTCAGCCCTTCTCCGGGTAGAGTTTCCGCAGCCCCGCCTCGGAAGCCTCGCAGCGCCCCCTTTCGGTGATGAGGCCGGTGACCAGCCGGGCGGGGGTCACGTCGAAGGCCGGGTTGGCGGCGGGGCTGCCTTCCGCCACCACCCGCACCGTCTCCAGCCGGCCATCGGCGGTGCGGCCGGTCAGTTCGGTCACTTCCGCTTCCGCCCGTTCCTCGATCGGGATCTCCGCCACCCCGTCCCGCACCCGCATGTCCAGGGTGGAATGCGGCAGGGCGACCCAGAAGGGGATGCCGTTGTCCCGCGCCGCCAGCGCCTTGAGGTAAGTGCCGATCTTGTTGGCGACATCGCCCTGGCGGGTCACCCGGTCGGTGCCGACGATGCAGATGTCCACCTGCCCGTGCTGCATCAGATGGCCGCCGGCATTGTCCGCCACCACGGTATGTGGGACGCCGTGCTTGCCCAGTTCCCAGGCGGTCAGCGCCGCGCCCTGGTTGCGCGGGCGGGTCTCGTCCACCCAGACATGGACCGGCAGGCCGGCATCATGCGCCTGGAAGATCGGGCTCAGCGCCGTGCCATAGTCCACGGTGGCCAGCCAGCCGGCATTGCAATGGGTGAGGACGTTCACCCGCTCGCCCGGACCCTTGCGGGCGGCGATCTCCCGCAGCAGCGGCAGGCCGTGCTCGCCGATCCGGCGGCAGGTTTCGACATCGTCCTCGCAGATCGCCGCCGCCTCGGCATAGGCCGCGGCCACGCGGTCCCCCGGCGCAAGGTTGTGCAGTGCCGCCCGCATCCGCTCCAGCGCCCAGCGCAGGTTGATGGCGGTGGGGCGCGTCCTGCCCAGCATCTCCACCACCCGCTCCAGATTGGCGGTGGAGGGATCGCGCCGCAGCGCCAGTGCCACCCCATAGGCGGCGACGGCGCCGATCAGCGGCGCCCCCCGCACCTGCATGGTGCGGATGGCATGCGCCACCTGCTCCTCATCGGTCAGGCGCAGGATGTCGAGCGACCAGGGCAGCTTGGTCTGGTCGAAGATGCGGACGGTCCAGCCATCCTCATCCACCCAGACGCTGCGATAGGGCTTGCCGTCGATCTTCATGGGAGGCCTTTCCGCAATGGCGCCGCGTGGTCCGAAACAGCCGCCCTCCCTACCAGATCCGCGGGAATTCGGGAGGCGCCCGACCTCAGGCTTCGGGCATCCCGCCCCTGGCCGCCCGGTGCTCGGCGCGGGCGGCCTGCCAGACCTCCCGTGCCGCATCGGCATTCATGGCGGCGATCCCCAGGCCCACGAGCAGGTCCGGCCAGGCCGAACGGGTGAAGGCAGTCACCAGCCCGGCCAAGATGATGGCGATGTTGGCGGCGGCATCGTTGCGCGCCGAGAGGAAGGCGGCCCGCGTGAGGCTGCCCTGATGCGCCCGGAAGCGAGCCAGCATGGCGGCGCAGGTCAGGTTGACCAGTAACGCCCCCGCACCGGCCAGGGAGAGCGGCGCCGGCGCCGGCGGCACCGGCAGGTTGAACTTGCCCCAGGCCGTCCAGAGCGTCGCCAGGCCTGGGATCAGCAGGATGCCCGCCAGCCCCATGCCCAGCCTGGCCCGCGCCACTGCCCCCCAGCCCAGTGCCGCGAGGATCAGCAGGTTGACCGAGGCATCCTCCAGGAAGTCCACGCTGTCGGCGAAGAGCGAGACGGAGCCGATGGCAACCGCCACTCCGAACTCGATTCCGAAATAGCCAAGGTTCAGCGGCGCCACCAACCGGATGACGCGCCGGAAGGCGGGATCGGCCATCCGCTACATCCGCTGATGCAGCGCGCAGACCAGGGTGAAGAGGCGCCGCGCCGTCTCGAAATCCAGGCTGATGCGGCCTTCCAGCCGTTGCAGCAGCAGGGCCGCGCCCTCGTTGTGCAGGCCGCGCCGGCCCATGTCGATGGCCTGGATGCGCGCCTCCATGCCGCCTTCCATCACCGCCCGCTCATGGCTTTCCACGATCAGGTGGTAGTCCTTGATCAGGCGGCGGAAGGGACCGAGGGCAAGGACGATGGCGCGCAGCGGCGCATCCGCTGTGTCGCGGATGTCGAAGGCCAGGCGCCCGTCCCGGACGCAGAGGTGCAGCACGAAGGGCCCGCCCGGCACGCCCTGCGGGTCGAAGCGGTTGCCCGCCAGCAGGTCGGCGACGGCCTGGTTCCGGTCCGCCTCCGCAAAGGGGGAGGGCAGGGGGGTAGCATCCGGAAGCTCGATCCGCGCCAGACGGCGCGGGCCGGCCGGGGCCGTTCCCTTCGCCGCCGGCGCGGTCGCCGCTTCAGCCATCCGTTCCTCGGAAGGGGTTGGGGTCCGGCACCGGGACCGCCTCCTCCCCCAGGAAGCCGAGGGAGGTCATCCAGCCGACCACGGCACCCTTCACCGGCCGCAGCAGCAGGGTGCAAAGAATGGTGAAGAGCGGCAGCCAGACCACCATGTGCAGCCACATGGCCGGCTCATACGCCTTCTCCACCCAGAACACGGGCGGCACCAGGAGGTGGCCGGCGATGAAGATGGTGAAATAGGGCGGCGCATCATCCGCCCGCAGCCGGCCGAGCGGCGCGCCGCAATGCGAGCATTCCGGCACGACCTTCAGGTAGCCATCGAAGACATGGCCCTCGCCGCAGACCGGGCAACGATTGCCGATGCCCCGGCGCATCGCTGTCCAGAGCGAGGGCAGGGCGTTGGGCGAGGCCTTGGAGGAGCGGTCGGGCTCCCATCTCATCCGGCAATCCTCCGGGATTGATCCATTGATGGTGCGGGCAGGTCGCGGGCCACCGGTAAGCCTGCCGGAGCGGGCGCCCATACCATATTGTGCGTTGCAATATCGCCCTTCCATGCCGGAAGGACAAGCGCCGCATCACAGCCCCGCGTTCCAGGCGAGGCTTGCACCCTGGCCCGGAACCGCGCGAGGCTTCCGGCATGGCCGAGCGCATTCTTGTCATCAATCCGAACAGCTCCGTCTCCTGCACCCAGGGGATCGCCGCCGCCCTGGCGCCCTTCGAGGCCCCCGGCCTGCCCCGTTTCGAGGTGGTGCGCCTGGCGGAAGGCCCGCCCGCCATCGTCACCTGGCGGGACTGGTACGGGGTGGCGGAGCCGCTCTGCCGCCTGGTGGAGCGGGAGAAGGCTGCCGCCTATGTCATCGCCTGCGTCTCCGATCCGGGGCTGGAGGCGGTGCAGATGGCGACGGACCGGCCGGTGCTGGGCATGCTCCGCTGCGCCGTGGCCGCGGCGCTGACCCGGGCGGAACGCTTCGGCATCATTGCCTTCATGGAGACCAGCCGCCCCCGCCAGCGCCGCGCCCTTCAGGCCATGGGGGTGGAGGCGCGGCTCGCCGGCTATGAGCCGCTGAACCTGCCCATGGAGGTGCTGACCGATCCCACCGCCCCCCGTGCCCGTATTCAGGAAGCGGCGAGGTTCCTGGTTTCCCAGGGTGCGGAGGCGGTTATCCTGGGCTGCGCCGGCTTGGCCGGCCATGTCCGCGCCACCGAGGATGCGGCCGGCGTCCCGGTGATCGAGCCCTGCCAGGCCGCCGGCGCGATGGCGCTGCTCGCCACCCAGGGCGGGCGCGCCCTGCCGCGGCAGGTGGCCGCCTGAGGCCACGCGGGATCCTGCTGGCGGGCACGTCCTTGGCTTGACTGCGTAGGCGCGCCCGAAGCTGGGCGCGACGCAGCCGGCCGCCGGGCCTACCCGATATGCACCGACGCCGGGCCGCCTCCCGACCCATCGCATCCAGGCCTCTGGGCCGGACCGAGTCCTGATCCTTTCCGGGGCGGGCCTGCAACCCGGCCGCCGGTTCGGAACTTGGGTCAAAGGCTCTGCGGCCATCGGGAGACGGGGGGAAAATGGGCGGGACGTCCGAAGCCACGCCGTACGATCGCGAATTCTTCGAAAGCCTGGCTTCCGGCAGCCTCGCCTCCGCCCGCATCGTGCTGGGGGAGGTGTTCGCGCCCATGCGGATCCGGTCGGTCGTCGATATCGGCTGCGGCCTCGGGGGCTGGTTGTGTGCGGCCCGTGAATTGGGTGCGACGCGATGTCTCGGGATCGACGGCGATCATGTGGACAGGACGCGCCTGCTGATCGCCCCATCCGATTTCCGGGCCCATGATCTTGAGAAGGCCGGGCTGGCGGGCGTCCTGGGAGAAGGGGAGTCCTTCGACCTGGCCCTGTCCATGGAGGTGGCCGAGCACCTCCCGCCGGGACGGGCTGCTTCCTTCATCGGCGATCTCTGCGGGCTGAGCAACCTCGTGCTGTTCTCCGCCGCGATCCCCGGCCAGGGCGGAACCCATCACGTCAACGAGCAGTGGCCGGACTACTGGGCGGCGCTGTTCGACCGGCAGGATTTCGACTGCTTCGACGTGCTGCGGCAGCGTCTCTGGAACGAGGAGGGCTGCGAATACTGGTATGCCCAGAATGCGATGCTCTTCGCCCGCCGGGGCAGCCTGGCGGCGCAGCGGGCCTCGCTGCTCGGCCCCCCGACCCGGGCGCCGCTGCCCCTGGTGCATCCCAGGAGGTTCAAGGAGGTGCTGGCGGAGGCAGAACGGGCCTCGAAGGCGGCAGCATGGTTCCAGGCGGAGAATGCGCGGATTCTTGCCTCGAGATCCTGGCGTGCAACGGCGCCGCTCCGGTGGCTCACCGGCCGGTTCCGCCGCTGAAGGGCGGCGGCTCCCTCGGCGCCGGCCGGAACAGCCCTCCGGTGAGGCCGCAGCGGCTACCGCTGCGGGTTCTGGCCCATGCGGCTGGTGCCGCGCGTCCCGCTCGGGCTGGAGCTTCCCGCCTCCTCCGGCCGGCCGACATCCGGCTCGAAGCTTCGGCGTTGCGACTGGAACATTTCGACCCCTGGCTGCGAGGGCTGGGGACGGCCATGGGCGTCGCGGGCGAAATCGAGGAAGCGGTCCCGCGCGATATCCTGCTCCAGGCTGCGGGAGGCGCGCTCGGCCGGCGTCTGTGCCGCGGCGGGAGACATGACAGCGAGCAGGAGCAGGGCAGGAGTGACACGCATGGGGGGGATCCTCCTCTGGCCCGGCGGGGGGGTTTTTACTCCGCCGCCCTGGCGGGCGGCGCCCATTCCGCCGGCGGCTCGCTGCCCACCTGCGCGGTGATGCGGCCATAGGCTTCGGGTCGGCGGTGCCGGGCGAAGTCGAAGATGGTGGTGCGGCCGAGGCGGCACATCTCCAGATCGCAGTCGGCGACGATCAACTCATCGTCCCAGCTCGTTGCCTGGGCCATGATCTCGCCCTGCGGGTTGACGATGATGGAGTGGCCGAACAACTCGTGCCCGTCCTCCGTGCCGGCCTTGGCGACGGCGGCGGCGAAGCAGGAATTCTGATAGCAGCCGGCCTGGACCGAGAGATGGCTGTGGAAGACGCGCAGGTGATGCGCCTCGAAGCCCCGGTTTTCCATGTTCAGGCTGGGCGTGTTGTAGCCGAGCATCACCAGTTCCACCTGCTGCAGCCCGAGCACCCGCCAGGCTTCCGGCCAGCGGCGGTCGTTGCAGATCAGCATGCCGATATTCACCTGGTTCTGCCCGACCGGGGCGCGGACCACCGGGAAGCCGAGATCGCCGACCTCGAAATACCGCTTCTCCAGATGCTGCACCTTGCGCTGCGGGTCGTATTCCGCATGGCCGGGCAGGTGCACCTTGCGGTATTTCAGGACGATCTCGCCTGACGGATGCACATAGACCGCGGTGTTGAACCGGCGCCCCTCCGGCGTTTTCTCGGCATAGCCAAGATGGAAGCCGATGCCGTATTTCCGCGCCGCCTCGAAGAGCGGCGCCGTGGCGGGGGAAGGCAGCGAGGTCTCGTACCAGTGATCGGCGCGGGCGATGTCCTCCTCGTACCAGCGCGGGAAGAAGGTGGTCAGGGCCAGTTCCGGATAGACCACCACCTCCGCGCCGCGCTTATGCGCCGTCTCCATCAGCCGGACCATGCGGCCGACCGCCACATCGCGGCCCTCTGCCTTCTGAATGGGGCCAAGCTGCGCGGCGGCGAGGGTAAGGCGGCGGGGCATCTCGGGGTCTCCGTCAGAAGAGATTGCTCAGCGCCCGTTTGGGCGAATTCGGTGCGGTATTGGATGGGCGGGATTCCAGCGCCCGATCGTAGGGCACCGAGGCGGCGCGGCGCCGTTCCCAGTTCGCCATGTAATCCGCCGCCAGGGTCTGGTCGCGCAGCACCAGCAGGTTCTCCGCGTTCCGCTCCTGGGCGGAGCGGGTGAAGTTGAAGCTGCCGGTGATGACCACTTCCCCGTCGATCACCATGACCTTGTTGTGGGCGATCCCCGGCGGGTCATCCACCAGCACCGGGATTCCGGCATGGGAGAGGAAGTCGCCGGATCCGTAGCGCTCGCTAAGCTGGGATCGGTCGAGGATAACCTGCACATCCACGCCGCGCCGCTTCGCCGCGATCAGGGCCTGGGCAATCGTCGGGGAGGTGAAGCTGTAGGCCTGCACCAGCACCTGCCGCTGCGCCCGGCCGATCTCCCGCACGATCAGGTCCGCGCAGTTGCCGCCCGGGGTGAAGCAGACCTCCCAGGCCGGCATGGTGGCGCCGCTGTCATAGGTTCCCGGGCCGGCGGACCGCTCCAGCCACCACAGCGTCCCCGCCCCGGCCAGCAGCGCCACGACGAACAGAAGCACCAGCGCGACGCCCCCGCCGCCGGGCGGCCTGAACCTGGCCGGCGGCGGCTGCGGCGCCTGTGTCGGCGGCGCCTGCCCCTGCCGCCACCAGGGGGAGGGGGTGCGTGCCATGGGCCGACTCAGTCGGGGGCGATCACGCCGACCTGGTCCACGATCGGCCGGTACCAGTGCGGCCGGCGGTGGGCGGCGAAATTGAACATCTTCTCCTTGCCTTGGCGGCAGGCGCCGAAGTCGATGTCGGCCACGATCACCTCATCCTCCAGCGTCTTCGCCTGGGCCACGACCAGCCCGTTGGGATCCACGATGCAGGAGCCGCCGATGAGGCCGGAGCCATCCTCCACCCCCGCCTTCGCGACCGACACGGCCCAGGTCGCATTCATATAGGCATTGGCCTGGACCACGAGGGTGGAGTGGAAGGTACGCAGCTTCGCATCCTCCGCCGTGCCGCCATTCGGGTCGTAGGCGGCGGAATTGTAGCCGATCAGCACCAGTTCCACCCCTTGCAGCCCGAGCACCCGCCAGGCTTCCGGCCAGCGGCGGTCGTTGCAGATCAACATGCCGAGGACGGGTGCGTTCCAGGACTCCGGCCCGCGGAAGGCGGGGAAGCCGAGATCGCCATACTCGAAATATTTCTTCTCGAGCTGCTGGTATTCCTGCCCCGGCCGGAACTCCTTCGAGCCCGGCAGGTGCACCTTGCGGTACTTGCCGAGGATGGTGCCGTCCGGCCCGACGGTGATCGCGCTGTTGAAGCGCTTGCCCTCCGGCGTCAGCTCCGCATAGCCGATATAGAAGCCGACCCCGAGCGCGCGCGCCCGGTCGAAGAGCGGCTGCACCTGCGGGTTGGGCATGGACCGCTCAAAGCAGGCCAGAAGCTCCGGGTCGTCCTCCTCCATCCACCAGCGGGGGAAGAAGGTGGTCAGCGCCAATTCGGGAAAGACCACCAGCTCGGCGCCTTCGGCCGCAGCCTTTTCCAGCAGGGTGATCAGCCGGGCGAGGGTGGCCTTGCGCGAATCGGCGCGCTGGATGGGCCCAAGCTGGGCGCCGGCGATGCGGAGTTGGCGGGGCATGCGGGAACCTTGCTGGCTAGGCTGGGACAATGGCGGCCGCGCGACGGGGCGCAGCCGCGTCGCCACAGCTTGCCCGCAAAAGGGAAAAACGGCCAGGGCGGGGCCATGCCGGACGCGAAAAGGGCCGCCGGCGCGATGCCGGCGGCCCTGGCTGGAAGTGGGGTCCGCGCCGTCCCGGATGAGCCGGCGCGGGGGTGTCGCTGCGTTCAGGCGATCTGGATGTGATCGGCGATGTCGGACAAGTGGCTCACGCCGGCATTGAACAGGGTCAGCGTCTTGCCGTCGCCGAACAGGATCACGGTGTCGAGGGCGCCGACGCCGTCGATGTTCGCCAGGCCGACGGTCGTCATCGCCTATAGAAATAATCGGTGCTGGTCGTTGTCGGATCGGTATCGTCGCCGTGCAGGCTCTCTGTCCTTCCTGAACACGGCGTGCAGCACGGCGGGCTGTACGCCAAGGGCAAAGCGGCCCGCCAACCCATGGTCCTGCGGCCGGTTCAGTCCTCGCCGAGGTAGCTCTCCCGATGCTGCCGGGGCACGAAGCGGCCGGTGCCGGGCTTCGCCAGCACCTGCTTGCCGTCCCAGATGCAGCGCCCACGCAGATAGGTGGCGGCGACACGGGCCTTCATGTGGCGGCCGTCATAGGGGGACCAGCGCGCCTCCTCGCGGTCGCGGATGTCGCGGGCATCGAAGACGAAATCGCCCTTCTCCAGCACCAGCAGGTCGGCGTCGGAGCCGACGCGGATCGCGCCCTTCTTCGGGAAGAGCCCGTGGAAGCGGGCCGGGCGCTCGGCGCAGTAGCGGGCCATGAGGGTGGGCGACAGGCCACGCTCGGCCAGCAGGGTGAACATCAGCGGCGCGAAGCTCTGCAACCCGGTCAGCCCGGCGCCGGGGGCGAAGATGTCGCCGGTGTAGATCTTCTTCTCCCGTGGCCAGGGGGCATGGTCGGTGGAGACATAGGCGATCTTGCCCGCCTGGAAGGCGCCCCACATCCGCTCCACCTCGGCGGCGCTGCGGAAGGGTGGGTTGCACTTCCCGAAGCCTTCCAGCCGGACGATGTCCTCCTCTGTCATGCAGAGATACTGGATGCAGGCCTCGCCGGTGGCCTTGCCGCCCATGCGGCGGAAGACCTCCGCGATCTCGAAGCCGCGGGCCAGGGAGGAGTGGGCGATATGGACATGCGCGCCCGTCTCCAGCCCGATCTCGAAGATCTCCAGATCGGCCATGCTTTCCGCCAGCGGCGGGCGGGTGCGGCAATGCATGATCGGGTCGGTGCGGCCAGCGGCCTTGGCCTCCTCGGTCAGCCGGACGACCAGTTCCTGGTCCTCGTTGTGGATGGCGACCATCAGGCCGGTCTTGGCGATCTCCCGGAAGGCGGCGACCATGGTGGGGTGGTCGATGCGCGGGAAGCGGACCGGGTCGTATTCATAGGTGGAGAGCTTGAAGCTGCAGGCGCCGGCCTCCGCGATGCCGGCGATGGCGTCCACCCCGCCGGTCTTCCGGATGGTTCCGTACAGCGCCATGTCCACATGGGAGGTGCGGTTCACCCACTCCACCTTCTCCCGGAAGATGTCGGCATCCGTGACCGGGCGCGGCACGTCATAGGGCATGTCCACGCAGGTGGTGACGCCGCCGGCGGCGGCCGACATGCTTGCTCCCTCAATCCCCGGCCAGCCGGTGCTGCTGCTGGTGTGCATATGGCCGTCCACCAGGCCGGGCAGGATCAGCTTGCCCGAATGGTCCAGGGTCTCGGCGGCCGGGGGCGGTGCGCCCTGGCCGATGGCGGCGATGGTCTCGCCCCGGACCGCGACATAGCCGCCGGGGATGATGCTGTCCGGCAGGACCAGATCGCCCAGGATCACTCGGTCGAAGGGAGTCGGCATGGCTGGCTTCCGGCACCGGTTTCGGGAGGCGACAGCCTAGGCCGCGGCGGCGGCTGCGCCAACCACCGCACGGCGGGGTTCAGGCGATGCACAGCAGCCGGACCAGCAGCAGGCTCATCCCCAGCAGGAACAGCAGCGAGACCACCGCCGCAGCGGTCACCCGGCCGCCGGCTCGCGCCACGCTCCGCACATCCACGCCCAGCCCGAGCGCCGCCATGGCCAGCACGGTGAGGAAATTGGTCGCCACCGCCGCCGGCCCGAGCACCGCCTCCGGTACCAGCCCGGCCGAGCGCAGTCCGGCAAGCGCCAGGAAGCCGAG